>WNFJ01398335.1_pt1 | contig 20136 bp, 22 predicted proteins | sample 5400461 | NCBI WGS metagenome assembly WNFJ01 (sample SAMN13153349, study PRJNA577476) | soil metagenome | isolation source: 115 cm saprolite on Douglas fir-dominated hillslope | place: USA:California | collected 2013-09-17
CCCATGGGGCGAGGCGAACGCGATCTGGGGGCCGGGCTTCCATGAGCAGCTGCGGAAGAGGCTTGGCCGCTCGGCGATGTGGGGCATCATCGCCGAGGATCTGCCGGAGGAGACGAACCGCGTCGTGCTCGACCCCGAGAAGACGGACGACTCCGGGATTCCCGCGGCCCGGATCCAATACCGGATGTCTGACAACTCGCGCCGCTTGATGGCGTTCCACCAGGAGCGCGCGAAGGAGTCGCTCGTGGCGGCCGGCGCGTACGAGACCGTCATCGCGCCTTTCATCAGGGCGACGGGCTGGCATCTGCTCGGGACCGCGATGATGGGTTCGGATCCAACGCGCTCGGTGGTCGATCAGTGGGGTCGCGTCCATGACGTGCCGAACCTCTACATCTTCGACGGGAGCACATGGCCGACGTCCGCCGGCATGAATCCGACGGCGACGATCGCGGCGGATCGCCGAGAGGCGAAATGCGAGGACGCCCGCGTGAGCACAGCCCTGGCCACCTTTGACCACCGCCGCCGAGACGTTCTCGCGGCGATCGCCGACCTGCTCATCCCCAGCGGTGACGCCATGCCGTCGGCGAGCCAGGCCGGGGTCACGGGGCGTTGGCTCGACGAGGTGCTGCGGCTAAGGCCGGATTTCGGGCCTCCGCTGGCAGCGGTTCTCGACCGGTTGAAGGGTGCCGATCCTCAAGCGGGTCTGGCCCGGCTCCGCACCGAAGACCCTGCCGGATTTGGCGTGCTGGCCGAGGTCGTGGCGGGCGGCTATTTCCTCAACCCCAAGGTGCGGTCCGCGATCGGCTATCCCGGCCAGAAGGCGGTGCCCATCGCGCCCGAGCAGCCGCCCGACTACGAGCAGGACGGACTCATCGGCTCGGTCATCGCGCGTGGCCCGATCTACCGGCCGACCCCGGGCCGCAAGCACGATCGGTGAACGCGATTGGGGCCAACACCTGGATCTGGGTCTCGCCCCTGACCGACGAGCGCCTCGCGCAGCTGGCTCCACGCGTGCGCGACTTCGGCTTCGATGTCATCGAGCTGCCGATCGAGAACCCTGGTGATTGGGACCCTGGCCGCGCGCGAGAGCTGCTCCATCAGCTCGGCCTCAACACGACGACAGCCGCCGTCATGACGCCTGATCGCGACCTCGTCAGCGAGGATCGGGCGGTGATCGAGTCGACCCAACGATACGTCCGGGCGGCCACGGACATGGCGGCTCGCGCCGGGGCGCGCACCCTGGCCGGGCCGATCTATTCACCGGTCGGAAAGACCTGGCCTATGAACGCAGCGGAACGCGCGATCGCGGTGCGCCGGGTGGCGGAAAATCTGCGGCCCCTCGCCGACTACGCGGGACAGCAAGGGGTGACGCTCGCCGTCGAGCCCCTCAACCGTTTCGAGACGAGCTTCATCAACACGGCGGAGCAGGTGATGGAGGTTGTCGACCAGGTCGCCTCGCCGGCACTCGGCGTGCTGCTCGACACGTTCCACATGAACATCGAGGAGCACGATCCGGCCGCGGCGATTCGGACGTGCGCAGGTCACCTCGCGCACTTCCATGCGTGCGGCTGCGACCGCGGCGCACCCGGGGTAGACCAGATCCCATGGCAGAACATCGCCGCGGCGCTTCGCGACACCGCTTACGAGGGGCCGCTGGTGATCGAGTCTTTCACCATCGAGAACCAGGCGATAGCGCGGGCCGCCGCAATCTGGCGCCCGCTGGCGCCGACGCAGGACGCCATCGCCACTGAGGGCTTGCGCTTCCTGAAAAGCGTGTTCGCCTAGCAATTTGACGCTCGAGAAGCTGACCGAGGCCTGGGTCGCGCCCTTTGGCAACGGCCGCCACCTGGTGCGGACGAGAGACTGGGACGCGAGAGCGCACCGAAGAGCAATTCAACTGGATGCTGGACCGCATCCGCCTGCCCAGGGCGCGGCCGCTTGCGCGTCCCTTCTTCGACGCCGCCGTCACTGGTTTAGGCGCGGACTAAGCCCGCGACTGTTCCTGCCGGGACCTCGCGGAAGTCGGGCAGGCCGCGAAGAGCTTCCTCCGCTCCCGACGGGCCGTAGATGGCAAGCAGGGTCAGCGGTTCCCAGCCGGTGTTGATCGTCGAATGCCATGCCCCGGTAGGGATGAAAACAGCTTGACCCGCCGCCACCGGGAACGGCTTGCCGTCGTCCACCATCTGCTCGCCGTGCCCGGCGAGGATGTACAGGATCTCGTCGGCGTCGGGATGGTTGTGGCGATCGTGGCCCTTGCCCGGCAGCAGAACGACGTGCAGCATGCTCATGGCCGGGTTGTCGGTGTTCGCCCTGGCGACCAGCGGCTTGATCAAACCCCATTCGAACGTTTGCGTTGGCACCTTCTTCGGGTCGACGAGCTTCGAGGGCATGATCTCCTCCTTTAAACGTGAGCCGGGATGGCCTTGAAGCGGCGCACGGTCTCAGTGATCGCCACCTCGGTGGGCAGCCTTTCCATGCTGGAGGCGCCGAAGAAACCGACGACGCCATGCGTCCGCTCGAGCACATAGGCGGCGTCGGCTGGTTCGGCGATCGGCCCTCCGTGGCACAGGACCAACACATCCGGGTTGACGGCCACCGCCGCGTCGCGCATCGCCTGGATGAGCGGCACGCAGTCGTCCAGCGTCCTCGCCGTCCGCGCTCCAATCGTGCCCTTGGTCGTGAGCCCCATATGAGGGACGAGCACGTCCGCTCCGGCGCGCGCCATCGCGACGGCCGATGGCACATCGAAGACATAAGGAGCGGTCAGCAGGCCGCGGGCGGCAGCCATGGCGATCATCTCCACCTCGAGGTCATAACCCATCCCGGTTTCCTCGAGGTTGTCGCGGAACGTCCCGTCATACAGGCCAACCGTCGGGAAGTTCTGGACGCCCGAGAAACCGGCTGCTTCGACTTCGCGCAGGAAGACATCCATGAGCCGGAAAGGATCCGTTCCGCACACCCCGGCCAGGACCGGGGTGTGGTCGACGACGGGCAGGACCTCGCCTGCCATCTCCATGACGATGGCGTTGGCGTCGCCGTACGGCAGCAGGCCCGCCAACGATCCGCGGCCGGCCATGCGATACCGCCCGGAGTTGTAGATGATGATCATGTCGGCCCCGCCGGCCTCTGCGCACTTGGCCGACAGTCCCGTGCCGGCGCCGGCGCCGATCAGCACCCCGCCCCCCTCGACCGTGGCGCGCAGCCGGCGCCTGGCCTGTTCGCCGTTCATCGCCGTACCCTCATGTATTCGTCGAGCCTGGCCGCCATGGCGTGGGCGAACTCGGGGTCGTTGACGTGGGCGTCGACCTCGTGCATCTCGACGTTCTTGCCCATGTTTTCCCGCAGCGCGCCGAACAGCGCCTCGTCCGCGGCGGAATCGTAAAAAGGCCCGCCTTCGCCGGAGATCGCCGAGACTCCCCGGAGCGGAACGAACAGCGCCACCGGGCCGCGGGCCGCGGACAGCTTCCTTGCGATCTGCCGCCCGAGCTCGGCGGACTCCTCCGGTGTCGTCCGCATGAGCGTGACCGACGGATTGTGGACGTAGAGGTTGCGTGACTCGAACTGCGGCGGCACGGTGTCGCGGGCTCCGAAGTTGACCATGTCCAGCGCGCCCACCGACACCACCTGCGGCACGCCCAGCCTGCCCGCCATCTCCAGCCGTTCCGGGCCCGCCGATAGAACACCTCCGACCAGCTCGTCGGCCAGCTCGGTGGTGGTGATGTCGAGCACCCCGGTCACGAAACCGGACTCGACCAGCGCCTCCATCGCCCTGCCGCCGGTGCCGGTGGCGTGGAAGGTGAGGACCTCATAACCTCGCCTTTCGAGCTCCTCGCGCGCAGCCGTCACCGAGGGAGTGGTGACCCCGAACATCGTGGCCGCGACGAGCGGCCTCTGCTCCCCGAGCTCGACGGGAGGCGCGTTGACCATGCCGGCCATCGCGGCCGCGGCGTTGGCGAGGATTCGGGCCGATATCGAGTTGATCCCGGCGACGTCGGTCACGGACGCCATCAGAGCGATATCGCTTGCGCCGATGTAGTCACGAGTGTTGCCGGCGGCCATGGTCGAAACCATCAGCTTGGGGACGCCCACCGGCAGCGCGCGCATGGCCTTGGTGGCGATGGCGGTGTTTCCGGAGCCTCCCGCCGCGAGCACTCCGTCGCAGCGCCCTTCTTCGTACAGACGCCGCACCACGATCGCCGCCGCATCGGCCATCGTCGAGACCGCTCGGCCGCGATCCCGCGCCGCGGTCAGAGCGCCCAGGTCCACCCCGGCCGCGGCGGCGACCTCCTGGCGGGTGACGTCAGGTTTGGTGAGGGGCGGTTCCAGGGTGCCGACGTCGACGAGAACAGTCTTGACGCCCGACAGCGTCAGGCGATCGCGAAGGTACTGGTACTCGGCGCCTTTGGTGTCCAGCGTGCCGACAAGGACAACGGTCTTCTCGCCCATACCGCCTCTCCTAAAGACCCCTGACCGGGCCTGCCCACGCCAACAGTAACAGACCCCGCCAACCCTTCAGTTCCTTTCACCGATGCGGCAAGGTCTTGACGAGTTTGCCATGCGGATGTAGTGTCCGATGACAGATCTTGATAGAGCGGCAAGGAGCAGCGATGTCGCCATTGGGCTTGCCGACAAGGGATGGGGCTGATCTGCGCTTTTCGGCTCTCGCGTGCCGGGCGGCCTGAGGCGTCATGTCGAGTCGGATCGTCTTGAGGATGGTGCCACGCGTTCTGCTCGCGCTGCTTGGCCTTGCCGTCGTGGCCTGGATCGCCTACAAGGGGAGCCAGGACGGCCGCGTCTTCTGGATCGTCACCCTGAACGGCGTGACGCTCGCCGCCCTTTTCTTCGTCGTGTCGGCCGGGTTCACGCTGATCTTCGGGCTGATGCGCGTTGTCAACATGGCTCACGGCTCGCTCTTCCTTCTCGCCGGCTACATCGCCTTCACGCTTCAGGGCACCTGGTACGGGGTGAGCAGCAACCTTCTGAGCGGCACCCCCGCGACCGTCACGTCGTGGATAGTGCCAATGGTCATCGCAACGATCGCCATCGGCATCGCCGGGGTGCTGATGCAGCAGGTTTTCCTCCGTTGGAACCAGGGTCAGGACCTACGGCAGGCGCTGATCACGATCGCGATCTCGGTCATCCTCGCCGACCAGATGGTCGCCCACTTCGGTGGGATCGCGGAATCGATCCAGCAGCCGGCTTCGTGGCCGGACAGCGTGAGCCTCTTCGGTGTTCAATACGGGTTCTTCCGCCTGGAGGTGGTGGTCGGGGCCGCGGTGGCCATCGGCGCCGTGCTCTTCCTTGTGATCAAGCGAACCAGGTTTGGAATGATCATCCGAGCGGGGGTCGACGACCGGTCGATGGTTTCGGCCCTCGGGGTGAACATCCAGCTCGTGTTCGCGGGAGCCTTCTTCATCGGCGCGCTGCTCGCCGGGCTCGCCGGTGTGCTGGGCGGCACGATGATCGCGGTACAGCCGGGGAATGACTCCGCTTTCCTGCTGGACTCGCTGATCGTGGTGATCATCGGCGGGATGGGCAGTCTTGGAGGGGCCGCCATCGGGTCCCTCGCGCTCGGCATGGTCAACGCGTACGCCGACGTTTACCTCATATTCGGCGGGACCAACCTGACCAATTACGCGATCCTGCTCACGTTCATCCTCGTGGTCGCGGTTCTCGCCGTCCGCCCGCTCGGCTTGTTCGGGCGGCCGGCTTGAGCATGACGCGTTCTTCCATGCCCGGCACTGAAGGCATCACGAGCCGCCGGATTCGGATCACGCAGCTGGTCGCAGTTGGAGCGTTGGTGCTGTGGCTCGCGGGCGCGCCCTCAGTGGTCGACAACGTCACGCTCACCCAGATATTCACCAAGGCACTCTGGCTCGGCATCGCCGCCGCCAGCCTCATCTTCCTCTCCAGCTACGGCGGGATGATCTCGCTCGGGCAGACAGGAATCTTCGCCGTCGCCGGCTTCACGATGGCGAACCTGGTTCACGCCGCGGGTGGGGTGCACCTGGGCTGGGATCCCGTGGCCGCGACGGCGGCGGGGATCGTCGTCGGCACGCTCTTCGGCGTTCTGTGCGGCGCCATCGCCGCGCGCAGCTACGGCATCTACTTTCTGATGATCACGCTTGCGATCTCTCTCCGGATACGGGGGCATCCGAAGCGTGACGATGCCCGGAGTGATCGGCGACCCGATCACCAACGGGATTCCGCTCTACTACACCGCGGTCCTCGCCTCGGTCGCCGTCTATCTGGGCATCCGCTACCTGGCGCGCACTCCGTTCGGCCTTGCGCTCCAGGGCATCCGCGATGATCCGGCCCGAATGCAGGCGCTCGGTTACAACGTGGCCCTCCATCGCGCGCTTGCGTTTGGCGTGGGAGCCGTCGTCGCCTCCATCGCGGGGATCCTCTCGGTCTGGTACACGACCCAGATCTCGCCGGGCGGTGTCAATGTCGCCCAGACCATCAACATCCTGGTGATCGCGGTGATCGGGGGCCTCTACCGGCTGGAGGGCGCATGGATCGGCGCGTTGGTGTTCGCCGCGATTGACAACTACTCGCGCGACTTCATGCCGAACGTCGGCGACTGGCTCGGGCCGGACCGATTCGAAAGCGTCATCGGCGTGATCTTCCTGGTGATCGTCCTGGCGTCGCCAGGCGGTCTGGTCGGCATATGGGAGGGCCTCTGGGACAGGAGAAAGCGGCGGCTCGGCCCACTGGAACCGTCGGGCATCCCGACGACGGGGGCGGTTGACGACGCCGTCGACCATCCCGCGGCGGTGTAGTCAAGGAGGTGGATGGAGATTCGAGAGCAACAGGCATGGGGTGGGGACTCATCGAGAGCCCAAAGGGCTGATGGAGGCCTCGCGCACGCGACCATTTCATATTTCAAAGGAGGGGAACTTGCCTAGAAGTCAACGTAGCGTCGGATCCAGGTGGCTGCTGGCCGCTGCCATTCTCCCGCTGCTGGCGCTGACCGCATGCAACAGCGGCACGCCGACAACCACCAGCTCAGGCGCGATCAAGATCGGCATTCTTTCCGACTGCCAGGGCGACTTCGGGTCGTTCTACAACGACGACCTGGGCGGGGCCCTTGCGGTTCTGCACGCTCACTATGGGGGCACACCCAGCGGCTCGCTGCCCAAGGACGGGATGACCGGCGCCAAGATCGCCGGCAAGGACGTCCAGATCGTCGGCTTCGGCTGCTCCGACTCCACCGCCGCCAAGGCGATCGAAGAGACGCGGCGGCTGGTCGAGCAGCTCGGCGCGGACATCCTCATCGGCCCTCTCTCGGGGGACGAGGGCATCGCCGTGGCGAACTACGCCAAGACCCAGCCGAACAAGACCTTTCTCAATGGCATCTCGGGCGCCCAGGACGCAACCTTGAAGGTCCAGGCTCCGAACTTCTTCCGATTCAATCCCGACGGGGCGCAGTGGTCGTCCGGGCTCGGGAGCTACGCATATGACAAGCTCGGCTGGCGCACCGCGGCCGTGATCGGCGACGACTACGCGTTTCCGTACACGTCACTGGCCGGTTTTATCGCCGAGTTCTGCGCCGTCGGTGGCAACGTCACGAGCCGCATCTGGCCTCCGCTGGGCACGACCGACTACTCATCGTTCGTCGCACAGATCCCCAAGGGCATCGACGGGCTGTTCGTCGGGGTCGGCGGGGCGGGCCTGATCACCTTCCTCAAGGAATACCAGCATCAAAACGGGAAGCTCAACACCAAGCACATCATGGGCAACACGTTCTGGCCTGACCCGCAGCTGCTTCATGCCATCGGCACGCCGATGGTCGGAGCGGTGGCCGCCAGCGGCATCGCGGGCGACGCCACGTTCTCGCAAACGCAGGCCTACAAGCAGGAGCTGGCCATCTACCCGGCGACTCAGAAGGACGCCGCCAGCGTCTTCACGCTCGGGTACTGGAGCGCGATGACCGCGCTGGGTCTGGCGCTCACGAAGGTCAACGGGGACATCTCGGGTGGCCAGAAGACGCTGCAGGCAGCGCTCGCAACCACCGTCGTCGAGGGCCCGTACGGAAAGATCAGCCTGGACTCCAACCGGCAAGCGGTGTTCGACAACTGGATCGTCCAGATCACGGCACCGCCATCCGGCAGCTCGGACCCCGGCATCAAGACCATCCTCCGCGTTCCGCATGTCGACCAGACCTTCGGTGGGTTCTTCAGCCCGACCACGCCGGCACCCAGCCGAACCGACCCAACATGCACCAAGAAGACTCCGCCGCCCTGGTATGGCAATGAGACACCTGTGGACTTCAGCAGCGGAAACGTGCAGTACTGACGCATAAGGCGTGAGCGCAGCACCGCTGCCAGCCGAGTCCGTCGCGCCGATCCTCCGCTTACGGGGGGTCGGCCGGCGGTTCGGTGGCCTGCGCGCGGTGGCCGACGTGACCCTCGAGGTCCAGCCGGGTGAACGTCGCGCCATTCTCGGACCGAATGGAGCCGGCAAGACGACTCTGTTCAATGTCATCTCCGGCGAGTTTCCCCCTACCGAGGGCACGATCGAGCTCTTCGGCCGAGACGTGACCAACGAGCCCGCGCGCCTGCGCGCGCGTGCCGGGCTGTCGCGCACCTTTCAGACGTCGAGACTCCTGCTGGGACTTTCGGTCGAGGACAACCTCTACCTTGCGGTGCTCGGGGTCAAGGGCGGCCATCTGCTCCCGATCCGCTTGCCCAAACGCGAGCGCGAGCTGCGCGATCGTGCCCGCGCTGTGGCCGAAACGATCGGTCTGGCCGATCGCCTCGACACCATGGTCCGCGAGCTGTCCCATGGGGAGCGGCGGCAGCTCGAGGTCGGCATGGCCCAGGCGTCGTCGCCCAAGCTCATGATGCTCGACGAGCCGGCCGCCGGCCTCTCCCCCGCGGAACGGAACAAGCTGACCGACCAGCTGATCGGGCTGGACCCGAACGTGACATTGATCCTCATCGAGCACGACATGGACGTCGCGCTCCGCGTCGCGCAGTGGGTGACGATGATGCACGACGGCCGTATCGTGGTCGAGGGCAGCCCGGCGACCATCCGCGACAATCGGATGGTTCACGATCTCTACATCGGAAGCCGGTACAAACAATGAGCACCGAGGTACTCGAGGTCAAAGACCTCAACGCCTTCTATGGGCGCGCTCACGTCTTGCAGGATGTCGCGTTCACCGTCGACGAGAGACCGGTCGCGATCATCGGCCGCAACGGTATGGGCAAATCGACGCTCTGCCAGGTGATCATGGGCATGCTGACCTCGGCGCGCGGCTCGATCCGCTTCCAGGGGCAGGAGCTCATGGGCAAGCACCCTTACCAGATCGCGCGGCTGGGCCTGGGCTTCGTCCCGCAGGGTCGCCGCCTGTTTCCCTCGCTGTCGACCGACGAGCATCTACAGATCATTCCTCGCCGGGGCAACGGCAGCTGGACTCCGAAGAAGGTCTACGAGATCTTTCCGAAGCTCGCCGCTCGAAAGCACGTCGGAGCCGGCCAGCTGTCGGGTGGCGAGCAGCAGATGCTCGCGATCGGCCGGGCGCTGCTGACCAACCCCAAGCTGCTGATCATGGACGAGCCCTCGGAGGGGTTGGCGCCCAACATCGTCGAGAACGTGATCGACACCATCCGCACGCTGGCCGGCCAGGGCGTGGGCCTGCTGGTCGTGGAGCAGAACCTCGGCGTCGCGACGGCCCTCGCCGAACGGCAGCTGGTCATGGTCGCGGGCAGGATCGCCGTGGAGACCACCGCCAAGGAGCTGATCGGCAACATCGACGCCCAACGGCGCTTCCTGGGCGTCGAGCCACTGGCCACGCGGCGGTGAAGGCGGGATGAAGCTGCGAAGCCTGCAGCACGTGTCGTCGCCCTACCCGGAAGGCGAGGATGGCTCTGTGCGCCGGTTCTACGCAGAAGTCCTCGGGCTGCACGAGCAACCCACCCCATCCACGCTTGCCGGCATGGGCCTGTTGTGGTTCACGGCCGGCGAGGGCCTCGAGCTGCACTTCTTCCCTGGCCCGCAGGACCCGGAGTCGCGCCGCCACTTCTGCTTCGACATCGACGATCTCGAGGCGACCAGGCGCCGCCTCGAGAGTGCGGGCCTCGAGCCTTTCGACGACACGCCCATCCCCAACCGGCCGCGCTTCTTCTGTCGAGACCCGGTCGGCAACCTGGTCGAGTTCACACGTATCGAGGGGGACTACCGAGGATGACGCTCAAAACGAGTCTCGGCATCTGGGCGATGGGGCCGATGATCACGCGTTTCGTCCCCATCGGCTACCAGCCGCAGTGGACGTCCGAGAACATCGTCGACAAGGTTGGGCGGGCGGTGGCCGGCCTCGGCGACCTGATCGACGATTACGAGTTCCACTACCCCCACGAGATCAACGAGGGCAACGCGGAGGCGATCAAGGGGGCCCTGGGCGGGCATGGAATCTACTGCGTCGCCACCGGTCTTCACCTCGACCCGCTTTTCGGTCGGGGCGGGCTCTGCTCACCCGATCCGAAGGTCCGCGGCGAGGCGGTCCGGCGCACGCTCGCCGCGGCCGACATGGCCGGGAGCCTGCGCGCGAACTTCATCATCTGGCCCGGCATCGAGGGCTACAACTACCCATTCCAGACGCCATACCGCGAGAGCTGGGCGTGGCTGGTGGAGGGCATCGGAGCGGCCGCGCAGAGGTGCAAGGAGCACGGGATAACGCTCTTCCTCGAGCACAAGAACTCCGAGCCCGCCATGAAGATCCTGATGCGCAACATCGGCATGACGCTGCACGTCATCCACAAGCTGCGCGCCCAGGGCATCGACAACGTGAAGGTCAACATGGACTGGCAGCACCTCCTCATGAACGGCGAGAACCTGGGGGAGTACGCGGCGATGCTGGCGGGGGAAGGGTTGCTTGGCCATCAACACGCGAACAGCGGCTGGGGTACCTTCGACGACGACAACATGGTTGGGGCGACGGCATTCATGGAGACGCTGGAGCTGGCACTCGAGCTTCGCCGTGCGGGCTACGGCGACAACGGCGAGCGCCTGGGCTTCGACCTCTACCCATACACCGAAGATGCGATCGCGGCTGTGCGCCGAAGCGTGCTGCAGTGGCGCTTCATCGACTCGGTGGCGGCGCGGATCGATGACGCGGCGCTGCGCGAGGCGCAGTCGCGAAAGGACGCGGTTCGCGCATACGAGATCGTCTATAGAGCGCTCGGCGCTGAATAGCGGCCGTCGTTGACCGCCGTCGTCGGCGTCGACGTCGGGACCACCGGCGTCAAGACGGTGGCCATCTCGCCGGAAGGCCAGGTGATCGCGAAAGCCGAAGAGGCGTACCCCCTCTCGACTCCGCATCCTGGCTGGTCCGAGCAAGAGCCGGAGGATTGGTGGCTCGCCACCGAAGCCACGCTCGAGGCCCTCGCCGCTGCAGGCGTCGACGATGTGCGCGGCATCGGCTTCTCGGGTCAGATGCACGGGTTGGTCTGCCTGGACGAGCGTGACAGGGTTCTGCGCCCGGCGATGCTCTGGAACGATCAGCGCACCGGCGCCGAATGTGCGGAGATCGAAAAGCGAATCGGCCTGGAGCGTTTGATCCAGCTGACCGGGAACCGTGCCCTCACCGGCTTCACCGCACCGAAAATTCTGTGGCTCCGCCATCACGAGCCCGATGTCTACGCGCGCATCGCGCGCATCCTGCTGCCCAAGGACTATGTCCGGCTGCGGCTGACCGGCGAGCACGCCATCGATGTGAGCGACGCCTCCGGCACTCTGCTCTTCGATGTCGCGAACAGACGTTGGAGCAAACAGGTGACCCAAGCACTCGAGATTCCCGAGTCGTGGCTCCCTCGCGTGCTTGAGTCGTCCGAGATCGGCGGCCGGACTCCGCAGGGCGTGCCCGTGGCCGCGGGGGCGGGTGATCAGGCTGCCGCCGCGCTCGGGGTGGGGGTCGACCATCCGGGCGGTCCGCTGTCGGTGGTTCTGGGTACCTCCGGCGTTGTGTTCGCCGCCCTGCCCGCGTACGCGGCCGAGCCGCAGGCTCGCGTGCACGTGTTCTGCCATGCGGTGCCGGGCGCATGGCACGCGATGGGCGTGATGCTGTCGGCCGCTGGGTCGATGCAGTGGTTTCGAGACACCCTGGCTGCTGGTGAACCCTTCGCGGACCTGGACGCCCAGGCGGCCGAGTGGGCACCGGGGTCGGACGGGCTGTTCTTCCTCCCCTACCTCGCTGGGGAGCGGACTCCGCATGCCGACCCGGACGCTCGCGCCGCCTTCATCGGACTCTCGCTCCGCCACGACCGGGCTGCGATGGTCCGCGCCGTCATGGAGGGCGTGGCTTATGGGCTGCGCGATTCGCTCGAGCTGCTGACCGCGCTGGGCGTGCGGGCGGTCGATGGGCGGGCTTCCGGCGGCGGCGCCCGCAGCCGGCTGTGGCTTTCCATCGTGGCATCGACACTCGGCGTTCCTTTAGAGCTCACCGCGGTGGAGGAAGGTTCGGCGTTCGGTGCCGCGCTGTTGGGTGGTGTCGCGGGAGGCCTTTTCAGCGACGTGCACGAGGCTGTGGAGGCGTGCGTGCGCGTGCGCGAAGTGATCGAGCCCGAGCGGAGCTGGCAGGACGCTTATGCCGAAGGGTATCGGCGCTTTCGGGAGCTCTACCCCGCGCTCCGACCCCTTCGACAAGAAAAGCGAAAGGCGGTCAGCGCCCGACGCGTTAAGTCATCGCCTTGACAACAGGCCAATAGGGTCGATAATCCGGCCATGCCTGGCAGCGGGGCCCAACCGCCCAGTTCGCCTGTCCGGTGGATCCCGCCCGACGACCCACCCCAGCCGCCGGCCCCAGGAATAGCGCTCTGCCTGTCAGGTGGCGGGTACCGCGCGATGCTCTTTCACCTGGGGGCGCTCTGGCGCCTGAATGAGCTCGGCTACCTCCCAAAGCTGGAACGCGTTTCGAGCGTTTCGGGAGGATCGATCACCGCGGCGGTCCTCGGCATGAACTGGACGCGTCTCGCCGTGGATCCCGTGTCGGGGGTCGGCGCCGGCTTCCACAGTGCGGTCGTCGAGCCCATTCGAGCGCTGGCCAGGAAGACCATCGACATTCCCGCGGTGCTCAAAGGCATGCTGAGCCTGGGCCAGCTCGGCAGCCAGACGGCCGCCTTCTACCGGCAGACGTTTGGCGAGAAGACGCTGCAAGACCTCCCCGACCGACCCACGTTCGTTCTCAACTCGACCAGCCTCCAGTCGGCGGTCCTGTGGCGCTTTTCCAAGCCATACATGGCGGACTGGAAAGTCGGCCTGATCAACAAGCCCAAGGTCCCGCTGGCGGTTGCGGTCGCGGCCTCCTCGGCTTTTCCGCCCGTCCTGTCTCCTGTGATCCTCAACCTGAAAGAGAGCGATTTCGTCCCCAACAGCGGCGCGAACAGCCAGGCTCCCCCGTTCACCACACGGGTCCTTCTCACTGACGGCGGTGTGTACGACAACCTCGGGCTCGAGACCGCCTGGAAGAAGTACCAGACGATCCTGGTGAGCGACGCGTGCGCTCAGAACCGACCCGTCGCACGACCAGGCCTCAACTGGCTGCGGCAGCTCTATCGGGTCCTGATGGAGTTCGACGAACAGGTGGGAAGCCTTCGCAAGCGGCAGGTGATCGACTCATACGTTTCCGGGCAGAGGACGGGTGCCTATTGGGGCATCGGCAGCGACGTCCTCAGTTATTCGCTTCCGAACGCGCTGCCCTGTCCACTGGCGCTGACCGGCCTTCTTGCCGCCTTCGAGACTCGGCTCAGAAAAGTTGAGGAGGTCACCCAGGACCGCTTGATCAACTGGGGGTACGCGATCTGCGACGCGGCGATGCGCCGCCACGTTGTCAGCGGCGTGCCGGCGCCGAGCGGTTTTCCGTATCCGAACAGCGGATTGGGCTGACAAGACCAAATCTTGAGTTCAGGAGGTGATATCGAATGAATCAACCCAAGCCTGGGTACCAGACCACTGAGTTCTGGGGCAAGAACGTTCTCCAGGTCCTGAGCCTGGCGTTGGCTGCCTATGTCGCTCAGAGTCCGGGCAGCCTGACCGGCGACCAACAGGCCTCCATCATGGTCGTCGCCGGCCTCATCGTTCCGCCGGCCCTGGAAGGCCTTTACGGCTTCAACCGAAGCTGGGTGAAGCGCGCCCATGCGCAGAGCGAGAGGACTGCAGCGAGGCGGCCGGCGTGAGTGTGAGAGCGCACCTGACGCGCCATCGCCGCGCCATCACGCGTGGATCGGCCGGCCTGGTTGCCGCGGGTCTCGTCGGAGTGGCGGGCGGCCATCTCGCGGGTCACCATCACACGCCCCCCATCACACCGGTGGCATCGAGCCCTACTTCTTCCGCGAACGGTGAAGGCGGCGGCGCCGTCATCGGCCACTGCGGGATCGAGCGCTGGGCGGTGAAGACCGGTACGGATGCGGATGCCGGCCAGATCAGCATGACTCCCGTGCCGACGACCATCGCCCAGATGGACTCGCTCCAGGCGCCGGCCAGCCCGCCCAACGCCAATCGCGTCGCGCCCACCGAGCTGACCGACTTCACCATCCATGCCACCCTGAGCGGCTTCAAGCTCGAGGCCGACCACGACTACCACCTGGTGGTGTCCGACGGATCGAAGAACATGATCGTCGAGATCCCTGACCCTGGCTGTGTCGGATCAGGAAGCCCGTTCCGTCCGCAGATCTCGCAGGCGCGGGCGAAATTCGACACCCATTACGCTCCCACCTCGAGCTTTCAGTCGGTGAGCGTCCTCGTCACGGTCACCGGAATCGGCTTCTTCGATCGCATACACGGCCAGACCGGTGTGGCGCCAAACGGAATCGAGCTTCACCCCGTCCTGAATATCGATTTCACGTAAATGAACTGGTGCCTGATCAGGCCAGCAGAGAGGTCAGCTCGCGCACGACATCTATCGCGGGCTTGACCTCACGGATATGGTCGACCGACAGGCCGGCATAGCAAGCCATCGATAGCGGCGCCTCGGCCGCGCGGGTCGGAGGTGATGTGCTTCGGTTGCCCGCTCTGACTGCGTTGTCGAGCGACGAGCGCAGGACGCGGACAGTCCCTGGCCACTCACCGTCCGCGTCGAAATAGTCGGTGAGCACGGTGTCGCCGGCGCGGGCGGCGAGCAGCGCCCGTACGTAAGCGGGATGGGTGTCGCATTCAGGACAGGCGAGGAAGCGACTGCCCACGCGGACGGCGTCCGCGCCGGCCGCGATCAGCTCAGCCACGCGCTCAGCTGTGCCGATTCCTCCAGCGGCGACGACCGGCACCGAGACTGCGCCGAGCACCTTCGGTAGGAACTCGTCCAGAGGCGCCGTGCCGCGGACGTGCCCGCCCGCCTCCACCCCTTGCGCGACCAGGAAGTCACAGCTCGCAGCCTCCCCCGCTCGCGCCTCCTCGACCGAGCCGACCTGCCAGGAGACCAGAGCTCCCGTCGAGTGCGCCGCTTCGACGATCGCGGCCTGTGGCTCGCCCCAGAAAAATTCTGCAACTCGCAGGCCGCGTACGTCTTCGATCACCTCCTCCAGCGGCGGGAGGTAAGGGATCAGGAATCCCTTGCCAAGCGCTCCAGACCGGGCACCATCCCCAGGCCGCCCGCCTCTTCCACCGCCTGCGCCAGGGCGACCGTGCCCACCCCGCCCAGGACCGCGAGCTGGAATGGAAGCCGGCAGCCGACAAGCTCCGTGAATCTCGTCCGCATCCGAGACGTCAGCTCAGTTCGTTGCGCAAGAACTCGAACTGCCTGGCATTCGCCTTGCGTGCCAGGCCCGTCGGGTATGCGCTGAACCCGTGCACGCCTTCGGGGTACACCGCCAGCCGGCTCGCGTTTCCGGCGAGCCGCCAGCGTTCCGCCATGAACAGCGAATCGTCCATCAAACAATCCATCGTTCCCACCGTGAACAGGGCCGGCGGCATGTCGTCGAGGTTCGCGTAAAGCGGCGATATGTCCGAGTCCCGTCTTTGCTCGAATGAGCGGCCTGGGACGAAGTTGTCCGTAAACCACCTGATGATGGCCCAGGAAAGGACCAGGTAACGGTCGCCCCAAAGGACCTGGCTCGGCGTGCCGTTCAAGTCGTAGGCGCCGAACACGAGATTGGCCGCAACGAAGCGGTTTTTGATCCCGTGCCGGTCGCGAAGCCTGAGCAAGGTGACGACCGCGAGGTGGGCCCCCGCGGACTCGCCCCCGATGGCGAACCTCGCCGGCGCTGCGAGGATCTCCTCCCCATGCTGGAGCAGGTGCAGCACCGCATCCTCGCAGTCATCGGGGCCGGCCGGGTACGGGTTCTCGGGCGCAAGCCGGTAGTCGATGCTCGCTGCGCACAATCCCGTCTCGTTCGCGAGCAGCTTCAAGCCCGCGTCCTGCATGTCGTGCGCGCCAAGCGTCCAGCCTCCGCCGTGAATGTGCAGGTAGATCCCGGTCGGCTGTCGATCCGGCTTGATGACGCGCACCTTGATCGGGCCGCTTCGGCCCGGGACCTCGAGATCGATCGCCTCTTCGAGAAAGACCGGCGCAGGAAAGATTCCCTTCCCCTCGCGCCTGGCGCGCCGCGTGACCTCGACCGGGACGGTGTCGGGAGCCGGCATGGTCTTGAGCTGCGCTTCCAGCTGGGCGTTGAACGCCCTGGCCTCGTCTATGTCTTTCTGATCGACCTCGGTGGCGACCGGGTGCGCCGTGGCCATCGAGCGCAGTTTAGGTTGTAACCTGGGCCACCGCCGCGGCGGCGGCGGCCCCAACTCCTGCGTCAGACGTACTTGTAGCCCATCGCCGCAATGCTTCGAGTGTTCGACTCGGTATATGACCACGGATCCATCACCGGGCTCGTGGGGCTGGAGGGCGGCCCTGGGAGATTCGGGTTGAGGCCCGGATGAGCTGCTTGCCACACGGACCAGAGGCGGTCGATGTTGGCGTGGTGCATCCAGAAGATTGGATCGCACGGCGCGGTTGCGAGCCAGTTCATCGTGCCTCCAACCCAACCGTGGACCCCGTTGTGAATTCCCTCCAGGCCACCCGTGAACATCGAGAACGTCCCGAGACCCATCACGGCGGGAGTACCCGAGGTTATGGTCGCGAGCCACGAGGATGGGCCAGGCGACCGTATGACGGTGATAGGCAACATCGGCGGGGGCATCGGAACCGTCGGCGTCACCGATGCCAGCCACGCCGGGAACGTTTGCGAGGCTGCCTTCGTCCAGTTCCAGTACGGGATCGTGACTTCGGGGTGGACGGTCTGCAGTGCGTGCTCCAGGAGGAGCAGGAAGACACGGTGCCAGGGTAGGAAGCGCTCGGTTCCGTGCTGGTAATGGGTTTCGCCGTGGATCTTCACGAACTGGCCGAGCGTGCCATTGGCAACCAGGGTCAGGTATGCGCACAGGAAACGGTCACGCTCGTGCTTGTTGAGCTTGGCCTGATCTTCGCGTTCGTAGACTGCCGGGAACCAATTGGCCGGAACCTTGACGATCTTCATGAGCTCGGGGTCGAGGATTCGCAGCATCTCGGTGAACGAGACCATTGACTCCATCGACGTTTGCGGCATGCGCGGGCGCTCCATGGTTGTCGAACCGCCTTTCTGTTTCACATGTGCTCCTTTTTTGTCATCGCCCTGGATCCATCGCGGCCAACTCTAGTCACGGCCTGGGCGGCCGAGATCCGTACGCGTACTGAACTTTTCGCGCACTGTGGGCAATCGCGGACGTGAGCTGCGACAGGGTAGGATCGGAGGGATCTGATGAGCACCAGGGTCGCCGCCGGCAGAAGAGTTCAGGTCGAGGCGATCCTCCGGGCGTTCGACATCCCGTTCGGAGGCACGGTCTCAGGCGTCGCCTATGGCGGGAAGTTCAAGGCCAGTCCTTCCGGCGCGCCCATCGAGACGCGCGATCCATCCACTGACGAAGTCCTCGCGCACGTCCAGACCGCGGGCGAGGATGACTGCAAACGAGCGGTTGGGGAAGCGTACGAAGCCTTCAAGCAGTGGCGGCTCGTGCCGCCACCGCAGCGTGGCGAGGTCGTGCGCCGCCTTGGCGACGGGTTTCGCCGCCGCAAAGAGGACCTGGCCAGGCTCATCAGCCTCGAGAACGGCAAGATCCTGACCGAGGCGCGCGGCGAGGTTCAAGAAGTCATCGACATCTGTGACCTTGCGGTCGGGCAGTCCCGGCAGCTCTTCGGCAGAGAGATCGCGTCCGAGCGCCGCGATCACCGGCTGGTCGAGCAGTGGCATCCCCTGGGCGTGGTGGGGATCATCTCCGCCTTCAACTTTCCGGTCGCGGTGCCCGGTTGGGGCTGGGCGATCGCCCTGGTGTGCGGCGACACCATCGTCTGGAAGCCGTCCAGCCACACGCCCCTCATCTCGATTGCGGCCCAGCAGATCGTGCACGAGGTGACCGCAGGCACCGAGGCCGAGAAGGTGTTCAGCCTGGTCATCGGCAGGGGCGGCGCCGTCGGTGAAGCCCTGCTGGCCGACGATCGGGTGGCGCTGATCCAGGCCACCGGTTCGTGCGCACTCGGCGAGCGGGTGTCAGCGGCGGTCGCCAAGCGCGCGGGACGGGCGATCCTCGAGCTGGGCGGCAACAACGCCGCCATCGTTCTCGACGACGCCGACATGAGGCTCGCCCTTCGGGCGGTTGCATTTGGAACCGTCGGCACCGCGGGCCAGCGCTGCACGACCACGCGCCGCCTGATACTGCAGCGGGGCATCGCGTCACGCTTTCTGGAACAGCTCGTGGTCGCGTACCGAACTGTCAACATCGGTGACCCTCTCGACGAGAAGACGCTGATGGGCCCCGTGATTTCGCGAGACGCGGTGAACGACTACAAGGAGGGTCTCGCGGAGATCCAGCGCCAGGGCGGCAAGCTCATCTACGGCGGCCGCGTGCTCGATGATCGCGCGGGCTACTTCGTCGAGCCGGCCATCGTTCGCTCCCGCAAAGACATGCCGATCTGCCGAGAGGAGATCTTCGCCCCCATCCTCCACGTGTTCGAAGTGGACTCCCTGGAGGAGGCGATCGAGGTCAACAACTCCGTGCCTCAGGGCCTGAGCAGCAGCATCTTCACCGCCAACCTGACGGCCGCGGAACGGTGGCTTTCCGCCGCGGGTTCGGACTGTGGCATCGCCAACGTCAACGTGGGCACCTCGGGGGCGGAGATAGGCGGCGCGTTCGGCGGAGAGAAGGCGACCGGCGGCGGCCGCCAGGCCGGCTCGGACGCGTGGAAGGGCTACATGCGCAGGCAGACGAACACGATCAACTACGGGTCGGAGCTGCCGCTGGCGCAGGGGGTCGAGTTCCCGGTCGACTAGCGCAGGCGCAGCTCCTCGATGACGGGCGCGAAGGCTCGCACGCCGTCGGCTCCGCCCATCGTCAGCGCGACCTGGACTTCGGCGATGCCCAGCCGGGCATGGCCGCGCAGCGTTTCGGCCATCTCACGAGGCGGGCCCGAAAGCGGGCGCTCGTCTGGTCGCGGGACGTAGCCCGACCCTGGCATCGCCCCGCGCAGCGCGGTCGTTGCCACCAGCGTGTTGGGGTCGCGCCCGTGCTCGCGACAGGCCGCGTCGATGATCGTAAGCTGCGCCGCAGCCGACTCCGGGCTCGCATCGGTGAAGCCGAGCCACGCATTCCAGATGTCCGCGTACTCAGCCACCAGGCGGCGCATACGCGGGCGGGGGTTCAGCGTGCCGATGAGGATGGGCGGCCAGCCGGGCCCCGCGCAGCCTGTGGTGGGCGCCGTCGAAATCCAATGTTTCCTCGTCGAAGAGGTCGCGCGTGATCTGCAGCGCCTCCTCGAACCTGCCCACGCGCTGCTCGTGCGGGAATCCGAACGTGAGATGCTCGCCCTCGGAATCCCCTGCGCCAAGACCAAGAACGAGGCGACCACCGCTGATGTCGTCGATGGTCACCGCCATCTTGGCCACCAGCCCAGGGTTGCGGTAGCCGGTGCTGGCGACGAAGGAGCCGATGGCGACTCTTGGGACCGCCACCGCGAGCGCGGCCAGCACCGTGAAGCACTCGAGGTACCCCTCCAGCTCGATCTCCGGGTCGTCCGGAAAGTCGACGCCGGCCCGGCGCTTCAGCTCGGCGTTGTTGCTGGGCAGCAGGAGGTGGTCTGTGACGTAGAGGGCGTCGAATCCCACCTCCGCGGCGGTGCTCGCG
>WNFJ01315480.1_pt2 | contig 20135 bp, 19 predicted proteins | sample 5400461 | NCBI WGS metagenome assembly WNFJ01 (sample SAMN13153349, study PRJNA577476) | soil metagenome | isolation source: 115 cm saprolite on Douglas fir-dominated hillslope | place: USA:California | collected 2013-09-17
CATACCATCCTCCTCTGCTGGTGCAGTATTTTTCTGAAGGCATTATACCCTGAAATGCAAAAACTGTCACTACGTGTATAGTGGAATGGTTGATGCCTTATCGAGAAACCCAGACCGCTACAAAATTTCTTGTGATTTGAAATGCTAGACAAATTTATAACAAATTTGTTATAAATTTCCTTGACACAAAGAAGGCTAAATGATACACTAGATTCCAATCGAGCTACATTTAGGTTACGACTATCGTGCTTTTGTGATGTTTCCAAATAGGCGATTGGATGCTTATTGGATACACTTATTTAAGAAGCCAGGGCAAAAAGTGCCGCCCAAAGAGATCAGATCGGCCAAATCACGTGCAATAGATTGCTGGAATGCAATCAATGGGAGATAATGATGGAGAAATATCAAATTACCCAAACCAGGGAAACAACCAATGATGTCATCGTCCACGAGCTAACCGATGGTAACAATAGTTCTACATTTGTAAAAGAATATCTTAAAGCTGGGTTTGTGTCTTCAGCCGTGGATGCATTGTTTTATGCACGTCGCCAAGCCGATCTCACTCAAGCACAAGTGGCCGAGCAGATGAACACAAAGCAAGCCGCTATAGCACGTCTAGAAGCAGATACCGATGGCTCTATGTCGCTTCGACGCTATGCAGAGTTTGCTCTATCGTGTGGAATGGTTCCTCTGGACATTACACTTGTGCCAATAGAGTCTGCTCGTAACTTCGTGATAGCTAATCCAGATTCACCGCTAACACAGATAAATTATGACACTTGGCTCCTTACAAAAGAGACTCGATTCATATCTGCGCCTCAAAATATGCAACCGACAATCATTCTAGGTCAGCCAACAATTACAATGCCTCAAACGGCGAAAACTTCCACACAGAATAGGGCTGAATATGGCAATCAATTACTGTATTCGGTAGGGAGTGAAGAACAATCAACTTCAAACCAATACGGAGGGAGACTAGCTGCATAATATGCTTGAACAAGTAAAAATCCTAACTAGCCGAAGAGCTTACGAATTTGGGGCTGATGCTTTACGCCTATCATCACTAAGTATCCAGCCTATCCAACAGCAAATTCAGCAACTCTTCAATTTCCAATCGTCTGCAATTGGCTCACCCATGCCAACATTTGGAGCAGTTCCAACAACCTTTCCTCCAGGGATTGTCTTCAACATAGGAGCATGGATACATCAACAGGAACACATTGTTCCTGTTCGCTTTCTTCATTTCGAACAGAATCGCATTGTCATTGACGTAGCTGGTCCCACAGATGCGATAGATGGTATAGCAGATCGACTTTTTCATTTTCTATCGAGTCTACAGGCTGCGGATGGATCACCCATTGTCGGGGAGCCAGTGCGTGTACATGACTACTCGGAGATTAGCGCTCAATTCCCATATCCATTGGATGTTATTATTTCAAAACCCTTACGCCGATTACTCAGCAAAACTATGGGTATAGAGGTTGGTAACAAATCCGTGGCGGTTATTCCTTCATTAGCGGTACAAGCATTTCCTTCGGATCAAGTGCTTGAAGCAGTTCCAAGCCTCAGCGAACCTCATGCATTTTCCCTTGCCCTTCGATCAGGAACACGGCCAGAAGAACGCATCTTCTTTAGTGGTGCTCCTCTTCGTTCTGAAGCACATTTAACCTACCTTGATGAACTGGTGACTACTCTAAAGGCCTAATAAGCTTGGAGAACATAGATGAAAACATAAAAAAATATTCCAGGGTATCGTGTCTGGTAAACTGCTACCCTGGAATATCCCTACACCTGCCGCAGTGGGGAAACTGGCAGTATACACTTGGCTGTCATCCAAGTGAGCCGTAAAGCTCGTGCAAGTTCAATTCTTGTCTGCGGCACCCCTATGGCATCGTAAGTGTCATAGGTTTGATACGCACCTGTAGCTCAATGGATAGAGCAGCTCCTTTGTAGGGTTTTGGTTGCGGGTTCGAGTCCCGCCGGGTCCACCTATTTTTATGTGTATGCGTAATGGTAGGAGAAGTATTTGCACGTTGTCAAGTGTTTATTGTCCATGATTCGAAGTTTTCAAGCCTTTCCCCCTCTTTCACCAGTTAATGGGACTGTACCCAAGAAGAAAAGAAGCAGAAGAGCGATCTTGCGGTGGCTTACCGCCTGATTTTGCAGATCGACTGGAAAGGGAAGGTCCTCACAGGAGATGCTTTCTATTGCCAAAGATGTTTGTGCGCGGCTCTGCTTTTGGCAGGAGGAGATTATCTGTTTCTTGTGAAGGGGAATCAGCCTCAACTCTTTGAAGATCTGCGCTTGTTGTTTGCCCCACTCTCCCTGGCAAAACGAGCAGGGGAAGGCATCTTGCGATGACCAGAACAAGAAGCTCAGACCACAGACAAGGGACATGGACGTTTGGAGATCCGATCCATTCGGGTCTCTTCGGAACTCAAAGGCTACTCCGACTGGCCTGGCTTAGAACAAGTTTGTGAGATCCGTCGTCGCTGGCAGTATAAAGGGGAATGGCATGAGGAGGTTCGTTATGGAGTGACCAGTCTCCCTGCCACAGTTGCCATACCCCAGCGTTTACTCAACCTCAAGAGGGGACATTGGACCATCGAAAATCGCTTGCATTATGTCAAAGATGTGACCCTGGGAGAAGACCGAGGTACCGTTCATGTAGACAATGGACCCAAAATCATGGCCACTTTGCGTGTTTTCTACCACCGCTGCTCGTCTGCGCTACAACTGTGGTCATCCCGAAGCTGCTTTGCAAGTCTTGTCTCTCTCTCTTTGTTAGAACGCATAAGCCCTGCATCAAACAGTAATTTCCCAGACTCTATAACCCGTCTCGGTATCTTCAACGAGCACATTTGCTGGTTGACGGAGCAGTCTCATCACACTCCATACATCACCCGCCGCGCCGGAGAAATTGCCTATCGAGGCAAAGAGGGTATACGAAGCCAGGACAGGGTTTAAAAGCGTGAAGACAACCGCTGCCAGGCTGATCACCACAAGGGGAGCGAGACCTACTACCAGGTACTGATTGCGGCGGAACAACTGGTTTTTGGCGCCACAATAGAGCGCCAGAGGTAACTTCGCCCCAAAGTAGGGCTTACCGCCCCAGAAGATAAAGGCTAGAGCATGTATGCCTTCGTGCAAGAATAAGACGACGATATAGGACAGTATATTGATACTCAACCAGAGTATCAGCCCCCACCCTCCAATTTGTCCGTGCAGGCTATGAGTTTGGGCAAAATATGCAGCCACATTCAGTATGCCAAAGAATATGGTGCCGACCACTAACAACACAATACTCAACATCAGCATTGGACCTAGTTGCTGTGGATCAAGCAACGCCAACTCTTCACGCTTGCGCAATTTACCCTCATCTATAGCCGCCTGCTGCTTTTCGCGTAAATGAGGGTGAAAGCGATCAATTAAGGTTAACGGTTGCATGTATTCACTACCTTCGTTAGATTGTTCTTCACCAATGATATATACTGTTTGCTGGAGCACGAGTTGCAAACAGGAGGGAACTGATGAGACGATGGCAGGCCTGGCAATACCTTATCGGCATATTTGCCGTCTTCTGGGTGATTTTTGCCGTAGTACTCATCTTCTTCTCAGACTTCCCTTTCTATATCATTAGTATGGCACTAACCACTATCGCTATGCTTTCATTGTTGATTATTGCCCTGGCCTGGGCCTATCAAAATAATTTCTAATCTGTAAACAAAAGGATACAACACATTTATGCTCGATATTTGTATGCTCGGCACATGTGGCATGATGCCTTTACCTGGTCGCTGGCTTTCGTGCGCGCTGCTGCGCAATGGATCCACCTTGACTCTTTTTGATTGTGGCGAGGGAACACAGATTCCCTGGAAATCGCTGGGATGGGGTTTTCGCCAGCTCGGAGCTATCTGCTTTACACATATGCACGCAGACCACGTGGCAGGATTACCCGGTGTACTCTTCATGGTTGCACATGCTGGCCGTACCGAACCGTTCCCTATATTTGGCCCTCCTGGCACTGCTTATGTTGTCGAGGGATTGCGCCGCATCGTCCCAGAGTTGCCCTTCCCGGTACAGATTCATGAACTCAAGAGTGGCGAACATTTTGCACTGCCAGGAGGATTGCAGGGTTCTTGCGTCGCAGCCTCTCATGGAGTTCCCTGCCTGGCCTACCGGGTTGAACTGGTACGCAAACCAGCCTTTCAAGTGGAACAGGCCCGGGCGCTCGGACTGCCCGTACAACTCTGGTCCAGATTACAAAATGGGGAAGCGTTAGAATACAATGGACAGGTGATTAGACCTGAACAGGTGCTTGGCCCTCCACGACGCGGAATTTCTCTGGCTTTCATCACCGACACGCGCCCCACAAAAGCCCTCAGCGAGTTAGCGCACGATGTTGACCTGATGATTTGCGAAAGTATGTACGATGATCCTGGAGACCTGCCACTGGCCCGCGCCAATGCCCATATGCTCGCCGAAGAATCCGCTAGCATCGCCCAGGATGCAGGGGCACACGCGTTGATTTTGACACACTTCAGTCCAAAAATTGTCGATACGTCGCTAGCTGAGAGAGCGGCCCGGCGCGTTTTTGCCAATACCAGGGCCGCCAGGGACGGAATGATCGTGACGCTGGATTATACCTGAGATCCTGCGCACCGAACAAACTTAAACAACCATCAGAGGCAATGAAGAGAGGGCAAGCAATAACTGATGCTATCACTTGCCCTCTCTCCCAAACTAAGGTACAGCGGTTGCTAACTGGCCTCGGATAGATTCTGATCGGGGTCGCTGGTTGCCTGTTGCCCGTCATCAGTCGGGTCGACCAGTTGTAAACGTGGTTTCATCAGGTATTGCTCAAAGAAACTGAGGGCCTTCTTTGTATAGGCAACACGATCAACAAAGTAGGCGCCACAATGATCAGCTTCAGGTACAAACCAGAGTTCCTTTGGTTCTCCCGCGGCATTATAGAGCAAAGTTCCATCCTGAGGATCAATAATAGAGTCTTTGCCACCCTGAATGAGCAGGATGGGACGTGGGGAGATTTTGGCAATATCATGCAGTGGTGCAACCTGGTGGAAGCGATAGCGAGCACGCAACCACATCAGGTAGTCAGCCGTCCAAACGAAGGGTGCCGAGGGCAGATGAAAGACGCGTCGAACATTGTAATCAATGACGCCCCAATGGGTAGCAAACGGGCTATCTAAGNNNCGCACAGAACACATGATGGCGATGGCCGCTCCCATTGAATAGGCTATGACTCCCAAACGTGTCTGGGGGGCACGTTGCTTTGCGTAATCTACCGCGCCAAAAAAATCGTTCATCTCAGTATAGCCGAGTGTTACGTGCGTACCAATGGCCGCTCCGTGCCCGTAAAAATCAAAAGTTAAAACATTATGACCAGCTCTCCACAAATGAGCGCTCATTCCGAGAAGATCAGATTTAGGGGTGCGATACCCGGGACACACAAGGATAGTGGTAGTAGCCTGTGGATGAGGTATGAACCAACCGCTCACCTGATAGTCGCCATGGAGCGGAGGAATTGACACGGCTTCAGCAGGCAGATTAAGTTCGTAAGGACTAAACGTATAATCGTCGAAGTTGCCGCGTTTTTTTGGACGCCTGACCGTTTCTACAACATAGAGCGCACCGGCGAATACAATGCCCATTATTCCCACACTTCCTCCCAGCCCACCGAACACGATGTGCTTCAATGAAAGACGGAAACGTTTGACTTGCTGTGACATAACATTCGCCAAACTTTCTAGTGCATAATTGGCACGATAGGAGCAAGAAACTTACACTAATGATAGATTAGAACTATTCAATAGAAGCTCGGACAAAACTATCAACTACTTTCTTAAACGCTAGCAGGCAATGATTTATGCCCTTAATGTATATACGTGTTGAAAGCCAAAAAGGAAGGGCTAAATTTACTCTGAATCGTAGGCCCTCCCTTCCCTCTCGGCGCCTGGGCGTAAAAAGGCACAGAATGCCTGGGCAGCACGGGACAATTGTTTGTCTGTCCGCTTGACAAGGCTAAGTTCAGGACGCAAGTCTAACCCGGCTATAGGAACACGTACAAGGTCACCAGAGGTCAACTCACGCTGGATGGCAAGTGCCGAGACGATTGCCGCACCCACCCCGCTCATCACCATCTGCTTGATCGCCTCATTATCCGGCACCGTGAGAAGTGGACGCACCTGTACATCATGGAGTAATAATGCGTGTTCGATGACCTCACGAATACCGCTGCCTTGCTCGCGCATCAACAACTGCCCGTCTCGAAGGTCCGTTGGCAGTATGGCAGGAAGCCCCCCCCAACGATGCTTCGGAGATACTACCAGTACAAGTTCATCATGAGCAAATACTTCCACCCGGAGTCCCTGAGGAAGGGCGGAAGCATCACCCTCGACTAAACCAAAGTCCAGGTTCCAATTCAAAGTCTCTTCTACTATCTCGTGAGAGTTGAGGATGGTTATATTCAAGGTGACCCTGGGATAACGCGCGTGAAAACGGGCTACAATGGGCGGCAATAAATAGACGCCTGTTGTGGTACTGGCTGCAACGGTGACCTCACCGGCGTCCACATCTCGCAGAGCTGAAAGCGCCTCTTCCATCTCACGTTCGAGCGCGAATACCCGGCGAGCATAATTGTGTAAAATATGGCCTGCGTGAGTCAGAGCTATACGCCTTCCATGTCTTTCAATAAGCTCAAGCCCGACTTCTTGTTCCAGGTGCTGAATGGTTTTTGTCACCGCAGGCTGGCTGAGAATGAGTTCTTCCGATGCGCGAGTGATATGTTCGTGCTCAGCCACTGTCAAAAAGACGCGCAAATATTGCAGGTTCATAGTCATATCCTCAGCGGAACGATACGTTATTATTTTTTGTTATATATACGACAAGAATCATACATCAGAATAATAGCAGAAAAGTAAGAGAATTACCAGTCAGAGAAGAACAGTCAGATAAAATTGACATACTCTTATCTAATCGGTATTATATGTTTAAGAAGTAGATTGTAAGCTCAACATTATGAGCGACTTAATCTTATTTCTAATGGAATATAGGCCTCAAGGTCTTCATTAGAAGGCCGAAGAACCCGCGTCTACCTATCTTGTTGTAGTTGATCAGAGAACTCGTTACCTTTTCCCTGGCTGCACCTGACATTGCGCTAGTGTTGCTCTTGTAGATTACAGGAGCCGAAAGGAGAAAGTTATGATTGCTCGTCGTGAAAGAGGAAGACGTTCCTGGCTCTTGCTCTTCTTACTCGTCCCCTTTATCGTTTTGCTCTGGCCGCCCTTTTACAACTATTATCAGCCAGAGTTCATTGGTATCCCTTTCTTTTATTGGTTCCAACTCCTCTGGATCATCATCACAGCTATCCTGACGGCAGTGCTATACGCGCTCAGAGTCTAAGGTTAGCGCACATGCTGCGGTGGTACATTTTGTGAGAGAAAAAGAGAGAGTATGGGACGTACTTCTGATGCGTATGTCCGCTCGTTCATAGAGAGGAGTCATCAATGATTAACTGGGTGGCATTATCCGTATTCATTTTCTTTTTTCTACTGGTGACAGTCCTTGGGTTTATAGCAGCTCGCTGGCGTCGTGGTGACCTTAGCCTGCTTAATGAGTGGGGATTAGCAGGACGACGCTTTGGGACGACTGTGACATGGTTCCTGTTGGGTGGAGATCTCTACACTGCATACACATTCGTCGCCGTGCCGGGATTGATGTATGCTACGGGAGCACAGGGCTTCTTCGCGGTTCCCTACACTATCCTTGTCTACCCACTGATCTATCTCTTGATGCCCAAGTTCTGGTCGGTGTGCAAGCAGAATAACTATGTTACACCTGCTGACTTTGTACAGGGCCGTTTTGGCAGTAGTACCCTTGCACTAGTCATGGCGCTCACAGGTATTGTGGCAACGATGCCCTATATCGCCTTGCAGATGTTCGGCATTGAAGTTTCTATCGCTCAGATGGGCGTCAATGTTGAAGTTGCCCTGATTATCGCCTTCCTTATCCTGGCGGCTTACACCTATAGCAGCGGGATGCGAGCGCCTGCATTGATCGCGTTGGTCAAGGACACGATGATTTTCATCGTGCTGTTCGCTGCGATCATTATCATCCCTATTAAACTAGGCGGTTTCGGAGCGATCTTTGCGGCAGTTCATCAAAAGGCGGTTATTACCGCCGCCGCTGCTAAGATAGCCACGGCGGCGCATAAAACACCACCGACTGTGTTCCATGATATTCTTTCTACATCGCAGTATCTTCCATACACTACGTTAGCGCTAGGATCGGCACTTGCGCTGTTCTTGTATCCACACTCACTCACGGGCACGCTCAGTAGCAACAGCCGCACCGTGGTTAAGCGTAACGCCGCCCTCTTGCCAATCTATTCGCTGATGCTCGGTTTGCTGGCGCTGCTAGGCTATATGGCAATTGCCGCACACGTGTCCCTCCCAAAGGCCTATGGATCTAACGCTGCCGTACCGGCCCTTATCTCTCAAATGTTCCCATCATGGTTTGCTGGTTTCGCCTTCGCCGCTATCTCCATAGGCGCACTTGTTCCTGCGGCAATCATGTCGATTGCTGCTGCCAACCTGTTCACACGCAACATCTACCGGGTGTACTTCCGTCCGCACTACAGCGACCGCGAGGAGTCTAATGTCGCAAAAATCACCTCCCTTGTGGTGAAGTTTGGAGCGCTGCTCTTTATTCTGTTCGTTCCCACGACCTACATCATCAACTTCCAGCTCCTGGGTGGCATTCTGATCATACAGACCTTGCCAGCGGTCTTCCTCGGTCTCTACAGCAACTGGTTCCATCGTTGGGCCATGATCGTGGGCTGGGCTGCCGGTATGATCTCTGGTATATGGATGTTCATCGCGGCGAACTATTCATCAGTGTTTGTGTTCAACATCGGTGGACAGCAATTCGGCATCTACAGCGCAGTTTCGTCCCTCGTACTCAATCTTGTGCTGGTCGTTATTCTTACGCCTATCTTCCGGGCGGCAGGAATGACCTCTGGCAAGGATAACACCCGTCCAGCTGATTATGAGGAGGAAATTTCGGAGAAGGCTGAGCCTTTACCAGAAGCCCTGGGGTAGCTATTGTTAGATTTGTATCGTCATGTTACCATGTAGAGAAATAACAAAGTACTCCAGGAAACACCTACATGGATAATGACGACGACATTAGCGGCACTTCCATAGAAATTGGAAGCGATGAACTGCTCTCGGATGATGACCTGCGCCTACCTGAGAGCGCCAGTATCCTTGTGCGCACCCACGCGGTACAGGCATGGCTGGCCCGCCGGCACGAGGAGAGCACGATTGAGGTTGGCGAAGCCGCACTCGCGCTACAACAGGTAATGATGCAGGAACCACAGGAGACGCGTTTGCGCCGACGAGAGCGCCAAAGCTTGCAATGGCAGCTTGACCAGCAGCAACAGGTACTGAAAGAGGCGCAGCAGCGCCTGGATGGTTATATAGAAGCGGAAGCACTCCTGGAAGATTGCATTACACACACCAGTGGTGAGCGTGTACTGGTAGAATATTACCTTGCGTTGGAAAACCTGGTTCACAGTATCACGCAGGCTAACCAGTCTGAGCAATCTCCCCGGCTTCAGGCTCTTTTCGATGTCCAGCATCGCGTAGAACATGTTGGAGCACCCAACGAGGAAGATTGAGCAATCAGGCGAGAGGAAGCAATCATCACCTTTACTGAGGTGCGATGATTGCTTCCTCTCACTATCACTGGCCGAATGCGACCGAAGAATCAGTCCCTACTTGCAGTACCAGAGACGAGAGGGGAACTTGTGAGGAGACTGCAAAATCGAAAAAGCCATCTATCGCTTGTTTTGGAAACACGAGAGGTAATACAGTGACAAGCTTCGGCGAGAGAACCTGCCCATTAGGGAGAGCGAGCCGCACTAAGGTGGTAAACTTTACACCGACTGGAGTTTGTATCGTATCACCCGGCTGTACATGAACACTCACACGTACGGTATATAAGCCGGCTGGTTTGCGATCATCCGAAAATGCCCCTGCCTCTTCCACTTTTGTCACCATGATAGTGATATCCCTATATACAACGCTGCGATTCACTACCATGGAACCAACGGGACGGGTTACACCCACCGTCGGTGTAGCGGGATCATTGATCAAACCAATATTGGGGTCCTGTTCCTTTGGCAAGGAAAAACTGACCACAACGGCAATAGCGATGAATACTATTACCAATATCACTCTTACTGCTGATATCTTTAGCAGGCTTCTCACTTTTGACATACTATCCTGTCTCTTCTATCCCCGAGATGTCTATATCTATGTATGTGTGAATACAGAGCATATTATAGACCCGAATCAGAGACAGCACAAATAGAAGATCTGTGCATAGCACCGCTAAGGCCGGGGCAAGAAATTCTGGGAGCCAAAAGAACCTCCCAGCACATCGTGTGAAGAGGCACCGAGCCAGCGATCCAGTATCGTCGCGTAGATAGAACGGAAATCGGTAGTGTATTTCAGATTGCCGTTATTATCCAGGTTACCAAGGTTGGGAGGCTCACCAAAAACGCCCTTGTTGACGGGATTGCCCAGCACGAACATGGGAGCCGCTGTACCATGATCGGTGCCCTGACTGCCATTCTCCTCAACGCGCCGTCCGAACTCCGACCACGTCATTACTACGACATTATCGGCCTTTCCGTGCTTTGATAGATCAGTATAGAAGGCTGAAAGGCCATCCGCCAGTGTTTTCATCAGGACATTATGCGTTGTTTGTTGATTGGCGTGTGTATCGAAGCCGCCAAGGGTAACATACCCGACACGCAATCCAAGGCCCTGTACGATAGCCTCTGCCAGGATCTTCAGCCCGGCAGCAAATGGCCCCTGGGGATAGGTCACCGCCGGTTGATATTGCGCGTCCGCATTACGTAACTGATTCGAACCATCCTGGGCACTGAGCGCCGTGGTATCGAGCAGAGCAGCGTAGGGTGATGTCTCAGGGTACGAATTATAGAGTTTCATCAGCGCCTGTAGACGCGCATTCCCATTATCGACATCAGCAGGATCAGGATAAATGCGATACGTGTTGACACTGGCTATCGTTGGCACGGGAGCGCTGATTGAAGCGAGAGCCTGGGCCGTCTGCACCCCAATGTCCATTGCTTTAAAGGGGTGGCCATCCTGATCAACCCAGCCAGAGACGAGCTTACCGAGCCAACCTTGACTACCTGTCCCATTGAGGTCAAGGGTCTGCCAGATATCCATGGCTTAAAATGCGATAGGCTCTGATTGGGGTAGCCCACTCCTTCGACAATCGCCAGATGCCCGTCATTCCACAGTTGCTTCAATGGTGCCAGGTTGGGATGTAGTCCCAGCCGTGTATCAAGATGTATGACGCTGGTATCTGGAATACCCAGCGTAGGACGCATCTGATGATAGAGTGGGTCACCAAATGGGATCACTGTATTCAAACCATCGTTTCCACCTGCCATTTGTACCACAATCAAGGTGCGATCCCCTGCCATCTGGGCAACGCGTGAGCCATCGATAGACTGCGCCCGTGCAGAAGCTATGCCCCGGCTGAAAATGGAGGGCATAATCATTCCCGCTGATACTGCTAAAAACCCATCTTTTATCATGGCTCTTCGCGAAAGTTTCATAGTTTTTCTCCCTTAATTCAGCTGGTACTCTGGTGACGCCATTATCAAGTAAAGTGTTCCCCGTACACGATTCAGCGGATAACTCTGGCCGTTCTTCAGCGTAATGTGCGCATTCCCTCTGCTTGTATCCTTCGTTGTAAAGAAGTCGATGTATTGAGCGCGCCGCTCTTTATCGACGACGCCATCCAGCAGGAAAGAAGTGAAGTAATCGACAAAATGCTCAGGTGAGCCGATGTTATTCACGTCGACAATACCCTGTAGATCGACGGGCGAGGGACGTTTCCGGCCAGTAAAGGTGCCGCGAGAGAGCAAGAGATCAATATAATTCAGGCGAGTCATCCAGGTACCGCTATTGAGCCAGAGTGCACTCACTTTGTCACCCGGCCAACCAGCCACGTTGGGCGGGTCAAAAAGTGTCTGCCCCATCAAGAGAGAAATATTAGGTAATCCGTCTCCACTTCCTTGAACATTCAAGACCCGGTATGCCCCAGCTATATATTCAACCGGAGATTTGACGCGACTGCGGTAGGCCTTTGTTGAAGAAAATTGAGGGGAGAGCAACAGAGTACGCATTACTTGACCCATGTTGTGACCGCTCTGCACATACGTATCTACCAACGGTCGCAGGTCATCGCTAGTAGGATTCTCATAGACAAAGAACGTAAAAAGCTTACGACAGAGAAACCATGGTGTTGCCGGGTGATTGGTAAGAATTCGCACGACATCTTTGTAGTCGAAATTTCCTGTCTGCCCAAGAAATGTTTTGGTCAAATCGTTATGATCACGGGGCAAATAACGCGAAGTCAACCCCTTGACATGCCATCCAGTGAGCGCCGCTGCAGCCTCATAAACGTCTTGTTGAGTATAGTGCCCTAACCCCAGGGTAAAAAGTTCCATCAACTCACGCGCGTAGTTTTCATTAGGAGCCTTTTTCGTACTTTTCGTCAAGTCAAGATAAAAGAGCATAGCGGGGTCGGTAGTTATACCTAGCAAGATGTTATCGAAGGTATCAAAGGCGTGTTCGCGAAAGAACTGGTTCTGTACCATCATACGTCTATATGCCCTTGCGCCTCCCACTTTATGATAACTGCTGACGAGTACGCTGTGCCAGAACAATGTCATTTTCTCCAATAAGGGCCGCTGCGTCCACGCCATACGAAGCAACCACCAGCGCTGCTGGTCAGTGGGTTTCGCAAGGTCCAGATTCAATGCTTTGAGGCGATTCTCTGTATCATCCTCCGAAACTTGCTGATAGTTGATGAGACGATCTACGGCGCCACTGAAACCGAGGTTTTGATAGGCAGACAATTCTTCAGAGCTTGCCCCAAAGCCCCCGCGGCGTAATAGATGTCCAATTTGTGGAGAAGTTGCCAGAGAGCCATTAAAGTGGAAGATAGCATTGATGCCATTATGCTGTATGAGCTGCCCTACATTGCTCAATCCACCTTTTTGCACCGCCTGTTCTAAGGCGTATCCACCAATAGTGGCGCCCGCCATTCCCGCTATCGAAGCTCCTATGAGTGCACGGCGCGATATCTTGCGTTTACGAGGAACTGCTGGAGCTGCCTGGCCATGAGCATGCATAGTGGGCATTTGCGAGATCTGGTTTACCCCCGTAAATGCCTCGGTTGGCTGATTATAGATATCTTCATTGGAGTTCATATGATTACTCCCACGGTGCCTATCCTCCCCTGCTATTTATTTGCACTTCAGGTACGCTGATAGTCATTGTAACAAACAGTCTTCAAGAAACTCTCAAGACAAGATTAGGAAAGATTCAATCTTTTGCCACCACCCTTGCTCACACCCTGCTTTCAGTGTACACTGTAGCAATGCAAACCAAAAGAAATGTAGTACAATTTGATACAGGTCGAGACATAGAAGATGAGGACCTGGCACCAGGGGAGGGTGCCAGAATCAGCCAGCAACTATTACTCATTGTTCTCCTCATGGTAATGCTATCCGCGCTTCTGTTCTTAGATGCGGTACTGCCTTTAGCAGGGTTCTGGTTCCACACCGCTTTATTGACGCAAACCGGTTCATGGGCGCTCCTACCGACTCATATCTTCTTCCCAGGCTGGGCCGTTACGTCGTCAGTTAGTAGTCTGACACCCACTCCACCACCTATCGCTCTCAGTTGGCTCCAATTACCTCTGCTTATCGCGGCAATGCTCCTCGTCTTTCTCGCGTATGTGTTTGTGCTGCACCGCGTTCCCTTCTCAATAATAAACTATCGTTCCATATTGTACTCAACGTTACTACTGGGTCTATTGTGTATCCTTGTTCCCATCGTTACCTCAACCGATATTTATTCTTATATCAGCTATGCCCGTATGGGTGTGATCTATCACCTCAATCCTTTGACAACGCTGCCCACGGCCATCAATAACGATCCTACCTTCGTTCATCTTTATTGGAGCAGTCAGCCCTCGGCCTACGGACCAACATGGGTTGCCATTAGCAGTTTATTGCAATGGCTCACGCTTCCCTTTGGCAGGCAATCGCTATTGCCGATGGTGCTGGCACTGCGTTTCTCTGGCCTGCTCGCCCATGTATGCTCTACCCTGCTCATCTGGTCTATCACAGGTCAATTACAGCAGCGCTTTGGGCTGCTGTCCGCGCGAAAACGCGTGGTAGCAACACTCGCCTTTGCCTGGAATCCGCTGCTCCTCTTTGAAGCCTGCGTCAATGCCCACAATGACGCTGTGCTGCTCCTACTTATTTTGCTGGCAATCTGGTTTCTCTTGCCGGGGACGCATAAGCTTCGAGGGAATATCCTTGCTACTCTCATGCTTGTCCTGGCAACCTGTCTAAAATTAAATGTTGCGCTACTGGTACCTTTCTTCTTGATTTTTATATGGAAGCAAGAGGACCAGGAGAACGTCCCTCTACGAACGCCCTTTGTAAGAACTTTGTCGATGGCCTTGCTTTATACTGGTAGCATCATCCTGCTCTACGCGCCCTTCTGGCAAAATGGCAAGATATTGCACGTCATCCAGACAAACCCTACCACGTCCAGGGATATCAACACCCTACCGGAATTCCTCAGTCACCTCTATAATAGTTTCATGGGAGCGCTTGGATACCCGTCTGCCCCTGTGAACGGTTCGCAAGCGGAGAGTATTACTCACACGCTGAGCATAGCCATTTTTGTCATGCTCTATGCGATACTTTGCTGGCGAGCAATCGTTAGAACACAGTCAATGAAAACACTTCCCAGCCTCGTTCGCTGGCTGGCATTAGTCTGGTTGCTCTATTATGTTTTTGGGACGCCCTGGTTCTGGCCGTGGTATATTGTGACGCTATTCGGGCTCTATGCCCTGGTTGAGGCCACGAGCGAGGTTGATACGTTGTTGTGCGGCGTTGTACGTTTGCCGCTTGCCATGTATCTCCTCGCATTCAGTATGCTCAGTATCTACATCTTCTATGCCTGGGGGCCTCACGTCAGCTACGTTCCAGGTCTACCAGGCTTCCAGTGGGCATTTCTACGAGGCCTCTGGGCCTGGATCATTCCGCTCTTAGCGCTACGATGGCCTCTTAAGTCAGTGATACGGCAGCGATACCGAGGGGAAAGTATCGCAAGCGAAGTAAAATAAACAAAAGCGTATGTTGTTCATCAAAGGTTATTCATCAACAATGCGTCCATCCTGGATCTGCAAAATGCGATCAGAGGAGGCCACAACTGTGGCATCGTGTGTCGCTACCAGGAGACCGACTTGAGCTTCGTGAGCGATTTCATGTAACAAGTTTGAAATGTCGCGTCCTGTGACTGTATCCAGGTTGCCGGTCGGTTCATCAGCGACAATGAACGCGTGCCAGAGCCACCCGCTGCTGCTCACCACCCGAAAGCTCCAGGCCGCGGTGTCGCATACGCCGGCCCAGCCCGACCTGCTCCAACGCTTTCAGAGCCTGCTGAGTACGCTGTTCCGGGGAAATGCGTGCCAGGCGTAGAGGTATCTCAACGTTTTCCAGCGAGGTAAGTGACGGGAAGAGGTGTGCATTCTGAAACATCATGCCGATGGCCTCGCGGCGCAGATGGGCACGCGCAACCTCACCCAGCGTCGCTAAATTGCGCCCGAGGATGAATACCTGTCCCGACGTTGGGTCATCCAGCCCAATCAAAATATTCAACAGCGTCGTTTTACCTGAGCCTGAGCGCCCACGAAGGGCAACGAATTCTCCAGGTTGAATGCTCAGGTCTACCCCACGTAAGGCGTGGACAACTCCACCGCCTCCACGAAAATCGCGTGTCACTCCACGTACCTCGGCTATTGTCGCAGCGGTTGTCACTGTTTCCACTATTCGGCCTCCTCTTGTGTCATTTCGTCGAGTCCTGTGGCTTTTCGCCGTTTTGGGTACCGTTCCCGTTCACGTTCGTGCTGATGGGCCAGAGTTCCACGTGGTCGCGTACAATACGCACCTCGGCCCTTCCATGAAAAGGGATGCATTCGATGGCTTCTTTGGGTAGCTGGAGCCGGCCCACGCGGTCGATGAGGATAGATTCGTGATGTGTTTCGCTTGGCAGCCCGATGATGGCACTGGAGGCAGAGGCATGTTCATGCGCTACAGCGAGTGATGCATCGCGCCGGACGGTCTCGGTACTGGTACGACCATCACGAATAGCAATGGTGCGGTCTACATTAGCGGCAAGCGCCACATCATGCGTTACCAGGATGATAGTCAAGCCAAACTCTCGATTAAAGGCGCGAAGGAGAGTGAGAATTTCACTGGCTGTGACCGAATCGAGCTCACCCGTTGGCTCATCTGCAAGGAGCAGCTTAGGCTCGTTAGCAAGGGCGACGGCGATAGCGGCACGCTGCTGTTCCCCGCCGGAAAGCTGGTCAGGTTTTTTCTTCCCCATTCCTTCCAGTCCCACCAGTTCAAGCAATTCTGCGGCACGACGTGAGCGCTTAGAGGGGCCTGCTCCACCAAGCATCTGCGGCATTTCGACGTTCGCCGCTATACTCAATTCCGGCAACAGGTTCCGCCCGCTCTGTTGCCAGATGTGACCAACCAGAAAGCGCCGATACAGGATGCGCTGTGCCTCGCTCAAGCGGGTCAGGTCATTTCCATCCACAAGGCAGCTGCCAGCGCTTGGCGTGTCCAGTCCGCCGAGGATATTCAGGAAGGTACTTTTGCCAGAGCCAGAGGCTCCGACCAGCGCCATCATCTCTCCAGGCGCAACCTCCAGGTCAAGTCCCTGCAGCGCCACAACTTCGAGGGCAGCGACCTTATAAATTTTGACCAGATTGTCGCAGGTAATCAGTACTTTCTGCATATACACATCTTTCTTTAGCAGTCTTCAATCTTCATCGAGCCGAAGCGTTTGACTGATCGAGGGTCGTGAGACGACGTGCACCATCATCCCCAGGGCAACGATACAGATGACAACCAGGATCACAAGGGCAATAACCAGCGAAGAAGGGATCACGATCTGAATCGGCGGCACACTCTGTGAAACAAAAAATTGACTGTTGGTGAGATCGCTTGAAGCTCCGCTGGAACCGACACTCGTGAAGATGAGCTGTGGCACAACCAGGGCAGAAAAGATCGCGCCGAAGAGTATGCCAAGAAGGATAGACGTGGTGTAGATGATACATTGCTCCCATGTCAGAGTGCCGGCAATTTGAGGCGGAGCGGCCCCTAAAGCACGCAGGACAGCAAAGTTCGCCAGTCGACTTCGCGCACTTAACCAGGAAGCGATCAGGTTGCCGGCTAATGCCAGTAACAGGGCGACTGTCGCGCCAAGAGCAAGCACACCGATCAGATCGAGATAGAGCGGCTCATGGTAGAGCGAATCAATAATGGCGCGGCGATCAGTTAGCGGGCTGAGTTGTAGCTCACCCTGGTTAAGAGCTTGACGTACGCTTGCCAGCGAATCAGCATCGCTCCGCGTCCGCAGCCACACCGCGTTCAATGGAAGGCTGCCCCCGTTAGCCTTGAAAACCTGGCCATAGACCCGGGCAAGGCTCGGATAATCCACCAGGATACCTCCATTTGGAACAGAACCATTATTTGCTCTTGAGGCGAACCGGTCATTCACTGTTGGGATGTGTTGTACCTGGGCAATAGCATAAAACTTCACAGGGCCATCGCTGAAATTTAAGGTGAAGTACGCATTGGGCGACAGTTTGAGCGAGTTCCATGCCGGGGCATCGACCACAGCAGGGACTGTCAGGTGTGAAAGCGTACTTGCCCGCTGTGAGGAGAGTTGCGCCATGAGCGATGTGAGGGATTGGAACGAGTCTTGTCGGGTCCAGATAGCTGTCTGCGCAAACGTAGATGCATCCACCGCCCTGATTTCCATGGGGAGGGAGATGATCGAACCCGCTGCAGTCACCGAGGAAGTATTGCCAACTGTGGCTGAGAGGACACCCGGAATAGTACGATAGAGCATCGTCCTTTCTTTTACCTGCAAGGCTGTAAAGACGCTGTTTTGAATAGTGCCGCTGAAGTCCGCACCACTCTGGAAGGACGCCACATCTAAAACACGCTGGGATTGTGACGCTGTGAAAATAAGGGTAAATATGGCAAAAGCCGTCGCGAGAGCAAGCAGGAGGATCATGCGAATAGACTGGCGAGGAGCGCGCGCCATCTGGGCAAGAGCCAACATTGGAGAGGCGCCGCGGTTACGCGATGTCAGCCACGAGCCGAAGCGCAGCATATAAGGAAAGAAACGCAGGAAGAGCAACAAACTGGCGATCAACAGGAAAACAGCTCCCACAAGCGTCAATGGCGACAGTAGGAGCAGCGTTAGTTGTGGATCGAGAATGCCAGCATTGATCACGTAGAAAGAGAAGCCATAGCCGACGATCATCACAATGGCCGCAACGATATCCAGGTTGAGGCGCTGCCAGATGGGCAGGCGCGTCGAACGAGCGGATTCACGGCGAATACTGAGAACGTCCTGGCGCGTAGTTCTCCCAACCGCGACAACCATGGCGAGAACGGCGACAAAGACGGTGATCAGCGCGTACCATTTCACTCCAAGCGCAACCTGTAGAGGGGAGCCTGAGATGATACCGAGCGTGCCCTGGTCAGCGGGAGACAGGATGTTCTGCGCGATTAAACGTACCATCAGAATGGATAAAAGCGGCCCCACAACGAGCGCAATCAGTCCCAGGCCAACACTCTGCGTTACCAGTGAACCGAATATCTGGCTGCGACTAGCTCCACGGCTCCTCAGGATCGCAATGGCATCGGATTGTCGTTCAACCAACAGTTCAGCCATCAGGCTGACAAAAAAGAGTACGAGTCCAAGCACGAGCACAAGGAGGCTCGTTACAGGAAGCTGCGCGATGGCAATGCGATTGCTATACTGGTTAAGGATATCAGTGGGCAAAAACGCCTGCGTCTTCTCCAGATAGGGATCGTGGTCGAAGGCTGGATTGTTCGAGATGTCAACCTGCACCGTATTGGCGCCATTAGCGATAGTATCTAGATCATGGATAGTTATGCGAGAGGCATCAAAACGATAATACCAGAATATACTGAACGGACTTTCAAGAACCAGGCCACCTATTCCCTGAATTTTCGAGATTTGGGAAAGAGCGGAAATGAATGTTTCGTTCGAGACAAGCCCTGTATAGATTCTTCCCCGCGGACCTAGAGGAGGCTTGCCGCGCGCGACACTGATAAAATTGCTGCCATGCCAGTATGGGTTATCGCCGACGGGTGGTTTGAAGATACCGACGACTCGAAAAGGTAAAATGTGCTCTTCTCGTCTAATTGGAATGTAGACCATAGCTACTTTCACATTGATTATTGAACCTGGCGTCACTTTGAGAGTGTTGGCACTTTCTGTGCTCAGCGCTATCTCCAGATCGTCGTTCGTAGCCACCGTGCTCACCGTGCGTGGAAGACGCCCCTGAACGAGTGTGATATGAGAAGAGGCTTGTTCCGAGGAAACGCCAAAGAATTGGAGCTGGTTGCCAGTATCTTTGTATGTATTTGTGCCATTAGGAGAGGATATTTTCGTGTCAATTTGTAATACAGGCGTCTGGATAGAGAATTGTGGAGGACCGAGATATGGACCAATTTTATCCTGAAATTCCTGATTGAGGACTTGTGTTGCCTGACCAATGACTGGAGGTGATATCTGCTCAGCCGTGCTATTGACAACAATATCCGCGTTTTGTGAGGATGAAGCGAGAGCGCCACGCAGTCCGGCTGTCATAGACACATCAGAATATAAAGGCACAGCACAGGCGAGCGTGACGGCCGCGACTATTCCCACGCCAACTACCAGGAGCAGTCCCCATGTTTTGCGCAATCTCACAAGGGCCAACGTTATAGTTGGAGGTAACAGCGTTCTACCCCTGCTGGCTGGCAGTTTTTTTGCCGGACGGGACATCATAACCTCTTTCTCTTAAGGTTTTTCAGATAGTGGAGGCGAGCGAGTCAACTCTTCGGCACCATTGCCCCTGGTTATACATAACTACGTTACCAACTCACTTGT
>WNFJ01326780.1_pt3 | contig 20128 bp, 22 predicted proteins | sample 5400461 | NCBI WGS metagenome assembly WNFJ01 (sample SAMN13153349, study PRJNA577476) | soil metagenome | isolation source: 115 cm saprolite on Douglas fir-dominated hillslope | place: USA:California | collected 2013-09-17
GACGGCGGAGTCACCGCTCACCAGAGCGACGGGCACCCCATGCACGCCCGCCAGCGCCGCGTTCAGTCCCAGCTCGCCAACCGGCTTCTGGTTGAGACGCACGTCGTGAATGCGGTCGGCGTAGGTGTGGTCGAGGATCGCGTTGCGGGTACCGGCGCGGGCGTGGTAGCCGATGAACAGTGCCGCGTCGAAGCCCCCCTGCTGATCGATCCCCTGCATCATGGAGCGCGGCTTGGGATCTCCCGATACCAGCTCGGCCGTCTGGTGCAGCTCTTCGGCGAGCAAATTGCGCATGAACCAGTGGCTGTCGTTCACGAGCACCCGGGTGGCGCCGGCCGCGAGCGCGCCCTCGACGGCGGCATTGGCCTCCGCGGTCATGAGGCGCCGGAACCGCGCGTACTCGGCGGCGAACGCCGGCGTGGTGGGGTCGGTCTGGGACTCGTGGACGACGCCGGCGATCCCTTCCATGTCGACGGAGATGTAGACGCGCATCGGGCTAAGCTATCTCTCGTATCGACTTTGTATTACAAAGTACTTGACAAGCGAGGCGCGACGTGACATTGTGTGGGTCATGGTCGCCCCTCGGCCACTGCACGACCGCGCGCTCGACAACCTCCGCTTCATCCGGCAGACGATGGAGCGCGCGGGATCGTTCACCGCGGTACCGGGCTGGGGGCAGGTAGCGGTCGGCGTCACCGCGCTCCTGGCGGCGTTCCTCGCCGGGCGTCAGCCAACACCGGAGCTGTGGCTCGCCGTCTGGCTGGGCGAAGCGATCGTCGCGCTCGCGATCGGCGGGTCGGCAATGGTGCGCAAGGCCTACGCCGTGAACGATCCCATTCTGTCCGGCCCGGGGCGGCGGTTCGGCCTGAGCTTCCTGCCGCCCATGGTGGTGGGTGGCCTGTTGACCGTGGCCCTGTACCGCGCCGGCCTGTGGCACGCGCTGCCCGGCACCTGGCTGCTGCTGTACGGGACCGGGTTCGTCACGGGCGGCGCCTTCTCGGTGCGAATCGTCCCCGTCATGGGCATCTGTTTCATGCTGGTCGGCGCCGTGGCGCTGTTCGGACCCGCCGCGTGGGGAAACTGGGTGATGGCTGCGGGGTTCGGCGGCCTGCATATCGCGTTCGGCATGATCATTGCTCGGAGGTACGGTGGCTAAGCAGGGCGCGGCGAGAAAGACCGAAACGGTCGAGCACGGGCTCAAGAGCGAGCGGCGCGTCGGGGGAGGGGGCCGGGCCGCCGAGCTCGACCGGCTGATCCACGAGCGGGTCCGCCTCGGCATCGTGAGCGCGCTCGCCGTGAATGATTCGTTGAGCTTCAACCAGCTCAAGGCCCTGCTCAAGACCACGGACGGGAACTTGAGCGTGCACGCGCGCCGGCTCGAGGAGGCGCAGTACATCACGTGCACCAAGTCGTTCGAGGGGCGGATTCCCAAGACCGAGTATCGACTCACCGCCACCGGGCGGCGCGCGCTGGAGCGCTACCTGGACCACATGGAAGCGCTGATTCACGCCACCCGACAGGGGTGAGGCATTTTTTTTTGAGGACTGACTTTATGCTGCAAAGCTCTTCTCTCCACGTCGCGATCGTGATGGACGGCAACGGACGCTGGGCCAGGCGCCGCGGCCTGCCCCGCGTCGCCGGGCACCGCGCCGGCGCCGAGGCCGTGCGCCGCACGGTCGAGGCCGCGCCCGATGCGGGCATCGCCGCGCTCACACTATATGCCTTCTCCGCCGACAACTGGAAGCGCCCGCCCGGTGAAGTCGCGGCGCTGATGCGCCTGCTCGCGCGCTACCTCCGCACCGAGACGCCGCGCTTGGTGCAGAACGGCGTGTGGCTCGAGCTGATCGGGCGTCGCGACCGCCTGCCCGTCCCGCTGGTGGCCGCGATCGACGCCGCCGAGCGCGCCACGGCGGGGGGCCCGCGGCTCCATCTCCGGCTCGCGGTGGATTACTCCTCCCGCTGGGCGATCGAGGCGGGGGTCGTCCTCCCGGACGTGGATCTCCTGATCCGCACGGGCGGCGAGCAGCGGCTGTCGGACTTCCTGCTGTGGGAGTGCGCCTACGCGGAGCTGTACTTCACCGAGACGATGTGGCCCGACTTCGGCGCGGCGCCGCTCGCCGCCACGGTCGCCGAGTTTCATACGCGGCAGCGCCGCTTCGGCGGACTGCCGGAAGCGGCTGCGGGATGAGCGCCACCGTAAGCGCACGGACGAGGCTCGGTCTCGAGGTCCTCGGGGCGGGTGCAGCTCTCGGGGTCGCGGGCGACGCTCTGCTGCGCGCTATGCCCTGGGGGCTCAATGCCCTGCTCTGCACCATCGGGCTCGTCGCTGCGGCGGCGTGGCTGGTGCGTCGCCACCGCGTGGCGGTCAGCGCCGACGCCCCGTGGCTCGGGGCGGCCGCCCTCCTCGTCGCATCGAACTTCGTCGCCCGCGACTCACGGACGCTTCAGGCATTCGACGCGATCGGCCTGGTGATCGTCCTCGCGGTCGCCTTCCCGAGCATCCAGGGAGTGGCCCTGCGCGGTCGGCAGGTGTGGCATTACCTGCGAGCCGGCTTCGAGGCGGCGGTGAGCGCGTGGATCGGCGTGTTCCCGCTGGTCAGCCGCGACGTGACCTGGAGCGAGTTGCCCGGGGGCCGGCTGCGGCAGGTACGCGCTGTCGCGCTGGGCGCCACGCTGGCGTTCCCGTTGCTCGTGGTCTTCGGTGGCTTGTTCAGCTCGGCGGACGCCGTGTTTCATGACGTCGTCGTCGACGTGTTCGCAATCGACTTCGGCGCCGTGCTGGGGCACATCGCGCTGTTCGGGATCTTCGCGGCCCTCACGGCGGGGTATCTGCGGGGCGCACTGCTCCGCCCGGCTCTGTCACATGCGCTGACGGAGAGCGACTCGAAGCTGTCGCTCGGCATCGTTCCGGTCGCGACGGCGCTCGGCCTCGTCGATCTCCTGTTCCTCTTCTTCGTCGTCATCCAGCTGCGCTACTTGTTCGGAGGTGTGGAGCTGATCGCCGCCGCGACGGGCCTCACGTACGCGGAGTACGCGCGGCGGGGCTTTTTCGAGCTCGTGACCGCCAGCGGGCTGGTACTCCCCCTGCTCGCCGGCGCCGATTGGGTCGTGCGCACCGAGTCGCGCGAGCACCAGCGGACGTTCCGGCAGCTCGCGATCGTGCTGCTCCTGTTGCTCGCGGTGGTGATGGCGTCCGCCCTTGCGCGCATGCGCCTCTACGTCGGCGCGTTCGGACTGTCGGAAATCCGGGTCTACTCGACGGCCTTCATGCTCTATCTCGCAGGCGTGTTCGCCTGGTTCGCGTGGACTGCCCTGCGCGGGCAGCGGCGGCGTTTCGCCTTCGGGGCGCTGGTCCAGGGCTTCGCGGTGCTCGCTGGCCTGCACCTCGTCAATCCCGACGCGCTCATCGTCCGCACCAACCTTGCACGTCCTGTTGCCCAGCGCCCGTTCGACGGCTGGTACGCGGCATCCCTGAGCGCCGACGCCGTGCCGCTGTTGCTCGAGGCCCTTCCGCGACTCGACGGCCCGACGCGCTGTGCGGTCGCGGCCGGGCTGATCACTCAGCGCGGCAGGCTCGAACAGGACGATTGGCGCAGCTGGAATTTCGCGCGCAGCCGCGCCCGGCACTTGCTGCGCGACCAGGAAGGCCGTTTGCAGGCGCTTCCTTGCCCTAGAAGGGCTCCCGAGTCGTCGAAACCGTCTGACTAAGCGTGATTGGGTGAAGTCAACCGCGCGACTCGAGTGGTTCCTTGGCAGCGCGCTCTTGCTTCTGGTCGCGCAGCTCAGTTTCGGGGTGTGGGCAAGATCCCGTGTCCCTATGAGAGGTGATCCGCCCGGCTGTCGAGTCGTCGTCGTCCAGCTGATCCGGTGAAGCGGTTTCTTGGGCGCCCTGAGCACGCTAGCTTAGGGGCATGAGCCTGAGGATCGTGCAGGTGGACGCCTTCGCGAGTCGCCCCTTCAGCGGCAACCCCGCCGCCGTGTGCGTCCTCACTGCGCCGCGCGATGAGCGCTGGATGCAGGATGTGGCGTGCGAGATGAACCTCGCCGAAACGGCCTTCCTGCATCCTGAAAACGAAGGCTACCGGCTGCGCTGGTTCACCCCCACGATCGAAATGGCGCTGTGCGGTCACGCGACCCTCGCGAGCGCGCACGTGCTGTGGGAGGAGGGTCGCCTCCCGGCAGACCGGCAGGCCCGGTTCCACACCCAGAGCGGCCTGCTCACGGCGGACCGCCCCGATGACTGGATCGAGCTCGACTTCCCCGCCACGCCCCCCGCACCGGCAGCCGCGCCACCCGGCCTCGCCACCGCGCTCGGCGGGAGTGTCACGCCTCGCTGGGTGGGTCGCAGCAAATTCGACTATCTCGTCGAGCTCGACTCCGAAGCCACGGTGCGCGCCCTGATACCCGACCTCGCGGCGCTCGAACAGGTGGACGCTCGTGGGATGATCGTGACGAGTCGCGCCACGACGCCGGGTTACGACTTCGTATCACGCTTCTTCGCGCCACGGGCGGGCGTGCCGGAAGACCCTGTCACCGGTTCCGCCCACTGCGCGCTCACGCCCTTCTGGGGCGAGCGCCTCAAGCAGACGGAGATGACGGCGTATCTCGCGGGCGACCGTGTGGTGCTCGCCGGACAAGCCGTGACCGTGCTGCGCGGAGATCTCCTCACATGAAACCGGTGGCCTTCCCCTGCAACGGCTCCGCCGCGGACGCCCGGGCGCGGCTCGAGGCCGCCATCGACGGCCGGCCATGGAACGCGGCTGGACTGGACGGATGGATCCGCGGCGAGCGCGTCGTCCTGTACTATCGCGACGGCGCCAAGTATCGGGCGCTCTTCCGGCCCACGTTCATCGGGCGCTTCCGCGAGCGCGACGGCAGGACGGAGCTGGACGGGCGGTTCCGGATGACATTGTTCGCCGGCGTGCTGCTCCCGGTGTGGCTGGCCCCGGGGGTCGTCTGCCTCGTGGGGGCGCTCGCCCCCACTCGGCTGCAACCCCAGTCCCCGGGTTTCCGGATCGCCCTCGCCTTGCTGGGCGGGCTGCTGGCGCTCATGGCGTTCGGCCGTTTCGCGCTCGAGTGGTGGGGCCGGCCAGGAGACGTGGGAGCGATCTCGCAGGCGATCCGCGCGGCCGTGCAACCTCACTAGCCAGATCCGGCTGGAGGCCTCTATCACCACTCCGCAGAAGAGCGAGCGGACGAGCCGCCTTACGGGTTACCTCCTCGCGCTTGCGGCCGGTGCCACCTGGGGAACCACCGGACCACTCTCGACCGGGCTGTACGGGCTCATGCCCGCCACCAGCATCGGGTTCTGGCGGGTGTTGCTCGGCACCGTCTGCCTCGCGCTCTGGGGACTCGTCTTCCGTCGCAAGCTGTTCCGCGTCGATCGCGCCGGGTGGCTGCTCGTAGGCCTCGGCGGCGGATTCCTGGTCGCCCTGTTCGAGGTCGCCTACCAGTATGCCATCGCCGGCGCGGGTGTGGCCGGCGCGGCGGCCATGCTCTACACGGCGCCGGTGATCGTCGCCGTGCTGGCCCGGCTGATTCTCAAGGAGGCGCTCACGCCGATCCGGTTGCTGCTCGCGCTGATAGTGATGGTGGGTGTCGCGTTCACAACAGCGGCGCCGAGGCAGCCCGGCTCGGGATCGGGGCCGGCGTCGCGGGAGGCCTGCTTTCCGCCATCAGCTACGCGCTGACCACGCTCTTGGCCCGGTTCGCCGTCCCCCGCTACGGCGCGGTCCGGGTGCTCTTCCTCGAAGCGGTCGGCGGCGTGGTGATCCTGGGCATCGTGCTCACCCTGGCGGGTCGGATGCCGACGCCGCCGCCCTCGCCCGCCGCCTGGCGCGGTCTGGCGGCGCTGACGGCGGGATCGGTGCTGGCGGCGAACCTCTTCTTTTTCGCGGCTGTGAAGCGGATCGAGGCAGCGCCCGCCGCCGTGGCCGCGACCATCGAGCCGGTGGTGGGAACCGCGCTCGCGCTGCTCCTGTTCCACCAGCAACTGTCTCCGCTCGGCTGGGTCGGACTCACCATGGTGGTCGCCGGCGTGGCAGCGGGGTATCTGCAGGAAGCGAAGCCAACCCAACCCTGAGGACACCGCCGCATGCTCGCGTTCGCCATCGTCCTGTTCTCTCTGCAACAGCCGACTGCGGCCCCACTCCCCCCGCTCCCCCCTCAGGTGGGCGACACGTCGCCGTTCCGACGGCTCCCGCTACCGACGCCCGACGAGCTGCGCGAAGGCTCGGGGGCCCCGGGACCGCGCTACTGGCAGCAACGCGCCGACTACACGATCCGGGCGTCGCTCGATACCGCGACTCACGTGATCGCCGGCGCGGAGACCATCCGCTACGCCAACAATTCCCCCGATACGCTGCGGCATGTCTGGTTGCAGCTGGACCAGAACATCTACAAGGCCAACAGCCGCGGCGCGGCGCTGAACCCCACCGACGCGCGGTTCGCGGGTCGCGGATTCGAGGGCGGCTATAGGATCGAATACATCAGGGCGGTCCGGCGTATAGGCCAGGCGGCCGGACGGATCCCGCTGGCGAGCGCGGAGAACGGCACCATGCGGCGCGTGGACTTGGACCGGCCGCTCGCGCCCGGCGGGCGGACGGAGCTCGAGCTGGCATACCGCTTCGAGGTGCCCGAGCACGGGTCGGACCGCATGGGCCGGGAACAGTTCCCCGGCGGCTGGCTGTACGAGGTCGCGCAGTGGTACCCGCGGCTCGCGGTGTACGACGACGTGCGCGGCTGGAACACCGAGCAGTACCTCGGCCAGGGCGAGTTCTACCTCGAGTACGGTGACTTCGACGTATCGATCACCGTGCCGCGGAGCTTTGTCGTGGCTGCGACGGGAACACTCACCAACGCCGCGGACGTGCTCACGGTGGGGCAGCGCGCGCGGCTCGCTCGGGCGGTCCGGTCGGACACGACCGTCGCCATCATCCCCAGGGCGGAGGTCGGCCAGCCGCTCACCCGCCCCGCGGGCCCGCGGTCCACGCTCACCTGGCACTTCACGGCCAAGAACGTGCGCGACGTGGCCTGGGCGGCCGCGGCCAATTTCATCTGGGACGCGAGCGGCTACGACGGCATCCTGATCCAGTCGTTCTATCCGCCGGAGGCGAACGCCGACTGGGCGCGCTCCACGGAGTACGCCCGCCACTCGATCAAGCACTACTCCGAGAAATGGTCTCCGTACCCCTACCCCACGGCGATCAACGTCGCGGGTCCGGTGGGCGGGATGGAGTACCCAATGATCGTGTTCTGCGGGCATCGCGCCGGGAATCGGGCCCTGTTCGGCGTGACCACCCACGAGCTGGGGCACGAGTGGTTCCCCATGGTCGTGGGATCGAACGAGCGGCAGTACGCCTGGATGGACGAGGGGTTCAACACGTTCATCAATATCTATTCGACGCTCGTGTTCTATCACGACACCGCGCCACGTGACCGTGGTAGCGCCGCGGAGTGGGCCCGCTTCGTCGCTACGGGCCACGATGTGCCGTCCATGCTCCCGGCGGACCGGGTTCCCCCGCCGCTCCTGGGGGCGGCGGAATACGACAAGCCCGCGACGGGTCTCTATCTGCTGCGCGAGCACATCCTCGCCGACACGACGCGATTCGACGCCGCATTTCGCCAATACATCCGGCGCTGGGCGTACAAGCATCCCACGCCGGCGGACTTCTTCCGCTCCATGGAGGACGGGCTCGGGGAGGACCTTTCGTGGTTCTGGCGTGGCTGGTTCTACCGATCCGACGTCGTAGACCTGGCGGTGGACTCAGTGCGCGCCCGGACGGACTCCACGGGAGCCAGCGCGCTCGTGTTCCTCTCGAGCCTCGGTGCCCTCCCGATGCCCGTCGACCTGCGACTTACCTACGCCAACGGCGCCACGGAGGACGTGCGTCTGCCCGTCGAGATCTGGTACCTGGGGAACCGCTTTACCTACCGGCGCAGTGTCCCGGCCGATGTCGTAAAAGTCGAGATCGATGTCCGGCAGAATTTCCCGGATGTGCGGCGGGGGAATAACGTGTGGACGAAACCGTAGAGGCACAGCATGACGCTACGACGCCACGTTGTAAGACTTATGGCGTAGCGTCGTGGCGTCGGGCAACGCTGTTGAGGATCACCAAAAACACACCCCCCCAGATCAAGCCGGGGAGCTCCCCCAGATCGCGTCCGTAATGAATCCACAGCCAGCGCGCAATCACATAGCACCAGAGCCCCCCGGCGAACCAGCCGAGCACGCGTATGAGCGGTCCCACGCCGGTGCGGATCCCGGGCAGAGCGAGCAACAGCCGATCGATGTAATGCCCCAGGAACGTGAAGCAGAACGCCACGCTGAACACGTCCACGAAGTCGAAGGCGAGCGAGGCGTGCCGGGGGAGGGCGAGGAGAAGTACGATGCCCAGCGCGCCCGCCACGAGAGCGCTCCGCGTCAGTGTCTTGATGAATGGCTCGCCCATCAGCGGGCCCCGGCCGGGGGGGGCGCGGGCTTCAGGTACTGATCGATCCAGTCGAGCACCGTTCCCCACCACAGGCGGCGGTTGCGCGGCCGCAGCACCCAGTGGCCCTCATCGGGGAAGTACAGGAACTTGGCCGGCACGCCCCGCACGTTGGCGGCGGTGAACGCCTGATAGCCTTCCGACAGGTCCACGCGGTAGTCGAGCTGGGAGTGGACGATCAGGATTGGTGTCTTCCAGTTCTGTACAAAGTTGAAGGGCGACCATTTTTCGTTCAGCGCGCGGTTGGCGTACGGCGTGCCGCCGAACTCCCAGTCCATGAACCACAGCTCCTCCGTCGTGCCCGCCATGCTGACCGGATTGAAGACGCCGTCGTGCGACACCAGCGTCTTGAAGCGGTTGGTGTGTCCGGCGATCCAGTAGATCATGTAGCCGCCGTACGACGCCCCGGCCGCGCCCATGCGCGTGGAATCGACGTAGGGGAGGCGCGCCACGACATCCAGGCCCTTCATGAGATCCTGGTAGGGATAGTCGCCCCAATGCTGGGAAATCGCGTCGGTGAACTTCTGGCCGTAGCCCGTGGAGCCGTGGAAGTTGACCGCCGCCACCACGTATCCGCGCGACGCGAACAACGCGTAGTTCCAGCGCGCCCCCCAATAATCGGTCCACGCACTCTGCGGCCCGCCGTGAATCAGATAGATGAGCGGGTATCGTTTGGCGGGGTCGAAGCCGGGCGGCTTGAGCAGCCACCCGAAGACGGAATCTCCCAGCGCGCCTGCGAAGCCAAACTCGTCGAGCGGGCGGAGATCGAGCGCGTCGAGCGCGGCGTCGTTGTGATGCGTGAGCTGGCGGCCCGAGAGCCAGATCTCGTTGGGCTGCGTGTTGCTCTGATGCAGGTACACGAGGCCCTGACCGTCCGGCATCACCTGCACGTCCGTGTTGACCCCATTATTGCCTACGGCCACCGAACGACGGAACGACGGTAGATCGATGCGGTACAGGTTGTCTCGCCCGCGCTCATCGACCGCGGCGTAAATGCATTTCGAATCGGGGCACCACGTGTAGGACCCGACGGACAGCGTCCAGCCCCTGGTCGCCTCGACCGGCGGTCCGTCGGGCCGGCCGGCCGACCGGGCGACCAGCATCAGTCGCTGTCTATCGGCTTCGAACCCGGCCCGCTCCATCGAGAGGTAGGCGAGCCACTTGCCGTCGGGCGAATAGCGCGGCGTGTTGTCGGCTCCACGTCCTGTGGTCAGCGCGCGCATCGCGGAGCCATCCGGTCCCATGATGTAGACGTCTACGTTCGTATTGTCGGCGACGGTCGTGTCGCCATGCATCGCGACCGCGATCTCCTTCCCGTCGGGTGAGACGCTCACATCGCCATCGCCGCCGGTCGCGATCGTCGGCACGTCGTGGTCCACGGGGGTTACGTCCCTGGTGGCTCCATCGGCGAGCCCGACGGTGAACAGGTGCTGGCGCTTGCCGGCGCGCCAATCGTCCCAGTGCCGCCACATGGCGCCGGTCCAGATGCGGGCGTCGGTAGGGAAGTCGCCGTTGCGCCGGTCGATTTCCTGCGCCGCAGGCCACTTGATGTCGCTCGTGACGATGAGCCCCGTGCCGTCGGGCAGCCAAACCGGATCGAACACGCCGTCGGCGAGACTCGTCAGCCGCCGCGCCTCGCCCCCCGCGACCGGCAGCACCCACAGCTGCGCGCCGTTCCCGCGGGTGGACACGAAGGCGAGCGTGCGGCCATCGGGCGACCAGCGCGGCTGCCGATCCGATCCGGGCCCCGCGGTGAGCTGGGAGCCAGATGCGCGTGATGCCGCGGTTGTCCTTGAGGGAGGGCTCGGTCACCGTATACGCGACCCACTTCCCGTCCGGCGACAGCTGCGGGTTGCCCACCGACTTGAGCGCGAGATAGTCGTCGACGGTTATCGCTCGCTTCTGGGCCCCCACGGGCGGGGTCAGTGTGGCGAGCAAGCATGACACCAGCAGGCCAGTGATGCGTTTCATGTTGGCGCCTAGTAGTCAGGATGCGTGAGAATCGCCTTTACGAGATCGTCGAACACTTTGGATTCTGGCTTCACCGCGCCGCTCGCGTCGGTGTGCACGTTCCAGGCGCACAGCTCGTTCAGCGCCGTGGCTTCCTCATACGTGAGGTGCAGGACATAGCCGTCGCCGCCTTGCGGGCGCGTGGCGCCGTCCAACACCTTTTTGAGGACGTCGGGCAGGTGCCGCGCCCCGCGCACGGCGTCGAACTGCGCCCCGGTGAGCGTAAGATCCATGACTCCCTTGCCAAGCCTCGCGTCGGGGGCGAAATCTCCTCCCGGCGCCCCTTTCCCGCAAGGAATCCCGATGCCACGCACGGAATTCATCGCCACCGGATTCCACGTTCCCGAGCGCGTCGTCACCAACGACGATCTCTCACGCATCATGGACACCTCCGACGAATGGATCACCCAGCGCTCCGGGATCAAGACGCGACACTGGGTGTCGGACGGCGAGACCGGGGCTTCGCTGGCACGGCAGGCGTCGCTGCAGGCGCTCGCGAAGGCCGGTATGAAGGCGTCGGACTTGGACTGTATCGTGTACTGCACCTGCACCCCCGACCACTTCGAGCCCGGCAACGGCGTGTTCCTGCAGCGCGAGCTCGGGATCAGTGACGTCCCCGCGATCGATGTGCGCAACCAGTGCTCCGGATTCATTTACGGCCTCTCGGTTGCGGACGCCTGGATCCGGACTGGCCAGTACGCCCGCGTGCTCCTCGTGGGCGCCGAGGTCCACTCGCGCGGCCTCGACCGGACGACCCGCGGGCGCGATACGGCCGTGCTGTTCGGCGACGGGGCCGGGGCGGTGATCCTCGGCCCCACCGACGACCCCGGGCGCGGCGTGCTCTCGACCCACCTCTACGCCGACGGCGGGCACGCCGAGAAGCTGTGGGTCGATGCGCCAGGGCTGGCACACGACCCCTTTATCAGCGCCGAGCTGATGGAAGAGGGGAAGCACCGGGCGGTCATGGAAGGGCGCGAGGTCTTCAAGTACGCCTCGGTGCTCATGCCGCAATCGGTGGCGACCGCTCTCCAGGCGAATGGCGTGACGGCCGCGGACGTGAAGCTCCTGGTCCCGCACCAGGCGAACCTGCGGATCCTCGAGATGGTGCAGAAAGCCGTCGGGCTGCGCGACGACCAGGTGTACGTGAACATCCAGAAATACGGCAACACGACGGCTGCCTCGATCCCCATCGCGCTGCACGAAGCCCTGTGCGAGGGGCGCCTCAAGCGCGGCGATCTGCTGGTTATGACCGCGTTCGGCTCGGGGTTCACCTGGGCGAGCGCGGCGATCCGCTGGTGACTACCTGATCTCCTGCCCCCAGACATCGCGGTACATGATCGGCCCCTCGTTCAACGCCTTGATGCCCGACTCGATCTGGGTCTTGTCGCCCACCACCAAGATGTCGAAGCGGTCCGGATCGATGTACTGCCGCGCCACGCGCTGCACGTCGGCGGCCGTGACCGCGGTAATGCGGTCCAGGTAGCGATCGTAGTAGTCGAGCGGCAGGCCGAAAGAGAGCAGCTCGCGAAACCGCGCCGCGGCGCCGCCCGTGGTCTCGAAGTCCCCCGGCAGGCCGAGCGTGAGATACGCCTTAGCCTTCGCGAGCTCGGCCGGGGCCACCGGATCGTCGCGGATGCGCCGTAGCTCCTTCAGAAACTCGATGAGCGAGCTGTCGGTCTTGGCGGTCACCACCGACGCGAGCGCCACGAACGCCCCGCTGAGCCGGCGCGGCACGAACTGGGAGAAGGCGCCATAGGTGTAGCCGCGGGTCTCGCGCAGATTCTGGTTCAAGCGCGAGGTGAAGGCCCCGCCCAGGATGGTGTTCAAGACTTCGAGCGCAAACCAGTCGGGGGTCGTGCGGACCGGCCCGAGATGGCCGATCCGGACCACGGACTGCGCGGCCCCCGGTTTGTCGATCAGATACACCGTGCGGGCCGCCCCGGGCGGTGCGATGGCAGGACTCGGGAACGCGGGCACGTCACCGCGCTCCCAGCCGCCGAACCGCGCCGCGATCAGGCGGCGCGCCTCCGCGAGCGTCACGTCGCCCACGACCAGAATGCGCGCCCCATTGGGCCGGTAGTAGGTCCGGTAGAACTCGGCGACGCTCTCGCGCGCGAGCCGGGCGGTCGCGCTGTCGGTGCCGTTGAGCGGATGCCCGTATGGATGCTCGCGACCGTACACGATGGCGGGGAACGCGATGTTCGCCACCGACACCGGCTCATCACGCTGCTGCACCAGCTGCGCGGCGCGGAGCTCCCGCTGCCGCGCGATCTCCGAGTCGGCGAACGCGGGCCGCAGCACCACGTCCGCGAGCAGATCGAGCGCAGCCTCGAGCCGCCGCTTGGGCACGTGGATGGAGGCGCTGGCGCCGTCGAAGCCCGCCGCCGTGCCGAGCTGCGCGCCGAGGAACGCCGCCTCATCCGCGACGTCGAGGGCGCTGCGCGCGCCCGCCCCCTGCTGCAGCATCGTCGCCGTGAACGTCGCGAGCCCGGGAGCGACCGACGGATCCCGGGCCGCACCCGCATCGATCAGCAGCTGCACGTCCACCACCGGCACCTTGTGCATCTCGACGACGGCGAGCGTGAGGCCGTTCGGCAGCACGGTGGTCTGCACGGCCGGCAGCTTGAGCGCCGGCGGCGGTGGCAGTTGCGGAGGCTTGCTGCGGTCCACGACCTGGGCGGACAGACCGCAGGCCGGAAAGGCGATGAGTATCAGCGCGACGCGTGCGGCGGCCGCCCTCATGGCGTCGCCCCTTCCTTCACCGCCAGCTCCGGCTTGCCCTGCGGCACCACGCTGAGCACCACGCGGTGGGGGGGCGAGAGGTACGCGCGCACGGCGCGCTGCACCGCCGCGGGCGTCACTCGCCGATACCGCTCCAGGTCCTTCTGGAAGTAGTCCGGGGTTCCGACGAAGTAGTTGTAGTAGTTCAGCTGATCCGCCTTGCCGCCGAAGCCGCCCACGCGCTCCATGCGCGACAGGAACTGCGCCTCGACCGTGTTCTGGGCCCGCTCCACCTCGCGCGGCGTCGGGCCCTGGTCGGCGAGCTTCCCCAGCTCTTCGTCGATCACCCGCTGCAGCTCGCCCAGATCGTGGCCGGGACGGGCGGTGGCGTACACCTCGAACTTGCCGTCGATACGGCTGCCATCCTGGAACGCCACGACGTCGGTCGCGATTTGCAGCTCGTACACCAGTCGGCGATAGAGGCGCGACGACCGCCCGCCGGCGAGAACGTTCGCCAGGACATCCAGCGTGGCATCGTCGGGACTGAACGCCTTCACCGTATGCCAGGCATCGTACACACGCGGCAGCTGGACGCGGTCTTCCAGCACGGCGCGGACCGCGCCCGGCACCGGAGGCGGCGGCGTGCGGGTTACCGCAGGCCCCCGGGGAATGTCGCCGAAGTAGCGCTGCACGAGCTGGCGCGCGTCCTGCGCGGTGATATCACCCGCGATCGCGAGCGTCGCATTGTTCGGGGTATAGTACGTCCGGAAGAACTGGCGCACGTCTTCCAGAGTCGCCGCCTGGAGATCGGCCATCGAGCCGATGACCGGCCAGTGATAGGGATGGTTCGCGGGATAGAGTCGCTGCAGGATATTCTCTTCGGCGAGGCCGTAGGGACGGTTCTCGTAGCTCTGCCGCCGCTCGTTTTGCACCACGCCGCGTTGCAGGTCGACCTTCTCCACCGTCATCTCGGGCAACAGAAACCCCATGCGGTCCGCGTCCAGGTACAACATGAGGGGAAGCGCGTTCGCGGGCCCGTCTTCGTAATAGTTGGTGCGGTCTTCCGTGGTCGAGCCGTTGTTGTCGCCGCCCGCGGCCTCGAGCAGCCGGTCGAACTCACCGGTCGGCACGTGCTGAGAGCCCATGAACATGATGTGCTCGAACAGATGGGCGAACCCGGTGCGCCCTGGCTTCTCATCCGACGAGCCGACGTGATACCAGGTGTTCACCGCCACCACCGGTACCGAGTGATCCTCGTGTACGATCACCTGGAGGCCGTTGGGGAGGGTGAATGTCTGGTAGGGGACACGGAGCGATTGAGCGGACAAGCGGACGGGCGGGCAGGCGGACCAGAGGCCTAGCAGCACGGCCGTCGCGGTAGCGATTCGCGTCATCATAACTCCTCTAGACGCCGGATTCGAGGAAACGGTTGCAGCGAGAACCCCCCGGCCTCACAATTGCGTGGGAAACCGCGCGCGCGCAAGTTGCGTAGGGCGCGCGACAAAGGAGATCGATATGTTGGGCTTGCTGATCGGAGCGGTGGCGCTGGGTGGAGGGTTCCTGGCCACGCGGGACTTCGTACGGCGCCGGTTGCGCTTCGTCGATGCGGTGCGGAAGCCGGCGGCGCCACTCCTGGCGGGGCTCGCCGCCACCGTCGTCGCCCTCCCCATCGCCGCGCTCCCGCTCGTGACGGTCTGGACGGCAGCGGCGTTCGGGGTGGGAGTAGCCGGGGGAGTAGCGAGCGGGCGGCGGGCCCCCGAGCTCCCGCCCGGGTCCTAGACGACCCTCAGGCCCGCCTCGGACGCCGCGGCTTCCGGCCGCCCGGCGACACTGCGCAACGCCCGGACGGCATCCTTCGCGAACGTCTTGCCCGCGCCCTTCTCCACTTCTTCGAGCGCGGTCCACTTGGGAAACGCCGGACGCACCGGCGTCGCCATCTGCAGGGTCTCGAACGCGTCCGCGACCGCCAGGATCTTCACCGTCAAGGGGAGCGGCAGCGCTTCGATGTCCCAGTCCTCACCCACGATCTCGTAGTAGTGTCCGTACTCACCGATGATCTCGGCGGCGCCGCGCATGGCGCGCGCCACGCCCACCGAGGAGTTCGACACCGAGCGCGACAGGAGCCGCAGCAAGCGCTGGTCGCGCGTCCCCACTTCGTGCAGCAGCGCCGCCACCCGGAGGTTCTCGACGTCGTCATCGGTGAGCTTCAGCTCCCGCCCGATCGCCGCCGCCACGTCGGCCACCCGGTTGGAGTGCCCCTGCTGGTTCCGCTCGGCGGATTCGATGTGATAGGTCAAAAGCTCGAGTGTCGCGAGATACGCGTTCTTCACCTCGGCGAGACGCACCGCCCGCTGCTCGGCGAGGCCGCCCACCACGTAGCCCGTAAGGATGAGGAAGCCGGCCCACGGTACCAGCGCGAGCAGCGCGTCGGCGTAGAAGCCGGGCAGCATGTCCAGACCCACGAAGTACTGGTAGTAGAAGACGAGCGCCACCACGAATACGCCCGCCATGACCGCGAAGCGTCGGCCGCCGTAGAAGCCGGCGAGCATCATCGGCAAATAGTAGAAGCTCAGGAAGGCGAACTTCTGGTCCACGAGGGCGTGAATCGCCGCCATCGCGAGCACCAGAAACAATACGAAGATCCGCTCGAAGTGGCGGAAGAAGAACAGCTTGGCGCGCTCCAGGGGACGCGGTTGAGCCACGAGATACCTCGAGCGTAAGCGGTGTCGGGGGGCGCGAAAATCAAACTGGGGAAACCGGCCCGCCCGCGCAATAGCCGGGCCCCGGTTCGTGCTTAAGGAGCTCCTTCGTCGTTCTCCGGGCGACCCTCCTCGTACCCGACGCATTGCCGCACCTCGGCGCGGCCGCAACGGTAAAAAGTCGAGCCGCGTCGCGTCGTCACCGCCCGCATCCAGCGGCAGCTGAGGCAGAGACCAATCGAGTCGTCGATGACGGGCAATATCATGCCTCGGTCGGCTTGCCGGCTATGGCATTTTCACCGGGCGGTTCCCCATCTTGGTAGTCCATGGCCGCCGACGCCACGTCGCCCCCACCCGAGCTGCCCCCGGGGCTGCTCGCGGAGTACCTCGAGAGCGCGCGCGGGCAGCTCAGCGTGCTCGCGGGGATTGCCGAGCGGCTGGTGGCCGCGGGCGGCGACCGCGAGGCGCTGGAGGAGCTGCGACGGGAGACCCACAAGATCCACGGCTCCGCCGGCTCGTACGGGTTCATGGAGGCGTCGCGCCTCGCGGCTGGGATGGAGGCGACCGTAAAGGATTGGGTCGCTCGACCGGACGACCCGGACGTGGAGCGCGGCTCTCTCGCCCGCTGGTTCGTCAAGCGGCTCGCGGAGCTGCTCGGAGTCGAAGTCCCGGACGCGAGCGCCACCCCTGCGCGCGGCGGCCCGCCGTCCCGGCCGGGCCCGCGACGCCCGACGCAACGCCCCGGGGCGACGCCCGTGCGCACCGCTCCTCCCCGGGTGCCCCCGAAGCCGGCGGAGCCCGTCGTCCCACCGGCCGACGCCGTCCTGGTGCCGGAGGTGATCTACGTGGAGGACGACGCGGCGCTCGCGGAGCTGCTCGAGTACGGGCTGCGCGCGCACGGGTATCGGTTTTTGGCGTATCGTAACGGGAGGGAGGCGCTGCGCGAGCTGCTCGCGCTGGACGTGCGGGGCACGCGACCCTTGCTCCTCCTGGACGTCGATCTTCCCGCCCTGGACGGGTACTCGATCCTCGCCGCCCTGGAGCGGGAGCGCCCCGGGACGTACCGCGTCGTGTTCACGACGGTGCACGGCACCGAGGAGGAGCAGCTGCGCGGACTGGAGGCGGGGGCGCTCGACTATCTCGTGAAGCCGATCAGCCTGCGCGTGGCACTGGAGAAGATCAAGCGCTGGGTGGGCCGGTGACCAGCCTGCAATTCCTCTGGGTCGTCGCGGTCGCGCAGGGGATCCTGCTGGTCGCGCTGATCATCCTCATCATCCTGAATCGCTGGTTTCGGGTGCGTCGCAGCGCCCGGTTGCAGCCGCGCCGGCGCGAGCTGGAAGCGGTGATGCATCGCTGGACGATGGGACAGGCGCCCGCGGCCGAGGTGGTGGGGGCCCTGGCGCGTCTGCCGGTGTCGCTGGCCGTCGACGCCCTCGTCACGTGGTCCGCCCGGGTGCCGGGCGAACGGTGGCAGGACTTGTCGCGGCTGCTCGCGAACCAGTGGTGGGCGCGCGTGCTACGCACCAACTGCCGGTCGGCGCGCTGGTGGAAGCGGCTCGAGTGCGCGCGCTTCCTTTCCGTTGCCGCTACGCCGCACGACATCGGCCGGGTGCTCCGCCTGTTGCGTGACCACCATCCCGCCGTGCAGATCGCGGCCGCCACCACGCTCGAGCGCCTGACCAGTCCGGTGCTGGTGACCGCGGCGCTCGATCAGCTGCCGCAGCTCGGCCCCACGGTGCAGGCGTACTACGCGAGTGCGCTCAAGAAGGCGCGTCCCGCCGTGGTGCGTCACCTGCAGCAGCTGTTCGCGCGGCCCGACGATCCCCGGCTCCCCCACGTGGTCGAGTTCGCCGCGCGCCTGGAGCATCCGGACTTGCGCCAGCCCTTCACCGCCCTGGCCACACACCGGGACCCGGAGGTGCGGACTCAGGTGGCCCGCGCGCTGGGGAGGTATCCCCACGCGGAGTCGATCGCGGCGCTGCGGCTCCTCGCGCAGGACGGCATTTGGCCCGTGCGCGCCCAGGCCGTCCGCTCGCTCGGCATGGTCGCCGATCCGGCCACCCTGCCGCTCGTGCGGGAGGCGCTGCGCGACGGCGACTGGTGGGTGCGGTTGCGGGCGGGACTCGCCCTCACGCGCTTCGGCGCGGCGGGGCGCAACGTCCTGCTCGCTGTGGAAGTCGGCGCGCACCAGGCAAGCCGCGACATGGCCCGGCTGGTGCTCGGCCTCTCCCCGCAGGCGCTGGCGGAATACGCGGCATGAGCCCCGTCATTCACGGCGTCGATCTCGCGATCCTCCTCTACTTCCTGGTGTTGAATTCCTTCTACGCACTCCTGCTCGTGCTCTCGATCCCCGAGATCTGGGAGCAGACCCGCCTGGCGGAGGACGAAGACTTCCAGCGGCTGATGCAGAGCGACGCCCTCCCGCCGATCAGCATTCTCGTCCCCGCCCACAACGAAAGCGCGACCATCGAGGCGAGCGTCACCGCCATCCTGACGCTCGAGTACCGCAACTTCGAAATCATCGTGGTGAACGACGGGTCCAAAGACGATACGCTGGAGCGGCTGCGGCACGCGTTCGATCTGTACGAGGTGCCGCGCACCTACCCGGAGACGATCGCCACTAAGCCGCTACGGGCCCTGTACCGCTCGCGCACCCGCACGCGCCTGCTGGTCCTCGACAAGGAAAACGGGGGGAAAGCGGATTCGCTCAATGCCGCCATCAAAGCGAGCCGGTTCCCCCTGGTCATCGCCGTGGACGCGGATACGCTGATCGAGCCCGACGCACTGCTGCGCCTCACGCGGCCATTCCTGCTCGGCCGCCACATCGCGGCGGTGGGGGGAACGGTGCGCGTCGCGAATGGGTGCACCGTGAAGGACGGACGCGTGATCGACGCTCGAGTCCCCGGCCGCTTCCTCCCCGGCGTGCAGGTGGTCGAATATCTCCGCGCCTTCCTGTTCGGCCGACTGGGCTGGAACCGGCTGGGCGGGACCCTGGTCATTTCCGGTGCGTTCGGGCTGTTCCGCAAGGAATACCTCCACGCAATCGGCGGGTACCGGACGACCAGCGTGGTCGAGGACCTCGATCTCGTCGTGCGCTTGCACCGCTATCTGCGGCAGCACAAGCAGCATTACGAAATTCCCTTCATTCCGGATCCGGTGGCGTGGACCGAGGTCCCCGAATCCGGGCGCATTCTGTCGCGCCAGCGGGAGCGGTGGCACCGCGGCCTGGTCGCCGCGATGTGGCAGTACAAGGGGATGCTCTTCAACCCCCGCTATGGTCGCGTGGGCTTGGTCGCGATGCCGTTCTTCGCGTTCGGTGAGATGCTCGCCCCGCTCGTCGAAGTGTTCGGGTACGTGATCACCGTGGGCGGCCTGCTGGTCGGCGCCGTGAATACCAATTTCGCGCTGCTCTTCGTGCTCGTGGCCTGGGGCTACGGGATGTTGCTGTCGCTATGGGCCGTGGTGCTCGAGGAGGTGAGCTTCCAGCGATATCGCCGGTTCGGCGATCTGGGCCGGCTGCTACTGTTCGCGACGCTCGAGAACTTCGGCTACCGGCAGCGGACGGTGTGGTGGCGCCTCAAGGCGTTCTGGTCGGTGTTCCGGCAGAAACAGACGTGGGGGGAGATGACCAGAAAAGGCTTTGAGTCAGCAGGGAAGCAGGCGTCAGAACCGGCCAGGGCCAACAGCGAGTAAGCGGCGCCGGGACTACCGTTTCGACGCCGCCACCCCTTCCGCTGCTCGCAGCACACGGAGGGCGTTGAGCCCAGCGACCTTGCGAATGTCCTGCTCGCTCCAGCCGCGTCTCAAGAGCTCCGCCAGCAGATCGGGAAACTTCGACACGTCCTCGAGGCCCACGGGCACTTCCGTGATGCCGTCGAAGTCGGAGCCGAGGCCGACCGCGTCCACGCCCGTCCGCCACCTGCGAGAGAGTCGCCTTCGGACCCCGCGCCGCCCAGCCCTTCAGGGAATCCGCCACCGTCGTGGTGTCGACCCCCGCGGCACGCAGCACGCGGGCGCGTCTGGCGATGCTGTCCTCGTACACCCGCACCGCCTCCGAGACGAAGCCGGGGTTGAAGTTCACCATCACCACCCCGCCATTCGCCCTGACCATCTTGAGGATCGAGTCGGGGACGTTGCGCACGTGGTTGCAGAGCGCGCGGGCGGAGGAATGCGAGTAGAACACCGGCGCGCGAGACACGCGGATCGCGT
>WNFJ01164127.1_pt3 | contig 20118 bp, 12 predicted proteins | sample 5400461 | NCBI WGS metagenome assembly WNFJ01 (sample SAMN13153349, study PRJNA577476) | soil metagenome | isolation source: 115 cm saprolite on Douglas fir-dominated hillslope | place: USA:California | collected 2013-09-17
GCCCGCTCGACCCCGGCCACCTGCTGCCATGCGGACGCCATCAGCGGGACGCGCTGGTGGTCGACCACACGGGTTCCGAACCCGGCGATGCTCCGTGTTCTGGGATCAAGGTTCAGGTCGTTGACCCAGCCTGATGCGCCCACCTGCACCGAGGTCACAGCGGCATGCCAGCGCCCATAGATCGGCGGCACCACCGCCGGGTCGCCATTGTTCGGACCGCCCACGTTCGGATTGTCCGGGTCGTCGGTGGATGGGCTCGTCAGGTTGATCAGGGGAGCCAGGGCATTCTGGAAGTTGGATTTGCCCGGGTCGTTCCATGGGGGCTCGATCCAGCCGTCGGGCGGCACCGGCCGAAGCGCGCCGGCGAGAAGCAACGGGTCGGCGCCCGCGCCGGGAAAGTCGGGCGGGAATGGTTGGCTGGCGTCCATCGGACGGAATCCAAGCTCGGGAGGTAGAACCCGCGGCTGCAGCTGGCGGACGAGAGACTCGAAATCGCCGCGATCGCTGGTCGTGAACTCGAACTGGTAGTAGACGGGCAGAACCAGCGATGTCTGCCCCCCAGTTGGCGGCCAGGCGGGAACAGTCTTCAGCGCGGCACTTAGGTCCGCTCCGATCCCGGCCAGGCGCCCAGCCTCGAACGCTGGCACCAAGAACGCCGTGTAGTGCGTGTCCGCATCGAGCTTCCGCGGGCAAAGCAGTCGTGAACTCGCGCGGCCGGGATCATGCTTCATGATGTCGCCCAGCGCTTTTGCGGGCAGGTCACCGGTGACCTGCGCATGCGCCCATGCCCACGATTGGCTCAGATCGGGTAGCGCTCGGAGATCTGTGACCTCGATTCGCGGCATCGGAATTGGCGGATCCTTGGGAATCGAGAACTCCGTCGCAGCCAGCACGATCAGGCTGAGCCAGGGCCGCAGTTGCTCGCCGTTCGGAGCCGCGGGCATGAAGAGCCAGGGGAAGTCCGGCTGATCGAACTCGATGCCGGCGAAGTAGTTCGGCTCGAAGTTGGGAGTGCCATGTCGCGGCTCGGTCTTGATGACCTGGGCTCGGTCGAACCCGACCACGTCGCCGTGGCCGTGCAGCTTGACAGCCACGCCGGCGGACTGCGGGGCGGCGGGTGTCCGATTCTTCGTCGCCACAACATTCACGCTCGCGTCGATTTCGGGGCGGACGTCCGCGGGCTTGGCTGGATCGTCAGGGGCCGTGACGGCAAGCGCGATTCCCTGTCGGACCCAGGGAATGAAGTGGTAGTGGCCGAGTACGGGGTCGCTCATCAGGCCACCAGCTCGTGTAGGGGCATGACTTGCAGGCGTCCGGCATCCTGAGGATTGCGTGCCACGTGGGCTTGGAGCTGCACCGAGGCCGCGCGGCCGGTGACGTCGTAGCGTACGTAGAGGTCGTCGACGTTGGTGACCACGAAGCCGGGCGTTGACACGGAGATCGGGCTGGTCGCGCCGGGCCGCTTGTATTTGGCATTACCGGTCGAACGCAGCGGTGACAGCTCGCCCGCCCCTTGCCGGCAGAGCGCGTTCTGCAGATCGAGCGCTAGGTGGTAGCGATCCCCTACGCGCGACGGCATGAAGACGTCGTCGATGATCTGCGTGTCGTAGTGGAGGTCGAGCGTGCTCGCCATTCCGGACTCGACGGCGGGGTCGCCAAGCGTCACGCCAGACGGGAATGGCTCGTAAGACTTGGCCGCGAGCTTGTCGCCGTCTTTCATCTCTTCGAACTGGGCTCGGGCAAAAGGATCAGACACCGGGGTGATGAGCTCAGTCGTCGCGACAGTGGCAACTGTCAGCGTCGCGCCAGTGATGTCGAACTGATCACCGTCCGAGGGCACGGCACTTCCGAACTTTGTGATGGGCGTGCCAAGCGGAACCACGGTCTGGCGAACCGTGAGCTGCCCGAGTGGATGAACGTAAATGGTCTTGTCATCGGGTTTCGGAGTAACGAAGGTGACGGCGCGGGTGCCGCCTTCGGGCAACACCGCGGTCCAGCTGCGGGCGTCATTGAGAGCCTTGAGCAATGGGGTCATTACCGGTTCCGCCGGCAGCGGTTTCGCCGTACCGCCGCCGAACGAGCCGCTGACGCCGGCCGACACGTCGAAGAAAAGGATGTGGATGGTGACCGTGCCGGCATACGTCCACGGCGTTGGCCCCGTCAGGATGAAGTCGAGGCTGATCCCGCAGAGGGTCACACCGTTGTACTTGACGTCGACGCCCGCGCGCATTTCGGTGACGAACGAAAAGGGCGAGATAATGAAGAGCGCATCGAAGGCGAGGTAGCCATGCGCGCTGAAGCCGCCATACGCCGCATACAGCTCGAGGTCGGCGCCGAACTGCACGGTGTTCGAGGTCACCGCCATGTAGGTGTTCAGGCTCATCCGGGGGTTGTCCCCGTCTCCGATGCTCAGCGTGAGGCGGCGGAGGTGAGGAAAGGCGGGGGGCGGCTGGTATTGGGGATGGAGGCCACCGAGCGAGAAGGCGAATGTGGCATCGGCGCCCCAACTGAGCCGCAGCGCCATGTCGCCGAAGAGGCTGAAGACGACGACGCGTGAGTCGTAGATGCTGGCATCGATGGCGAGCTTCTTCAAACCGAAATCAACCACGCCCAGGATTTCGAGGTGGATGAGGACGACAGTGTCCTCGCCCTCGTCCTCGGGAAGCGCGGCGACGATCAGGCCCAGGATCGCCAGGCGAATGGGGGCGGGGACCTCGATGATGATCCCGATCTGCGCCGCCACGAGGGGCGGTGTTCCCCAACCGATCTCGACCATGGGGCCGAAGACGTAGCGACCCTCCGCTGGCGGGAAGATCGCGCGCAGGTCGCTGATGATCTTCTGCGCGTTGTGGATGTCGGGGAAGAGGATCGAGTCGATGGAGTGGGCGCGAAACCCTGACTGCAGCGCGTCGAGCACCATCGTCCGGTTGATGCCCGCGAGTCCACCGACACCGTCGAGCGTGAAGCCGAAGCCGAGCTGGATCGGTGTGAACTCGGCGGAGATGAGGATGAGGAAAGAGAAGCCGAGCTTGCCATCGGGGAGCTTCGTGTCGAGAAGACCAAACGCTTTAAGCGTGATCTCCTCGATCGAGAGCTCGATGCCGCCTGCGTACCTTCCGTTGGGCGGGTCGAAAGTGATGAATCCACCGCCAGTGACCACACCGGCATCGACCACGATCCCAAGCCCACTGGGCGGTTTGAAATCAACGCCGGCCTGCACAGGTCCGAGATTGCCCGGCTTGAAGTCCAGGTTGGCGCTAAGTCCGATCCTCTCGACTGACGCGGAAACGGGGCCGAGCACGCCCTTGCCGGTCAGGCTGGTCTCGAGCTTTAGCCCCGCTGCTGCCGCGGCAATCGCGAGATGCAATGAATCGAGTTCGAAGGGCCCGATTGACGTATGCAGTCCGATCTCGGCCTCGAGACCGGCGCTGCCCTGGAAGTACACACCTCGCGATTTGGACCAACCGAGCCCGAATTCGAAATCGACGCTGACGCCGTCTTTGGGCAGAATTTTCGCAAGGAATCCGTCGGTTCCCGCGGCACTGACTACGACTTTCCCGCCTTTCAGTCCCAACTCAACAAAGACATCGAAGCCCCCGGTGTCCTTACCCTCGGCGCCGGCCTTGAGCGAAATCTGCTGTGCCTGGACACTGGTTCCATCCGTAATTGAAAGGAGCGTGGCCGGATGGCCCTCGGCGGTGGTAATGGGCTTGTAGATGAGTGCGAGCGCGACCCGCCCTGACACTGAGGCTGGTGCACCGGTGAAGATCCCTCCCAGGACCTTCGGTGTCTGACCTGGGCGAAGGATGATCCCGCAGCCTGTGGAGAGGTCAATGGCCGTTTCGCCCGTAAGCGACACAGTTTCGCTAATCGGGAACGTCACCGTGAGATCGCCAGAGACATCGACGGTGAGTGCTAGGGATTGAAGGTCTGTCGCGGAGGCGGTTGGGACTGGGTATACCGCCACCGAGATCGTGATGACGTCCGTCGTGAACACGGGAATGACCAGCTCGGGCGTCGGTTGAACTGTTGGAGAAATTGTGACCCCAGGCGCCACCGCCTGAATGAATGAGTCGGACGGATAATCGATCTTCGTCGGAGCCAGAAGCACGAGAGAAAGGCGGCCTAGCGCCTCAAACAGGCGCCCAACATGAATGGATGGAGTCCCCCAGCCGTAGACATCCTTGAAGAGGCCGCTGGGATCGGTGAAGAAGGCTGCGATACGATCCCAATGGATCTCGAACAGGGTGAATGCCGGCTGGTAGATAGTTTCGTCGACGGGCTTGACGGTCTCGTCCACGATGCCGAGGAAGAAGAGCGTCTGATATACGAGCGGCGAGCGCTCGCGAAGCAGTGTGGCGATAAGGTAGTCGAATAAACGCGTCTCGATCTGATCGGCTATGTGAGTTGCGTCTAGAAAAGGCTGTGGTAGCTGAGCTCGCAGCTTGTCGGGCAGCTGATGAATCGCAGCGGCGAGTACTCCGAGCTGTAGAAGGGCCAGAGCCACGGCTTCGAGCACGGCATCATCCGTCCCGCTGCCTTCGTCAAGCTCCATGGTGGCGGACTGGAGCTCTGCGAGCGCCCCGACCAACGCGCTGGATGCTGTGTGGATGTCCCCGAATCCCGCGGGTACTATAGGCAGTTCCCATCCAAGCAGGCGTACAAAGCCCTGAATGTCGGCATCAGACGCGTCGAGCGAATCGGCAAACGGGACCAGCGCTTGTCCAAGCCCCGTCGCAACGAGTTCAAGCGTGCTTGCCATGCCTAGGCGATCAGTAGTGGTCGAACCATTGCAATTTGGTTGCGGGACTGAGCCTCACCCTTTGGATAGAGCCCTGGGATAACGCTTCCATCCACGTTTGTCGGGGCCAAAGTCGTATACCGCGATCGGTACGCCGCGCTGCTGGCCCGATTCGCAAGGTACGTTTCCCAGCCCCCACCATCCTGTGGCTCAAAGAGCGGAAAGTAGACTGCGTTCGGTTCGGGCGGCGGATTATATCCAGTGCCCCGCTTACGTTGATCCATGACCGCCTTGCCGATGGCAGCCACCGCCTCGTCGGCGGTCTTCCAGTAGGGGGCTACTGGTAAGCGCACCCACCATGCCCCGGGGGGATCGAAGTCTTCGTAAGGCGACCATTTCATGAGTCGCTTGTCTTGATCGGGCCATACAAACGCTTGGGCTCCCGGATGGGCCTTCAAGCCCGCCGCGAGGGCTTGTTGAGCCAGGCCGAGAGACTTTGTGAACTCAGAAGCGATGCCATCTGCGTAGACGGAGTACAAGCGAGCTGGCGTGCCGTGGCCTTGGAGCTTGAGGTTCCGCCTTTGATGCCCACCTGTCCGCGGGTCACTGTCGACGTCCATCACGAGCGAATTTTCGAGTCGCCACTCACTCGTGTTGACATACTGGTACACGAAGCTGTTCCAGAAAATAAGGTGATCACCGACTTGAATGTCCCGCTCGGGGACCGCCCCATTGAAGAAGAACTGGGTGTCCCTCGCATCCGCCCCTAGTTCGCTTAGATCACTAGCCCCGCCTAGACCGACTAGTGCATCGAACGCGATGTAGCCAGGAAGTCCCAAGTATCCGTTTGGGTGCGTCGCTACGATGTCGTTGAACTTGGTGTCGCTGCCATCTCGGCGTCGCATTGCAAACAGAAGAGCCTCGAAATGCAAGGCAGCTATGACGTGGTCACAGTAGAGCCAGCACCGCGTCCATCGGTCGGTCCACCTCTCTTTCCCAGTTGCGCCGTCGATTGGATTGGTAAAGATAGTGTCGAAGACTGCGGCAGGCGTCGTTGCAAAAGGAGCGAGGCGCAGGCGGTGGTACCCCAGATAGCTGTAAATGCTCGGCGGGACGTTCGGGAGTTTCTGAAAGTTGCCATCGATGTCGTTGGGGAACCGTGCATGAGCCCACGGCCCGACCTGATATTCGAGCGACCTTTGATCGAGACTGGTTTTCCATTCATATGCTGTTGTTGATCCGGGGACCCCAAGCAGCTTGTCGCCGATTGCGGTTCTGTAGTCGGGCGTATTGGGTACCTTGGGATACTCGAATGGACGAACTCGCCAACCGTCGTACCAGGGCCCGTGCTGGCCAGTCAGGTTAGGGGTCGGATCGCCACCCCAGTGGGTGTGGTCGGCGACGTTCAGGCTCATCCGCTCGACCACCCGGAGCCGACGATCCAACACGAAATCGAGTTGGGCCAACTCGAGCTCTGCGACCGGTCCCTCCAGCGGCGGCTTCCACAGCTCATCCTGGATCGCAGTTGCGCGCCAGACGATGGTGACTACAAAGCGGGATCGTGCTTCAATATTCGCGAATGCGCGCTGCATTATTTCGGTGCGATGCTTCGTCGCAAGTGCGACGGCTAGCGATGTAGATTTTTCAGACGTGCGCCGCTGCGCCGCATCCGCGACATCGAGGTGGGGAGGCGTCTGGTCTCCGCTTCCTCCGTAAAGGGGTCCACGCTTGGCAGGACTCGATCCCGTTCCCAACTTGTTGGTCAAATAGGCTTCGACTGCATCCAATTCCAATCCAATCCGACCTTTCATCGAGTGCAAGTCCGCCTCAGTGAGCCATTCCGGGTGCGGAACGCCGTGGGATTCGGCACGACGCCTCACGAAAAATCCTTTGTGTCTGCCGACCCAGGCAGACCTGCCATCGTGAAAATGCCAACCACGAGTGCTCCTGAAATGGGCAACTAGCGTATCTATCGGATCTGCCAACTCAGGCCGCCTTTTCGCCTTGTCGTGTATTTGTAGATTGGATCAACTCGCGAACTCGCGCCACTTCCTCCTCATGCTCTCTTCTTGCCCAACCCGAATTAGTCGTCGTCATCCCCGTCTGTCTGCGCCGTGAGAGCCTGAGGAAGAAAGGGCCAATGGACGTTGGAACCACGGTGGTGCCTGTTGCATCGAGCAATTTGTGAGTCGTGAAGTTGGCTTTCCGCTGGTAATGGACTCCTGCGGAAAGTTCGCATGATTTGGCGTGTTGTCGGCGGAAAAGATGCCGGAAAAATCGCCCCGCGAGTCTCGCGATATGAGTAGTCCCCTGTGCAAGCGTTGACTCCTGCGTGACAACAATTCCGCGCCTGGGTCGGTTTGCGGCCGGGCCCGGCTCCCTCTGGCCGAGTCGAGCTCGCGTCCCAGGGAAAGGCGCCATGGTTGACCCGCCTCGACTACAGCCGCCCCCTTGTCCTGAGCCGGCCGACTTGAGATGTCAGCTAGTTCGCGTGAAGCATCTACCTAGAAACGGGATTCGTCAAGCGCTGAGTTGACAAGTGACTTGACGAAGTTGGCAGCGGTCGTGAGTCGCCGCTTCGACTGCGCTCAATCGATATTTGGTCGCGGCGACCCTGGACGGATCGTGGGGGGTCCTCGTCGATTGGCATGGTTCACGCGTGGAGCCCCCAGCGCCGAGGGTCTTCGTCAAGTGACAGACGAATTGTGACTTGACGCCGAGCCCGTGCGGGCTCATAGTCTCGATGAGGGGCAGCAGAGGATCCTCCGCTGTTGCGGTCGGGTCGGGTGGCTATTTGGCTGCCGGACTCATTGCCGTTCTCCAGGCAGCAGAGGAGTTTGGGAGTTTTAGTCCATGCCAGGACCGTTTACCCATATCTACACGCAGCGTCGCGTCGCTGACTTCCTTGCGCAGGCTCCCGACACAGGCGGCGTATCAGCCGCCTTCGTGCGAAATCGCGACGGCAATCTGCTCGCTGGACAACTTGTCGATCCTGGTGCCCTGGGCGGGCTCACGCCTGCCGAATGCGCCAAAGTCATGCACGATTGGCCCAAATTCGCAGCCGTCGGCGCCACGGGGCCGGATCTGTTCTTCTTCCTCCAGGACTACGCTCAGCCACAGATTCCCAGCGACGAGTTGATGTTGGCGATGAGCCTGCTCTATTGGCTCGACGATCAGGGCCGACTCGATGATCCCTGGGATGGGCTGTTGGCGATCATCGAGGACATCACCGGCAACGCCTTCGTGGCGTTGCTTCGCTTCGTGATCAAGCTCAGCAAACTCTGGCAGGCGTTCCTCGACAAACTCCAAGACCTAGTCGGGCCGATTCTGGATGCAGCCGGCCAGCTGCTTGATGACTTGACTGGAGGATTGCTGTCAGAGCTTGGAGACCTGTTCACGCAACTCAAGAACGACCTGATGACTCTTATCGCTGAAGAGGCGCTTTCGGGGCAAGACATCTTTGCGTTCTTCGCACTGAAGATGCGCAGCGGGCTGGACGAGCAGTCTTTTGTCTGGAGCGACATGACCCACTACCGGCTTACCAGCTACGTGCCACGCCGGCTACTAGTGCATGCAACGCTGCTCGACGCCGGCAGCGACCTCGACCGCGAACACGCTGCCCAACTGAGGGCGTACGCGCTCGGATGGATTACCCACGTGGCCACCGACACCGTCGGCCACTCATACGTCAACGAGCAGGCGGGCGGACCCTTCCGGACTCACTGGCAGCGGCATCACCTGGTCGAGAACCATATGGACGCGTTCAACTACCAGTGCACTGGCAACGGGGTGTTGCCACCCGATCCACAGGTTGGCTGGATCCCGGGATATGAGGGTTTCAACCACAGTGCGCTCTACTTCGGCGTACAGATCCCAAAGGACATCGACTCTCTGCCCAGCGACAAGAAGGAGGGCGACTGGCGCCGGCAGCCATTGCCCGAGGCAGACAGCCGGGCGCACCGCAAAGAACGCACGAAGCTGCTCGACACCGACGGAGCGATGCCGCTCTGGTTGGCGGAGACAATTGTGCGCGTCTTTGTGGAGGTCTACGCGGACCATGCGGAGGGGGGTCTCAAGGATCCCGAGTACATCAGCGAGCGCGGTCCCCACCCGCTAAATCTGCTTGGTATGCACTTTCAGGACGATCTGGGCGATGGCACTGCTCTCCTTGGAAAATGGCTTGGCGTCCTCGGCATAGGCGACCCGGGAGAAGCCTTCGCAGATCTTCTCGCTGCGATCGCCCCAAGGCCGCCGGCGGATCTTAAGGTCCCTCCAGGGTTTCCACTTCCTTGGGAGGTCCAGACTGCCTATCGGTTCATGATGAGTTGGTTCAAGCGGCAGTTCGACACCGGCTTTGACATGGACAAGCCAAAGCGCCCGACTTGGTTCACGCCTCCTCCCAGTGACTACAACTTCGGGCCGCCGGACTTTTCCGGTGTCAACCCATCAGACAATCCCATCTCCCAACTCTGTGAAGCCATCCTTGCTCTTCTCGATTGGATATTCAAGTCCCTCGAGAAGGCCGGGCAGCTCGCATACGATCTAGGCAAGTCGGCTATTTCAGGAGCTACCCTCCCCGCCCGTCAGGCCCTTTACGACGGCCTTGTGCTTCCTGCCTGGCAGGTATGCGAGAACATGCGGGAGGTACTGGTCCACATGGCCTATCTGACGCCGCAATCCGAGATGCGTTACGCGAACGGCGAAATCCGTCGGCCCAATGAGATTGACTACGAGCTCATCAGCCTGGGTCACAGCGTTGACGGTGCATTTGCGGCGGCACTGGCGGCTGCTTGGGACCCTCTCGGCAACCTTGACAAGGATCCCACCCTTACTGCTCCCGCCGATCGCAATCCAAAGGGTGGCCCACACCGAGCCTTTCCATGGCTGCCAGTCCGTCCCACGAAAACATTCCCCGGTCAGACGACGGCCAAGGGTTCGTTTCCGTTCTTTTCTGATGTGGTTGAGTTCCAGAGGCCGTGGGGTTTTCCGGCCAAGACCAACGATCCTGATCCGGCGAAGGCCGGCAACTACGTTGAAACGCCTCAAACAGTGCCGGGGCCTTATCCCCGAGACGCAATGCCGACGATTCTTTTCGAGCGGAATGGGCCTGCCGACAACCGCATGCGATACGACTACCAGATTTCGAACTGCCCTCAGGAGACGGACAACTTCAATGAGGAGTTCATAGGCCGCGCTCCGTATACGAACGGCTACGCGGCGCCAGAGGGCACCGCGCCGGCGGACATCTCGGGCACTAACCCGCTCGGCGATCCGATCGTGTTCTCCTCGTATCTCATCGGCCAGATAGCCGGCAATCCCAAGTTTCAATCCAACTTCAACCTCGACGCTGACCGCGGGTTCGGCTACCTCTGTTGGGATTGGATTCGGGACCCAACCAAGCGAATCCAAAATGCGCGGTTACAGTGGTACAACCAACCCGTCACTCCACCCGAGGGATCCGCTGGGCTGTGGGCGTATCCGGATCCTGCGGCGGTCGGCCAGGATCCACCGCCACTCTACGAGTCGTCTCCTGGGGTGATCGGCAAAACACTGGAGCTTGAATACCGTGGTCGCACGTGTGCGGAAACGGCTCCCGGCAATGCACCCGTTGGGGGGAGTCCACGATGAAAGGCCCAAGAAGGACGATTCGCCGCATGGTCGATGGGGTCGAGGACGCGGTTGAGCGCGTTTTGGAAGGCGACGAGGACGAAAAGCGACATCGCGGCCGACCTGACGACGATCAAGGCGGTGGCGGACATAGCGGCCAGGCGCAGCCGACGACGTCCCCCGTAATAGTCAACGTCAATGTCGAGTGCGGGTGCTGCCCGCCCGCGACACAGCCTGGGACGACCACCCCTCCAGGTACGCGCCCACCGCACGTTACAGGCACGTCCGACGGCACGCTACCCGGTGGCATTGTCGACGTCGGCGGCATTGTCGGCACCATCACGCGCCCGCCTACTGTTTGGCCGGGCGCTCGCGACCAACTTTTCCTTCCGTTTCTATTCATGCGGGCAAATGCGGGTGACCTTGGGGTACGGCCGACCGTGGGTCCCTTTTGGGAGAGCCCAGACATCCTCATCGAAGCAGGCGTTGATCCCACTCACGCTCCCCCCATCCCGACTTCATTTGGCGCGATTGCGAAGGCCGGCGTCGACAACACCTTGTACGCACACATCTGGAATCTCGGCCAAGCACCTTGCCCAGACACGCTCGTTGAGTTTTATTGGTTCAACCCGTCGCTTGGCTTCGACGGCGCTCATGCGAATCTAGTTGGCGCGACCTGGACGGATCTAGGCGCTCGTGGGGCGGCTGACAGTCATCGATTGGTGCGCTGTCCAGTGTCATGGCGGGCGCAGTTCGTGAACGGAGGTCACGAGTGTTTGATGGTCCGGATGAGTCAGGCCGCCCTCGATCCGCTGTCGGCGCCTGCTTGGGATGCCTCGCGCAATCGGCACATTGGCCAGCGGAACATCCATGTCATGAGCGCCGCGGAAGCCGCCGCCAAGCCCAGCTTGCCGATCGCCGTCGGCCCGCTCTTTGGGGGCGCCGCCGTCGTCGCCGTACAAAGGGCGGATGCGGCAGCAGTGCCGTGGCTGCACATGGTCACGATGGATCGAACCCGCACTCTAGGAACCGGGGTGCCGACCGGCGATGTTGGGCTCACACCGCCAACTCCCGCGGGCACGCCGCTTCCCAACCTGGGCGCCGTGCCGGATCCCCGCGGCGCGGGCCTAATTGGCGACAGCCACGGAGTGACGGGTGATGGACAGCAAGTAGGGTTTCACGCCACCGATGGCAACCCAGGAGCCGGACAAGCGCACATCTATCGAGTCACGGGCAATCAAAACGGCAACCTGTTTGGCGGCTACACCGTAATCGTCATTGGTCAATGAGGAACGGAAGCGAATGTCAATTGTCAAGCCATCCACTTGACAGCTTAACCAATGTGAGTTAACGTCCGCTCAAGATCGTTCGTCGGCTACTTGTGGGTGAGGACATGGCACAGCAGGGGCCTAAGGGCGCGTCCAAAAAGCTATCCAGGGATAGGATCACCGAGGCGCTTGTCCCCGACCCAACCAAGCCCCCACGCGACTCAATAGCCATCCATGGCTACGTTGGGAACAGCACCGATCCGAGCAATTTACGGCTGTATTTGACCCCCGACATGCGAACGTACGTCGAAATCCCCGAGGCGGAAGTACTGCACAGCCAGCAGTTACCCGATGATCAAGGCACTCTGGTGTGGGTGCCCGCGACCCTAAATCTCGCGCACCACTCGACTCAGTCGGCTGAAGTGCAAGCCCAGTTCTTGCAGGGCGACATGGCTAGTCACGTGCCAGGTGGATTGACCCCGGGAATGGTGCCCCCGCATGGGCCCGTACCGACCCCGCCGTACACAATTTTCTTCTGCCCCCCACACACGCATCTGCCGCCGTGTTTCACCCAGCTCATTCCATGCCACGTGCCCACTTCACCGGTGATCTGCTTCCACTCCCAAGTCATTCCATGCCCGCCGCCTACCGTTCCGTATATCTGCTTCCACTCGCAGTTCATCCAGTGCCCACATCCCACGGCTCCAAATATTTGCTTCCAATCCCAAGTGCTTATCTGCTATTCGCGGATCTGCCCTTCCGTGGCAATCCCCTGCCAAAGCGTTCCGTTCTGTCCAAGCGTGGCCTGCCCTTCGGGATTTGCTTGCGGGCCAGGAGGGGGCGGCCCTCTCGGCGGCGGTCAATAGTCTGGGGGAGCGCTCGAAAGCGGAGGCGCCGTCCTAGCAGGCGGCTAGGCTCACTCCCTTGGCCAAGGTCTTGATGCGGATTCTCCGCCAGGTTGAGCGCCTAAGGGATGCTGGCGCAGTCTGACGTTGCGACATACCTACTGGATCGCGGGCTCTTGAACGCCGCGGCGATCGTCGATGGGGATGTCACGGTGCGGGACGCCTCTAGCCGAAACCGCAACTTCAAGGTGGAGTCTTCACACGGCCCGTCGTACCTGTTGAAACAGGGCTTAGGGCCCGAGGCCGTGGCGACTGTGGCCCATGAAGCCGGTGTGTACGACTACCTATCGAAGAAGGGCCGAGTGCACCCATACCTTCCTGTCTTTCATGGCTATGACGCCGAGCGGCAGGTGCTGGTGCTGGAGTTGATGCGCAACGGCACGGACCTTCGGACCTATCACCAGCGGAGCGGTCCCTTCGGCGTCGGGCTGGCGGAATCTTTGGGTCGCGCGCTCGGGGCCCTCCATCGTGCGACCACTTTCACGGACGACGCCAAACCAGCGCCCGAGCAAGCACCCTTCGCCCTTTCTTTACACAGGCCCGACAGCCGGATCTTCCGGGACCTCAGCGCGACCAGCATCGAGCTGATCAAGATGATCCAACACGCGCCCAGCCTGACTAAACGGCTGGACAGCCTGCGTGCCGCCTGGAGCCCCAGTGCTGTGATTCATCAGGATGTCAAGTGGGACAACGTAATCGTCTTTACCACATCCGGCTCACGGGGCAGGACTGGGCTCAAGTTGGTCGACTGGGAGGGCGCTGTTAATGGCGACCCATGCTGGGACATTGGCTCTGCTTTCAGCCACTATCTAAGCACTTGGCTGTTCTCGATCCCTATCACTGGGCAGTCGCCCCCGGAGGACTTCCCAAAGCTCGCCAAGTACCCGCTCGAAAAGATGCAACCCGCCATCCGTAGGTGTTGGCTGTCGTACGTGGCGGCAGTGCGCGCCGACTCGGCCGCGGCCCGCCACCGGCTACTGCGGTCGGTCGAATACGCAGGCGCCCGCTTGGTGCAGACGGCCTTCGAAATGTCGCAGGTGTCGATGGAGCTCAACGGCGCCATCGTCTTACACCTCCAATTGGCCCAGAACGTGCTCGATCGCACGCCCGAAGCGGCGGTCCAACTGCTGGGCCTACCGCTATACGCGCCGGCAGGTCGATGAGCGCCTCAGTTCAGCTCGTCCAGGCAGCGGTAGAGGCCACGACCATAAATTCCCCTACCAGCTACTCGTGGTTTGGTCAGCTCGTCCAACGAGTGCCCGAACGGTGGGAGCGGGAAATGACCCCCGCCACCGCGCGTGCTTACCTCCGCTATGCGATTCAACTCCGTCTATACGAAGACTTTTACTGTCGCGGCAGAGCTGCGCCGATGCTCAATGCTCGCGCAGGATCCCTCGTGCCGGGCTTGACGCCTTTCGTGCAGGGGCTCTCGGCGAGCAACCTGGGTAGCGGGACTCGCGAGCCGGGATGGCAGGTGCGAGGCGTCGAGTATCGGACAGTTGTAGTGGAACGCCAGGGCCTCAGTCTATGGGTGCCGCCGCAGGATACCTGGCCTCGCCGGCGGGGCGCGCTTGTTCCCGGCGCGACGGTTAGCGTCTCTCTCCCCAAGGAGTTACTTCAACTCTCTCCTGGATTCTATATGGCCCTTGGCAACCGATGGCTTGAAATCGGCGATGGGCTGGGAATGGTGCGCTTTTACTGGCACCTTCGAAGCGAAGGTGCCGCCGCCTTGGTCGCTGGTATTACGGCCAGGTTCAACCGGGCTCGCCTGCCATTTCGGCTGAAAGTTGTGAACGAGCCTCGACTGTATACGCGCTGCGACGCAGGCGTGTTGTATGCACGCAAGCGAGACTATGGGTTGCTTGCCCGCCTTGTGGCGGAAGTTCATGCCGCCGTGTCGTCCTACCTGGAGCCGGCCACCCCGGCGTTCACCAAACCATTGGCTTCGGGCCTTGGGCTGGCCGAGGACCCGGGTGATGGTGGCAGCTTCGGCATGAACCGAAGTGGTCACCTTGCCGAAGGCATCATCCGAGCCCATGAACAGGCCAAAGAATCGGTAGCGGACCGCATGAAAATCGTCGATAACTGTTTCGAGGAGGCGGGGATTAGCCTCGCCGCAGCCTTCTTGAACCCTGGATCGAGCGACCGCTATGGCTTCCGAATCCACTGACATTCCGCGAGACTCCCGAGGGAAATTTCTGGCTACGGCCGATGAAATCGGTCGCGACGTTTGCAGCCAGGCGATTTGGCACCAGGACCGCTGCAACTGGATTGGTGCTGCGCCCGAAGAGGGAGCAGGTGGCATGGTCGTCGACTCCTACGCAAGTCTGAGCGGCGACTTATATGGCGGCACCAGCGGAGTGGCCATCTTCCTTGCGCACCTTCATCGCGCTACCGGCGACGTGACCGCCCGCGACACCGCGCTCGGGGCGATGCGGCAGGCGCTCGCGCGAGCCGACGAAACTTTACCCCCGTTCAATCGTGGCCTATACGGAGGTCGCGCCGGCCTCGCTCTGGCGGCGGCCTGGGTGGGACGGCTTCTCGGCCAGGATTGGTTGCTCGAACGCGCGCCGCAGCTCCTCGATGGAGTTCAGTCGGTGACCGGAACTGCTCCTCGTGAATCCGATCTGATCACAGGCGCGGCGGGTGGACTGGTCGGATGCCTTTTGGTCAGCGACCTGGCCGGGGTAGGACGGTTGATGGATCGCGCTGTCGACTTGGGCGATGAGCTCCTCGATTCCGCCCGCAAATCCGAGTCGGGCTGGTCGTGGTCGTCGCCGACCGTCCCGACGTCCGCGGATCTCACAGGCTTCTCGCACGGAGCCGCAGGGGTCGGGTACGCGCTCCTGGAGCTGCATCGAGTGACAGACGATGCGCGTTACCTCGAAGGCGCCGAGCAGGCGTTCAATTACGAACGCGGCCTTTTTGACCCGGTCGTCGGAAACTGGCCAGATCTGCGCCAGCCGCGGGCGGACTGGGGTGTGCCCGGCGGACCTACCTACGCATCTTTCTGGTGCCACGGTGCCCCCGGGATAGGTTTGTCTCGGCTTCGAGCTCTCGAGATGCTTGGAGCTGGCAACTACCGGTCCGAGGCCGAAGCCGCGCTGGAGACCACGCGTCGATCTGTTGCTGTCGAGATCGAGAGTCCGGCAGCCAATTACTCAATCTGTCACGGCCTGGCAGGCAACGCCGAGGTACTCCTTTTCGGGGAACACGTGCTCGGGGCCCATGGGAGCGAGGGTGCGCGCCTGGCCATGCGCGTGGCCGACTTGGGCATCAGGACCTACCCGGAGCGCGGGCTGCCGTGGCCTTGCGGAACTCACGGGGGAGAGAGCCCTACCCTCTTTCTCGGCCTGGCCGGAATCGGATTCTTCTACCTCAGGCTTCAAGACCCAACCATCCCGTCGGTCCTGATCCCCAGCGCTGAAGCCTTCCAGACTCTCGCAGCCGGCTGACGAAATCTGGCCCGGCCGCCAGCTGGTTAAGTCATCCACCGACCACCACTTGACGGTCAACCGGTTGGCTGTTATATGGCGCCCAAGGGCCGGCGCCGTCCGGCTGACTACATGGGAGGCGCAGCTATGCGCAAGTTCGCTTTCGCTTCGGTCCTGGCCGCCGCTGCTTTGCTGCTCACGGTACTGACAGTCTTGGCAGACAGCATCGGGCCAGGGGTCTAGTCACGCCGTTCGGCCCGCGTGGCTTTTTCCATAGCGTCTGTAACCGTCGGCGTGATATAACGCCAATATCAGCAAACGTCAAGCTAAGCCACGCGGGCGCCTACCCGGCGTCGAGGTCGATCCGGCGCTCGTCAAGCGAGCGCGACTTGACGCCGGGCTCAGCATGTCCCAGCTTGCCGGCTCGGACGTTACACGACAGACAATCTTCCTGATCGAGGCCGGTAAGAGCCGGCCCTCAATGCGAACGCTCGAGATCATCGCAAGTCGCACCGGGAAGGAGGTCCGATCCTTTCTCAAGGTTGCTGGCAAGCAACCGCGAGTTGGCTCGGACGGGACAGGTGCACGGCTGGAGGAGCTCCAAGCGCTTTGCCTGCAGAACCAGTTCGACAAAGCGATTGCGCTGGGCGTCCCAATGCTCAAAGAGCCGATGGCGCCGGCCGAGGAAGCGAACCTCCGACACTACATCGGCCAGGCCCTCGTGCGCTCAATGCGGCCTGACCAGGGTCTGGAGCACTTGCGCCGCGCGCAGGTACTCCTCGAGCAGGAGCCGGACCCGTGGCTGGCGGTTGAGTGTGCCGACTGGGAAGCATCCGCGCTCTACCTGAAAGAGGACCCTCGGGCCCTATCTGTCGCCGAGAGGGCCCTTGAGCTCTGCCGAGCAACTGAGCCTCGCCTTCCTGGAACCGAAGCGCGGATTCTGGAGCACATAGCGAGCATTCACGTCAAGAACCACACGTACGATCGCGCCATCACCTTCTACGAAGAAGCACTTCAAGCTGCCGGCACCAGGCGTGATCTGCCAAGGCTAGGACGGACGTATCACGGTCTCAGCATGGCGTACCAGGAGCGTGGCGATCTCAGCAAGGCGATCGAATTCACGCACAAGGCGCTCGCGCTTTATGCACTTGAACATGACATGGCGCTACAAGCCAATGGGGAGAACGAGCTTGGTTTGTTGCTGATGCGACAAGGCCAGATGGAACGGGCAGAAGAAGCATTCAGAGCCGCTTTGGCACATCTCGAGGAAGCAGGCACGGAAAGGACTAAGAGCCACGTGCTGCTGAGCCTCGGCGAACTTCAACTAAGAGTCGGGCGCTATGACGATGGTATCCAAACTGTTACGAAGGCAATCGAACTCGCGAAGCGGCTCGTTGAACGTTTGGCCCAGGCCACGGGACATGGGCTACTCGGTGAACTGTACGAGCGCATCGAGAAGCCCGCGCTGGCTGACAAGGAGTTCAGCATTGCAATACGGCTGCTCGGCGTGGAAGGCTTGAAGGACCGACTCGCCGAAACTCATGCGTCATACGCCGAATTACTTGACGGGCGTGCGGACCGAAACGGCGCCAGCCGGCATTGGAAGCAAGCGGCAGAGCTCGCGTTGGGACGGAACGCTACTCGCGCACGTTCTGCTAGAGCCCTGTAGGCACCCCGACAGCAGCAGTCTGCACCAGCCAAACGGTTTGATGCCGATAAGTGCTCATTAACGAGATCAACCGGCGCTCGCGCGCGCGTCCTCTTATTAGTGCGGGTTGAGCCAGAACCCGACCATGCCGTCGACACGGGGCTGATTAGCGACCTCCAGAAGGTCCCCGACAGCGTCTCGGAGTAGTCGCGCCCACCCCTATCTCGTTCGGTGTTAAGCGATAAAGAATTCACTTGACGCCTATCCATGGGGCTGGTATACATGCGCCGACTCTCGGCCGATAGGCGAGGCGGGCCCTACGCGCGGGGCGAAGGATGGGTTCGGATGGTACGACCGCGCGCGAGGTCGACCTGGGTTGCGCTGATCGCCTGCGCGACGGTGGCGAGCCTGTGGCCGCCACCGGTCGAAGCCGCTCCTCCGTTAGTCAGTCCCTCGGGCGCCGGCACCGTGGTAATCGGACCCCAGGCCATGGAGGGCAACCTCCAGATTCATCCCGGAGATGCACTCCGTGCAGGCTTCGACTTCACCATGCCAGGCAGTCACCCGACTGCCACGGCTTCGATCTACAACGCCTCGGTTTCGCTGCTGGTCACTTGCAGCAATGGATCCGCTCCGGCGCTGGCCATCATGCTGCCGGCGCAAACCATCAACGACCCCGCCGGTAGTCCCAGCTGGTATCCGTCGGGCGACCAATCGAGTTCGCTTGTCTATCAGGGCTCCCTGACGGCGCCTGATCTCTGCGGCGGCGGAGTCATGAACGACGCCCAGGGCGCCGTCTTCACGTCAACATTCTTCTCTACCGACACCGTCGATAAGGTCAACTTCAGATTCCACTACAGCGACAACACCGCGGGCTCATGGAGCGCCACCATCCAGGGCGTCCCAACCCCGTTTGCCAAGACTGTCACCTCGGCCTCATTGACCCCGGCCCTCAGCCTCGGGCTATCGAGCGATCACGCCACTGCCATCCCTGGCGACAGCATCAACTACACGGCAACTGTGACCAATACCGGGGCGACACTCGCGCTGGCCGGGGACCTTGTGGCCAGCGACGCTGGCAGCGTTACCACCACGGTCGCGTCCTATTGGGACGTCGTCTACACCTCATTGGATGGCGCGACCTGGACTCCTCTGGCCGGAGCTGCTGCCACGAAGGTCGGCTACACGCCCGCGGTGGGCGCCCCGACGTCCAGCGGCGTGACGCTGTCGGCGACGGGCGTCCCGGCAACTGGAGTGACGTATCCGACCACCGGTGACCCCATTCTCGCCACGAGCATCGGTGCCGGAGGCACGGCCACCTGGCATTACTCCGCCAGCGTCGCGCTCACGCCTACACAGGCGGCGTCGCTCGTCGATCCGACGAAGGTAAAGAAAGTTCGCAACAGTTTCCATCTCGAAGTGATGCCTGCCAATCCGAACGTGGTCCAGCCTGCGATCGTCAACGTCGACTTTTCGGGGCTCTTCTTCGGAGGCGGGCCGTCCGCAACCATCTCCAACATCACGGTGACCATCCAGCCTCCGCTCGGCGCCGCTCCACTCCAATTCAACTCGAGCAATAGGTCCGCCCTAGCCACGCTGGCGCCGGGCGCCTCGGCATCGGTCACGGGAACGTTCAGCGTGCCGGCGCCTCCGGCGAAGGGCAGTGGGCAGACTGATTCGTCGTACTTCACCGCATTGGCGGCGGTGGAAGGACTCGCGTTGAAGGCGACGGCGTCCGCGACAGGGACGGCGACGACAGGAACCATCACCGCAGCTCCACCCGCGCCAGTGACGACCGTTGAGCACCTCCCGATCGTCTCGATCGCCAAGTCTGGTCCCTCCACTATCGCAGCGGGTACAAGTGAAACCAATCCCCTTTCGTTGACCAACACAGGCGGGGCCACTGCGAGCGGCGTTGTGGTCACAGACACGGTGCCCAGCGGCTCGAACGGAACGGTAACCGGCGTACCGGCGACGCTCGCGTCCGGCGCCAGCGCGTCCGCAGCCGCCGCGTTTCCGGTGCCGGCTGGTCACCGATACCGCGTCGCTGACCTGGCAGGACGCCAACGGCAACTCGTACGGCCCCGTGTCGAGCTCCTTCACGACCACGGTGAGCAACAACCTGGCCGGGGCCAAGCTGACACTCTCGCCTGCCACTGCGGGCCCGGACATCGTCGGCAACTCGCAGTCATTCACGGCCGTGCTCTTGGACAGCAACGGAGTTGCGATCGCCAACCAGGCCGTGACCCTTAACATCACCGGGCCCAACGCTGCCGCCCTCTCGGGCACAACCAACACCAGCGGGAGCGTCGCTTTCGCCTACAGCGGCTCCAAGAGCGGCACTGACCAGGCCCAGGCCAGCGTCGTGTCGGGTGCTCTGACCTTGCAGTCGAATACGGTCAGCGTCAGCTGGATCGCGCCCATCGTGTCGGCTTCTACGACCGAAGTCACGGCCCAATTCTTCTTTCCCACGTGCCAATGCTTCGCCGCCACGCCGAGCATGACCCCGGTCTTC
>WNFJ01334638.1_pt1 | contig 20111 bp, 18 predicted proteins | sample 5400461 | NCBI WGS metagenome assembly WNFJ01 (sample SAMN13153349, study PRJNA577476) | soil metagenome | isolation source: 115 cm saprolite on Douglas fir-dominated hillslope | place: USA:California | collected 2013-09-17
GCCTCGACGTACTTCTCCGGCTCGACGATCATCAGGTGGCAGTCGAGCGGCCGCCGCGCGACCTTCTTCATCGCCGCGACAACCGGGGGCCCCCAGGTGAGGTTGGGGACGAAGCGGCCGTCCATCACGTCGACGTGGATCCAGTCGGCGCCCGCCTTCTCGACGGCGCGGATCTCCTCGCCGATGCGGGACAGATCGCAGGAGAGCAGCGAAGGGGCGATGAGCAGCGTACTCACGAAAGCCTCCTCAATCTTGCGGCGAAGAATCCGTCGGTGCCGGTGCGGTGCGGGAGCGTGCGCAGAAAGCCGCGCGGGCCGAGGCATTCCTTTGGGAAATGCGCTGGCGGCGGGTCGAGGTAGAACTGCGGGTGCGACGCGAGGAAGCGATCGACCTGCTCGTCGCACTCCTCGGGCGTCAGCGTGCAGAGCGCGTAGACGAGCAGGCCGCCCGGCTTCACGTAGCGCTGCACCGACGCGAGCAGCTTCGCCTGCAGCGCGGCGAGCCTGTCCACGTCCTCGGGCGTGCGGCGCAGCTTGACTTCCGGATGGCGGCGCAGCGTGCCCAGCCCCGAGCAGGGGGCGTCGAGCAGGACCAGATCGAACCCTTGCTCCGCGGCGCCCGGGATGGGCAGCGCTGCATCGGCGGCGAGCGCCTGCAGATTCTTGAGGCCCAGCCGCCGCGCCGCCTCCGCGCTGTTCTTCGCCTTGCGCGCGTGCAGGTCCACCGCCAGCACGGAGCCGGCGAGCTCCGCGAGCTGGCATGCCTTCCCCCCCGGTGCCGCGCAGGCGTCGAGCACGCGGGCGTCGGGCAAGGGATCGCAGTAGGGCGCGACCAGCTGCGCGCCTTCGTCCTGCGCCTGGAAGAGCCCTTCCTCGTGACCCTCGATGTCGAGCGCAGGCGGCGCGCCCGCCGCCAGCACCAGCGCGTCCTTCGACCAGCGGCCCGGCTGCGACTCGATGCCCGCGCGCTCCAGCGCCGCCTTCGCCTCCGCGAGCGCGCCGCGCTTCACCCGCACCACCGCTCTTGCCGGCTGCTGGTTGGCGAGGCAGAGCTGCTCGGCTTCGCTCGCGCCGAGCCAGCGCGACCAGCGCTCCACCAGCCAGCGCGGGTGCGCGGTCAGCGCGGCGACGTGGCCCACCGGATCCACCTCGCGCAGCGGCGGCGGCGGCGGCGCGCGCGTCTCCGACAACCGCCGCAGGACGGCGTTGACGAAGCCCGACGCGCGTGCCGCATTCAGCTCCTTGGTCAGCTCGACGGCTTCGTTGACCACCGCCCGTTCCGGAACCTTGGCGTGGTGGAGCAGCTCGAAGGCGCCGAGCCGCAGCGCAACCAGCACCGTCTCGTCGAGCTCGGAGAGCGCGCGGTCGCTGTGGGCCGCGAGCGCGCGGTCCAGCTCGAGCTGCCAGCGCAGTGTTCCGTAGGTCAGCTCCGTGGCCAACGCTGCTTCGCGCGGCTCCAGCACGCCCGCCTGCCGGAGCGCTGCGTCGAGCGCGAGGTTGGCGAATGCGCCGCCCGTCGCCACCCGCAGGAGCACCTCGGCCGCGATGCGCCGCGCCGGCGTCGTCATTCAGTGAGGACCTGCGCCGCCAAACGCGACTGGGCCTCGGCGGCGGTGCTTTTGTCGCCCGACGCGCGCGCCGACTCCTCGAGCCCCCAGAGTGCGTGCAGCCGGTTGGGTCGCAGCGCGAGCGCCGCGCGGAAGGCCTCTTTCGCCTCGGCGAAGCGGTGCGACCGCACGAGGAGGTCGCCCAGTTCTTCGCGCGCCGGCGTCGAGATCGACGGGCCGGAGGCCGGCGTGCGATCTTCCAGGTCGGCGAGCGCGCGGGTCGCCTCGATGGCGTCGTTGACGGAGCCGCTGTCGCGCAGCGAGTGCGCCTGTGCCAGCCTGGCCGCGGTGACGAGGCGCCCCAACTCGGCAGAGCTGGCGTGGCCCCACTCCGCGGCGAGGCGAGTCCGCAGCGCGGTCCACTGCTCGGCGAGCGCGGCCACCTTGGTCTCGTCGCCGGTGGCCGCCGCCGCGTCGAGCCGCGCGCGCGCCGCGTACAGCCGCGCCAAAAGCTCGTAAGACGCGTGGTGACAGCCTTCGTACTTGAGCTGGGTGTCGACGTAGCCGGGCTCGTCCTCGGCGGCGAGCGGCGCCATCGCCAGAAGCTCCTCGGTGCGCGCCCACTCCTGCGTCGCGGAGAGCCACTTGAGCGCCAGCTCCACCTGCACCGACCGCAGCGCCGGGTCCTTCTCCCGTGCCGCCAGCTCGCGGACGCGCGCGATCATCGGCAGCACCTCGTCCGACTTGCCCAGCTCGAGCCGAGCCGAAGCGAGCCAGCTGTAGCCGTGCCAGTCGGCGCGCGAGATGGGCAGGTCGTGCCGGGCCACCGTCTCCATCCCCGCCTTCACCGCGGCGAGGTTCGAGGCAAGGACCTCCGGCCACATCCCCAGCTGCACGAAGATGTGCGAAGGCATGTGCAGCGCATGGCCCGCGGCGGGAGCGATCTTCGCGTACCTGCGGGCCGCCTCGAGTGCGAGGATGGCGTGGTCCGGCGAGTCGCAGGCGTGGATGAGGTAGTGCGCCGCGCCCGGGTGATCGGGATTGCGCTCGAAGACGCCCTGCGCGATCGCCGCCGCCCGCATCTCTTGCTTCACGCTGCCGCCCGCGTTCGCGTAGATCGAGAGCGCGTAGAAGAGCGCCACCTCATCGTCCTTAGGCAGCTCGTCGTGCAGGCGGGCGAGCCGATCCATCCACGCCCCGCGCCCCGACTCATACAAGGCTCGCGCCGCCTCGACGAGGCCGCGCTCCATCGGCGACAGCTTCGCGTCCGGCGGAACCTTCGCCAGCGCGGCCCTGCCCGCCGCGGCGTCCTGCTCGCGCCAGATCGGATGATCGTACGTCATCGCCTCGCCCCAGAAAGCGATCGGGCAGGGCGCGGCTTTCTCGGCCTCGACGAACGCCTCGCGGGCGTCCTCGTAGACGAAGGAGTGCAGCGCGAGCACGCCTTCCAAGACGCGCTTTTGGCATGCCTTGGGCCCGGTGGCGGTGAAGTGCGAGACGCCGAGGCCGGCTGCGAAGAGGAGGGCGAGCATGCGGCCCATCTCATACCGCTTGATCGGGGCGGGCGCACCCGTTACGGTGTCCGCATGAAGACCCTGACCCGGAGCCGGCTTTGGAGGCGCGACAGCCTCCGTGGAACTTCCCGGTGACCTGCTGACGCCCTTCGGCGTCTTCTGTCTCCTCGACCAGAATCGCGACGGACGAGCCGCCATTGCCGGCGTCGCCAGCGGCGCCCCCGAACAAGGCGGAGCACTCGAAGGCGCCTTCCTCTTCGAAGGCGCGCTCGGCCGCTACAGCTACGTCGGCGCAGGCGGCGAGCGGCTTGCGTTCGGCGCGCAGCCGCTCGAGACGCTGCGGGCCGCGCTCCGCGCAGAGGAGACCGAGCGCGCCGCGGACCTGCCGCCCTTCTGCGGCGGCTACGTCGGCTACCTCTCGTGGGCGGCGGCGGGCTGGAGCGAGAAGCTGCCGCAGCGGCTCGGGCCGGACGCTCTTTTCCCCGCGGCGGATCTTCTACAAGTTCGCGAGCTGGTGGCGTTCGATCACCGCCAGGGGCGGACCTGGGCGATCGCGAGCGGCCCCGATGCACAGGAGCGGGCAAAGGCGCTGGCGACGCGGGTGCTGCAAGGCTTCGCGCAAGGCCAGTTCCCCAGCGCGCTGCGCACGCCGGCCGCGCAGTCCCTGGGGGCGCGGCTCTTCGGCGACAAGCGCAACGGCTCGCGGATGCTCAAGGGTTCGTTGCCCGAGCCGGTGCCGGTGGGCGGCGGCGAGCGGCAGTTCAAGGCCGCCGTGCGGCGCGCGCTGGAGTACATCCGCGCGGGCGATCTCTTCCAGGTGGTCCTCTCGCAGCGCTTCGAGCTGCCCGACTGCGACGGCTTCTCGCTCTACCGCACGCTGCGCGCCGCGAGCCCGGCGCCGTATCATTTCTATCTGCGCCTGGGCGGGCGCGAGCTGTTCGGGGCGTCGCCCGAGCTTCTCGTCGAGGTGACCGCCGGCAAGATGACCCTGCGGCCCATCGCCGGAACGCGGCGGCGCGGCGCTTCTCCGGAAGAGGATCTGCGCCTGGAAGCGGAGCTGCGCTCCGATCCGAAAGAGCGCGCCGAGCACACCATGCTGGTCGACCTGGGCCGCAACGACGTCGGCCGCGTCAGTAAAATAGGCAGCGTCCGCGTCGAGCGGCTGATGGAGACCGAGCGCTTCAGTCACGTCATGCACATGACCAGCGAGGTGAGCGGGTTGCTCAAGCCCGGGCTCTCCGCGGTCGACGCCTTCGCGGCGGCGTTCCCGGCCGGCACCCTCTCCGGCGCGCCGAAGATCCGCGCCATGGAGATCATCGACGAGCTGGAGGGCGTGCAGCGCGGCCCTTACGGAGGCGCGGTCGGCTGGTTCTCCAGCGCCGGCGACGTCCAGCTCGCCATCGCCATCCGCACGCTCTTTCGCTCGGGCGGGCGGCTCTTCGCGCAGGCGGGTGCGGGCATCGTCGCCGACAGCGACCCCGCCGCCGAGTGGCGCGAGGTCCTGGCCAAGGTGCGCGCGTCGGTGGGCGCCGCCTACGGGGCGGTGGCGGGGAGGGCGGCCTAGTGAAGCGCGCTCAGATCCTCCTCGTCGACAACTACGATTCCTTCACCTTCAACCTGGTGCAGCGCCTCGGCGAGCTGGGCGCGACCTGTGAAGTGGTCCGCAACGATGCTTTGAGCGCAAAGGAAATCCTCGACCGCAGCCCAGGCCGCATCGTGCTCTCGCCGGGGCCCTGCACGCCGAACGAAGCGGGCGTCTGCCTCGAGCTGATCGCGCGCGCCTGCGGCCTGGACGGTTTTGCGAAGCCGCGCCGGGCAATCCCCATCCTCGGCGTCTGCCTCGGCCACCAGAGCATCGGGCAGGCGTTCGGGGGGCGCGTGGTGCGGGCGCGAGAGCCGGTGCACGGCAAGGCGGAAGAGATCGTCCACGACAAGAGCGGACTCTTCCGTGGCCTGCCCGGCCGCTTCGCCGCTGGGCGCTACCACTCGCTGGTGGTCGAGGAGAAGTCGCTGCCAAAGGAGCTGCGCGTCTGCGCGCGCACCCGCGACGGCATCGTCATGGCGGTGCGGCATGCCAACCTGCCGGTCTTCGGCGTGCAGTTCCATCCCGAGTCGATCCTCACGCCCGACGGCCAGACGCTGCTGGGGAATTTTCTGGGGATGCGCCAATGATGCGCGAAATTCCCCGAGTGCTGCCTGGGAAAGTGTCGGTCTAGATGCCGCTGCGCGAACAGATCAAGCTGGTGGTCGAGGGCAAGCTGACGCGCGCGCAGTCGGCGGCGGCGCTCGACGCGATGCTGGACGGCGGGGCGCCGGCCTCGCAGATGGCGGCGCTCCTGGTGGCGCTGCGGATGAAGGGCGAGACGCCGGACGAGATCGCCGGCGCTGCGCAGTCGCTGCGGTCGCGCGCGGTGCGCGTCGAGGTCTCGCAGGAGCGGCTCATCGACACCTGCGGCACCGGCGGCGACGGCGCGCACACCTTCAACATCTCCACCGCCGCCGCCTTCGTCGCGGTGGCGGGAGGCGCGCGCGTCGCCAAGCACGGCAACCGCGCGGTCTCCTCGAAGTGTGGCAGCGCCGACGTGCTCACCGCCCTCGGCGTCGAGGTGGAGCTTTTGCCCGCCGCAGTCGCCGGCTGCATCGACGAATGCGGCATCGGCTTTCTCTTCGCCCCGCGCCACCACGGGGCGATGAAGCACGTCGCGCCGGTGCGCAAGGAGCTGGGGCTGCGCACGCTCTTCAACCTGCTCGGTCCGCTGGCGAACCCGGCCGGCGCGCGGCGGCAGCTCCTGGGCGTCTACGCGGCCCACCTCGTGCCGGTGCTGGCGCAGACGCTCGTCGAGCTGGGCTGCGACCGCGCCTTCGTGGTGCACGGCGCTGGCGGGCTCGACGAGATCTCGACCAGCGGCCCGACGCTCATCTGCGAGGTGCGCTCCGGCACCGTGCGCAAGTTCGAGTTCTCGCCCGAGGACGCGGGCATCGAGCGCGCGCCGCTGGACGAGCTGCGCGGCGGCGACGCGGCGGAGAATGCCGTCCTGCTGCGCGGCGTGCTGCGCGGCGAGCCCGGAGCACGGCGCGCGTCGGTGGTGCTGAACGCAGGCGCGGCCCTGGCGGCGGCAGGAGTTTGCGAGACCATTCCTGAGGGAGCGCGCATGGCAGAGCGGGCCATCGACAGCGGCGCGGCGCTCGACCGGCTGGAGCGGCTGATCCGCGTCTCGCAGGCGAGCAAGCGATGACCGATCACCTCCAGACGCTCGTGCAAGCGGCCATCGCCGAGGTGAAGGAGCGGCGCAACACCGAGCTGCCCGATCCTCCCGATGCGCCGCGCCCCTTCGTCAAGACGCTGCTCGAAAAGCGCGGCTCGCTCATCGCCGAGGTGAAGCGCAAGAGCCCTTCGCGCGGGGCGATCAATCCCGCGCTCGATCCGGCGCAGCTGGCGCAGGCCTACGAGCGCGGGGGGGCGGCCTGCCTGTCGGTGCTCACCGAGCGGGCGAATTTCGGCGGCTCCCTCGACGATCTGCGCGCGGCTCGCGCCGCCACCCGGCTGCCGGTCCTGCGCAAGGACTTCATCGTCAGCATGTTCCAGGTGATGGAAGCGCGCGCCCACGGCGCCGACGCCATCCTTCTCATCGCCGCAGCCGCACAGGCTGCCTTGCTCGAGCAGCTGCGCGAGCTCGCGCGCGAATTGGGGATGGCGGTCCTGCTCGAGGTGCACGAAGAGGCTGAGCTCGAGACCGCTGCGCTCTGCCAGCCTGACCTTTTGGGCATCAACGCGCGCGACTTGAAGACGCTCGAGGTGCATCCAGAGACGTTCGCGCGGCTCGCTCCCCTGGCGCGGCAGATCGCGCCCCTGGTCGCGGAGAGCGGCGTGAAGACGGCCGAAGACGTCCGGCGTTACCGCGCTGCTGGCGCATCGGCGCTGCTGGTGGGCGAGGCTTTGAGCGCCGCCCCCGACCCCGAGAGCGCCGCGCGCGCATTGGTGGAGGCGTGAGCGTGCGCATCAAGCTCTGCGGCGTGCGCACGGTCGAGGACGCGCTCCTCTGCGCCGAGGCCGGCGCCGACGAGATCGGCGTCATCTTCGCCGCGCGCAGCAAGCGGCGCGTCTCCGTCGAGCAGGCGAGAGCCATCCGGGCGGCACTGCCGGAGGCGGTGCCGCTGGTGGGCGTCTTCCTCGATGCGCCGCTCGACGAGGTGCTGGGCATCGTCCGCGAGGTGGGCCTGCAGGCGGCGCAACTGCACGGCGCCTGGCCTGTGGCCCCGGCTCCAGTTCCCCTCTACGCCGCCCTGCAGATCACGGGCGAAGAATCGCTGCAGCCGCGGCCCGGCGCGGCGCGCGTGCTGCTCGACGGACCGGCCGGCGGCTCCGGCAAGAGCTTCGCCTGGACGCTGGCGGAACGGGCGCGCGCTTTCTTCGACGCGCCGCTCTTCGTCTCCGGCGGCCTGACGGCGGACAACGTCGCGCAGGCGATCGCGCAGGCCCGCCCCGACGGAGTGGACGTCGCCTCGGGCATCGAGAACGCGCAGGGCTTCAAGGATCCGGCGCGGGTGCGCGCCTTCGTGCGGGCGGCGAGAGGGGCCGCTTCCAGATGAAAGAAATGCTGCCGATCCTTTCAGGTGCAACCGAAGCCCCGCCCGACGCCCGCGGCCGGTTCGGCGAATACGGCGGGCGCTTCGTGCCGGAGACGCTGATCCCGGCGCTCGACGAGTTGTCGCTGGCCTGGACCGCCGCCCGCGCCGACGCGGGCTACCGCGCCGAGCTTTCCACGCTGCTGGAGACTTACGCCGGCCGCCCCACGCCCCTCTTCCGCGCTGACCGGCTGGCAAAGGCGCTCGGCATCGCAGGCCGCGTCTACTTGAAGCGCGAAGACCTGCTCCACACCGGCGCGCACAAGCTCAACAACACGCTCGGCCAGGCGCTGCTCGCGCGCCGGATGGGCAAGAAGCGCGTCATCGCCGAGACGGGCGCCGGGCAGCACGGCGTCGCCACCGCCACCGTCTGCGCGCTCCTCGGGCTCGAGTGCATCGTCTACATGGGCTCGCTCGACGTCGCGCGGCAGGCGCCCAACGTCTCGCGCATGAAGCTCTTGGGGGCGGAAGTGCGGCCTGTCGAGTCGGGCTCGCGCACGCTCAAGGACGCGATGAACGAGGCGATCCGCGACTGGGTTACCAACGTCCGCACCACCTATTATTGCATCGGCAGCGCCGCCGGACCGCATCCGTATCCGCTGCTGGTGCGCGAGCTGCAGAAGATCATCGGCGAGGAGATCGCCGCGCAGATCCTCGCGGCCGAGGGCCGGCTGCCGGATGCGGTGGTGGCTTGCGTCGGCGGCGGCTCGAACGCCATCGGCGCGCTCCACCGCTTCGTGCGCGAGCCGTCGGTCGCGCTCTACGGAGTCGAGGCGGCGGGCCATGGGCTCGAGTCCGGCAAGCACGGCGCGTCGCTGGCGAAAGGGCGGCCGGGGGTACTGCACGGCTCGCGCTCGTACCTTTTGCAGACCGACGACGGGCAGGTGAGCGAGGCGCACTCGATCAGCGCCGGCCTCGACTATCCCGGCGTCGGGCCCGAGCTCTCGCACCTGCGCGACCTGGGGCGGCTGCGGACGCTGTCCGCCACCGACGCGGAGGCGCTGGCCGCCTTCCAGGTGCTGGCGCGCAGCGAAGGGATCCTCTGCGCGCTGGAGTCGGCGCATGCGGTGGCGGCATTATCGAAATTACCGAAATTCCCAGTCACCGTCGTCAACCTCTCGGGGCGCGGGGACAAGGACCTCGCCACCATCCTGGAGGCGCTCCGATGAGCCGGCTCTCGGAGGCATTCTCGGCGGCCCGCGCGCAGGGGCGCACCGCGCTGGTCTGCTACGCGATGGGCGGAGACGGCGACACCGCCGCCCTGCTCCAGGCGCTCGACGAGGCCGGCGCCGACGTCATCGAGCTGGGCCTGCCGTTCTCCGACCCCATCGCCGACGGACCGGTGCTGCAGGCGGCGGCGACGCGCGCGCTGGCTTCAGGCGCGACGGTGCGCGGGCTTTTGCAGATGGCCGGCAAGCTGCGCCTGCGCGCGCCGCTCGTCGCCATGGGCTACATGAACCCGGTCGAGTCGATGGGCGCGCAGAAGTTCGCCCGGGCGCTGCGCGAGGCGGGGCTGTGCGGCGCGATCATCCCCGACCTGCCGCTGGAGGAGGCCGCGCCCGTGCGCGAGGCGCTGTCGGCGGAAGGGCTCGATCTGGTGCCGCTGGTCGCGCCCACCACTCCGGCGGCGCGGATGGCCGAGATCGCCCGCAGCGCGCGCGGATTCGTCTATTACGTCAGCGTCACCGGCGTCACCGGCGCGCGCGCGGCCCTTCCGGAAGATCTGCAGCAGCGCCTCGCCGAGCTGCGCGCGCTCTCGCCCGCGCCGGTCGCCGTCGGCTTCGGCATCTCCAGGCCTGAGCAGGCGGCGGCGCTGAAAGGGAAAGCGGACGGCGTCGTGGTCGGCACCGCGCTGGTCGCGACCGCGCACGACCGCGGCATCGCCGCCGCGGCCGATCTTGTCCGCTCGCTGCGCGCGGTATTGTAGTCAGCTCTTTCCCGAGGCCTGAGGCCCGAGGTCCGAGGCCCGCTTCACCAGCCACTCCAACGCCTCGAGGTACCCCGCGACGCCTTTGCCCAGCACGCGGTGGGCGCAGACTTCCTCGAGCAAGCTGAGGCGGCGCCACGGCTCGCGCTTGCTGATGTCGCTGAGGTGCACTTCGACGACGCGCAGCCTGGTGGCGACGATGGCGTCGCGCAGCGCGTACGAGGAGTGCGTGAAGGCGCCGGGGTTGAAGATGACGCCGCCGGCCCAGCGGCGCGACTGGTGCATCTCGTCGATGAGCGCGCCCTCGTGGTTGGACTGGAAGGCGCGCAGGTCGGCGCCGAGCTCGCGGGCGCGCTTCTGCACCATCTGCTCCAACTCGGCCAGCGTGGTGGTGCCGTAGATGTGCGGCTCGCGCTCGCCGAGGAGGTTCAGGTTGGGGCCGTTGAGCCTCTGTCGCCTTAATTGTCTTCAAGGGGCTCCCGGGCCCCGCCCAGGATCAGTATAGCGCGAGGGTCTGACATCCCTGTGCCCGCCACGCCGAGGGGTCCCAAAATCGGCGTCCGATTTCGCCACGGGGGTCCAAAACGCGCCCCGAAGAAAAATTTTTTTTATTTTTTTCGGGTCAGACAGAACTGCCGGCCGGTACCCCTGGCTCGTGCTCGTGCTCGCAGTCGCAGTCGCAGTCGCGGTCGTGCTCGCCGTCGCGGTCGTGCTCGCGGTCGTGGCCGCGGTCGTCATCGTCGCCGTCGATGTTCACGTCCGACGCTCACGTCCCCGACCGTCAACGCCCGCCCCTTCCGACGAGCCTCGCCTTCGATCGCCCCCGCGTGCGCGCCTCACTCCGCGAGCGCCGCCGCGAGCGCGCGGGCGCACTCCTTCTGCGACACCTCGCTCACGCGCGGCGAACCGATCGCATCGAGCAACACGAAGCGCACCTTGCCCGCTCGCGCCTTCTTGTCGCGCGACATCGCCTGCAGCGCCGCCTCGCGCTGGTCGGAGTCGAGCGCGGGATCGGCCGCGACTTGCAGTCGCCGCACCAGCTTGAGCGCGCGCTCCCGCTCCGGCAGCGGCGAGATGGCCAGCGCGCCTTTGAGCCCGAGGGCCACTGCTTCGCCGTGGGTGAAGCGCGCGTACTGCGTCGCCGCCTCCAGCGCGTGCCCGACTGTGTGCCCGAAGTTCAAAAACGCCCGCGCGCCGCCTTCGCGCTCGTCGCCCGCCACGATGCGCGCCTTGAGCCGCACCGCGCCCTCGATGAGCGGCGCCAGCGCCTCCGCATCGCCCGACGCCGCGCGCTCCAAATCGCGCTCGCAGAGATCGAGCAGGTCGCCGCCCTCGAGCAGCGCGCACTTGACCACTTCGGAGAGCCCGCTCCACCGCTCGCGCGAAGGCAGCGTCGAGAGCAGCTCCGGATCGCAGACCACGAGGCGCGGCTGGTGGAACGCGCCGACCAGGTTCTTTCCGGCGTGCAGATTCGCGCCCGTCTTCCCGCCGAGTCCCGCGTCTACCTGCGCGAGCAGCGTCGTCGGCACGCTGACCCAGGGCACGCCGCGCAAGAACAGCGCCGCCGCGAGCCCCGCCAGATCGGTGAGCACGCCGCCGCCCACTGCCACGACGAAGCCGTCGCGCTGTACGCCGCGCGCCGAGAGCGCCTCGCACATCGCCTCGACCTCGGCCAGCGCCTTGCGCGCTTCGCTCACCGGCCGCGCCAGCGGATCGCCGAACGCGGGCCGCAGCGAGACGAACGCCTCGCGGTGCAAGGACAACAGGCGCGCGTCGCAGAGGAGCCCGGCCGTCCCGGAGAGCCCCGCCGACGCGCACAGCGCCGGCAGCCGCGCGAGCGCCCCACGCTCGATCACGCAGGTCGTCCGCGGGCCCGACGCGAACTGCACCTCAATGGTGGGCACGCTGCGCCTCCAGCGCGGCGACCACGGCCGCCGCCTGCGCGGCGAGCTGCTGCGGCGTCGCGCCGGGCTGCACTTCGACCACGCCATCGGCGAGCCGCGCATAGAGGGGCTCGCGCGCCGCCGCGAGATCCGCGAGCCGGGCCGCCGCATCGCCCGCGAGCAGCGGCCGCCCCGACGCCGCGCGCTCGCCGCAGAGCGACAGCGGCGCGCGCAGCCAGAGCAGATGGCCGGTCTTGCGCACCGCCATTCGCACCGCTCGGGTCGTCACCGCGCCGCCGCCCAGCGAAATCACGCTGCGCGGACCACGCGCCGCAGCGCGCACCGCGTCCGCCTCGAGCGCGCGGAAACCTTCCTCGCCTTGCGAAGCAAAGACCTCCGCCACGCTCTTTCCTGCGGCGCGCTCGATCTCCACATCGAGCTCCAAGGCGGGCAGCCCCAGCGCGGCGGCGAGCACCGGCGCGAGCGTCGTCTTCCCCGCACCGGGCAGGCCTGACAACCAGATGTGCCCTGCAAGCGGCCGCGCCCGCTGCCAGGCGAGGCGCAGCGCCGCGTGCACTTCCGCCATCGAGTCGCCGCCGAGCTTTACGAGGAGTGCGTCCGCTACACAGAGCGCGACCACCGCCTCGCCGACCACGCCCGCCGCCGGCACCGCGCAGGTGTCGCTGCGCTCGACGTGCGCGGAGTCCGCCTCGCCGCTCGCCAGATCCACGCTGCGCAGCGCGGCCGGCACGGTTGCGATGGGCTTCATCGCGGCACGGACCACCAGCGGCTCGCCGTTGGTCACGCCGCCCTCCAGGCCGCCGGCGTGGTTGGTGTCGCGCGTGATGCCGCCGCCGGCCCGGCCCATCGGGTCGTGCACCTGGGAACCGAACAATTCGGCAGCGCGCCAGCCGTCGCCCAGCTCGACGGCTTTGATGGCCGGAATGCTCGCCAGCGCCCGCGCCAAAAGGCCGTCCATGCGCAGGTCCGCCTGCGTGTAGCTGCCGAGGCCCGGCACGAGGCCGGTGACGCGCACCTCGAAGATGCCGCCGATGGTGTCGCGCCGCGCGCGCGCTTCCTCGATGGCGTCGCGAAACGCCTCCTCCGCCTGCGGATCGATGCAGCGCACCGACGACTTGTCCGCCTGCAGCGCCAGCGCCTCCGCGTCCTCGATACCGAGCAGGCCGCTCAGATCGCGCGCGTGCGCTGCTCCGATCGACGTCGCCCAAGACCCGACGCGAACGTCCAGCTCGTCGAGGAGCCGCCGCGCCGCCGCGCCGAGCGCCACCCGCATCGCAGTCTCCCGCGCGCTCGCCCGCTCCAGCGAATTGCGCAGATCCTCGTGACCGAACTTGATCGCGCCGGTGAGATCCGCGTGGCCCGGCCGCGGGAGCGTGACGAGCTTGCCGGGGTCCGCCACCGGCTCGACGGCCATGCGCGTCGACCAGGCCTTCTGGTGGTCGGCATTCTCGATCAAGACCGCGAGCGGCGAGCCCAGCGTCCGCCCGGGCCGCACGCCTGCGAGGATGCGCGGCTTCTCCGGCTCGATGGCCATGCGCCCGCCGCGGCCGTAGCCGAGCTTGCGGCGCTGGCAGTCGCGCTCGATGTGCTCCGCGAGCAGCGCGAGGCCGGCCGGCAATCCGTCGAGGATTCCCACTAGCGCCGGGCCGTGCGATTCGCCGGCGGTGAGGAAGCGGAGCCGGCTCATGCGAGCGCCGCCTCCCGCAGCGGCGCGGCCAGCCCGTCGAGCTGCGGCCGCGAGAGCCAGATCTCCAGCGAGGCGATGGCCTGGTGCACCAGCACGTCGATGCCGTCCACTTTCGGGCCGCGCGTCACCTCGAGCAGCGCCGTCGGGCCGCCGGGCGCGTAGACCAGGTCGACCAGCGCGCAGGCAGGCGAAAGCAGCGCCGGATCGAACGGTAGCGCCTGCGTCCCCAGGCCGATCGAGGTGCACTGCACCACCAGCGTCGCTTCCCGCAGCGGGCCTTCCGCATCGAGCGGCGCCGACTCCGCCGCGCATCCCGCCGCGCGCACCAGCGCCGCCAGCGCCCGCGCCTTGCTCTCGGTGCGATTGAGGATCGTGATCCGCGAAGCGTGCGGCACGAGCGCCCAGGCCGCCGCCCGCGCCGATCCACCGGCGCCGACGACCACTGCGCGCGCACCCGCAGGATCGATCCGCCGCGCCCGCAGCGCGCGCAGGAGTCCCGGCGCGTCGGTGTTGTGGCCGACGAAGCCTTCTTCGGTTCGCATGACGCAGTTCACCGCTCCGATCCTCTGCGCCGCCGGATGGATCTTGTCCACCAGAAGCGAAGCCGGCTCCTTGTGCGGCACCGTCAGGTTGAACCCCGCAGCGCCCAGCGCATGCAGCCCGGCGAAGGCCACGGGCAGTTCCGCTGCGGCCACCTTGCAGGGCGCGTACACCGCATCGACGCCGAGCAACGCGAAGGCGCGCGCGTGGATCGCGGGGCTCCGCGAGTGGGCGACCGGGTCGCCGAGGAGGCAGTAGAGCGCGCGCATCAGGGCAGGATCTCGACCTCCGCGCCGAGCCGCCGCAGAAGGCCGAAGAAGCCCGGGAAGGAGACGTCTGCCCACTCGGCGCCGGAAATGATGGTGGGCTCCTGGGCGGCGAGCGCCGCCACCGAGAAGGCGAGCGCGATGCGGTGGTCGCGGGCGGAATCGATCTGCGCGCCGCCGTCGAGCCGCCCGCCGCGGCCCTCGATGCTCAGGCCGTCGGGAAGCTCCTCGACCCGGGCGCCCATCGCGCGCAGGCCGAGCGCCATCTGCGCCAGCCGGTCGGACTCCTTCACCCGCAATTCCCCCGCGCCGCGGATCACCGTCGGCCCTTCGGCGAGGGCGCCCAGCACCGCCAGGATGGGTACCTCGTCGATGGCGCGCAGCACGAGGTCGCCGTCCAGCGCGGCGCCGCGCAGCTTCTGCGCGGAAACCGTCATGCGCGCCGAAGGCTCGGCTGCGTGGGTCCGCGGCAGCTCCAGCTGGATGCGCGCGCCGAACATCGCCAGCGCGTCGAGAAAGCCGGTGCGCGTCGGGTTGACGCCGACGTGCACGAGCCCCAGCTGCGAGCCCTTGGGCGCGACCAGCGCCGCCGCGAGCAGGAACGCGGCGGAGCTGAGATCCCCCGGCACGTCGAGCGCGATGCCCGACAACTTCGCCGGCCCTCTCACCGCGACGGTGTTGCCGCGCTGGATGACGTCAAAGCCCATCATCCGCAGCATCCGCTCGGTGTGATCGCGGCTCCGCGCCGGCTCTGTGAAGGACGTTTCACCCTCGGCGAAGAGCCCGGCGAGCAGCACTGCGCTCTTCACCTGCGCGCTCGCCACCTCGGACGCGAGCGCGCCCGCGCGCAGCGGATGCCCGCGCCGGACCACCACCGGCGGCTTGCCGCCCGGCGCCGTCTCCACCGTGGCGCCGAGCGCGCGCAGCGGGCGTGCGACCCGCTCCATCGGCCGGCCTGACAGGGACGCATCGCCGGTCAGCGTCGCCTCGAGTCCCGCGCCGGCGAGGATCCCGGTCAAGAGGCGCAAGGTGGTGCCGGAGTTGCCGCAGTCGAGATGCCCGGGCGGCTCGCGCAGGCCGCGCAGGCCCTGGCCGAAGACGACGGCGTCGTCCGGTCCCATGCCCTCCTCGCCGCGCAGGATCCGTACGCCGAGCTGCGCCAGGCAGCGCGCGGTCGAGCGCACGTCGCCGCCCGGCGCCAGCCCGGCGATGCGCGACTCGCCCTCGGCCAGCGCCGCGAACATCAGCGCGCGGTGCGAGATGCTCTTGTCGCCGGGCACGCGGATGCCCTGGGCGCTCACCGGCTTCCGCAGCGGCGAGATGCGCGCCTTCATGCGCGCGCCACACGGTGCAGCTTGCGGCCCATGGCGAGGGCGATCTTCTCCACCTCGCGCATCAGCTTCTCGAAGCCCAGCAGATTCAGGGACTGCATGCCGTCGGAGAGGGCGCGGTCGGGATCGGGATGCACCTCGATGATGAGGCCGTCCGCCCCGCAGGCCACCGAGGCGCGGGCCATGGGCAGGACTGCGCTGCGGATGCCGATGCCGTGCGACGGATCGACCACCACCGGCAGGTGCGACTCGCGCTTCAGCATGGGGACCGCGTTCAGGTCGAGCGTGTTGCGGGTCATGGTCTCGAAGGTGCGGATGCCGCGCTCGCAGAGGATCACCTGCTTGTTGCCGCGCGAGACGATGTACTCCGCGGCCATGAGCAGCTCCTTGATGGTCGATGACATCCCGCGCTTGAGCAGCACCGGCTTGCGCAGGTCGCCCACCGCTTCGAGCAGCGAGAAGTTCTGCATGTTGCGCGCGCCGATCTGCAAGAGGTCGGCGGTCTCGGCGACCGCGGGCAGCGTCTCGGTGTCCTTGACCTCGGTGACGATCTTGAGGCCCGTCTCCGCGCGCGCCTTGGAGAGCAGCTCGAGGCCCTCTTGCTTCAAGCCCTGGAAGTCGTAGGGGCTGGTGCGCGGCTTGAACGCCCCGCCGCGCAGGAGCGACGCGCCCGAGGCGGCCACGCCGCGCGCGGCGCTCAGGATCTGCTGCTCGTTCTCGACGGCGCAGGGCCCGGCCATCACCACCAGATCCGGGCCGCCCACCGGCACGCCGGCGACGTCGACCACCGTGTCGTCGTGCTTCACCTCGCGCGAGACCAGCTTGTAAGGCGCGGTGACGGGGATGCAGTCGGCGACGCCGGGCAGCTCGCGGAAGTTGCCGGGGTCGACCGGCCCCTTGTTGCCGGTGATGCCGATGGCGGTGCGCCCGGCGCCGGTGATGGCGTGCGGCGTGAAACCCAGCTCGCGGACGCGGCTCTCGATGGCGGACTGCTCCTGCGCGGTGATGTCGGGGTGAAGCACGATCAACATTGCGGATGCTCCGGTTCGGCTGAAGCAGGCCTCGGGCTTCGGGCCTCAGGCCTAGGGTAAGAGCGACAGGATTATCGCAGATCCTCCGTTCACGTCCCCAGTCGATCGCCTGCCTGCAGGCGCGTGCCTTGAATAAACGGGCCCGCTGCGAGGCGCTTCTTTCCTTCCAGCTGCAGCTCCATCAGGCGCCAGAGCGAGCCGGCGCAGGCGACGTCGATGCCGAAAGCCGCGGCGCGCACGATCTCGCCGGGGGGCCGGCCGGGCGCCGCCTCGTCGAGCGGCGCGGCGGCGTGGATCTTGAGCACCGCTCCGCGGTGCGTCGTCCAGCCGCCGGGCCAGGGCGTAAAGCCGCGCCGGCGCTGATCGCTCTCGGCGGCGGTGCGCCCGAAGTCGACGCGTCCGTCGTCGCGGGTGAGGAGCGGCGCCAGCGTCGCCCGCGCGTGATCCTGCGGCGTCCTCGGCAACTCGCCCCGCGCCAGCAAGACCAAGGCTTCCGAGAGCGCCTGAGCGCCGAGCACGCCCAGCTTCTCGAGCAGCGTCTCGCCGGTCTCGTCGCCGGCGATGGCGAGGCGCTTCTGCAGCCGGATGTCGCCGGTGTCGAGGCCTGCGTCCACCTGCATGATGGTGACGCCGGTTTCATGCAGGCCGCGCGCGATCGCCCACTGCGCCGGCGCGGCTCCGCGCAGCTCGGGCAGGAGCGAGGCGTGGACGTTGAGGCAGCCGTGCTTGGGCACCGCGAGCGCGTCTTCGGGGAGGATGCGCCCGTAGGCCGCCACCACCGCGACGTCCGGCGAGGCCGACGCGAGCAGCGCCGCGAGCCGCCCCTTCTTCACCTTCTCGGGCTGCTCGAGCCGGATGCCGTGCTCGCGCGCCCACTTCGCCGAGGGCGGCGGCTGCGGCTTCGCCGAGCGGCCCACCGGGCGATCCGGCTGCGCCACCACCATCGCGAGCTCGCCCGCGCGGGCGCAGGCCTCGATGATGGGCAGGGTGAAATCCGGCGTGCCGAGAAAGACGATGCGCATCGCTCGGACCTTAGCAGGTGATTGACGGAAAGGCCTTTGGCAGGTAACGCCGGGGGCGCCATGCGCCATCTCGCCCTTGCCCTCGCCTTCTCGCTCGCCGCCTGCAAGACGCACGACTCCAACGATCCCCAGGCCTGGCTCAAGCAGCTGCAGGACAACGACCCCAAAGTCCGCGTCAAGGCGGTGCAGGAGCTGCGCAGGCTGAAGGCGAAACAGGCGGCGCCGCAGATCGCCGGCCAGCTCAAGGATCCGCTGGTGAAGGAGGACGCGGCGCTGGCCCTCCAGGACATCGGCGGGCCGCAGGAGGTGCAGCCGCTCCTCGACGCGGTCGACACCACCGTCGGCGCCGGCAGCGATCAGGCGACGCGGGTGACCAACCGCACCAACGCCAAGATCGCCGAGGCGCTCGGCAACATCGGCGACCCGCGCGCGGGCCCGACCCTCTTGCGGCTCGCGCGCGCCAGCGACGACATGGTGCGGCTCCCGGCCGTGCAGGCGCTGGGGCTCCTGCACGACAAGTCGGCGGTGCCGGAGCTCGCCCGTCTCGTCGACGACGCGGCCGCGCCGCCGCTCTTGATCAAGAAAGCCATCGTCTCGCTGGGACAGATCGGCGATGCGGCCGCCATCCCCGCGCTCGAGCACGCACTCGTGCTGGAGCGGCAGGGCGTGTCGTTTTTGCCCGAGAGCTCGTTCGCGCTCTTCCTCATCGGCGCGCCGTCGGTCGAGCCGCTGCTCCGCATCGCGCAGGACCAGGACCCCGCCTATCTCGCCTGGGCGAAGGAGAACAACCGCGCGCCCGCGGGAACCTATGCCAAGGCGGCGCTGGTGCTGGGCGACCTCGAGGACCCGCGCGCCGTGCCGGTCCTTCTGGCGAAGCTCAAGTACGTCGACCCCGATCCGGTGCCAGGCACCTCCAGGCTCTTGACCAACCTGGTGCGCATGTTCGCCGCCAACGCGCTCGGGCGGCTGCGCGCCAAGGAGGCGGCAGAGGCGGTCCAGGCGCTGGTCTCGACCAAGGATGCGCAGGACGAAGACCTGACCACCTTCGCGGCGGAGGCGCTGATCTGGATCGGCGACCGGGCGCAGGCGCGCGAGCTGATGAAGAAGGCCCAGGCCGGCGTGCTCAAGCTGCGCTTGACGGTGGCGCAGTCGGCGGCGCTCTTCGGCGAGCCGGTGGTGGGCAAGGACATCCTCAACCTGGCCCTGCGCGAGTCGAAGGGGTCGCAGCAGGCTTGCTACAAGCAGCTCGTCGAGCTGACCATGCCGGACGTCGAGCCGAAGACCGCCTGCGATCTGCTGGCCACCCAGTTCGGCGAGCTCTCCAAGCCGCTCGAGGCGGCGCGCGTCTGCGCCAGCGACGCGCCCTGCTGGCTGCCGAAGCTGGGCGACCCGGATCCGGTGGTGCGGGCGCGCGCGGCGTACGAGCTGGGCCGCGGCGGCGCGTCCCAGGCGGTGGGACCGCTGGTGAAGGCGCTCGCCGAAGAGCAACTCCTGGTGCGCGAGGCGGCGGCGCGCGCACTCGATTGGCTTTCGGCGGTGCCCTCGGCGAAGGAGGCGCTCAAAGCGGCCGCCGGCCCCATCGGGGCTCAGATCTCGGCCGAGCAGGGCAAGAACCAGTACCTCAAGGTCAACGAGGATCTGCGGCGGCTGGCCGTGAAGCTCTCGCGCCTGTGATATTCGTCAGCGGACGTGGCGAAGCTTGTCGGAATCCCCGCATCTCCGGGCGTCGCGATCGGACGGGTGCTCGCCGTGGATCGGCGCCGCGCCCGCGTGCCGCGCTACCACATCCAGCCCGACCAGATCGACGCCGAGATCGCGCGGCTCGACAAGGCGGTGAAGGAGTCGGTCGCGCAGCTGCAGCAGATCCGCCAGAGCCTGGGCGAAGGCGAGCAGGGCGACATCCTCGACGCACACCGGATGATGGCCGACGACCCGGCCATGCTGGAGGCCGCGCGGCAGCTCATCCGCGAGGAGCTGCTCAACGCCGAGTGGGCGGTGCGCCGCGTGATCCGCGACGTCAGCGAGAAGCTGGGCTCCGACGGCTACCTCGCCGAGCGCCGGGCCGATCTCGACGAAGTCTCCGACCGCATCCTCTACAACCTCATCGGCGAGGAGCCGCTGGCCGCCACGCCGCCCGACGAGGAATCGGTGATCGTCGCCTACGATCTCGCCACCGCCGACGCCGCGGTGCTGCTCTCGAGCGGAAAGATCAAGGGCCTGGTCACCGACTTCGGCTCCAAGACTTCGCACACCGCCATCCTCGCCCGCGCGCTGGAGGTGCCCTGCGTGGTCGGCGCCGGGCAGGCGAGCGAGATCGCCAAGGCCGGCGACGTCATCGCCGTCAACGGCCACACCGGGGAAGTCCTCATCTCCCCCGACGCCGAGGAGATCCTCCGCTTCGAGACCGCGCGGGACGAGGCCCGGCTGCGCGAGTCGGAGCTGCTCGAAGAGCGCGACCTGCCGGCGATCACCACCGACGGCCGCCGCACCAACCTCTACGCCAACATCGAGTTCCCCGAGGAAGTGCCCTCGGTGCTCGCGCACGGCGGCGAGGGCGTCGGCCTCTACCGGACCGAGTTCCTCTACCTGAATCGGGAGGAATTGCCGTCGGAAGAGGAGCACTACCGCGCCTACTCCGGAATTCTCACCGCCATGGCCCCGCGGCCGGTGGTGATCCGCACCCTGGATCTGGGCGGCGACAAGCTGCCCATCGGCCA
>WNFJ01050244.1_pt1 | contig 20099 bp, 15 predicted proteins | sample 5400461 | NCBI WGS metagenome assembly WNFJ01 (sample SAMN13153349, study PRJNA577476) | soil metagenome | isolation source: 115 cm saprolite on Douglas fir-dominated hillslope | place: USA:California | collected 2013-09-17
CTCGCCGCGGACGGCGCAGGAAATATCTGGGTTGCTCAGAAGAGCGCGGGCACCATCCTCGAATTCAATCCGGCCGGCTCGCCGCTGAACACCATCCAGATGCCCGTTGGCTCTCAACCGTCCGCGCTGTATTTCGATGCGGCGACCGGGCATCTCATGGCCGGCGACGAGGGGCCCGACATGAACATCAAGATCTACAACATCTCGAGCACTTCGGTTCAGGTCGGCACGTTTGGCACTCAGGGCGGATATCTCGACACCAAGGCCGGAATCAAAGGACAGGTCGGGGACAAGCGATTCACCCGCGTTGTCGGCATTGGCAAGGACTCCGCCGCCAACCTGTACGTGCTCAACAACCCATGGGGACAGCGCCGGCACCCTGCAATGGAAGCTTCAGGCCCTCAACTTCGAGGGGAGCGCCGCTCCGGACCCGGGTACAGACGGCACCTACCTCTACGGCGGCACCAATATCTACACGGGCACTGCTGGAGGAACCTTCGTAGCGAACACCGTCGATCCAATCGACTATCCATCCGATCCACGAATCAACATCGACGATCACGACCGCGGTGAGCACTTCGGTCAACTCGCCACCGTCGGCGCAAACCGGATCCTTGTGGCGGCCGGCCAGAATCCCGATATCTTCTACTTCTTCCACTTCAACGCTGCGAATGGCTACATCGCCATACCGGATGGCTCGATTCCAGGTACAGCGTTCAATACGACTACACCGGTCACGGGTGGATTTTGCCTCGATAGCAAGGGAGACGTCTGGGCCGGTCTGGACAGGACGAACCGCATCTATCACTATCCGCTGACCGGCTTTGATGGCAACGGCAAGCCAATATGGGGAGCAGCAATTGTAGCTGCCACTCCGAGGACCGTCATGCCATTGACGCGGATCATCTACCTGCCGGAAAGCGACACCATGATCCTGGCACAGGGAATTATTGGGAGCACAGACTGGACGTCGATCGGAACGAGGGTCGAGGTGTATCACGGCTGGCTCGCAGGCAACACCACCGCTCCCAATCCAGTGATCAACCTCACCAGCGCCAATCCCAAGTCAATCACGGCAACCGGCAACTATCTCTTCGTCGGATACGTACATACCGTGCCCAACATCGACGCCTTCAATCTCAACACAGGCAGCCTGGACACCACGTTGACCAACAGCAGTCCCACCACGATTGGCGTCGGCAATGACGTGGATTCGATGTACGGCCTCAGGTCGTACCTTCGATCCACCGGGGAGTATGTCGTCACGAAGGACAACTACAACGGCTCCAGTATCGTTGTTTATCGTTGGACTCCCTGATCGCCGGTGGCCGTTGCGCTTGCGTGCCTGACGTCAGACAGACGTCAGACAGACGTCCGAGAAGACAGATCAAGTCCGACTGCGCTTTCAATGATCGGCACGCAAGGCCTCATCCGCGACAGCCAGCCGGGAAGCCATGACCTTGACAACGAAGCGATGAAATTGCTGAGTCGTGACAGCGTCCTCCTGCTCAAGCGCACGCAACGCCGCAAGCGACAGACGCCGCACGCGCGCCGGACCTTCGGCGTGCACATTCGCACTACGCGGCTTCTGCGAGTACACCGCCATTTCTCCGACGATCGTGCCGGCTCCGAAGGAGCGAAGCCTGACCGATCCTCCCCCGGCAAGCGGCAGTGAGACAGTAACCCGGCCCCGTTCGACGAAATACATGGCGTCGCCCGGCTCGCCGTGAAGAAACAAGGGCTGCCCCATGCCGATGTCGCACACCTCCAGGCGGGCCATCAGCGTGTCAAGCGCATGCGGCGTGAAATGCGCCGCGAACATCGCGTAGAAATTTTCCTCGCTGACGGGCAACGCATGTGAATCTGCGGCGAGCAGCCGGTCCTCGACCCACTCCAGCCCGGCATCCAGCGTCGCGAACTCGTGAATCCGCAGGCTGAGCGTACCGGTCTTGGCGAGCAGGTCGCGCGAGCGTGCCGGCAGCGCGGTCAGCACGAGATCCGCGTCGATACCCGCGCACATATGCCTCAGCTTCACGAAGCCGCCCGATACCGACGCATCCATTCCTGTCGTCGCGGCGAAGTCGAGCACCACGAAGCGAACCGCCGCGGGACGATGCGCGGACAGTCGTTCACGCATGCGCTGCAGGATCGAATTGACCGTGCCGAAGAAAAGAAACCCTTGCAGACAGGTACCGCACACCTGCGTACCGAGTTCGCGCAGCCGCTGGGTTTGCTCGATGCTGCGCTCGACATTCGAGGTCCGGGTGCCGGCGTCGAACTCCAGACGCACGCAACTGGCACGGCCATACAGCAGCGCGAACATCACGCACGCGGCGATGACGCCCGCGAGCACACCCGTGACGACGCCATAGACCGCCACCACGCCCAGGATCACGGGTATCAGCAGGTACTCATGCCAGTTGAGCTTGCTGTACGCGCTGACCAGCCACTGTATCAACAGGCGCAACCCCAGGAAAAGTTGCAGCCCGACCAGGACCGGCACAGGAAACAGCGCCACCAGATCCGGCGACACAGCCAGCAGGATCAGGCAAGCGAGCGACGCGAACACACCCGCCATCCGGCTCGTCGCGCCCGCGCGCATATTGAGGAGCGAGCGGTTGAAAGACTGATAGCCGACCATCCCGCCCAGCATGCCGCTAGCGATATTGGCGAGGCCAGCCGCCCGCATCTCGCGATTCAGGTCGACGTCCTCGCCGGTCGCCGCGCCCATCGCGGTCGAATTCATCAGGATCGTGATCGCGGCAACCGACGTGACCACCAGGGTCTCGGGCAGATGCGCGCCGATGGCCTGCCAGTCGACATGGCTGTGCGCCAGCGAGGCTGGCAAATGCAACGCTGGCAACCCCCCCGGCAACTCCGGAACGTGGATTGGTCGCAGCGGTACATGAGGGAGCAACAGTCCCATGTGACGCGCGTCGTCGACCGACAGGTCCGCGGCGTAGAGCAGCAAGTAGAAGAGCGCGATGCCGAAGGCCAGCGTCAGCGGCAATACGGCCGCATGGTTCCACACGCGCGAGAGCGTGGTGAGCAGCGCACCGACGACCACGGCAGGCGTCCACGCGAGCCAGTGCAGCTGAGTCAGCAGAGCGAACAGCGTACGCCAGTGCGGCGCTTCGCCGGTCAGCACGCGAAATGCGCCCGCGATCAGCAGATAGCCCGTACCCGCGAGAAAACCGCCTACGACCGGATACGGCAGGAACTGCAGCGAGCGGCTGCGCTTGGACGACCCTATTGCATACAGGATCATGCCGGTCACGATCGAACATAGCGCGATGGCGATCAGCACCGTCAGCAGAATGGTTTGGGGCGAACCGCCGTCGGCACGCACGCTGCTCGCGACGCCTGCCGCCACACCGGCGAGAAAGGCCGTCGCATTGCTGTCCGGGCCACCTATGTTCATGCGCATGGAACTGGTCAACGCGATCACCAGAGCGGTCACGACGCAGCTCACCAGAGCGGTGGGCACCCCCAGTTCGGCGTAGCGCGCAAGATCCGCGCTGAAGACCAGCGTGCCGAGGCTCATCGCATAACAGAGCATGACCAGTGTCGAAACCGCACCGGCAATCAGGTCGCCAATCAGCCCCGTGACGCGCGGGCGGGCGCGGACCTGGATGGCGGAACCGGTTGTGCCTGGCTTCACGGCGCTCTCCCGATGAATGCGGGTCGACCCTCGGCTCGTCGAGTATCCGCCGCTGCGCGAGACCGTGTCAATTTCCGCTTGGGTCATTTCCCGTGCCCGTTTAATACAACGCGACGTACACTGTATTTCGAGGATCGACCTCGCGCGGCTGATCATGCGCGCGTCAATTTCAGGGAACCGCTTTGGGCGACCGCGATGAATATCGATCAGTGGCTTGATGCATTGGGGCTTGGGCAATACGCACGCGCGTTTGAAGAGAACGATATCGATCCGGCAATGCTGCCGCAGCTCACCGACGCGGACCTGAAAGAACTCGGCATCGTCTCGCTTGGCCATCGCAAGCGTCTGCTGACGGCCATTGCCGGGAACGGCGGCGCAGCGCCGTCCACCACGCCGTCCGCGATACCGTCCACCGCGCCGCCCGTGCCCGCTGCGCCGTCGGGCGAGCGCCGGCAGGTGACCATCCTCTTCGCCGACCTCTGCGGTTTTACCGCGCTCTCGCAAGGGCTCGACCCCGAGGAACTGCGTGATCTGACAGGGCGTTATACCGCGCTCGTCGACGGCATCGTGCTTGGTTATGGCGGCACGATCGACAAGCACATCGGCGACGCGGTGATGGCCGTGTTCGGCGCACCGCGCGCGCACGATACCGACCCGCTGCGCGCCGCCCGCGCGGCGATGGACATCCACGAAGCACTCACCGGACTTGGCGAGCCTGCATCGCGCCCGTTGCAAGCGCATATAGGTATCGCAAGCGGCGAGGTGGTGGCAGGCACCCTTGCGCGCGCCGATGTTCAGGACTACACGGTACTGGGCGACTCCGTGAATCTCGCCGCGCGCCTGGTCGCCGCCGCCCGTCCCGGCGAAACCCTGCTCTCCGATAGCGTGCAGCGCGCGCTCGACGGCTGCGTCCTTAGCGACGCCGCCGGCGAAATGCGTTTCAAGGGCATTGATGCCCCCCTGCGTGTCTGGCGCCTGCGCGGCATTGTGGGCGAGTCCGTGACGGCAAGCCGCAGCCTTTTCGTCGGGCGCAAGGCGGAACTGGATCAATTCAGGGGCATCACCTGCGCATGCCGCGACCAGGGGGCGGGGCAAATTGTCTACGTGCGCGGCGAGGCGGGTATCGGCAAGACCCGCCTTGTCGACGAGATGCGCCGCTTCGGCGACGCGCAGGGTTTCGCCATCCATCGGGGCCTGCTGCTGGATTTCGGCATGGGCAAGGGCCAGGATCCCGTGCTGGCGATCATTGGCAGCCTGCTGGGCTTGCGGCCAGGTGCACAAGCCGGGGAGCGCGGCGACGCCGTTGCGCGAGCTGCCGCGTCCGGGATCATCGGGACGGAGCAGGTTGTGTTCCTCCACGACCTGCTCGATCTGCCCCAGGCTGGCGAATGGCACACGCTCTACGATGCAATGGACAATGCCGTGCGCAACCGGGGCAAGCGTGCGGTCGTCGAGACGCTCGCGGCGGATGCTTGCGCGCACGGGCCAACCATGATCATTGTGGAAGACCTGCATTGGGCGGATCCGCAGGTAATGGGCTACCTGTCCGCCTTCGCCACAGCGGTTGCCCGCGGTCCTGGACTGCTCGTGATGACTTCACGCGTCGACAGCGATCCGCTCGATGCCGCGTGGCGGGCAAGCTGCCATGGCACGCCCTTCACGACCATCGATCTCGGTCCGCTGCGAAGCGACGAGGCGATGACCCTTGCCGGCACCTTCGTCGATGCGACACAGCGAATTGCTCTGGCGTGTATAGCCCGGGCAGGCGGCAATCCTCTGTTTCTCGAGCAACTCTTGCGCAATGCCGAGGAAGGAAGCGGCGAAGCGGTCCCCGCCACCATCCAGAGCCTGGTTCTCGCACGCATGGACCGCCTGGCGCCGCTCGATCGTCAGGCGTTCCAGGCAGCCGCCGTGATCGGCCAGCGCTTCGGCCTGGCGCTGCTGCGGCACCTCATCGACCAGCCGGATTACGTTTGCGATGGACTCGTTGCCAATGCACTCGTGCTCCCGGAAGGCGAAGATTTTCTCTTCGCGCATGCGTTGATCCAGGAAGGTGTGTACTCGACTTCGTTGCGCGCACGCCGGCGAGAACTGCATCGGCGGGCAGCAGGATGGTTTGCGCCGAACGATCCCGTGCTGTGCGCCCAGCATCTGGATCGCGCCGAAGACGAGCGGGCACCGCGTGCCTACCTCGACGCAGCGACGGTTCAGCGTGCAGGCTACTTTACCGACGCAGCGCTGCGCCTCGTTCAACGCGGCCTCGACATTGCACGCAATAACGAGGATCGTCATGCGCTGATGTGCCTGAAGGGAGAATTGCAGCGCGACCTCGGCGACATCGTGGAATCCATCGCAACGTACCGCGCGGCCGTGGCGGCCGCACCGGATGAAACGAGCCTTTGCCAGTCGCAGATCGGGCTCGCGGAAGGCCTGCGGGTCAACGAGGGGCTTGCTGAAGCGCTCGCGCTACTTGATGAGGCGCGACAGACGGCCGAGCGCCACGACCTGGTGCCCGAGCTTGCGCGCCTGCATCACCTGCGAGGCAACATCCTGTTTCCGCTTGGCAAGATTGAAGAGTGCCGCAGCGGGCACGAACAGGGGCTGGTCTACGCGCGCCGTTCGGGACTGCCCGAAGCGGAGGCGCGTGCGCTCGGGGGACTCGCCGACGCCGCCTATGCGCAAGGACGGATGCGCTCGGCTTTCGAGCACTTCAGCCGCTGCGTCGCGTTGAGCCGCGAACACGGCTTCGGCCGCATCGAAGTCGCCAATCGTTCGATGGTGGGATTCAGCCGCATCTATCTCAACGAGGCGCGGCAGGCACGCGAAGACGGGCTCGCCGCGGCGCGCGCAGCCGGGCTTGTCGGTCAATCACGTGCGGAGATGCTGAGTGAGACGATAGGCGTCTTCGCCAGCTACGAACTGGGTGACGCCGAAGCAACACGGGCCCATCTCGAACGTGAGATGCGGCTGATCCGTCAACTGGGTGCGCGGCGCTTCGAGGCACAGAACCTGGAGATGCGGGCACGCCTGCTGATCGACGATGGTCACGGGAGCGAAGCCGCCGTCCTGCTGCGCGAAGCGCTGACGATCTGTCGCGAGGTGGGTACTCAGTTCAGTGCGCCCAAGGCGCTGGGCGCGCTAAGCCGCGCGGTGGAAGACGACGCCGAGCGGGTACGGGTGCTAGCCGACGGCGCCAGTTTGTTGAGCCTTGGAGCCGTCGGTCATAACCACCTCTGGTTTTATCGTGACGCGATCGAAGCGATGCTGTCAGTCGGCGATGCGGCAGGAGCACTGAGCTACGTCGCAGCACTCGATAACTACACTCGCATGGAGCCGCTGCCATGGGCCGACCTGTTTGCAGCGCGCGGGCGAGTTCTTGCCGCCGCATTGCAAGGCCGTCCTGACGAAGCGTTGCGGCGTAGCCTCGAACGCGTGCGTGATGCACTGGCAGATGCCGGCTTTCGTAGCTTCTTGCCGGCTGTGGTTGCAGCACTGGCCGCGTAAAAGAAAGGCCTACGGTTCAGTCCCGGGCTGTATTCTGCGAATCCCCATGTGTCGGCGATGCTATACAAGCCTGCAACGCCGTAATGGCAACGGCCGCCAAAGTGAGCGTTTCCTCGCAGGCGGCCACGTTGCTGAAGATGCCGCATCCGCCACCCTTATTAACTTTCGATACCGCCGCGCGTGCCGTGTTGAGTGCTGCCTCGGGCGAACCATTGTCTTTGATAAAAGCAGACATATTAAAAACGCTGCCTGCCCGCGACTCGACCAACTGTGGACAGGGCTCATCGGAGCGCGCGTCGGCGGCGAACAACGTGGCGGACAGGAAGGCAGCAGGCCAGACAAGGCTATGCGCGGTATTAAGCAGGACTTTCATTGGCTGCACCTCTAAAAGGCGTCAGGTTCAACGATTGGTGGATCATGTTCGCAAACACTTGCAGGTCGAAACCTCTTGACCTTGAGATCGTAAACTACATGTTCAAAATTACTATCGATAGAAAGTGCGCCGCGATTGGCTCGAATTGTATGACCCAATGGGTGCGTCGTACTCAGTCTAAAGAGCGGGTTCGACGGCGTAGCGGCGAAGCTAGGCGCCAGGTATTTGCGACATCTTGGAATGGAGAAAGCGCGTGCTTCGTGCATGGCGACGTTCTGAGCAAGTCTGATATTTATAAGAAATGAAAATCTTAATCAAGCATTCTCTGTCATGTGAAAAATGTTAAGCACACCCTCAAGATATATCCTTAACCATTTGTAGGATTTTCCTTACTCCAAGGTGAGACTATCCTTCTAAAACCCATATATATTTTATAGATTTAGAATTCCTAATGCATTGGATATATTTGATGGTCTAAGATACCCGCAAAATGAGGGCTAGCTTCCCGGTCCGGATTGTTTGCACCAATCGGCCGGATGGAAACTCTTCTCCGTCCGGAAGCGTCCACGGTATTCGCGAACTTCACAACACGCATTAGAGCACTGGGCGAAAGCCTTCAGCGTGTTGGAGCGTCGACATAAGGTGAGTAGGTCCTTTAGCAATTCTGAAGCCCGTGCATGCGTCTAATCGTATTAACCCGCAACGCGTCGTGAAGGCTATCAGGCTTCCGCTCCGGTCGTACTGTCGTATTCCTGAGCTGTCAATCTCGCGGCAGCTCCAAAGTCATGTCAAGAGAAAGAGATGAATACACGTATCTTGTTTGTTGGGGACGATCCGGCCGCCCTCGGTATGCTAAGCGACTTTCTTGAATGTCGTGGCATGGACGTAGATGTGCTTGACGGCGGCCGCTCATTGATCCGGTACATGAAGCAAGACATGCCGTCGCTGATTGTGTTGCGTGACGGCGCGCCCAACGTTCAAGCCACTGCCGTCCTGCAAACCTTGCACAACGCGGGACACGATACCCCCGTTATCGTGATCGGCTATCCAAAGGATGCTGTCGATGCAATTATCTGCCTGGAACTTGGCGCTGAAGACTACTTGAGAATGCCCTGCGATCCGCATGAGTTGTTAGCGCGTATCCAGAACGTGCTGCGACGCAGGCTGCAAAATGGACAATCGTTCTTGCCGGGGCTCGGGAAATTCCAGTTGGGAAGCATCGCTCTCGACTTGCGGGCGCAAGCAGTTACGCGCGACGGCCGCCCAGTCATGCTGCATCCGAGCCTGTTTCCACTATTACGCCTGTTCGTGGAACATCCACTGACGGTGCTCTCCCGACGCGCCATAGTCGCCAAACTGCGAGACGCCCCGGCGGGATATAGCGAGCGTTCGCTCGACGTACTCGTCTGGCGGCTCAGACAGGTGTTGGAGCCCGATCCTTCGCTTCCCCGCTTCATCCAGACCATTCGCGGACGGGGCTATGTCTTTAGTCCATCGGGTACTGGCTCACATCCGGCCGATTTCGACGAGCCGGATGCCACGCTGCAAGCGCAGCCGGCGTCACGGCGAACGGACCCGCATCCGCAGGCAATACCCCTCTGAGCGCGCGCGCAGACCGGTTCGCACGGTCCTATGGAAGGGATAGGGTCGATATCCCTTCTCCTACTCCAATGACCGGCTCAATCGAAACAGTCCGGTCATCAGGTTCACCTCTTCATTCATGAATACCCGCGATGCATTGCGGGCACATGACTGACAACGATCAGAACTTGTGGCGGATACCGACGGTGACGACAGCTTGCGAACTCTTGCCCGAATCCGTATTCGTCGATCCGACCACTGCGTCTGCCGCACCAAGCCCATTGGAGCCGCTAGCATGCGTGTAGCCGGCGAAGGCGTAAAAGTCGGTACGCTTGCTAATGAAATAGTCCGCCGCAATAGCAAATTGATTGTAAGTGGCCGAGGAATCGCCGCTTGACTTCATGTAGACGTAACCAATTTCCGCGCTAAGCGGTGCAGACACTTGCCAGACAGCGTAGGCAGAACCGACTTTGTATTTTTCAGCGGTCGAGAATGCAGAACTTGCGTCCGGCTTATAGTCCGAGTAGCTCCCGTAAGCGCCAACCGTCACTGGGCCGAACTGGTAGTTTCCGCCGAGGCGAGCAATGTTGATAGCCTTCGCCGATTCGTAGTGAAGGTTGACGTTGGAGTTGAATAACGAATCCGACGTAGACGTGGACGAACTGGTTCCCCGTGACGCTGCGGTGCCATTGTCAATGTGCAGGTAGCCCGCCGCGAGAGCAAGCGGACCGCTGTTATAAGCCAATGCGCCGGCGTAACTTGTGCCATTGCTCGTCGAGCCCGCGACCCCGCCTGGCGCGTACATTGCCTCAGCCGTCACGCCACCCCAGCTCGGGCTTGCCCACTTGATTGCGTTGTTGAAGCGAGCGCTGTTGTCGGCGTTATCCACGTCGCCCGGCGAGGTAAAAATGCCGCCAAGATAGTTGTCACCCTGCACCGGCTGGACCAGATCGACTACCGGGTCGTACTGACGACCTAACGTAACGGTACCCCAACTGGTGCCCGACAATCCGACGAACGCCTGGCGTCCGAATTCACGGCCGCCCTGTCCCAGCTTTCCGGTCGTCGAGTTAAAGCCGTTTTCCAACTGGAAAATTGTCTTGAGACCACCGCCCAGGTCTTCCGCACCTTTGAGGCCCCAGCGTGAGCCCGATTCGTTACCGGAAGTCATCGCGAACTGGGAGGCGGATCCACCGCTGTTATGGGTGTACGTAAAGCCCGTATCGATGATCCCGTACAGAGTCACAGAATTTTGTGCATGGGCCTGGATGCTGGCAAAGGCGATAGCGAGAGTGGCCACCGATAGAGCAATCTTTTTTGTCATGGGTACATGTCTTGGTTCGTTGATGGGATCAAGCGAAGCAGACAATAGAACTTCTTTAAGGAATCTTAAACTGATTTTAAATGTTTGTCGCTAAAGCGATACGCTACGCACTCAATCTAATTACACTTGGTCGCCAAACCTCACCGATTGTTCTTGCGTAAGAGTTGATAAGTTATTCTATGTATATAAGAAACTTACCTTATCTTCCTTATAGCAAACGTTCGCGCCTTGAAATTCAAAGAGCCATATTCCAGGTCCAGGGGAGCAGGAATATGCCGTAAGACCCTCTGTTAACACTTCATTTTCTGTTCGGATATATTCCCCATCAGCTCTGTGCCAGGTGAAAGTTGTTGCCAAACATTTTCATTCCGTGTGAGTCAGAGGCAGCATCCTCGGACGCTGCTTCGCCCGTCTTCTTCTATTTTTATTAAAGATTCCTAATCGTTAATCGCAGCTCGATGGTCGCGCCAAGGCCGCGTGGTTGAATGCAGCCCCTGGGCATTTGCCGCCAAATAAAATTCTTACTTTGGCTAACCCGCGTGAACGTAGCTTTCCAGCCCCTCGGCCAGGGCCGCAAACGCGACCCTGCAACTCGGGTTGTCGCGCAGGTCCTCATGCATGGCTAGCCATGTATCGAGCCGAAGCGAAATCTTCTTAGGGAAAAGACGGATCAGGTCAGGGTCGCGACGAGCAAGACCAACCTGACATACGCCAATACCAAAACCCGCCCTTAAAACCGCGAGCGAAGCCAGGTCGCTGTCTGTGCGTAACGACATCAGCTCCCGGCGCAACTCCGGCAGCTGCGTCTTCATGCTGCGAATAAACGCGGTTTCCTTGTCGAAGCCTATGAGCGCATGGTTAGCCAGGTCATCGATACTCGCCGGCTTGCCGCGACGGTCCAGATAGCGCTTGTGCGCATAGAGACCAAGCTCGACGTCGCCGATCCGGCGCGCGATCAGCACGCTCTGGCTCGGCCGCTGCATCCGTACAGCGATATCCGCTTCGCGCTGCAACAGGTCTTCGATCCGGTTGGACGGCATCAGCTCGATAACCAGCTCCGGGTAAGCGGCATGCAGCCCGGTGAGAATAGGCGGCAACACTTCCACGCTGATGACATCGCTTGCCGTGATGCGGATGGTGCCGCGCACCCCCACTCCCTGGCTCGATGCGGCACGCAATAGCGCAGCACTATTCGATTCCAGCGCTTCGGCGAAAGGCCTCAGCGCCAACGCTTCCTGCGTGGGACTAAGACCCTGTTGGGTGCGGATAAAAAGCACGTAGCCCAGCGCTTGTTCAAGCGCATCCACATGGCGCCCCACGGTAGGCTGCGTCAGTCCGAGCGCACGCGCCGCGCCGGAGAGCGAGCCCTCGCGCAACACGCCCAGGAACGTGCGGTAGAAATCCCAGCTCGGTTCGATTTTTGCCATACAAAAATGTATATCAGCTCTATTAGCATCGATAATTTCATTTAACCGCCGCCCGCGCAAGAATAATCATCATCTACATCGGGGAGGCAAAGATGACGCAGGCTATTGCATTGGTTCTGGGCGCTACCGGCAGCATAGGCGGCGAAGTCGCGCGGCAACTTGCTGCTCGCGGCTGGAAAGTGCGCGCGTTGCATCGCGATCCCGCCGCCTTGAAAGAACGCGACGATCGCTTCGAATGGCTTACGGGCGACGCGATGATTCGTCAGGACGTCATTGCGGCTGCGGACGGTGCGCAGCTTATTGTTCACGCGGTGAACCCGCCCGGGTATCGCAACTGGGCTGGGCTCGTGTTGCCCATGATCGACAACACGATCGCTGCGGCGCGCGCCTCGGGCGCGAGGATTGTGCTGCCCGGCACGGTTTATAACTATGGCCCGAACGCGTTTCCTGTGTTGCGCGAATCGTCGTCTCAGGAACCACTCACGCATAAGGGTGCGATCCGCGTCGAGCTGGAACGCCGCCTGAAAGCGGCAAGCTCGGAGGGGGTACGCAGTCTTATTGTGCGGGCAGGCGATTTTTTCGGACCCGGCAGTAACGGCAATAGCTGGTTCTCGGGAGGTCTTGTCAAACCGGGCAAGCCCGTTCGCGCCATGTTCTACCCGGGCAAGGCGGGCGTCGGACATCAGTGGGCCTATGTGCCGGATGTGGCGCAGACCATAGTGCGCCTGATCGAAGAGGAACATCGGCTGCCCGTCTTCGCGACCTACCATATGCTGGGCCACTGGGATGCCGACGGCACCCGGATGATTGGTGCAATCAAACGGTGCGTCGATCGGCCCGACCTCAAGGTGCGTGCGTTTCCCTGGTGGGTGCTACCCGTGATGTCGCCGTTCTCGGAGATGTTCCGCGAGATGCGGGAGATGCGTTATCTGTGGAAAGAGCCTATACGCATGGAGAATTCGTCGCTGTTGGAAGCACTGGGAGAGGAACCGCACACGCCTTGGGACAAAGCGGTCAGGACTACGCTGACCTCGTTGCATTGCGTGTGAGGCGGTAGATCGCTCTGCCTCGTCACAACCAGTGCAACGCGACAGCGTTGTCATGAAACAGCGCAAGCAGCGACGTGCGTTAGAGCACTTGGTTCGCTTGATGCGCTGCCGAGATTGCGCTCCCTAATTACCCATCTTTAAGCTTAAGCTCGCTTAGCAGCGCCCTTGAAAAACACTAAATCATTCTTCGAATGCTTTAGATATTTTTTAATAGCTGGATGTTAACGACCGCATTTTAAAAAACTTTAGGACTTTTTCAATATTCAATTTCTTCGTTAAAGAAGAATAGCGTATTTGCCACGCCTGACAAGGGGCATGAGGGAAAACGCCGTTATTTTCGCCACCGGTCACGGATTAGTAACATTAAATCCACACTATTCGAGTCTCTTAAAGAACCATGCAAATGCATTTCACTAGAACAACCTGATCTTAGTCGGGGCTCGATACGCCAGTTTTAGCCCGGGGAGTTTCTCAAATGACTATTCGTCATCGCATTACGTTGTTGGTCATCCTGATGTTCGTCGCTTTATCGGCGATAGGCGGTTACGCCGTCTACCAGACCCGGCATAGCGCGTCCGAGGTCAAGCAGGTCACGGAAGGCGTGGTGCCCAGCGCACTGGCTTCCGCCGACCTGGTGTCGCAGGTCAAGGATGTGCAGCTCGCGACCATGACGCTCGTTTATTCGCCGGACGGCAACGTGGTCGCCCAAGCGCAGGACGCGCTGAAAGCGAAGAAGGCATCCTTGCAACAGGCCTTGGCTTTGCAAGCACGAGATGCACACAGCCACGCGCAGGTCGGGCTGGTGGCGCAAGCGAACGACAGCCTCGAAAACTACTTCTCGGCCATCAACGACACAGCGAAGATGAAAGCAGCGGGCAAGAATGAGCTCGCGCAGGCTTATCTGTTCGCGAACGTTGCTCAGTATCGCGACGAACTGGAAGGCATTGTCGAGACACTTCGCATTGAGAAGAACCGCGAGAAGGACGAGGCGATCGCGACGCTCAACCGCACGCTTGCGACGACCACCACCGCTATCGCAATCGTCACCGGTATCGCCGTCGTGCTCCTGACCTTGATCGGCGCGCTGCTCTACCGCCAGATCACGCGTCCGCTAAGCCGCATGCAGGCCATGATGAGCGAGATCGCGTCCAGCCAGGACTTTACGCGCCGCGTGCCTGTCGGGCGGATGGACGAGATCGGCCACTCCATCGTGGCGTTCAACGGGATGATCGAAAAGATCCAGGAAAACTCGGCCTTGCTCAAGCAGAAGACCGCGGACATCCAGGCCATGCTGCAAAACATGCAGCAGGGCATCCTGACGGTCGTGTCGGGAGCCGTCGTTCATGCCGAGTACTCGGCGCATCTCGAAGCGATCTTCGAGACCAAGGACATTGCCGGCCGCAGTCTCATGGACCTGGTGTTCTCCGATACCGATCTTGGTTCCGACGTCCTCTCGCAAGTAGAAGCGGCAAGCCATGCGTGTCTCGGAGAAGACAGCATCAACTTCGAGTTCAATCAGCATCTGCTGGTACGCGAAACCGCGAAGCGCATGCCGGACGGCCGCGTCAAGATCCTCGACCTGAGCTGGTCCGCCATCACTGACGAGACCGACACCATCGTGCGCCTGATGCTCTGCGTGCGCGACGTGACCGAGCTGCGCGCGCTGGCCGCGGAGACCAGCGAGCAAAAACGCAGGCTGGAAATGATCGGCGAAATCCTCGCGATCAACCAGCAGAAGTTCCACCATTTCATCGAGAGTTCATCAAGCTTCATCAGCGAGAACGAACGGATCATTCGCGAGCATCCCCAAGCGAACAGCGCCGCTATCGCTGAGCTGTTCCGCAACATGCATACGATCAAGGGCAACGCCCGCACGTACAGCCTCCAGCACCTGACCAACATCGTCCACGAAACGGAGCAGCGCTACGACGAATTGCGCCGGGCCGACACAGAAGAATCGTGGGACCAGGAAGCCTTGATACAAGACCTGGCCCGGGTGAAGGAAGCGATCGAACACTACGCGAAGATCAACGACCGGGTAACAGCGGCAGCGCGGAGCGGTACCTGACGATCGACATCGAGCATATTCAGGAAAGCCTGCGTGAGCTCGAAGCCATGAACGTATGCAATCCCGACGACCTGATCGCAATGCGCGATGCAGTGCATCAGACCTTGCGCCTGCTCGGAACCGAAAGCATTGGCCAGGCGCTCTCCGGCGTGCTCGACTCACTGCTTTCGCTTGCCGGGGAACTCGGCAAGGACGCGCCCGTCGTGCGTATTCATGACAACAACACCCGGCTGCGCAGTCAGGCCAGCGGCACGCTGAAGAATGTGTTCATGCATCTGCTGCGTAATTCCATGGACCACGGCATCGAAACGCCTGAGGTGCGCACAGCCCAAGGCAAGACATCGGGCGGCACGATCGATATCGACGTTGGCCTGGACGACGAAGCGCTGCGGATAACGTTGAGAGACGACGGCCGTGGCCTGGCTTTAGGCAGGATTCGCAACATCGCCATTGAACGGGGCTGGATCGGTCGCGACGACAAGACCAGTGACGAAGAGATCGCCGACCTCATCTTCCGTCCGGGATTCTCGACTGCGGAGAAGGTCACGGAAGTGTCGGGCCGTGGTGTAGGCATGGATGCCGTGCGCGACTTCCTCAAGCGTGATAACGGCAGCATCAGATTGCGCTTTACCGACGACCATCAGGGCGCGGAGTTCCGCCGGTTCGAGACCGTTGTGTGCCTGCCGGACAGCCTGGCCGTAGAGGGTAGCAGCGCACGAGCACAACGCGAGGCCGACGAAATCTCAGCCTGACGCGAATGCTGGATACGAGAAGTGGCTCCCAACCCTTGGGCGAATCGATCGAAACACGGAAGGATTGATTGTGATTGAACAGTATCTGTTGGCGGCACTGGCGGGCGGCGTGGTGACCGCTATCCTGGCCCTGCCCTTGCACGAGTTGCATGGCGCGAGAGCGATGGCCCGGCTGCGATCCGAAACGGACGCCCGGGTCAAGACCCTGTCGCAAACCAACAAGCAGCAGAGTGCCTTGATCGATCAGGGCGAGCAAACGAATCGGGAACTGGAATCCTCGCTCGCTCAATTGCGCGAGGACCTCGCCAGGCAGTTGAAGATGGCCGGCGAGGATCGTTCGGCGCTGGCGGCAGCCCTTGAAGACAAGGAACAGTTGCTCGATCAGGCCAAGCGGATTGCCGGCGAAGCGTCGCGGCTCAAGAGCCTCGCCGCTACCTTCGAACGGTGGCACGAACAGATGATCTCGCTGATGACGCAGAACCAGGACATGCATGCGAAGAATCACGAGCTGTCATCCATCGTCAAGCATGTGGTGATCGTCTCGCTCAATGCGTCGATCGAGGCTGCGCGGGCAGGAACCGCCGGGCGTGGATTTGCGGTGGTCGCAAGCGAAGTGCGGGCGCTGGCAGCACGCTCGGAAGAACTGTCGCGCAGCTACCGGGACAGCCTGCACCGCAATGACCTGACAACGACGGCTACGTTCCAGGACATCCAGGCGGGCGGGAAGATGATCACCGCATCGCTTAGCAGCGTCGAGGTGCTTGCCGATCAATTTCAAGCAAGGCTTCATTAGGCTTCGTTAGGCATCGAAATGATCAGTAGCAACGCACAAGCCAGTATTGAAGGCATCCTCCTCCGAGCGGCGCGATCGAGACTGCCCCAGCAACCGGACGATGCGTGCGACATCGTCCCGCTGGCGCAAGGCTATGACAGCGCACGGCCCGAAGCTAACGTCATCATCCTGACCATATCGTCCATCCTGTTCCGGCTGTTGCTGGTTTTCCATTTCGACGAAGACGCAAGTACACGCGATTATTTCGTCAAGGACGGCAGCGAAGTGTCTCTCCAGGACACGCTCCTGGAGATCTGCAATCTGTGCTGCGGAGCCGTGAATCAGGACCTGCTCCGGTACTTTCCGGATCTGGGGATGTCGACGCCGTACGTGCTTAGTGCCCGCTGCCTGTCTCACCTTGAGCAGTTGAAGCCGGACTATCTCTCGTCATACGCAATCACCATCAATGGGTCGGTCCAGCTCGCCGCAACGGTCTGCGTATGCGCGCATGCACCCATCGACTTCGTTGCCGACATGACTGCCGTTGAAGAAAGCAGCGGCGAGCTCGAGTTGTTCTAATTTGGCGCAAACATCATGATGACAAGCGATATGAACGCGAACGGGCCAGTCAGCAAAGTACTGGTCCTCGACGATAGCCCCGTCCACGCAAACGCGATCAAGCGCTTCTGCGACGAACACAATCTCGTCGGTCTGAAGGTACGCAAGAACCGCTTGCTGTCGGTGCTGCGATCGAATATCGATCTGGGTGCGATCCTCTTTTCCGAAAGCTACGGCGGCTCCTTGGAAGAGAGCGCCGAGATAGCGGTCAAGATCAGCACCGTGCGTCCTGAACTGCCGATCATCATTCGCCGCGAAACGAGTCCCACGCTCGATGGTCTGCCGGAAGGCATGCGCCGGGTCTTGTGCGCCGCGTACCTTGCCGGCGACATGGCGCCGCTGCGCAAGGTTATCGACGAATATATCTTCAGCCTGGAGTATCCGAACGCGCTGGTGCGCGGCATATTGGAAATCACCGAGTCAATCCTGAGCAGCCTCTTCAAGGACGTGAGCATCACGTGGGACACGCCCTGCATCGTGCGGGATCGCATCATCTTCGGCGAGGTGTTCAGCCTGATTCCGCTTGAGAGCGCGTGGTGCCGCGGTTACATGATGACGCAGGCCGAAGAGCAGCCCATCCTCGAACTGCTCGACAGGCACGAGATGTGTGACGCTCCCGCGGATTTCCGGGACCTGAACAGTCTGCTCGGCGAGATCACCAATCTGATCTGGGGTTCGTTCAAGAACCGCTACCTTGGAGACGCTGACGCACTCGCGCGCAATCAGGTGCAAGTGCCTCTGCTGGTCAATCACAAGCAGAAGTACATTTCGTTCGGCACCGCTAACCCGCAGTTATGTTTCGTATACCACCTGACCAACGAACAGTTGGGCCACACGGTAAAACTTCATCAACGCTTCATCTTCAACCTCAGCTGGTCACCCGAGGACTTCAGTGAAGTCGCGCAGGATATCGGCGCGGTGGTTGAAGCAGGCGAACTGGATCTGTTCTGATTCTTTAGGGGAAAATCATGTCGAAAATTCTTGTAGTCGATGACTCGAGCACGGTACGCGACGAAGTCGCCGGTTTCTTGAGAAAGAACGGGCTGGATGTGGAGACCGCTGTCGATGGGAAAGACGGCCTCGCGAAGATGAAGTCGAGTCCGGGAATCAAACTCGTGATCAGCGACGTCAACATGCCCAACATGGACGGTTTGACGATGGTCGAGAAAATTCGCGGCGAACTCGTGAACACCACGGTCAACATCATTATGCTGACCACCGAAAGCAGCCCGGCCATGAAAGAGCGAGGCAAGGCCGCCGGCGTCAAGGGCTGGATCGTCAAACCGTTCAAAGGCGATGCGGTGCTGGAAACGTTCAGGAAGCTGGCAAACTAACGCGAGTTTCAAAACTCCGCGTCAAGCTCGTCGATCTCCTCGACCTCCTGCTGCGCGTCCGCTATCCACTGCTGCATCTCCGGCAGTGCGAGAATGCGCTGCGAATACGCCACGATCTCCGGTTCGAGCTTGACGTCATACGTGACAAAACGCGTGACGACCGGTGCGAACATCGCATCGGCTGCGCTTAGCGTGCCGAACAGGTAGGGGCCGTCATATTGCTTGAGGCACTCGAGCCAGATTGTCGTAATGCGCTCGATGTCCGTCTGCGCGCGCGCCCAGATCGTGAAATTCGGGAAGTGCGCTTTTATATTCATCGGCAACGCCGAGCGTAGCGAAGCGAAGCCCGAATGCATTTCTCCGCAGATGGAACGGCAATGTGCACGCATGCGCCGGTCGGCGGGCATCAAGCCCGCTTTCGGGCGCACTTCGTTCAGATACTCCGCAATCGCGAGCGTGTCCCATACCTTGATGCCATCGTGGACCAGACACGGGACTAGAATTGACGGCGATAGCAGCAGCAGTTCGGCGCGCGCGCCGGGATCGTCGACGGGCATCACGAATTCGTCGAATGGCAAACCGCTGAACTTCGTGAGCAACCAGCCTCGCAACGACCACGACGAATAGTTCTTGCTGCTGATGGTGAGCGTAGCTTTCGTCATATGAAGCTCCTCGACGGTTCTCGCGAAGCACACGCGCAAAAATGCGCGGCGGGTGCAGAGACGCACCAAAAGACGGCAATTTCAGTGCGTGTTCAGGAATGCTGCAAGGGGTGTGCCACTTTCAGCGGCGCTTAAGCTGGCACCTGCATGTTGGCATATGTATTGCGTTATTTTGCAGCATTCGACAATACGCGCTCAAGCGAAAGGCGATGAATCCATTCGCATACTCCGGCTATCAGGCGATGGCAGACCTCACGCTGCCGGTGCGCCACGGCGCGGCACTTATCAATCATGCGCTCAATGCATGGCCGCTTTTCGCCGAAACGCCTCAGGGCCGTTCGCTGCGGGCCACATGCGACCTGCTGGCGCTTTCAGCGCTTACGCATGGCCGGCGCCCGTTCGCGATCGACTCGGTGGAAATGGACGGCAAAAGCGTGCGCGTGGTCGAGGATATCGCGCTTGCCACGCCGTTCTGCTCGCTGCTGCATTTTGCGAAAGATGGCGCACCTAAACAACCGCGCGTGCTGGTGATCGCGCCGATGTCCGGCCACTTCGCCACGCTCCTGCGCGGCACGGTGCGCACCTTGCTGCCCGACCACGACGTCTATATCACCGACTGGATCAATCCTCGCGATGTCTCGCTGATGCAGGGCCGCTTCGGCTTTGACGAATATGTGCAGCATGTCATCGACTTTATTGTCGCGCTGGGTCCTAACACCCACTTGCTTGCTGTCTGCCAGCCGACCGTCGCCGCCCTTGCGGCCGTTGCGCTGATGGCGGCCGACGATCATCCGCTGCAACCGGCCAGCATGACGCTGATGGCCGGTCCTATCGACACGCGTATCAATCCGACTTCCGTGAATGTGCTGGCGAAAAGCAAGCCGATTGAATGGTTCGAGCGGAACCTGATCAGCGCCGTACCGTGGGGTTTTGCGGGCGCGGGCCGGCGCGTTTATCCGGGCCACACGCAACTG
>WNFJ01703420.1_pt1 | contig 20096 bp, 19 predicted proteins | sample 5400461 | NCBI WGS metagenome assembly WNFJ01 (sample SAMN13153349, study PRJNA577476) | soil metagenome | isolation source: 115 cm saprolite on Douglas fir-dominated hillslope | place: USA:California | collected 2013-09-17
AGCGTGCGCGATCCGGAGATCAAGTTCGGCTACGCTGTCACCGGAACCATTCATCCCGACCGCGTGTGGGCCAACTCCACGGCGCGGGAAGGCGACCGGCTCATTCTTACCAAAGCCCTAGGCACCGGCGTGATCTCTACGGCGATTAAGCGCGGCGAAGCCAGGCAATCCTGGATTGAAGCCGCGACCAAGTCCATGACCACACTGAACGCCCGCGCAGCGGAGGTCGCCGCCAGCAGCAAGTTTCGCGTGCATGCCGCCACCGATATCACCGGCTTTGGTCTGATTGGCCACCTGCGCGAGGTCGCGCTTGGCAGCGGAGTGAGTGTCCGCATTGACTCCGCCCGCGTTCCCCTTCTCGAAGGAGCCACCGCCTGTGTGCGCGCCGGATTCATCCCCGGCGGCCTGAATGCCAACCGCGAGTTCGCCGAATGCCAGGTTGGATACGAAGGGGAGGTTCCTGAAGAGACCAAGACCTTGCTCTTCGATCCGCAAACTGCGGGCGGCTTGCTGCTCTCCGTCGCCAGCGAAGATGCGGAAGGGCTGGCGAGCGCGCTCCAGACTGCTGGAGTGCCGGCGGTTGAGATCGGGGAAATGCTGGCGAAGGACAAGCCGCTGATACGCGTCTCGTGAAAGCTCGGGAGCGCAAAGCCGGATCGCTTGAAGCTGACGCTCCTCATCAAACGTGTCATCCTGAGCCGCAGGCGAAGAATCTGCTCTGCTGATTTCTCGGAGCATACGTCGCCTTAAGGCCGGCGGAGCCGATTCCTCACTGTGTTCGGAATGACACCCTCAGGAATTTCTAGGAGTTTTCAGCCTCGTCTCACTTTCAGCCTGATAATTCGAGCGCGAAAAATCAGGGCAGCCGAAGCTGCCCCATTTTCGTTCAGATCCCAACTGTTACGCCGGTGAAGGCTTTCCGGGAACGATTCCCGGAGTGCGTCCCGGCTCGGGCCGCAGCACCTGTTGTACGTCCTCGCCCTTGTGCGGCACCACGCGAGCGGGAAGCTGCTTGCCTTCCATGACCATCTTCAGTTCGACGGCATCGAGCACTTCGCGATCCAGCAGCGCCTCGGCAATGCGTACGAGAGTGTCCTTGTTCCCCAGAATAATTTTCTTGGCGTTCTCGTATCCCTTGTTGACCAAGCGCCGGACTTCCGAATCAATTTCTTTGGCAGTCTCTTCGCTGAAGTCGCGGTGCTGGGCCAATTCGCGCCCCAGGAAGATCTGTTCTTCCTTTTTGCCGAAAGTGAGCGGGCCAAGGGTGCTCATGCCCCACTCGCAGACCATCTTGCGCGAGAGTTCGGTAGCGCTCTCAATGTCGCTGCCGGCGCCAGTGGACAACTGGTTGAGGAAGATCTCTTCCGCCAGCCTTCCGCCCATCATCACTGCGATCTTGGTCTCGAGATAATCCAGCGTGTAATTGTGCTTATCGGTTTCCGGAAGTTGCATGGTCACGCCCAGAGCCATGCCTCGCGGAATGATAGTGACCTTGTGCAGCGGATCAGCATGCGGCATCAGGGCGGCGACGATGGCATGGCCGGCCTCGTGATACGCCGTAACTTTCTTCTCCTCGTCGGTCAGCAGCATGCTTTTGCGCTCGGCGCCCATCAACACTTTGTCCTTGGCCAGCTCAAAGTCGTACATGAGCACGGACTTGCGGTTGTTACGGGCGGCGTTGAGCGCAGCCTCATTCACCATGTTGGAAATCTCGGCTCCGGAGAAGCCCGGGCTCCCGCGCGCCAGGATGGAAAGATCCACGTCGTCGGCGAGCGGAATCTTGCGGGTATGTACGCGGAGAATCTCTTCGCGGCCGCGGACGTCAGGCAGCGGCACCACCACGCGGCGATCAAAGCGTCCCGGACGCAGCAGGGCCGGATCCAGCACGTCAGGCCGGTTGGTGGCGGCGATCAGGATCACGCCTTCGTTGGATTCAAAGCCATCCATTTCGACCAGAAGCTGGTTCAGGGTCTGCTCGCGCTCGTCGTGCCCGCCGCCCAGGCCGGCGCCACGATGGCGGCCCACGGCGTCAATTTCGTCGATAAAGATGATGCAAGGCGCGTTCTTCTTGCCCTGCTCGAACAGGTCGCGCACGCGGCTGGCGCCCACGCCTACGAACATCTCCACAAAGTCCGAACCGGAGATGCTGAAGAAGGGCACGTTGGCTTCCCCGGCCACGGCGCGCGCCAGCAGGGTCTTGCCGGTACCGGGATGGCCGACCAGCAGCACGCCTTTGGGAATGCGTCCGCCGAGCTTTTGGAATTTCTGCGCCTCGCGCAGGAACTCGATGATCTCCCGTAGCTCTTCTTTCGCTTCATCCACGCCGGCCACGTCTTTGAAAGTGACCTTCTTCTGCTGCATGGAGAGCAGGCGCGCCCGGCTCTTGCCGAAACTCAGCGCCTTATTACCGCCAGTCTGCATCTGGCGGATCATGATGAACCACAGCACGCCAATGAGGAGCAAAGGCGAAAACTGAATCAACATCATGAGCCAGTTGGCTCCCTGGGTATCCCGGAAAGTTACCTTTACTTTGTTGGCGTCCAGGGCCTTCAGCATCTCGGGATTGTTCGCCGGAACCACCAGATGGAACTGGCCGGCTTTCGCGTTGCGATATTTCCCCCGAGCCTGGTTGTTGTTCTCAATCACTACTTCCTGGACGTTTCCCTGGCTCACGTCTGTCATAAAGTCGCTATAGGCGGGCTCCTGCTCCTTAGCGCCATTCGTGCCGGTCGCAATCATCCTCCAGAGCACAAAGCCCACCGCGACGAGCACAACCCAAAGAACCACCGTCTTGAATGTAGAATTCACTCAATGCTCCTAAATTTCTGGCCCAAACACGCCCCCGGGCCCCGAAAAAAGCCTGCACAATAATAAAGACGCTTCTGCTGAGAAAAAGTTCGTCAACTCCTGCTCTTGGTCGACTTCCTGGTTGCAGACTACTAGCGTTTTAGATGCGGCAGGTGCCGTCTTCGGTCTAAAAGTTTGCCCCGAACGATTTTATACCCCTTTGCTTCAGACCGGGAGGCGGGAAGCTGCAGAGGCCCGTTTTCAGGCAGGGGCTTTCGCCTTTGCCGCAATATAGGGCAGGTTCCGGCCGGTATGGGGCGTTCCCAGCCCATAGCCTACGACAAAAGCTTCGCTCATCAGAAAACCAAAGTAATCAGGCTGCAGAGAAATCCGCCGCGCCGACTGCTTGTCCAGCAGGACCGCAAGTTTCACGCTGCTGGCTCCGCGCGCCAGGAGGGTTTCCAGGAGAAACTCGCTGGTCACTCCCGATTGCACCAGGGCTTCCACCAGGAGAACGTGCTGTCCTTTCACGTCCGGCTTGGGACTAAAAAAGATGTCGGTGTTGGACGGCGTTTCCCTGGACTCTACTTTGAGAAACTGGCAAATCACCGGCACTTCAAGGTGCCGCACCAGGTCGGCCATGAAGATGAAGCCGTTTTCCAGCACTCCGACCACGCAGATGGTCTTTCCGCGATAGTCGTCGGAAATGCGGCGGGCCATTTCCTGCACACGTTTCGCGATCTGCTCAGCAGAAAGCAGCACGCGCGGATATTCCCGCATGAGGATGTTACTCATTCATCCGTCCCCAAGATCGAGGTTTATTTCTTCGATCAGCACGCCGTCTTTAGCGGCGTGCATGGCAAACGCTTCCGGCACAGCCCAGCCACGTACCCACACGATCTGGCCCGAGCTTTCCACCACCGGCCAGGCCTTCCGCTGGGCCAAGGAGAGCTGCTGGCCTACTCGGCCGGACTGCAACAACTCCTTCAGCTTCTTTGGGGATCGGGTCTTTGCCGGGAAGAAACGGTCGCCTGCGCGCCAGTTCCTCACGGTTAGTTCCGTCGCAAGCAGGCCACGGTCTAATAGCGATCCGGCATTATACCCCTGAAGCCGTTGTTCTTCAGCACTTACCAGCCGCGCACGAACCACCGTCCCCAACTCCGGAACCTTGACTCGGCCTGGGACTTGCAAGGAATACTGATAGTCAGGGCCGGAACCCAGCTCCCGTGCTGGAGTGAAAACAAGCTCGCGAAAGCTGCGAACAGCCGTGAGCCCGCCCGGCAACACTACGCGCCTGGTTCCAGGCTTTTCCAGGACAAGCTCCGTAAGTTGCTGAATATGCGTGAATTCTAGCGCCACCCCTAGCTGCGCGCCGATTTGGTGCAGCACCTGCCGCTGCAAGGCCAAGGGGAGCGCCGCTACGGCCCTGAGGTCCAGGGCGAGCGTGTTTGCACCTTCCCGGCTGGCGCTGCGTCCGCTGCGGCTTGGCTTTCCCGAACGCACCAATCTTGGCAATAAAGAGGCTGCTTCCTGGCGCCAATATTCCGCCTCCCCCCTGGCTACCTCCGCCAGGTCAGCCAGGGTGTGCCGGATCGCGGGATTGAAATCCCGTTCCAGCGATGGAAGCAGCTCATGGCGGATGCGGTTGCGCGTGTGGTTTAAGTCCTGATTGGTTGAGTCCTCCCGCCAGGCTTGGCCAATGGCGGTGAGGTAACTCTCGATTTCACGGCGGGTGACCGTGAGTAGAGGCCGCACCAGGCTTCTTTGCTCCTGCACGGGAAAGATACCGGCCAAACCCAGACTGCCCGTACCGCGCAAGAGACGCATCAGAACCGTTTCCGCCTGATCGTCCAGGGTGTGCGCGGTGGCGATCTTGTCTGCCTTGCCTTCACTCACCAGCTGCGCGAACCACCGGTGGCGCAGCTCGCGTGCGGCCGTCTCCAGGCTGGACTTTTGCGCGTGCGCATGGGCAGGAACATCACCGGCGCCGGTGTTCAGCTCCAGCCCGAATCTCTCGGCCAGCTCGCGCACGAACTGCTGGTCGGAATCGGCCTCGGCGCCCCGGATTCCATGATGGAAGTGGGCCACGGAAAGCACGATGCCCAGCTCCGGACGCAACTCCAGCAGGATCCTCAGCAGGGCTACGGAATCAGCGCCTCCGGAGACAGCCACGGCCACGCGGTCTCCGGGCTGGAGCAGGTGCTGGCGGCGGATGTATTGGCGAACCTGGTCAATCACAACAATCAAATCTTATCTGGTTTCTCGCCGGCTGATCGTCGCTTTGGCTACCCGTGGCCTGGGCTTCGCGACTGCTCCGAACTACGTATATACATTGCCACTACTGTCGTATATACTTGGTGTAGCAGCTCATCTCGGAGGCATTTTTATGAAGGTGAAGATGGTGAAGTGGGGAAATAGTCTCGCGGTACGCATCCCAAAGCCCGCGGTTGACAAGGCTCGTCTCAAAGAAGGAGATTCCCTCGAAGTCGAAAGCACGAGTGAAGGACAAATCGAATTACGACGCGTGAACCAGGTTCCCACCCTGCGCCAACTCGTAGAGCAAATTACCCCGGAGAACCGCTACGGTGAGATCTCCACCGGGGGCGAAACGGGAAAGGAGATCATTGAATGGTAGCGACGTACGTTCCCGAGGCTGGTGACATCGCTCTACTCGATTTCGATCCTCAACTCGGCCGGGAACAAGCCAAGCGGCGGCCCGCGTTGGTGATCACTGATCAGCGCTACAACCAAGCCAGCGGATTGGCGGTCGTGTGCCCATTGACCAGCCAGCGCAAGCCCTATCCTTTCTCGCTGCCCACCACGGTTGGCCAAGTACAAGGCGCCGTACTTGTTGACCAGATCAAAAGTCTGGACTGGAACAGCCGCAACGCTGAATTTCACTCCAAAGCTGATCCCGCGCTTCTTTCCAAAGTACGTACCTACCTCGCCGTCTTGCTCGGCATTCGCTAGAGATCCATGTTGGTTCCACGCCTGCACGGTGAGCCGTCGGCTCGTCTCCGACAAAGTTGTTATACTCATCCTCCCGGATGAAGGTGATTGTCATCATTCCCGCCGCCGGCCTGGGCACGCGCATGGCGCCCCCGGGCAAAAAGGCGGCCGCTTCCAAACAGTTTCTCGAGATCAACGGCACGCCCATCGTCTTCCACACGCTGCGCGTCTTTGCGCGTAACCAGCAGGTCAGCCAGATCGTGGTGGCCCTCCGCAAGAATGAGATGGACCGTTTCAGCCGCCAGCTTGAAAAGGAAAAGATTGGCGCCAGGGTGGAGATGGTGGAAGGCGGCGAGCACCGGCAGCAGTCGGTGGGCAATGCCCTGGCCTACGTCAAGGCTGCGGCGGACGACGTGGTCCTGGTTCACGATGCCGTACGCCCTTTCGTGGATGATGAGATCATCGCTGGCGTGATCCAGGAAGTTGAACGGCACGGCGCCGCCATCGCCGGCCTGCCCGCGGTGGACACCATCAAGCAGGTGGAGCGCGCTGCCGAGGGCGCCATCATTACCTCGACCATCCCGCGCGAGCGCGTGGTCCAGGCGCAGACGCCTCAGGGCTTCCGCTACGAGTTGATCAAACGCGCTTTTGACAGCGCCGACGCGGACGGTTTCATCGGCACCGACGAGGCTTCGCTGGTGGAGCGTCTGGGCGAGAGTGTGTGGGTGGTGATGGGCTCGGCAAGAAACATCAAGATCACCACGCCGGCAGATTTGGAGCTGGCGGAGTTTTTGATGAAAACACCTCACCACTGATGAACACTGATAACACTGATTTGTTTATGTCTATTGATTCAAGCTACAAACATTCCGAGTTGACAGAGGTGATCATCGGTGTTTTTTACGAGGTTTATAACGAGTTAGGATTTGGTTTCCTGGAATCGTTGTATCGCAAGGCTCTGCAAATGGCATTGCAGGAGAAGGGGCTGGCCGTTGAGGCTGAAGTGCCTGTTCCGGTTTTCTTCCGGGGCAACAACGTTGGTGATTTTCGCGCAGATCTGGTCGTGAATCAGTTGATATTGCTCGAACTCAAGACGGCTGAAGCAATCGTCATCGCGCATGAAGCTCAAACACTGAACTATCTTAGAGCCACTACCTTGGAGGTTGGCCTGATTTTGAATTTTGGACCCAAGGCGCAGGTCCGGCGGTTACTATTCGACAATGTTCGGAAACAAGTCAGGTCTCATCGTGTAGGAAGTGCTTTTGAACCTTCCTGAATCAGTGTCATCAGTGTTTATCAGTGGTAAGGTTTTTCTGTGCGAGTTGGTAGGGTTTTTCTATGCGCATAGGTCACGGCTGGGACTCCCACGAATTCCGCGAAGGCGTTCCCCTGAAGATCGGCGGCTGCGAGCTGCTCCATGACCGTGGCTTGGCCGGCCATTCTGACGGCGATGTCCTGCTGCACGCGCTCACGGACGCGCTGCTGGGCGCCGTGGCTGCCGGCGATATCGGCGGTTACTTCCCGCCGGCCGATCCCAAGTGGAAGGGCGCCGACTCGGTTATTTTTCTTAAAGAGGCGCTTAAACAGGTTCGCCGCGCCGGATACGCCGTGGCCAACGTTGATTCCACGTTGATCCTGGCTGCGCCCAAGATCGGCCCTCACGCCAAAAGAATCCAGGCGCGAGTGGCGGAGCTCTTGGGAGTCAAGCCGAACCAAGTTGGGATCAAGGCGAAGACCCCCGAAGGCATGGGCACGGACAATGCTGCCATCGCGCACGTTGCGGTATTGCTGGCTCCGCTGGCGGCTAAGTCGCGGGTTGCCGGTAAAGGACAGAAGCCCAAGAATCGCTAACTCTCAGACTGGGTTTTTCTTAAATCTCGATGCCGCGAAAGCGGCAGAGAGATCCCTACCCGGAAGAACCAAGGTAGGGTTACTCGATGCCGCCGCGGGACGTTTTGGTTGCGATAGGGATCCCTCGCTGGCGCTCGGGATTGCAGAGAAGAGGCCCCTACAGACCATTTGCTTGTCACCCAGAGTTGCTGCTAACCTTAGCAATTTCGCGGTACTCACGCACTCCATCCTGGTGGTGATCTATGAAAAGGCTTTCCCGCCTCTCAGTTCTCGTTGCCCTGATTCTCGCCTGCGCGCTGACGGCTTACGCCGGAGGCCCACTGCTTTTGCAGAAACCCACGCTCTCCAAGACGAACATCGCCTTCGCCTACGCCGGCGATCTCTGGCTGGTGGCGCGGGATGGTGGTGAAGCGCGCTTGTTGACCAGCGGCGCTGGCAGTAAAAGCGACCCGGTGTTTTCGCCCGACGGCAGCCTGATCGCCTACACCGGCGACTACGACGGTAACGTGGACGTGTATGTTATCCCCGCCGGCGGCGGGGTGCCGAAGCGTCTTACCCATCATCCTGCCGTGGATGAAGTCATCGGCTGGACCCCGGACGGCAAGCAGGTGCTTTTCCGCTCCTCGCGCAACAGCTACTCGCGCTTCAACCGTTTGTTCACTGTCTCGCTCGAAGGCGGCCTGCCCCACGAGCTGCCCTTGCCCATGGCGGAATTCGGCTCCTACTCGGCTGACGGCAAGCACATCGCTTATGTGCCGATGGACAACAGCCGCCGGCTGTCCGCCATTGGCTGGAAGAATTATCGCGGCGGCCGGGCCTCGCGCATCTGGATCGCCAGCCTCTCCAGCTACGAGCTGGAGCTGGTACCTCGCGATGTATCGAATGATGCCAATCCCATGTGGGTGGGCAATAAAGTTTATTTTCTGTCCGATCGCAACGGGCCCTTCAGCTTGTACGCCTACGACCTGAAGTCCAAGAAGGTCGAGCCAGCGCTGCCCGGCAACGGCGCCGACATCAAGTCGGCTTCGGCGGGTGCGGGCGCGATCGTCTACGAGCAGTTTGGCTCGTTGAATCTGTTTGATCTGGCCACCGGCAAAGCGAGGCCGGTTGCGGTGACCGTGCCCGCCGACTTGCCCAACGTCCGCGAGCGCTTTAAGAAGGTCGAGAATGAAATTGCCTCCGCCAGGCTTTCTCCCAGCGGCGCGCGCGCCGTATTTGAGGCCCACGGCGAAATCCTCACCGCGCCGGCGGAGAAAGGCGATATCCGCAACCTGACCAACACTCCCGGCGTGATGGAGCGCGATCCGGCCTGGTCGCCGGACGGCAAGCTGGTGGCGTACTTCTCTGACGAATCGGGCGAGTACCAGCTTTTTCTCAAGAGTCCGGACGGGGTGGGCGAGGCGAAAAAGATCCCGCTGGGAACTCCTCCGTCGTTCTATTACGGCCCTACCTGGTCGCCGGACAGCAAGAAGATTGCCTATACCGACAAGCGTCTGAACGTCTGGTACCTGGACCTGGCCAAAGGCACGCCGGTCAAGGTTGACAGCACCACGTATGACACCCCGCTGCGCGCGCTCGATCCGGTGTGGTCCCCGGACAGCCGCTGGATCGCCTACACCAAAGAGTTGCCCAGCCACATGCACGCCGTGTTCGCCTATTCGCTGGAGCAGGGGAAGAGCCTGCAGCTCACCGACGGCCTGAGCGACGCCCGCTTTCCCGCCTTCGACCAGAAAGGCCAGTACCTGTACTTCACTGCCAGCACTGACGTGGGGCCGACCACGGGATGGCTCGATCTTTCCAGCATCAATCGCCCGACCACACGCAGCGCGTACTTGATCGTGCTGCGTAAGGACCTGCCTTCACCGCTGGCGCCGGAGAGCGACGAAGAAAAGTCAGCCGATGAAACCAAGCCGGACGCCGACAAAGCTGCCTCCGCTGCCAAGAGTGACGAAAAGGGCGAGCAGGAGGCAGCCAACTCTGACGACAAGGCCAAGGCCCAAGACGCCAGGCCCGCGCGGGCGGCCAAGGCCGAACCGGTCAGCGTAAGGATCGATGGCGAAAACATCAGCCAGCGCATTCTCGCTCTGCCCATTCCAGCCAAGAATTACGGCCCGCTTGTCGCCGGGAAAGCCGGCACCATCTTCCTGGTGGAAGAGCCGGCACGCCCCGGACCCGACGCGCAGACCACGCTGTGGCGCTTTGATCTCACCACGCGCAAACCGGAGAGGCTGATGGAGGGCGTAAACGACTTCACCGTCTCCTTCGACGGCAAGAAGATGCTCTACAGCAAAGGCCGGGGACCCAGCCGCAAGTGGTATATCAGCTCGGCCGCGGCGCCGGCAGCCGGTTCGGGCGCTGCCGCCGGTGGCAGCAAGCCGGAAACCCCGCTCAACCTGGCGCGCATGGATGTTCTGGTGGATCCTCGCGCGGAATGGAAGCAGGAGTACAACGAGGTTTGGCGCATCGAACGCGACTTTTTCTATGATCCCAAGCTGCACGGCGTGAACCTGGAAGCAGCCAGCAAACACTATCAGCCATATCTGGAGAGCCTGGGCAGCCGCGTGGATTTCAGCCATCTCCTGGCGGAAATGCTGGGCGAAATTTCAGTCGGTCACATGTACATCCGCACGCCAGCCGATCCACCGTCGGACGAGGGGAAAGTAGGGCTCCTGGGCGCCGACTACGCCATTGAAAACGGACGTTATCGCTTCGCCCACATCTATCAGGGGGAAAACTGGAACCCGCAACTGCGCGCGCCGCTTACCCAGCCGGGCGTGAACGTGCAGGAGAGCGAATACCTGCTGGCGGTGAATGGCCGCGAGCTGCACGGCAGCGATGAAGTCTTTGAATTGTTCGCGGGGACCGCCGACAAATCCACCGTGCTCCGGGTAAGTCCCACAGCCGACGGCAAAGGCGCCCGTAACGTCACCGTAGTCCCCATCGAGAACGAGGCTGGTCTGCGCAATCGCGCCTGGATCGAGGGCAACCTGCGCAAGACGGAGCAGCTCAGCGCCGGGAAAGTGGCTTACGTCTATCTCCCTGACACCGGCTTTGGCGGCTACACGTCTTTCAACCGCTACTTCTTCGCCCAGGTGGGGCGCGAGGCAGCGGTGATCGATGAGCGCTTCAACGGCGGCGGCTCGGCGGCGGGTTACGTGATCGACTACCTGCGGCGTCCTTTGCAAAACCATTGGATGACCCGCGAGGGCCAAGACTTCACCACGCCGGTCGGCGCCATCTTCGGCCCCAAGGCCATGATCATCAACATGTACGCCGGCTCCGGCGGCGATGCCCTGCCCTGGTACTTCCGCGACGCCAAGCTTGGCCCGCTGGTGGGCACCCGCACCTGGGGCGGATTGGTGGGGATCTACGACTATCCGCAACTCATGGACGGCGGCTCCGTCACCGCGCCGCGCGTGGCCTTCTATGGCCGCAGCGGCGAGTGGGAGGTGGAGAACCATGGCGTGGCGCCGGACGTGGAAGTGGAAATCACGCCTAAGGACTGGATGAGCGGGCACGATCCCCAGCTGGAGAAAGCGGTTGCGCTGGTGATGGATTCGCTCAAGAAGAATCCGCTGCCGGTAGCCAAGCGTCCGGCCTTCCCCAATTATCACAACGCGCAGCCGGCCGAAGGCGTGCCCGCGGCCGCAGGAAGCGCGGGATCGTCCGGTAAGAACAAGTAGCGGCGAACTGCAAAGCATTCGCGGAGGGCGCTGGTTTTTCTCGGGCGCCCTTTTGTTTTGTGCTCAAGCGCGAGGCGCCTACGACTCGAGCGATAGCCAGATTCTTACGGTTTGAACGACCGCAACCAAGATCCCAATACAAAAATAGAGGTTCTGGGCGGTCGAGTCACTGAGGGGCGCGGGAAGATGGACCCCGCGGCCGCGGAGACGCGTGTCCAGCACGCGCTCCTGCTCCATGATCTTACCGGCTAGAGGACGATGAAAGATGGCGATGGACAGGCCCAGGAGCAGTCTCAAGACTTCCAGCATCATGATCTCCCGACTCTAGACATGCTGTAACGCGCGAGCAATGGGTAGAAAAACCTAGCGAGGGGTCGAAATCAAGCCCTGAAGCGGTGTTTCCGCGTGTTAAAATGCAGTCTAGCCACCCCCATGAATCCAGATCTGGAAAAACTTATCGAACTCGAAAAAGTTGACCGGGAGATCACCCGCCTGAGCGACGAAGTCGCCGCCCTGCCCAAACGGGTGGCGGCCATCGAGGAGCATCTGGCCGACGACAAGGCCGCGGTGGAGAAGGCCAAGGTTGCCATCAAGAGCAACGAAGCCGCGCGGCGCAAGCTGGAAACCGACATCCAGGGGTCCCAGCAGAAGATCATCAAGTACCGGGACCAGTCTTCCAGCGTTAAGACCAACGACGAATATCGCGCACTGATGCACGAGGTCCAGTTTGCGGAAAAAGAGATCAGCGGCTGCGAGGACAAGATTCTGGAGCTGATGATTGCATTGGAAACGGAAGAAAAGTCCTTGAAGGCTGCCGAAGCTGCCTTGAAGGAGGAAGCGGCTGCGGTTGAGAAGGCAAAAGCTGACGCGCGCACGCGTACCGCGGAAGATCAAAGCTTGCTGGCGGGGCTGAACCAGAAGCGCTCCCAGTTGCGCGCCGGTGTGAGCGATGGCTCCCTGGCCCACTATGACCGCGTGATGCGGCAGCGCAAGTCGGCCATTGCCGAGGCGCGCGAGCAGAAGTGCATGGCCTGCTTCGTTATGATCCGCCCCCAGACCTGGCAGGAAATCCGCGACAACGAACAGATCATCACCTGCAGCTCCTGCGGACGGATTCTCTACTACGATCCCGCCAACGAACTTCCCGACGAGCCTGCTGAGAAGAAATCCAAGCCGCGAGCCGCCGAGCCCCAATCCGAAGTCCAGGACGAGAGCGAGAGCGCCACCGAAACCACTCGGGCCCAGTAACCGCGTTCCTATATTCTGATTCCCTGATGACGGAAAGCACATCCATCCCCCAAGTCAGGATCAACGACCGTGCCGCAGCACGCCTGCGCGATGGGCACGTATGGGTGTACGCATCCGATGTCACCGATGAAGCCGGGGCTGCGGCCGGCGCGCTGGTCCACGTCCTCGGTCCCAGGAACAGGCTGCTGGGATGCGCCATCTACAGCTCGTCATCACAGATCAAGCTGCGCCTGCTGTCCCGTGAGCTGCTCGGTTCGGAAGAGAGCCTGCTCCAGCTCACGCGCCAGCGCCTGGCTGAAGCTGTCGCGTACCGCAAGATCATGGTGCGCGATTCCGACGCTTATCGCCTGGTCTTCAGCGAGGCTGACGGCTTGCCCGGCTTGGTCGTCGACCGCTGCGCCGATATCGTCACCCTGCAAGTCCTCACCCAGGGCTGGGACCGGCCGGCACGCAAGCAGGCTATCGTCGCTGCGATTCGCGAGCTCACCCAGGCCGAGCACGTCGTAGAGCGCGTGGACCGGCGCATCCGCGCCCTGGAGCAGCTACCCGAGGCTGATTCCAGCATCCTCCACGGCAACAAGGCGGCGACGGTAGTCACCATGAACGGCGTCCAGTTCCAGTACGATGCCTTAAGCGGGCAGAAAACCGGCGCGTTCCTCGATCAGCGTGAGAACTACGCGGCGGCGGCATTCTACGCTCATGGCCACGCCCTGGACGTGTGCACCTACCAGGGCGGTTTTGCGCTCCACCTGGCTCGCGTCTGCGACCAGGTCACGGCGCTGGATATTTCGCGCGAGGCCCTGGAGGTCGCGGAGCAGAATGAAAAGCTCAACGCCGCCGCCGTCAAATCAGAGATCGAGTGGATCGAAGCCAACGCGTTCGATCTGCTGAAAGATTACGCCACCGCCGGCCGACAGTATGACGTGATCGTGCTCGATCCGCCGGCCTTCGCGAAATCCAAGCGCAACCTGCCCGCCGCCATGCGCGGCTATAAGGAACTCAACCTGCGTGCGCTCAAAATGCTCCGCCCCGGCGGAACCCTCATCACCTGTTCCTGTTCGTTCGCCGTCAGCGAAGCCGACTTCTTGCTCATGCTGGCCGAGGCCGCCCAGGACGCACATCGCTCGGTCCGGATCCTGGAAAGGCGAGGTCAATCCAAGGACCATCCCTTCTTATTGGGCGTTCCTGAGACCAACTACCTGAAGTGCGTATTCGCCAACGTATCGTAGAACATTGAAAACAAACAAAATAAATGTTGTTGGCAATACTTGACAACGACGCACTAAGATTTTATGCTGTCTATGCACTAAGTACTGCAAGCCTCATGTGGTCAGTGAAACCCAAAAAATTCATTCATTTGGAGGAAGCCATGACAATGATTACCAGAATCGATCCTTTCCGTGAGCTGGCGGGTTTCTTTGAGAACTTCGCCGACGTGACCGGTGTGACCGGTAAAGAGCAGCTGGCATTCGGAACTTTTGCCCCCGCAGTAGACGTTTATGAAGACGAGCACAACCTGGTGCTGAAGCTGGAAGTTCCGGGCGTGAAGGAAGAAGACCTCAGCGTCACCTTGGAGAACAACACCCTCACCGTGAGCGGCGAGCGGAAACTTGAAAAAGAAGAGAAGGAAGAGAACTTCCATCGCATTGAGCGCCGGTATGGTTCCTTCACCCGTAGCTTCCGGCTGCCCAGCACGGTTGATCCGGAAAAGGTGGACGCCGGCTACGAGAAGGGCATTCTGAAGATCACGCTGGCCAAGCGCGAGGAAGCCAAGCCCAAGCAGATCAAAGTGGGCGTGGGCGAGAAGACCCTGCAAGGGTAACACCCGCGGGAACCGGGTACAGGAGAATTAACATCTAAGCGGGAGGTGGGTCGCATCTCCCGCTTTTGTTTACAGCATCCGGGATGATTTCACGCCAATGGGCCGATGAGTAAGAACAGGGGAGTCTTAATATGGCAATTCGTTGGGACAAATTCACGATCAAGGCGCAGGAAGCGATCCAGAAGGCGGGCGATGTTGCCTCGCAGCATGGGAATCCTGAAATTCTTCCGCTGCATCTTTTAGCGGCGCTGCTCCAGGACCAGGAAGGGATCGTTCCGCCGGTGCTGACCAAACTGGGCGCCGATCCGGCCAGGCTCCAGGTGGAGGTTTTAGACCGGATCGACCGTCTGCCCAAAGTCACCGGCGCAGCCGCCCAGCCTCAGCTCTCGGCGCTCATGCAAAAAATCCTGGACCAGGCTTTCAAAGAGGCGGACAAATTCAAAGACGAGTACGTCTCCACCGAGCATCTCCTGCTGGCGATGGCCGGCGACAAGGACAAGAACAACCAGGCCCGGCAGATTCTCGCGGCCGCTGGGGCCGGCTACGACGCAATCCTGAAGGCCCTGACGGCGGTACGCGGTTCGCAGCGCGTGACCGACCAGAATCCTGAGGGCAAGTTCCAGGCGCTGGAGCGTTATGCCAAAGACCTGACCGAGCTGGCACGCCGCGGCAAGCTGGATCCGGTGATCGGTCGCGACGAAGAGATTCGCCGCGTGGTGCAGGTGCTCGCCCGCCGCACCAAGAACAATCCGGTGCTGATCGGCGAGCCCGGCGTGGGCAAGACCGCGATTGTGGAAGGCCTGGCCCAGCGCATCGTCTCCGGCGACGTCCCGGAAATTCTCAAGAACAAGCGCGTGGTCGCTCTCGACCTGGGCTCCATGCTCGCCGGCGCCAAATATCGCGGTGAGTTTGAAGACCGGCTGAAAGCGGTCCTGAAAGAAATTGAAGACTCGCAGGGCAAGATGATCCTGTTCATTGACGAGCTGCACACGCTGGTGGGCGCGGGCGCGGCCGAAGGCGCCATTGACGCCAGCAATATGCTCAAGCCGGCCCTGGCCCGGGGCGAGCTGCGCGCCATCGGCGCAACTACGCTGAATGAATATCGCAAATACATTGAGAAAGACGCGGCGCTGGAGCGCCGTTTCCAGATTGTCATGGTGAGCGAGCCGACGGTCGAAGACACCATCGCCATCCTGCGCGGGCTGAAGGAGCGCTATGAAGTCCATCACGGGGTGCGCATTAAAGACTCGGCCATCGTGGCGGCGGCCACGCTCTCACATCGCTACATCACGGACCGCTTTCTGCCGGACAAGGCCATTGACCTGATCGACGAAGCTGCAGCCTCGCTGCGCATCCAAATCGACTCCATGCCCACGGAGATCGACCAACTGGAGCGGAGAGCGACCCAGCTTGAGATCGAAAGACAGGCCCTCAAGAAAGAAGACGATCCCAACTCGCGCGAGCGGCTGGCTGCGGTGGAACGCGAGTTGGCCCAGATCCGCGAACAGGCCAACGCTCTGAAGGCGCGCTGGAGAGAAGAGAAGGAAGCTATCACCCGCATCCGCCAGCTCAAGGAGCGCATCGAGCAATTGAAAATTGAGGAACAGCAGGCGGAGCGCAGCGGAAACCTGGAGCGCGTGGCGGCCATCCGTTACGGCGAGCTTCGCCAGGCGGAGACCGAGCTGACCAGGCTGGAAGCCGCGGCTGGGGACAGGAAGAGCCGTATGCTCAAAGAAGAAGTTGACGAAGAAGACGTGGCCAAGATCGTCTCCAAGTGGACCGGCATCCCCGTCTCCAAGATGCTGGAGGGCGAGGTGCGCAAGCTGGTCAGCATGGAAGACCGGCTGCGCCAGCGCGTGGTGGGGCAGGACGAAGCGCTCAGCCGCGTCGCCAATGCTATCCGGCGCTCGCGCGCGGGGCTGGGCGATCCCAACAAGCCCATCGGGTCATTCATCTTTCTGGGGCCGACCGGAGTCGGTAAGACGGAACTGGCGCGCGCGCTGGCGGAGTTCCTGTTCGATGACGAGCACTCCATGATCCGCATTGATATGTCCGAGTACATGGAGAGACACGCGGTGGCACGGCTGATCGGCGCGCCTCCGGGATACGTGGGTTACGACGAGGGCGGCCAGCTCACCGAGGCGGTTCGCCGGCGCCCCTACAGCGTGATTCTGTTTGACGAGATCGAGAAGGCGCATCCGGACGTGTTCAATATCCTTCTGCAAATCCTCGACGACGGCCGCCTGACCGACTCCCGCGGCCGCACCGTGGACTTCAAGAACACGGTGATCATCATGACCTCGAACATCGGGGCCACCTATCTGCAGGCCGAGGGCGTGGCGACGCCGGAGTCGTTCGAAGAAGCCACGCAACACGTGATGGAAGCGCTGCGGCAGCATTTCCGTCCCGAGTTCCTCAACCGCGTGGACGACATCGTGGTCTTCAAGCCGCTGGGCGAAGAGCAGCTCACTCGCATTGTCGAGCTGCGCCTGGACGATCTGCGCCGGCTGCTGGCGGATCGCAAGATCACCATCGAACTCACGCCGGCGGCCAAGGAGTTGCTGTTCCTGGAAGGCTACGACCGGGCCTATGGCGCGCGGCCGTTGAAGCGGGCCATCCAACGGCTGATCCAGGATCCGCTGGCGCTGAAGATCCTGGATGGCGAGATCCTGCACGGCGATCACGTAGTGGTGGACGCCGATATTCACAAGCGACAGATGATCTTTACCGTGAGCGGCCGGGAGCCGGCGAAAGCCAGGCGTGCGCCAACCTCCAAGACCGCGTAGCCGTCTTATACATAAGCATTTGGAGGTAGCAACATGAGCGCCAAAAAGAAGACTGAGACCAATGACAAGGAAGCGGCCAAGCGGCGGGCGAAAAGGCGCAAGCTGGCTCTTGTCGTTGGGCTCTCCAGAGCGCGCAGAAGACGGGCCAAGTAGCCCGCCGCGCTGCATAGTTTCTGAGCAGGCAGAACGCAAATAGCGGCTGATTTGCGCAGAGCGGTTCGTGTGGCACAGGCGCCCTCGCCTGTGCTTCTTGAAGCCGACACAGCCGGGGCGGCTGTGCCACACGGCCCTACTTCTTCATGCCCTTCAAATCCCGCCCTCCCTGATGCAGCACCAGGCTTGTGACCTCGCTCTTGTCGTTCTTGACGAATTCCAGTTGTGCGTCCACAAATCTTGAGGAAAGAACTTAAGGAGGTTCCAGAGTTGCTGTAGCCCTTGATTTGTCCGTGTTTGGCTTTCTCTCTCGCAACGCACTCATCCCGACCCCCGACGTGGTAGAGAAACAAGAGCTTATGGTGTTTCGCCTACACATTCGCCTCCGTAAAGGCGAGAAGAGCGCAAAAATTACATAGCAGAGCAGGCTGCGTCCGGGTGTCTTCCCCGTAAGTGATTGCTCATCCTGGGTTTCCGGTTGGGCCCGAGTTTTCCGGTTTGGCCCGGCAGATGCTCTTAATCCCTGTGTAACCCTGCATCACCAAACATTGAGAGGCGGCCGAAAATGAGCCTATCCCATAACTTTGGTCTTCCGGTTTCCTATGGCGCCATCAGAAGCAGCATCGACAGCGAGAATCTATCTCGCGAAGCACTCGACAAGAGGCGCCTGCAAGGCAGCTATCGGTCTGCCCAAACCATACTCTTCGTGGATGATGAGCCCAGCATCCTAGTGGTGCGCCGTCTAATCTTTGAAGCCCTTGGCTTTTCCGTTCTTACCGCCGAATCCGGAGAAGAAGCGTTAGAAGTATTGCGGTCCAATGCGGTGGATGCCGTGGTACTGGACTACTTGATGCCGGGAATGGATGGGGAAGAAACCGCCCGCAGAATCCGCGGAATGCGCTCCAGCCTTCCCATCATTTTGTCTTCAGCGTGCTTCTCGGTACCGCCGCGTCTCTCGCAGTTAGTAAGTGCGTCGGTGAACAAAGGAGTGCCACAACAGCAGCTATTAGAAGTCTTGCAGCAACAACTTCAGCGCGTGCCAATTGGAAAGTCTGCGTAGGGAACAGCCGGCCGGGCTTGACGCCCTTCGATCCCGCTGGAACAAATTACACAGTTGTCTGCGCACCGAACTGAGGCCTTCATAACATACACATTCCATTCAACATTGCGCACCAAATGATGGTCCTAAAATTGCCTTCATACTTGTAATACGCCTTTCGCAAGACCTTGGCGATTTCCGCCACTTTTGTCCGTTGCAGTAACTGCGTCAAAGATTGCGCTGCGTGGCGCAACGAACGGAAGGAGTAAACATGAAGAACATAGCTATCTCTGTAGTAGGCACTTTGATTTTGTCGGCAGCCATGCCCATATGGTCGGCCGACAAAGAGAAGGACGAGGATCGCCTCGCGAACAGCGGTACGGTTCTCAAGGAAGTTTTAGACATTCCCGACGATGTTCCCCGGGCCCTACTCGACAAGGCGGACTGTGTGGTTGTTTTCCCTTCTGTCTTGAAGGCGGCGTTCATCGTTGGCGGTAGCTACGGCCGGGGTGCGATGACTTGCCGGACCGGTAAGGATTTTGAAGGCACCTGGGGAGCCCCCACGATGATGGCCCTCGAAGGAGGCAGTTTCGGCCTCCAGTTGGGCGGCCAGGCCACTGACTTTGTTCTCCTGGTGATGAATGACCGCGGCGCGAATGCAATCCTCAGCAGCAAGGTCAAGCTGGGAGGCGAAGCATCCGCGGCAGCGGGGCCGGTGGGCCGCGACGCGTCGGCGGAAACCGACGTCACGATGCGAGCTGAAATACTGAGCTATTCGCGGGCGCGCGGTCTGTTTGCCGGCATTTCCCTGGCCGGATCAACCATTCGGCCGGACAATACCGCAAACGAAAAAATCTACGGGCGAAAGATTTCCGCAAAGGAGATTGCGCTCTCCGGCGAGATGGCGGTGCCCGCTTCCGCCCAGCAACTGATCTCCACTTTGAATGCAAGAACACCGAAGCATAAGTCCTAGAACGACACGGGCGTCTGACAAATAGCGCTCATTGGGAGTGCGGCGATTGGCAGATACCGAATGCCAACGCTGAAAGGAGACTTCGATGCTTTTGACGATTGCTGTGATGTTGCTGCTTCTCTGGGGGGCTGGCTTGTACACCTCCTACACGCTGGGCGGAGCCATTCACGTTCTGCTCTTGGTGGCGATGGTCTTTGTCATGGTTCGCATCAACCAAGGCCGGAGACTGATCGTTTAAGCCACAACCACGTTCGGACAACTTGCCACGCTCGTCGAAGGAGACAATATGATTCATGATCAGAAGATGGGCAGTGCCTGGTTTGTGGCCGGCCTGGGCCTGGGAGCTCTGGCGGGCATTCTTCTCGCGCCCAAGTCCGGGCGCGAAACGCGCCAAGCTATTACGACCGGAGTCGAGCGTGGACACAAGTACTTCGTTTCCCTTAAACAAGACGCCGGCAAGCGCATGAACGGCATTGCCGATTCCGGAAAAAAGATGTTTGCCCTCAAAAAGAAGCAGGTCAGCGCCGTCATTGAGACCGGACGCAATTGGGCCAAGCGCGCCAAGGAGTCCTCGCTTCCGCGCACCGGTACACATTAGGGAAGTTGAAAAACAAGTGACCGGCTTAGAGAACCCTCCTTTCGGCGCCCAGCCTGCTCTGGGCGCCGATCACAGCGAAAGGCTGGCTAGCCCTGTTTCATCAACGGCGCGGACAACAACGGGGTGGAGCAGGTCTTTAGACCTGCATTGAAGCGATGAAATAGCGGGCCTTTAGGCTCTGAGGTAGAAGTTCACACCGATTCTGAA
>WNFJ01539265.1_pt1 | contig 20086 bp, 20 predicted proteins | sample 5400461 | NCBI WGS metagenome assembly WNFJ01 (sample SAMN13153349, study PRJNA577476) | soil metagenome | isolation source: 115 cm saprolite on Douglas fir-dominated hillslope | place: USA:California | collected 2013-09-17
TACCGGAATGTTGCCGGGGCGTCAGACTGGCTGACGGCTGCGTTCGGTTTCACCGAGCATTACCGTTATGGGCCACCAGGCGAGCCGAGCGGCGCACAGCCCCACCGAATGGGGAGCAACAATAACAACCCAGCCGCTGCGGTCACAATCCGAGAAAGATTAGCTGACCAGTTACCTCGAATGTATGTGCGAAAGCCATGATCGTGCGGTAAAATGTTGGGTGAAGCGTCTTAGGGGATCCCCTGAAAGGAGGGCCCGTGTTCTCGGCCGTGCCACCCGCTCACCGCGCCAATTGTGATTCCGGTGCGGCGCGCGCGGCCGGGGCCGTTCAGGACGGCGCGGAATTGGCCGAGCATGAATTAGCCGGGCAGGAATTGGCCGAGCAGGGGGTATGGCTGTGCGGTGGCAGCCAATTGCCCGGTTCGCTGCTCGCCGCGCTGAGCGGGCAGGCGGCGTGGGCTGATCCGGACTGCCTGGGCGAGGACGCGCCGCCCGCACAAGGCAGGCGGAGCGGGCCGGGTGTGCGTGCCGGGCGGGGTGTGCCTGCCACGCGAGGCGCAACGACCGCACCGGGCGCGGCGGCCGCGCAGGGCGTGCGTGCCGCACCGGGCGCGGAGGCCGCGCAGGGAGCAGCGGCCGCGCACGGCGCAGAGATCCCGCAGGCCGTGCGTGCCGCGCGGGGCGCGGCGGCCGCGTGGGGCGAGATGCGGGTTGAGGCGGGATTTTGCCAGGGCGGCGTCCTTGACGGGCTGGGCCCGGGGTCGGCACTGGCCTTGTTGCTGCCGGACGCTGGTGATCTGGCTGGTCTGGGTGACGGGGAGCTGACCGGGGTCCTGCGGGCCTGGCGGCGGCTGTCGTCGTGGGCGGCGGCGATGGAGCACGCGGCGGTGGCGGCCCTGGCCACCCGGCGGATCGGCGAGACCACGGCGGCCGGTGCGTGTGCCAGCGAGGCGGAGCGGTTCGCGGCGGCGGAGGTGGCGGCCGCGCTGACCCTGACCCGGTGCGCCGCGGAACACCTGGTCGGGCGGGCGCTGTCGCTGGCGGACCTGCCCGGCACTTCGGCGGCGCTGGCGGCCGGCGTGATCGATGTGCCCCGCGCCCTGGTGATCATCAGCGGCCTGGTGGGCCTGGGCACCGCGGTGGCCCGCCGGGTCGAGGCGCAGGTGCTGGGGAAGGCGGCGGCGCAGACCACGGGAGAACTGCGCAAGGCGGTGGCGCGGGCGGTGGTCGCGGCCGACCCGGCGGCGGCGGAGGCGCGGCGGGCGGCGGCGGAGAAGTCCGCCCGGGTGGAGCGGTGGGCCGAGACGTCGGGCACCGCGGGGATCGCGGGCCGGGATCTTCCGCCCGCCGATGTGCTGGCCGCGGACAACCGGGTCAACGCGCTGGCGGCGGCGCTGAAGGCCGACGGCGCGGCCGGCGGCATGGACCTGCTGCGCGCCCATGTCTTCCTCGGCCTGTTGCTGGACCGGCCCTTGGCCGCCCGCACCGGCGGTGAGCCCCCCGCCGATGATCTGCCCCCCACCGATGGCGTGGCCCCCGCCGATGGCGTGGCCCCCAAGGATGGCGTGGCCCCCGCCGATGGCGTGGCCCCCATGGATCGTGTGCCGCCCGCAGATGATGCCCGCGCAGGTGGCGCGGCCGCGCCCACTCCGGCCGGCTCGGTCAACCTCACGGTCCCGTTGCTGACGTTGCTGGGGCTGTCCGGGGAGCCGGGTGAGGTGGCCGGGTTCGGGCCGGTGACCGCGTCGACGGCCGGTGAGATCCTGGGGTCATCGTGGAACGGTCCGGGGCGGCGCTGGTGCGTCACCGTGACCGACGAGCAGGGGCACGCGGCTGGGCATGGCTGCGCGGTGTGGAGACAGCAAAAGCCTGGCCGTGAGTGGACTCTGACGGTGCGGGTCAGGGCTCTTGCCGTGAACGGATGCGCGCATCTGCGGGAAAGCGCTGGGTATGTGCCGCCGCCATTACTGCGCCATTTGATTCAGGTCCGGAACAGGACGTGTACTTTCCCGGGTTGCGCGCGGCCGGCCCGCCAGTGCGATCAGGATCATACGATCCCGTACGGCCGGGGGGGCCGCACGTGCGAGTGCAATATCGCTCCGCTGTGCCGGTTTCATCATCGGCTGAAACAGTTGCTGGGCTGGAATCTTGAGCAGCCGCTTCCAGGGGTCTTGCGCTGGACCGCTCCGTCGGGCCGGAAGTACATCACCGGCCCGGACACGTATCCAATGTAGCCATTGTGTGAAGCCGACGCCCAGGCTGTTCAGGTGGTGGCCGGGGTGAACAGGCCAGTGAGCCAGCTGACCATGGCAGGGGTGTCGGTTTCGATGGTGCCGAAGTGGTGGCCGAGTTCGTCGGGATAAGCGGTGGGTGACACGATGAGGTATTCGGTGTAGGTGACGCGGCCGACGCCGTTGCGGGCGGTGAGCTCGTCGGCGAGGGCCCGGGTGAACGCGACGCCCATGCCTATCTTCGCCTCAACCGGCCGGGAAACGCGGCCCCGTGCCCGGGCACCGGGCACTCACACCCGGGTGCGGGACCGCGCCGGACCGGTGCTGAGTTGGACGGAGTCCGCGGGGCGGCGCAGGATGGACGGATGAGACTGCGGGCGACACGGTGGTTTGCCGCCCTCAGTCCGCGCCGCCGGCTGCTCACCGGTGCGTCACTGCTGATCGTCGCCGGGCTCGTGGCGGTCGGCGCCCTCCGGGCCGCGCAGGGGGGCGACGCGACCGTACCCGCGGGTCCAGGCACGTCACAGCCCGGCGCCGCACAGTCTGCCGCCGCACAGTCTGGCGCTGGGCAGTCTGGCGCTGGGCAGTCTGGCGCTGGGCAGTCTGGCGCTGGGCGGTCCGGTGTCTCGCCGCCTGGTGGGGGCCAGCCCACGACGGTGATCCTCGTGCCGGGCTACGGCGGCAACACCGGGTCACTTGGCACCCTCGCGGCACGCATCCGGGCCAAGGGTGACACGGCCCTGATCGTGGCACTTCCCTCGGGGGGGACCGGCGACCTGGAAGCACAGGCCGACACGCTGAACGGCTACGTGAACCAGGCCCTGCGCGGCGGCGCTCGCTCGGTCGACGTGATCGGCTACTCGGCCGGCGGCGTCGTCGCGCGGCTGTGGGACGTCGAGCACGACGGGGCGAGCAAGGTCAGCAAGATCATCACGCTCGGGTCCCCGCTGCACGGCGCGGAACTCGCCGCGGTCGGCGCCGCTTTGGACCCGTCGGCGTGCCCGGCTGCGTGCCAGCAGCTTGTCCCGGGCAGCGCGCTGCTCACCAGGCTCGCCGGGATCCCGCTCACGGGCAGGCCCGCCTGGCTGTCACTGTGGACCGTCAACGATCAGACCGTGCAGCCGCCCGATTCCGCCCGGCTGCCCGGTGCGGTCAACGTCCCGCTGCAGAGCGTCTGCCCCAGCGCGGTGATCCAGCACGGCCAGCTACCCGCCGACCCGCTCGTCGTCGGCATCGTGCTGCGTGCCCTCGGCCAGGTCCAGATCGCCGCGCCCGCCGCGGCCGACTGCGCCTCCCTGCGGGCTCTGGGCAGCGCCGGCTGAGGCCCTCCCCGCAGCGAAACCTTCGCCTGGCCGCCGGCGACCTGCGGAGATCACGAATTACGACGTGATGTCCTTGGTGGCGAAGTTCGCCCAGGCCGCGGCCAGGAAAATGGCGACGTACACCGCCTGTATGCCGAACCCCCGCTGGATGTCGCGCCAGAGGATCGGCTGCCTGAAGAAGTCGATCCAGGACAGCCAGTACCGCGTCGGCACGTACGGCCGGATCGACGTCGCCGCGTCCAGCGTGGCGAGGACCTCGCTCACGATGAGCACGGCGAGCCCGCCGAGCGCGGAGCCGAGTGCCGAGTCGGTGACCGTGGAAAGGAAGAACGCGATCGCGGCGACGCCGAGCATCGACACGGTGATGAACGCGATCGCGCCGCCGATCCGCTCGAACAGCTGCAGCGTCGTCAGGGGAGGGCCGGACAGGGACGTGGCGGCGGCGCCCGCCTGGACGCCACCGGTCTGCGGCTGCTGCGGCCCGCCGGGCTGGCCGACCGCCGCGGGCGCCGCCGGCCCGAGCAGCACGACGCCGGCCAGATACGACGTGACGGCGACCGTGACGACAGCCAGCAGGACGTAGGCGATGATCGTGACCAGCTTGGCGACGAGGAACCTGGTGCGCCCGATCGGGCGGATCAGCAGGTAGCGCAGGGTCCCCGCGGTCGCCTCACCCGCGACAGAGTCGCCGGCCACCACCGCGACGGCGACGGGAAGAAACACGGGCAGCACCAGGGCGAGCGCGGCCGCCGGGTACAGCGAGCCGTCCTGCAGAACCGCGGAAAGGAAGGCGCTGCCCTGCCCGGGCGGCGGCGCCAGGTGGGTAACGGAGACGAAGATCGCGACGGCGATCGGCAGCGTGCAGATCAAGCCGATGCTGATCCAGGTCCGGGGCCGGCGGACCAGCTTGCGAAGCTCGACAGCGATCATTGCTCGGTCTCCTGTGTGCTCTCGCGCAGCGCTGGCTCGTCCGGGCTGGCCGGGTGCGGCGCCGGGTCCGCGCTCTCCGGGAGCGCGGGCCCGTCTGGGCCTGCCCGGCGTGGGGCGGTGCTGAACTGGTCCGATCCCGCGCTCGTCGTCTCGAGCATGAGCTGTTCGAGCGAGCGGCGCTGCGGCCGGATCTCCACCACGCGCACGCCCTCGCCGACCAGGCGGGCGTTGAGCGCGGCCGCGTCGTCATCGCGCACCACAAGTTCCGCGCCGTCCCTTGCGACGACGCGCCCGTCGAGCAACGCGGCGACGCGGTCAGCGTCCGGGCTGGTCACGACCACCTGCCCGGTCGGAGCCTGGAGCGCGGACAGGGATTCCTGCACCACCAGCCGGCCGCGGTCGAGAATCCCGACCGTTGTGCAGAGCTGTTCCACCTCGGCCAGGAGATGGCTGGACAGGAAGACCGTGGTCCCCGCCTCGTTGAGCTCGATGAGCAGATCCCTGATGTCGCGGATGCCCCGCGGATCGAGACCGTTGGACGGCTCGTCAAGGATGAGCAGCTGCGGCGAACGGACCAGAGCGGCGGCGAGCCCGAGGCGCTGCCGCATGCCGAGGGAGTAGGCGTGAACCGGCCGCCGGTCCACACCAGCGAGACCGACGCGCTCGAGCGCCTCGCCGATCCGGCTGCGCCGCGTCCGCCGGTCCCCGCCCGGCCCCGCCGCGTCGATCAGCGCCAGGTTGGCCCGCCCGGACAGGTGCGGATAGGCGGCGGGTTCCTCGACAAGCGCGCCGATCTCGGGCAGCACGCGCCCGGCGTTCTTCGGCATGGGCAGGCCCATGATCTCTATCTCACCGCTCGTCGCGTAGACGAGGCCGAGCAGCATCCGGACCAGAGTTGTCTTGCCCGAGCCGTTCGGTCCGAGCAGGCCGTAGCGGTCGCCGTCACCCACCACGACGTCCGCGGCGCCGACCGCGACGACCTGGCCGAAGTGCTTGGTGAGAGCCCTGGTGACGATCATGGCCGCGACAGTCCCGGCACAACCACCTGCTGGGCGGGTTGGAAGGTGGCAGGGCCGGGGGGAAGCATCCGCAGGTCGCTGTCCCGTCTGGTGCTCAGCTGCGCTGCCGCCTGTGAAAGCAGCCGCGGGCTCACCAGGCCGGCGACGATGAACGTGTCGAACGAGGCGTACGGATGCACGAGAGCCACCGTGATCAGCGGCGTGGCGATCAGCGCACCGGTCCCTGTCGGGAAGGTCAACGGGCTCCCTCCGTTGGTTCGAGCGCCATGCAGGCCGCCCGCGCCCGTCCCGCCCCGCAGCGCGACCACCGCGAACGCCGACAGGCCGGTGCCGTAGATCCCGATCTCCTGGAACCCGGACGGCGCCGGTACCCTGGGCCGCCCCGCGAGGGTGTCGGGCAGCTGCTCGTCGTCCACGTTGCCGATGGCCTTGGAGATGTCCGCCGGACTTGTCACTGTGAAGCCGCTGCCCGGAGCCCCGTGCCTGGGCGTCAGCACCTGCGGCGCCGGGCGGGTGAAGCTCACCTGCAGAAAACGGCTCGTCAGCACCACCCGGCCGGCGGCGCGGCCGGTGATCTCCACCTTCAGGGGCAGGCCGGTGGCCGCGTCGGCCCAGATGTCGACGTGGCCGATGGTCGTCTCCGGGTCGGTGGGGACCAGGCGCAGACCCGGGGCGTCGCGGCCCGCGATCCGCTGCGCGGGCAGGCTCGTCATCCGGCTGGTACCTCCCCCGTCACGCAGCAGCCGCAGGGCAAGGGCCGGCGGGAGGAGGTCGGCGCCGCGGGGCAGCCGAACCGGCGGGCTGCCGGTGACCTCGCTGAGCAGCTGGCTGCCCGAGTCCCAGACGTACGTCCGGCCCGGCAGTTGGTAGGTGTCGTGCTCGCCCACGTCGGACAGCACGTCGACCCGCCAGGTGGACGGTGCGGCCTGCCAGACCCGCATCCGCGTCGTGCCGTCCAGCATGGCGGTGACGTCGCTCAGCGCACGCAGGTTCGGGACGCCGAGCGCGCCGGCGCTTTCCACATAACCCTGATAGGGCAGGTTCGCGGCGGCGAGGATCCGCGCACGCAACTGCGCCGCGTTCACGGTGCGCCCGGCCCCCACCGGCAGCGCGCTGATAACGACGGGCAGCGAGCAGATGACCGCCACACCCACCGCGACCGCAAGCCAGCGACGGCGCGCCTGGCCGGCGACCACACTCACGGTTACCGCCCGGATGCGACCGCGGCGGCGGCCGCCGTGCGGCTCGGGTCGACGCGACCTGGGCTCACCGTGTCACCGTACGACGGATCCGGGCTCGGTTGGCAATCGTCGCGCAGCGGTCCACGAACAAGGAACGCACAGGAAGGCGGCAAAGTTCAGCCAGCCCGCAGGACGCCCAGCAAAGACTCGGGTTCGCGCGTCCGGGTCATGGCGCCGATGCCGCGCACGATATCGCACATGTCATGAATCGGCTCACGAATCGGCCGTAGCATGTGGGCGTGGTTCCATCCCTGCCGCCTGAGGGCGAGGAGCGGCCGGTGCCGCCGTTCGAGGGCCGCGAATCGCCATCACCACCACCTCGGCCCTCTGCCGAGCCGCGGCGTGCGGAGCCGCCGCCATGGTATTACGCCCCACCATCGCAGCCGTCAGGGGCTGCGCCGGGTCAGCGGCCACCAGCGCGGCGGCCGCCCGCACCGAGCGAGGTACCGCCTGCTTGGGCACCGCCGGCTTGGACACCACCCGCTCAGCCGCCGGATGGTGGGCCGGTGCGGCGCAGACGGCGCTCGCCCGCGCTCGCCATCGCGGCGGTGGTGGCGAGCGGCTGCCTTGCTGCCGCGGTCACCGCGGCCGCCGCGTTGCACGCCGAACTCGCGCGCAAGCCGACCGCGGCCGAACTCTCCCGTGCCGCCGCCGTTGCCACCACCCAGCGGTGGCAGGCCTGGCCGACGGGGAAGATTTTCCCAGCCAGGTTGCCATACACGGCCGATCTCAACGTGCCAGAGCATGCTACGCGCGTCGGCATCGATCCGGTGACCGGCTGCGCGGGCGCCGTCGACGGCGTGCTGGCGTCCGTACTCCTTCGCCACGGTTGCCGCGGCGTGCTTCGCGCCAGCTACATCGACGAGCGCGAAGGCGTCGTGTTCACGGTGGGTGTCGTCGCGTTTCCGAATGCGGGGGCAGCGTCGGCTGCGCGGGCGCAGATCCGGCCGGCTCCGATACCCGGACTACGCGCTTTCGCCGCCGCGGGTACGGCGTACGCGTTGTTCTCCGACCGCGCCAGGCAGGCCGGCACCGTCACGGGGGCCGGACCCTACCTCGTGCTTACCACCGCGGGTTACGCGGATGGGCGCCCGGCCGCCACCACCGGGGAGAGCCGGCCGGCCGTTTTCGCGCCTGCTGGCGAGCTTGCCCAGGCCATCCTGGCGCCACTCGCGGCGCCCGCCTTCCCGCGCTGTGGCGCTCCGGGGTGGACATGCTGAACCCGCCCACTCCCCGTTACCTGCGCAGTTTCCGTTCGCGCGGCACTGGATTCCGTTATCGCCGTGGGTTCTTCCTTCGCGGTCTCTTCGGCCGCGCGATTGCTCTGCCCGCCCTCGCCCTGGCCGTCCTCACGCTGCTCGCCCTCACGCTGCTCGCCCTGACCGGACCGGCGCCTGGCGTGCGCGCCGACACCGTGCGCAGCGCGGAAGAACCAGTGCTGCGTGCGCTCGGCACGTCCGGCGCGTGGCGGGTGAGCACCGGCCGCGGCGTGACCGTCGGCGTACTCGACTCAGGCGTCGACGGTTCGGTGCCCGATCTCGCCGGTTCCGTGACCACTGGACCTGACTACACGGCCGGCGTCAACCCGCCCGGTTATCAACCGCCACGCGAGCACGGAACATACATCGCGTCGCTCATAGCGGGTCATGGCAGCGGTCCCGGGCGCGCGGACGGTGTGATCGGGGTCGCTCCCGCCGCACACGTGCTGGCCGTCCGGGTGCTGCTCGAGCAGTCGGAACCGGCATTCGCCGTGTTCAACGAGAACGCTCACTACGACGACACGGTCGCGAAGGGAATCCGTTACGCGGTCGCGCACGGCGCGGGCGTGATCAACATGTCGCTTGGTGACCCGAACCCGACCCAGGACGAGATCGCCGCTATCGGAGAGGCGATATCGCGCGGCGTGGTCGTGGTCGCCGCGGCTGGGAACGACGGCACGGGCAAGGGCCGTTTCACGCCCTACTCCTATCCCGCGTCTGTGCCCGGGGTCATCTCTGTCGCCGCGGTGACGGTCGACGGCCGGCACGCTTCGTTCTCCGACCACAACGCCTCCGTCATGGTCTCAGCGCCCGGTGTCGGCGTGGTCGGTGCCGGGCCCGGCGGTGGATACCTCGACGGCGACGGGACGAGCCAGGCGTCGGCCCTTGTGTCAGGTGTGGCGGCCCTGATTCGTGCGAAGTACCCGGGGCTGCAGCCAGAACTGGTCGTGCGGGCGATCATCGAGAGCACCACGCACCGGCCGCCGGGTGGCTACAACACGTACAAGGGGTTTGGCGAGGTGAACGCGGCGGCGGCGGTCCACGCGGCGGCAGCGGTCCACGCGGCGGCAGCGCTCGCGCGGAGTCAGCGAGCTCCGCCGGCGATGCGGTTCGACCCGGCAGCAGCGATCGGAGGGCCCGCCGCCCAAGCCCCAGTTAAGATCATTTATCACGATGACGCCCTCCTCGCCCTGTGGAGTGTGGTCGGCGCCGCGGGCGGGCTCGGGTTCATCGCTGCCCTCGTCGCGGTGGCCGTGCTCGTCCGCCGTGGCACGCGCGGAAGGTCCCGGCAAGTTCGGGATGTGGGGTCGGTGCTGCCCGGTGGAACGGGATTCCCGCCGTAACCGGTTCGAGATGAAACTTGCTTAATGTCTCCAGACGTGACGCCCACCGGAGGCCATCCGATCGACGAGAACCTTCCTACCGCGGGTCGGCCGGAACAGCCGATCAGGGGCTTGGCACCGGGGTTCGGTCAGGGACCGGGCTACGATCAGGGGCCCAGCTTCGGTCAAGCGCCGGGCTACGATCAGGGGCCCAGCACCGGTTGGGGGCCTGCGGCCCCCGTGACCACGTCCCGGCGGCCGAGGCGCGCGCTGCGGACAGTCACGATCATTGTGCTTGTGGTCGCCGGTCTTGCTGGTGCCGGGTTCGGCATTTTCGCCATCGCGCGCGAACTGACGAGACCCCCGACCGCGGCCGAACTAGCGGCGGCCAGTAAGGCAGAGATCGCCCAGCGCTGGCGTCAGTCTCCCGCCGGGCAGGTCTTCCCGGCCACGGTCAGCTACCAGATGCAGGCCGACACGGTCACCGAGCAGGCGCGACTGACCGGGATCGCCCCGCAGACGAAGTGCGCGGCGGCCGGCGGGGTGGTCGCGTCGGTGTTGAGCAAACGTCACTGCACGACGCTGCTCCGGGCGACCTACGCCGACGCGTCGGGAACCCTGCTCGCGACGGTCGGGGTGGCGGTCATGCCGGACGATGCCGCGGCGCTGGCCGTGACCGACGACCTCTCAGGCACGACGCGGGGAATTCGCCCGGTCGGTTTCGCCGGGACCGTCAGCCAGGGGTTCGCGGCCGCCAGCGCGCTGAACGCCCACGCGAACGCGGCGGGCCCGTACGTGGTCCTCGATGTCAGCGGCTTCGCGGACGGCCGCCGGGCGGGCGTGACCGACCTGTCCGCGAATCCGCTGTACTTCGCCGACGAGGTGGCCGCCAGCGTCATGACCGGGCTGACCAGGAAGATCGGGCCATGTACGGCACTGGACGTCCAATGCTGAGCCGGCGATTTCGTGTCACGACCGGCCTGATCGGCCTGTTCGCGGCCGTCGGCGCGGCGGGTCTCGGGTTCGCGCCCGCTGCCTCCGCCGCCGCTGGTCCCCCGTCGATCGCGCGTGCGCTGGCCGGCGATTTCCAGTCGGCCTGGCAGATCACCCGCGGCCACGGCGTCACGGTCGCGGTGCTCAGCTCCGGCGTCGACGCCAGCGTGCAGACGCTGGCTGGCGCGGTGACCAAGGGGCCGGATTATGTCCGGCTCGGCCAGCCGGGCAATATCCAGGGCACCATCATCGCTTCGATGATCGCTGGGAGCGGGCCCACCCTGAACTCGCCCTTCGGCATCCGCGGGCTCGCGCCCGCGGCCAACATCCTTTCCGTTCGTGTCTATCCCGATTCGCAGGAGGGCGTCGGCAGAAAGTTCTTTGCGTCGTCCAGCCGGTGGGTGAAGGCGCTGGCCGCGGGTATCCGGTTCGCGGCGGCCCACGGTGCGGCCGTCATCTACACCGACGAAATGGGTTACGAGGTCAATCACGACCTCGACTCGGCCGTGCGGTACGCACTAACGCGAGGCTGCGTGATCGTGGCCACCGAGGGCGCAGCACCGAGCGGCTCGGCTTTCACCGAGTCCTACCCCGCGGGGATCCCGGGCGTCATCGGGGTGAACGCGGTCGACCTCAACGGCAACCTCATGAAGAAGTACTCGATGGCGAGCGCCTCGGTGCTGGTGTCGGCACCAGGGGTCACGACGCCCGCCACCGGCCCGGCGAACCAGCCGTACGTGTGGTGGGGCGGGCCGGTGGCGACCGCCTGGGTGGCGTCGGCGGCCGCGCTGGTCAAGGCGCAGTACCCACACCTCGCACCGGCGCTCGTGGCCAGGGCGATCGCGGCCTCCGCGCGCGGCAGGCCGCGCGGCAGCTACAAGGCCAGCGTCGGTTTCGGCGTCATCAATCCGGCGGGTGCGCTGGCGGCAGCGCGCAAGCTGGCCGGGCTCACCGCGGCCGCGACGCCGGGACAGGGGGCTGTCCCCGCTGCCAGTCATTTCGGCGGCGGCCCCCCGGCGGGGAAGATCAATGCTGTGCAGCACAACCTCGTGGCGTTTGCCGCATTCTCCGCGGTGACCGTGGCAGGCTTCGCGTGCCTCGTGCTCGCCGTGCGGCTCCGGCTTCGATGGCGCCGCGCGGGTGCGGACCTGCCGTCCGTGCGGATCGGAGCGGCACAGCCCTAACGGCTGCCGCGGCTGCGGCATCCATTGGTGCGGGGGGATCCCGTGGGGTGGAGCCCCTGGGCGGCATAGCCTTAACCGGCTGCCGCGTGGCGGCGTCATTGCACGTCGAACTCGTTGCCTTCCGGGTCGAGCATGGTGATGTGGTACTCGCCGTGCCGCGTCTGCGCCCGGACAAAGGTCGCGCCCGCCGCCGCCAGCCGTTCGGCTTCGCTGTCGACTTTCGTGCGGCGCTGGATGAGCGGGACGCCGGCGCCCCCACTCACGTTCAGGTCCAGGTGGACGCGGTTCTTGACGGTCTTCGGCTCGGGCACGCGCTGGAAGTAGATCCGCGGCCCGCGCTCCTGCGGGTCGGTGATGGCGCTGGCGTCGCTGCGGCGTTCTTCAGGTATCTCGTGTTCCCTCAGCCAGTCCTCCCAGGCCGCGGTCGGTTCCGGCGGCCCCTGGAGCTGGTAGCCGAGGGCTTTCGCCCAGAAACTGGCAAGGACGGGGGGATCAGCGCAGTCGAACACGACTTGGACCGATGTTGCCATGGGGTGAAACATAGCGGTCATGACGGACCAGCCGCCGCATCGTCGCAGCCATTGGGCGTGGGGATACGAACTACGGCAGGGTGAGGATCTCGTGACCCGAGTCGGTCACCAGGATGGTGTGCTCGAACTGGGCCGTGCGCCTGCGGTCCTTGGTGACGGCGGTCCAGCCATCGGGCCAGATGTCGTACTCGATCGTGCCGAGAGTGAGCATCGGCTCGATCGTGAACGTCATCCCCGCCTCCATGGTGACCGGGACCGTGGGGTCGTCGAAATGGGGCACGATCAGGCCGGAGTGGAATGTGGTGCCGATCCCGTGCCCGGTGAAGTCCCTGACCACGCCGTAACCGAAACGGCGCGCGTACGACTCGATGACCCGGCCGATCGCGTTCAGCGGCCGGCCCGGCGCCACCGCGCGGATGCCGCGGTACATCGCCTCCCTGGTGCGCTCGACGAGCAGGCGGGATTCTTCGCTCACGTCACCGGCGAGGAATGTCGCGTTGGTGTCGCCGTGCACGCCACCGATGAAGGCGGTGATGTCCACGTTGACGATGTCGCCGTCCCTGATCACCGTGTCGTCGGGTATGCCGTGGCAGATGACCTCATTGATCGACGTGCACAGCGACTTCGGATAACCCCGGTAGCCGAGGGTGCTCGGGTAGGCGCCGTGATCGCACAGGTACTCGTGCCCGATCCGGTCGAGCTCGTCGGTGGTCACGCCGGGGGCGACGGCGCGCCCGACCTCTTCGAGCGCGCGTGCGGCCAGCCGCCCGGCCACCCGCATGCGCTCGATGGTCTCCGGGGACTTGACATTCGGCTCCCCGGTCTTCGGCCGTTTCCTGCCAACGTACTCAGGCCGCGGGATGTCTTCTGGGACGTCGCGCAGCGGAGATACCCGCCCGGGCTGGAGTACGGTCGTCATGTGCTGCGAGTCTAGTTGACATGAGCGATTCGCAGCGCTGGTGGTACTGCCTGAGGCACAAGACCGTCGAGCCGGAGGCCGGCTGCCCGGCCAAGGACCGGCTCGGCCCGTACGCGAGCAAGGAAGAAGCCGAGCACGCGATCGAGATCGCGCACCGCAGGAACGAGGAATGGGACGCGCAGGATCGCGAGTGACGCTGCGCCTGCGGCCGTGACGGCGCACCTGCGCCGCGACGGCGCCTGGCCGCGGCCCGTCCGCACCTGGCCGCCCGGTAGTGTGTGGGCGACTGCGAAGAGGGGTTGCGCATGACCGGCTACCAGCCCGGGCAGGGCCTGCCGCCCGCGGCGCGGGCGCGCCTCGCCGAGATCCGCGGCAGCGGCACGTGGGGGTCCGCGTTGTCCACCGCGGAGTTCGCTGCGATCAGGTCGGCGGGCTTCGAGCCGGTTGGCCAGGTGCTCGGCGCCGCCGTCTACAACATCGGCTACTCCGGCGGTTACTACTGCCCCGGCTCGTGGGGTGGCAGCTACTGGGGCGCCACCGTGTCGCCGTACCAGGCGACCACGCAGGTATCTGGCGGCGGCGGGCTGGCGTCGTTCGGGCCCCTTGTGCGGACGATGTACGAGGCGCGGCGCAAGGCCATCGGCCGGATGAGCGCCGAGTGCGCGGCGCTCGGCGGGCACGGCGTGGTCGGCGTATCCCTGGACATCGGGCCGTTCCCGGCCGGCAATGGCCTCGAGTTCAAGGCGATCGGCACCGCGGTGCGGGCGCCTGGCGCCGTCTACCCGAAAGCGCCGTTCACGTCCCATCTGTCCGGCCAGGACTTCGCCAAGCTGATCATCACCGGTCTGGTGCCTGTCGCGCTCGTGCTCGGTATCTCGATCGGCGCGCGGCACGACGACTGGCGGACCGTGGGCCAGACCCGGTGGGGTGCGGGCAATACCGAGGTGCACGGGTACACCGACCTGGTGAACTCGGCCCGCCACGACGCGCGGGTGCAGCTCGAGAAGGACGCCCGCGCGCACGGCGCGGACGCGGTCGTGACGTCGCGCATGGAGCTGCAGATGCGGGAGCGGGAGTGCCCGGCGCAGGAGGGCCGCCGCGACCACATCGCCGAGGCGACCTTCGTGGGCACCGCGATCGCCAGTTTCGGCCGCAGTGGGGCGCCGCCCGCCCCGAGCCTCGCCGTGCTGTCCCTCGACCCGCAGCGACGGCAGGCGGCCAGGGTACGGCTCGGGCGGTCATCGACATGACGCGCGGCAGGTGCGCCGCGTGGCAAGGCACACCGCAGACACGGAGCACGCAGGCGAGGGAGACGAGATGACGGAGCAGCAATCGGCCGGCCTGGCCGCGCAGGGCGTACCGCAGGACGCGATGCGCCGCCTCGCGGAGCTTCAGCCCGGCAAGGCCGGTTCCATCTTCACCTCCGACCTGTCGGTGAACGAGTTCCTGCTCGTGCGTGAGGCCGGTTTCCGGCCGCTCGGCCTGGTGCTCGGCAGCTCGATCTACCACGTCGGCCTGCAGGTCGGCCGGTGGGGCAAGAACCAGGAACTCGACGTGCTCTCCCAGGCCATGTACCACGCACGCGAACTCGCGATGACGCGGATGGAGGCGGAGGCGGACGCGCTCCGCGCGGACGGCATCGTCGGCGTCAGGCTCGACGTCGAGATGAAGGAGTTCGGCAACGACATCGCCGAGTTCATCGCCGTCGGTACCGCGGTCAAGGCCGAGCCCGGTGCGGGCGGCAGCGCGGGCAGCGGCGTGACCAACTGGCGGAACAACAAGAACCAGCCGTTCACCTCCGACCTGTCCGGCCAGGATTTCTGGACCTTGATCCGCGCCGGGTACGCGCCGCTCGGCATGGTGATGGGGTCGTGTGTCTATCACATCGCGCACCAGCGTCTCGGCGGCGTGCTCGGCAACATCGGGCGCAACGTCGAGATCGAGCAGTTCACCCAGGCCCTGTACGACGCGCGTGAACTCGCGATGAGCCGGATGCAGGCGGAGGCCGAGGCGCTGCACGCGGAGGGGATCGTGGGTGTGCAGCTGCGCCAGCACAGTCATCAGTGGGGCGCCCACACGACGGAGTTCTTCGCGATCGGCACCGCGGTCCGCCCGCTGCGCGAGGATCACGTGATCGAGCCGCCCACGATGGTGCTCAGCCTCGACGCCTGAGCCTCACTGATCGGTGGGCCCGCTGACGGCGTCGAGCAGCCGCGCCAGCCGTTCCCGCAGCCCTGGCCTGCGGTTCGTGTCGATCTCGCCGGCGGCGGCGCTGACCAGGTGCTGCGCGCCGTCGAACGAGACGGGGGAGGTCGCGGCGGGCACGGCAAGCGCCTCGTGGGCCAGTTCCTCGAGTTCGGTGTCCCCCTGATCGAGCGCGACGACCGTGGCGCCGGTCCGCCGGGCGTCCTGCACGCGTTCGAGCAGCGGCGCGGACGCTGGCTCCACGGCGACGACGAAGAGCGTCTCGCCGCGCCGCGCCGCCTCGAGTCTGTCCAGGCCGATCCGCAGGTGCGGTGGCGCGTCGGGCGGCGGTGACCAGCGGACAAGCGTCGGCATGAGGGACGGCACGCCGCCGAGGCGCGCCTCGTCCTCCAGGTGGGCGGTGATATGCCACGGGTCGTCGCCCGGCGTGCCGACGACGAGCAGCCCCCCGGCGCTGCGGCCGCCCCGCAGCGCCTTGCCGAGCCGCCGCGTCCGTTCCAGCCACCCGGTCGGCGCGAGCAGCTCCCGCAGCGCCGCGACCTGGTTCGCGTCCATCGCTCTATGGTGCCGGGTGCCCACGCTCAGCGCACCCGTACCGGGCGGACCGCGTGCGACACGGCGTGTGATGACAGGATCGTACGCATGGCAGACCGGCAGCACTCTTCTGACCAGGACGCGGCGCGGCCCGGCGTGGCCGGACTCGCCATCGGCATTCTCGGCGGCACCGGCGCGGAAGGCCGTGGGCTCGCGCGGCGGTTCGCGCTCGCGGGCCACACCGTGCACATCGGCTCACGCAGCGCGGAGCGCGCGCACGCCGCGGCCGCTGACCTCGGCGCGGGGCCGGGTGTCCGGGGGATGCTCAACGCCGACGCCGCGCGAGAGGCCGACGTCGTGATCGTCGCGGTGCCGTGGCTGGGTCACCGTGAGCTTGTCGCCTCGCTCGCCGCCGAACTGGCCGGCAAGATCGTCGTCGACTGCGTGAACCCGCTTGGCTTCGACGGGGAGGGTGCCTTCGCGATGCGGGTCGAGGAGGGCAGCGCCGCACAGCAGACCGCGGCGCTGCTGCCGGACAGCCGCGTGGTGGGCGCGTTCCATCACGTGTCCTCGGTGTTGCTGCTCGATCCCGAGGTACCCGAGGTGCCGATGGACGTGCTGGTGCTCGGCGACGACCGCGCGGCCACGGACGTGGTGCAGGCCCTGGCCGGGCGCATTCCTGGCATGCGCGGCATCTACGCAGGCCGCCTGCGCAACTGCGGCCAGGTCGAGGCGTTCACGGCCAACCTGGTCGCGATAAACCGGCGGTACAAGGCGCACGCGGGCCTGCGCATCACCGACGTATGAGGTCCGCCCCCTATCCCGAACGGCTGCGCGGGCCGGCTGTGGCGTGCCCGCGTCAGTGGTAGGCGTACTCCTCGGTCGGGAACGCGCCCGCGACCACGTCCTCGGCGAACGCCTGCGCGGCGGTGCGTAGCGCGCCCGCGACGTCGGTGTACTTCTTGACGAACTTCGCCGTCCGCGGCGAGAGCCCGGCCATGTCCTGCCAGACCAGGACCTGCGCGTCGCAGCCGGCGCCGGCGCCGATGCCGATGGTGGGGATCGACAAGGAGGCCGTCACCCGGGAGGCGAGTTCCGCTGGCACGCACTCGAGCACCACGGAGAATGCGCCGGCCGCCTCGAGTGACTTGGCGTCGGAAAGCAGTTCCTCGCCGTCCTCGCCGCGGCCCTGGACCCGGTACCCGCCGAACGCGTGGACCGACTGTGGGGTGAGGCCAAGGTGCGCCATGACCGGTACGCCGGCCGTGACAAGCTCCTCGACCTGGCGCAGCACCCGCCGCCCGCCCTCGAGCTTGACCGCGTGCGCGCCCGACTCCTTCATGAACCTGGTGGCCGCGGCGAGCGCCGCCTCGGCCGACGCCTGGTAGGACCCGAACGGCAGGTCGGCCACGACCATCGCCCTGCTTGTGCCGCGGACCACGGCGGCGGTCAGCGGAATGAGGTCGTCTACGGTGACCGGGATGGTGGAGTCGTAGCCGTAGACGACCATCGCGGCCGAGTCGCCGACAAGCAGCACGGGAATGCCCGCGTCGTCGAAGACCCGCGCGGTGAGCGCGTCGTAGGCGGTCAGCATCGGCCACTTCTCGCCGCGAACCTTGGCCGCGGCGATGTCGCGAACAGTGATGCGCCTGGCCGAGGTCCCGCCGTACAGGGCGGTGGCCGCAGCGGGCGCGCCGGCATGGGAAGTGGAAGCAGTCATGGTGAAAACCTCCTGGCCTCGAGGCGCCCTGGTGGCGTCCCCGGACGCATCGATCATGCCATGTCCCGCGACGGCGGTGAACCCCCGCACGTGCTCCTGGCGGCCCGGGCGAGCGGCCCGCGAGGTCCCGTGCGAGCGCCCCGCGAGGCCCGGGCGAGCGTCCCGCGGCCGGAACAGATTGTGAAACGGGACGGTTGCGTATCGGTGAAAGCTCACCCGGGGGACGGCTCAGACAGATCCGCTGCGCCGTGCCCGGCAGTTACGCCATCAGACTTTGAAAGGCACCATGGCTCAGCAAAGCTCGGCTCAAGCCGGCCGCGTCGCAACCGTCGCGGCACCCCAGGGCGCGGCCGCAGGCAGTATCGCGGCCGGCGAGAGGATCCACCGCCGCCGTTGGTACATCCTCAGCGTCCTGGTCGTCGGCCTCCTGGTCATCGTTCTCGACAACACGGTCCTGAACATCGCGCTGAAGACGATCGCGGACCCGAGGGGCGGCCTGGGCGCGACCCAGAGCCAGCTCGAATGGGCGATCAACTCCTACACACTGATGTTCGCCGGCCTGTTGTTCACGTTCGGCGTGCTCGGCGACCGTATCGGGCGCAGGCGGATGCTGATCATCGGCTTGCTGCTGTTCGGCGTCGCCTCGCTGCTCTCGGCCTATTCGCACACACCCGACCAGCTGATACTGGCCCGCGCGGCCATGGGCTTCGGCGGCGCGGCGGTCATGCCGCAGACGCTGTCCATCATCTCGAACGTCTTCGATCCGCGTGAACGCGGCCGCGCCATCGCCATCTGGGCCGCCGCGGTCGGTGGCGGGATCGCCATCGGGCCGGTACTCGGCGGCCTGCTGCTCGACCACTTCTGGTGGGGTTCGGTTTTCCTGATCAACGTGCCGATCGCCGCGGTCGGCGCGCTCCTCGTGCTGCTTATCGTCCCCGAGTCGCGCAACCCCGACCCGGGCAAGGTCGACGCCGTTGGCGTGCTGCTTTCCATCGCCGGCCTCGTCCTCGTCGTCTACGGGATCATCCAGGGCGGCGACACCGGTTCGTGGGTGCGCCCGGACGTGCTCGGCCCTGTCTTCGTGGGGCTCGCCGTGCTTGGCCTGTTCGGCTGGCACGAGAGCCGGATCAGCCATCCGTCGCTCGACGTCCGGCTGTTCCGTGACCCGCGCCTTTCCGCCTCGGTCGGCGCCATCGGGTTGGTGTTCTTCGCGCTGGCCGGAGCGATCTTCTTCATCAGCTTCTACCTGCAGAACGTGCGCGGCTACAGCCCGCTGCACGCAGGACTGCTGACGCTGCCGCTGGCCGCCGGGCAGATGCTGTTCTCGCCGCGCAGCGCGACGCTGGTGCACAGGTTCGGGGCCAAGGCCGTGACCACGGTGGGCCTGCTGATGGTCGCCTCGGCGCTGGCCGGCTACTTCCTCCTCGGCGTGGACACGCCGATCTGGGTGCTTGGCGTCATCTTCTTCGTGCAGGGCGCCGGCATGGCCAACGTGATGCCGCCCGCCACCGAGGCCGTGATGTCGGTACTGCCACGCGAACGGGCGGGCGCGGGATCGTCCCTGAACAACACCGCGCGCCAGGTCGCGGTCGCGCTCGGCGTCGCGGTGCTCGGGTCGATCCTGGCTCAGGTCTATCGCGGCCAGCTGAGTCCGCACCTGGCCGGTATCCCGGCGAGCGCGCGCAGCACCGCGAGCGCGTCGATCGCCGGCGCCCAGGCTGTCGCGCAGCAGCTAGGCCCTTCGGGCAGCCGGCTGCTCGCTCCGGCGAGTGACGCGTTCGTGCAGGCGATGCACGTCACGACGCTGATCTCGGCGGCGATCGCGCTCGTGGGCGCGACCGTGGTGTTCGTCTGGATGCCCGGGTTGCGTGGCCGCCAGCAGGCGCAGGAAGCGAGGGAGCAGGCACCGGCTGCGGTCACGGAGCACGCTCCGGCGGTGGTGCCCGCGCACGCTCCGGCGGTGGTGCCGGCGCGCGCTGGGGCGGCGGTCGCCGGGCACGGACAGGAAGCGGCCGAGCTATCGGCCGCCGGGTAAGGATGTGGCGCGCATGACACCGGCATCCCTCAGCAATGACATCGTGGCTGAGGCAACTGGCATGGGCACGAACGGACCTGGCGGCCGGCCAGGCAATGCCCGCCGTCCCGGCCGGCCTCGCAGCGAGGCGGCCGACCGCGCCATCATCGATGCCGCGCTCGACCTGTTCGCCGAGTCGGGCGCGGATGGGCTGTGCATCGAGGCCGTCGCGGCTCGCGCCGGCGTCGGCAAGAGCACGATCTACCGCCGCTGGCCGGGCAAGGAGGATCTGCTCGTCGACGCGTTCGCCGCACTCAAGACCCCGCTGCCCGAGCCCTCCGGCGCGTCGGTGCGCGACGACCTGGTGGCGCTCCTGCGGGTCATGTCCGACGACTTCTCCGACCCACGGCGCGCTCGCGCCATGACATTGCTGCACGGCGAGGGAGTCAGGTACCCACGGCTGCTGCAGCGGTTCACCGAGTCCGTGGTCGAGCCACGGCGTGAGGTGTTCAGGAACGTGCTCCGCCGGGGCGTCGCGGCCGGTGAACTGCGCGCGGATCTCGACATCGAGACGGCGCTGTTCATGATGACGGGCGCGATCCAGGCCAGGGCCAGGTCCGGCGAACCGCTCCCGGCCGACTACCCCGACCTGGTTGTCGACCA
>WNFJ01236222.1_pt1 | contig 20080 bp, 20 predicted proteins | sample 5400461 | NCBI WGS metagenome assembly WNFJ01 (sample SAMN13153349, study PRJNA577476) | soil metagenome | isolation source: 115 cm saprolite on Douglas fir-dominated hillslope | place: USA:California | collected 2013-09-17
GTGGCCGAGTGGTTGAAGGCGGCGGTCTCGAAAACCGTTATGGGTCACTGGCCCATCGAGAGTTCGAATCTCTCCCTCTCCGCCAGTCTTTCTGAGAGGCGACCCTCCTCGTAGATTGAATTCAGAAGACCGGCCCCGAGGGCCGGTTTTCGTCGTCTATGGGGCCCTGTGAGGCTTGCGACGAGAGGGAGCGAAATCTGTGGAAAACATCCAGAAACCGTTATGGAAATCGCAAACCGTAAATGGTCCTCTGGCGGGGTTTCGGCGCAGTCCGGGCCGGCCACCGAAGGTCGCGCCTTTGCGGGTGGGTGGCGCCGCCGGGCCAGCGCCGGTCGAGGCGGGGGTCAGAGTCCAGCCCCTGCGCGGCCTGCATCCGGTGCGGGCGCTGCTCCGGGAGTGGCTGCTTGAGCTGAAGGTGATGGGTCGCAGCCAGCGGACGATCGACTGGTACCAGCAGAAGATGGACTGGTACCGACGCACCGGCGGGGGCGAGAACCTGGAGGAGCTGAACGCCTTCGAGCTCAAGCGCTTCCTCGCTGGGCAACAGGAGCGCGGACTCTCCGACAACACGATCCACGGCTTCTTCCAGGTGATCAAGAGCTTTGCCAACTGGTGCTCCCGCGAGGAGTACCCGGTCGACCCGAGCGTGCTACGGATGCGTCCGCCCAAGGTGGCGCTGAAGGAGATGACGACCTACACGGCGGACCAGGTGCAAGCTATCTTCGACACCGCCAAGCTCGGCTGGCCGCAGCTGGCGGTCAAGATCCTCCTCGGCACCGGGATCCGGGTTGGCGAGATGTGCAATCTGCTTCTCGAGGACGTTGAGGACGACGACGACGCGATGATGTTCTTGAAGATCAAGCGGGGGAAGGGAGCCAAGTTCCGCCGCGTGCCAGTCTCGCAACGGCTGCGGCGGGAGATCATCCGCTACATCAACAAGAGCCGGCCGGAGAGCAACGCACCCAACCTGCTGCTGCTTTCTGCCGGGCGACCGGTGTCGGTTCAGACGGCCTGCGAGCTGCTACAGCGCCTCCACAAGAAGCTGGGCTTTCCCCTTCACGCGCACAAGTTTCGCCATACGTTCGCCACCGAGTACCTGCGGCGGGGAGGTGAGATGGAACGCCTGCGCCGCATCCTCGGCCACACGACCTACTCAATGGTCATGCGCTACGTCCACCTGGACAAGGGCGACCTGGGCCGCGACTTCGACGAGCGCTCCCCGTTCTGAAGCGATAATCTCCGATCCACATCAATGTCACGTTCAGAGCAGATGCGGTGTCGACGCGCCTGCCGTCTAGGACCCGACTTTGTGGTCTGACAACGAGACGTCAGTCGACATGCTTGGGTTCGGCGTCCACAGCGAACTCATCGCCAGCCTCACGACAAGCGACAGGCTCTTGCCCTTGACGGTTGGCCTCTTTGGCGACTGGGGCGGTGGCAAGTCGAGTGTGATGCGGATGCTCAAAGAGCGCCTGGATGCCCATGAAGGCGTAGCCTGCCTCCTCTTCAACGGCTGGACTTTCGAGGGCTATGACGACGCAAAAAGCGCACTGATCTCGTCGATTCTCATCCAACTCGGCGAACACAAGAGGTTTGGTCCGAAAGTGAGAGACAAGGTCGTGAGCCTTCTCAAGCGGGTGAACTACATGCGCGTTGCCTCCATGATCCTCAGGAATGCGTCGTATGCCACCTCGGCGGCGACAGGTCTTGGTGTGGCGACTGGGTTCGTCGACCCGCATTTAGGAGCTACGTTGGTCGGTGCCGCCTCAGGCATCGGCGGTGTGATGCACGATGCGGCGGAAAAGTCGGGAGTTGAAGTCCCGTCAATCAATGCCCAGACTGAGGTCGACTGGGCGTCCCTCATTAACAAGGATCCGACCAAGCCCGCACCTCTTGATATTCGAACGTTTCGGGATGACTTCGAGACACTGCTGTCGGCTAGCGACATCAAGGCGCTGGTAGTACTGATTGACGATCTTGATCGTTGTTCACCGGATCGTCTGATCGAAAACTTGGAGGCCATCAAGTTGTTCTTGGCCGTTCCTCGCAGCGCCTTCGTCATCGCCGCCGATGAGCGAATCGTTCGACACGCAGTCGCGATCCGGTATGCGGCCCAACATTCAGAGTCGCTTGATCTCGTAACGGATTATGTAGAAAAGCTCGTCCAGGTTCCCTATCATCTGCCGAGGCTTTCAGCCAGCGAGATCGAGAGTTACATCACGCTTCTGTTCTGTCAGCTCTATTTGCCCGACGCGGTCGCATTCGAGGCTGTTCGAGTCGACTGCTCTGACAAGAGGCAAAAGAATCCGCGCCAAACGTATGGTATGGGCGCCGTCACCGAACTCATGGGTGCAGGGATTCCGAAAGCCTTGGCGCTGTCGCTCCAGTGGGCCGGCGCCATCGGGCCCACCTTGGCTGAAGGTCTGAAAGGGAATCCTCGCCAAGTCAAGCGCGTGCTCAATGCACTCCTACTCCGACGTAGGCTCGCCGAAATCGCGGGATTGGCAATACGTGACGAGGTTCTCGTTAAGCTCATGCTGCTGGAGTACTCGCGCCCAACTCTGTTCGAGCAGCTATATGTATGGCAAGCGACCAGTGACGGCCGTCCGGCACAACTGGGGACGCTGGAAAAGGCCAGCCGCGACAAGGACAAAGTTCCGGACGAATTGGCGGCATGGGATGAAGCGTGGGTTCACAGATGGGTGTCATTGGACCCGGCCCTTGCTGATGTCGACCTGAGCGATTACTTCTGGGTTGCGCGGGACCGAATCCGCGCAGAGCTGACTGGCATCGCGGCGGTTTCGCCGGTTGTGCGCCGCTTGTTTGAGTCACTTGTCGCCGCCAACGACGTCGTATGGCGGCTGACTATCCAGGAGGTGGACGCCCTGGAGCGCGATGACCAAGCAGCACTCCAAGGGCTAATTTCGAGTCACGTCATGCGCCATCCCGATCAGGAGTCCGCAATCCGGTCACTCGCACATCTGGCCGAATTGAAAGTCCCCGGAGCTGGCGCGGTTCTCATCCAAGTCATGCGTGCGGTGCCAGCCGCGACCCTCAACGTGAATGCGCCACTCCGCCTGGAGGCGGCGATCAAAGCTGACCCCACGTTGCAAGTGGGTCTGAAGCCCATATTGGAAACCTGGGCTGACGGCCAGTCGCCTGCTTCCAGATCGGCGACCCAGGTCCTGCGGCGGCTGAATCAGCCAAGCCGCAGAGGTTAATGGGAACTTCCAAGGGGTACGCGGCCCCAACGGGTGGCCAGTGGACAAAACTCAAACGCGATGTCAGCCGCTTTGCCCGCGACGTCGAACTTGGACTTCCAGCACCCAGCCAGCCGGACCCGCGGATTGGCAACCTGCTGGCCCAGTTAGTTGCTGTCCTGGGTGGTGCCGCGGCCCTTTCACGGGCCGCCGGTGTGGGTGCCAGCGCGGGGAGTGGCAGTCCTGTTGGGATTGGAGCGGCGGCGGCAAGAACCGGCGCAGGGCTAGGTGGTTTCGCCTCCACTGTTGCAGGCGCAGGGCTTGACGAGGCTCTTCACGGGATTGAGCTCGGGGATCTTGCAGATCGTCCAGCTGATGAAGTCGTCGACGCGATAGTTGAACGCCTTTCAGAAGTGCCGGCCGGTCTCGACGAAGCCGCTGCTCGGGAGGCACTCATCCTTCTACTCGCCGAGTTGCAGGGCGACGCCGCAACGCTTGCGGATTTGGAAACTGCTTACAAGAGGGCGGCAGAAGCGTACGGCGTGCGCGGCCTCATGGTGCGTTACTTCGGCTACTACCTATATGTCCTTTTCTGCGAACGGTTCACCGAGCGCCTCAATCGGGACCCCGAGAGAGCTAAGAGTGCGGCCGCTGTGAGCTCACAGATTCGGGAGTATGTCCTGACTGCGGTGGAGGCCAGGCTCGCGGGAACAGACGTGGGGGCGATTGATTGGACTGGACCAGATGGCCTCCAAATGTCCGAGGAGATATTGGGAGAGACCTTGGAGATCTTTGGGGCTCCTGCGTGAAGTCGCGAATCGAAGTCGGTCGCGGCACCCTTAAAGTCGCGATTCCAGAGCTGGGTATTGACAGCACTGTTGATGTTGATCGAGACACATTGGCAGCGAGCTTCGGTCGGGGAGAACCACTCGGAGTCGATAACTTGATTGTCGCTTCAGCTGTTTTCGCCCTTGATCGACTTGTGCCCCGGTGGACAGCTCCCGACGCCTGGACCAGATCATTTGATGTGTCGATCCCAGTCAGCGAGCTTGGAAGCTGGAACGCAATCAGTTCCGACCTGGCAGCCGCATTGAGGTTCCTTACGGGCGACTCCTGGAGACTTCACTTCGCGAGACGGAGTAAGGATCCTTTCGAGTCTGAATACCGTTCGAAGAAGCTCAGAGTGGCCGACGTTGGAGTCAGCCAGCTCTTCTCGGGAGGTCTGGACTCGTACGCGGCGGCAATCTCGACACTTAACAGCTCGGCTGCTCCTGTCTTACTCATCGGACATCAAGACCAGCCAGGAGCACCAGCAGCCCAGGCTCGTCTCGTCGCTCGCTTTGAGGGACACTCACGTTATCAAGGCCGGGCGCACCTCCGGACGATTCGGCTTGGGCCGTCCGGACACGGTCTGCGCGAGTCAAGTTCGCGCAGCCGATCCCTCTTATTCATTGCCCTGGACCTGTACGCGGTCCGAGCTCTTGGGCTTTCATTTCCAGTCATCGTGCCCGAAAACGGTTTCATCGCCATTAACCCTCCGCTCACGCTCGCGCGCCTGGGCGCGTCGAGTACGCGCACGACCCATCCACATTTCATAGCGTCCCTTCAAGAGGTGTGGCGAAAAGTAGGGATCGATCACGTGATTCAGAACCCCTGGGAGCTGCAGACAAAGGGTGAGCTGCTGGCGAGCTGCAGCGACGTCTCGTTGCTGCTTGCGGGTGCGGCTGACTCGGTCTCCTGCGCCCACGCTGGGCGCCGAGCTCACTGGGTTCGACGCGAGGCTCGCAATTGCGGCTACTGTTGGCCATGCCTGATCCGGCGCGCGTCTCTCCACCATGTGAACAGTGACCACGGCCATGAATACGGTCTTGACGTCCTACGCGGCGAACTGCCTCTACATCGGGCGAGCGCAGCTGACATGCGGGCACTTCTTGCAGCGCTTAGAAACGACCATTCCGATCATGAGATCCGCGCACGCGTGCTCTTGGCCGGGCCGCTTCCAGGTGACCGAGTTCGTTATCTCGACGTCGTGAAGCGTGGACTCGCCGAGCTTCGGAAATGGGTGTCTGCTGGAGGCACCGAATTGAGGCGACTCATCACCTCTTGATCGATACGCATTACCATCTTGAGGCGGCGGAGAATCCAGCTCGCATCGCCGATCTGATTGAGTCAAACCACGTGCTTACAGTTGCCGTCACGAGCCTTCCGAGTGCCTACGAATCGATCCGCACGCTATTTAGCCGCTATCGATACATTCGGCCGGCACTGGGATTGCATCCGCTCTTGGCTGCGCAAAACGCAGGAGAGGTGCAGCGATTCAGGGCGCTCATGCAGACTACGAGTTTCATAGGCGAGATAGGACTGGACTTTTCACGACACGGCCGTTCTACTCGAGATGAGCAACTTACTGTGTTCGCCGCGATTCTTAGATCAATCCAAGGTGCACGGCGCTTCGTATCGGTCCATTCACGCGGCGCAGAGGGACCCGTCTTGGATCTCGTTGAGCACGAACAGGTGGGCCCTGTCGTGTTCCACTGGTACAGCGGGCCGTCCGGCACTCTCGACGAGCTTTTGGCCGCCGGACACTACTGCTCAATTAACCCCGCAATGATCGGATCGGCTAAGGGTCGGTTGATCGTGGCTCGCATTCCACCTGAGCGCGCCTTGAGTGAGACTGACGGCCCTTACGTCATGGGTCGGCATGGCATCGCGACACCCATCGACGTTTTGACCGTTGTGGAGTACCTAGCATCGCTCTGGTCGGTGACCCAAGAAACTGTTAAGAAGCATCTCGTTACAAACTTCCGCAGCCTGCTTCCCTCATCAAGTCCACAAGACGTGGCGGGCTTCGCGCGTAATCGACGTGTGGGCTCGTGATGTACAGGCTAGGCGTAGTTGTCACACACCGTGCGACTAGACCGCGCGCCTCTACACGAAAGGCGGCTGGCCCGCGTCCACAAGGCATAGTGACGTGAACCAAGACATTGTCCAGTGCACCGGATACTGCGGCCGCCCGGCGGTTGGCAGGCTTCAGTTCGTTCATCAGGTGCTGCGTCGGCGAGAGGACGGGACGCTCACGTTCGAGTTCGTCGAGCCTCCGATCGAAGTCCCGGTCTGTGATGAGTGTCGTCAAGAAGCCACGGATGGCCGGATAGGGTTCACGTACTGCCTTCGCGATCGCCACTGGGGGAGGCTGGGCTTCGAGTGCCGTGGAGGTTGTGGTCGACGACTGATCGGTTGGATGCTTCCCACTGATTAGGCTCCTTCGAGCTCCGTAAGCCAGCCAGTCTGGCCCCCGGCGATATGTCCTTGACGTAATATTACATTTCTGTTATTATGCCCCGCGTGACCTATGAGGTCGAGTACACAGATGAATTCGATGAATGGTGGGACACATTGACAGTAGAGGAGCAGCAAAAACTGGAGGCGGCAGTCGACCTACTTCAGAGTCGAGGTCCTGCGCTTGGCCGGCCCTTGGTCGACCACATCACGAGCTCGAAGCTGCAGAACATGAAGGAGCTGCGTCCGAGCGCGAGCAACCTCAGAGTTCTGTTCGCCTTCGGACCCGTGCGGGCGGCGATCCTGCTCCTTGGCGGAGACAAGACTGGGCAGTGGGAGGCCTGGTACAAGCAGGCCATTCCGAAGGCAGAACAACTCTATGAAGAGTACTTGGAAGAACTTCGAAGGGAGAGATTGATCGATGGCACGTAAGAATTTCAACGAACTGCGTCGGCGTCTGCGCGAGCGTGCGCCTGACTCTGATGCTGCGATTGCAGCCTTTCGTGACGCCATGGTGCACGACCTCACTCTTGCCGAAGTGCGTCGCGCACGAGAGTTCACGCAGCAGCAAATAGCGGCGGCCCTTGACACGAACCAATCTGGAGTGTCTCGCCTTGAACATCAGACTGACCTGTACCTTTCAACGCTCCGATCCTTCATCGAAGCGATGGGCGGACAGTTGGAGCTCCGGGCTGTCTTTCCAGACGGCGAGCTCAAGATCACAACCTTTGAGGACGTGGGCACCGAACCTGAAAGCGACGCCGTCAAATCCGTAGAGACATCCACAGCCGTGGCCCGGAGGCCCTAAGCGTCGCGACTGAGGCGGCGGCCGGATCCAGCCTGCCTCAGACCAGATACAGCAGCCAGAGTTCAAACAAAGGCGATTTCGAACTGAACCATGCGGATCCTCCGACTTCACATCCGGCGCTTCCGCGGCTTCGATGATCTGACCATCGCGCCCCAGAAGCACCTCGTGCTCATGGGAGAACCCGGCGCAGGGCGAAGCGACCTCATCGAAGGCCTGCGAAGACTGCTGGCTCCAGATTCAACCCGCTTTCCTCTTTCAGAGCCGACTGACTTTCACGCGGGCGACCTAACGGCCCGGGCAGAGATCGAGGCCTACCTGGGGGACCTCGAGCCTGAATTCCAACAGCTCTTCATGGACCACCTAGAAGTGTGGAATACGGAGACGCATGAGCTTGTCCCAGAGCTCGATGAGCTCGACCAACTACAGGACGCCGCACACCAATGGGTAGTTCGAGTCTGCTATCGCGCGCGATGGGACGCGGTTGAGAAGCAAGGTGAGCACTGGGTCGACTACCCAAAGACATCCGATGCGGACAACGATGACTTCGAGAAGGTTCCTCGGCCAGTCCGCGAAAGGATTCCGTTCGCACTAGTCCAGCCTGCGACACGCCCTCTTGATCTTGGTCCGCGAGGCCCATTCCGGAGAGTCGTTGACGCGGCTGATGGCACAGACTTCCCCGCCGCCCTCGAAGAGCTCAACGAAGGCCTCAAAGAGCTAGCAGCCCACCTCTCACAGGGCGAACAGGTAAGCAACGCGCTTGCGCGAGTACTCGAAAGCATCAGCCTCTTGATGGAGGTCAGTGGTGCACCGGCTGGCGATGTGATCCGATTTCTGCCCGAAGGCGGAGCGCTGGGGGCAATCATCAAGTCTCTTGGACCTGCGGTCGATCTTCTCGACGGAGTTGGACCGCTACCGCTGAGTCGCCATGGGTCAACAATGCAAGCGCTCCTAGCCATTTCAGAGGCGATGTGGGCGGCAGGATCACGTTCGGGAATCGTGGTTGCTGACGATTTTGGCGAAGGGCTGGATGCAGCATCTGCGCACCATCTAGCGGCGACTCTTCGTAAGACGTGCGGCCAGGTTTGGCTGTCCACGCGACGTTCTTCCGCAGCGGAGCCGTTTGGTCCGGAAGAGCTAGTGCGGCTGACGAAGTCTGGCCGAACCCGGCGAGCACACCATGGTGAGGTACCAGTCAGCAAGGCCGACCGCCTTGCCGCTCGTCACCTCCACCTGCAGTTGCTTCCAGCCGCGGCGTCCCGCAGTCTGATCGTTGTCGAGGGTCCGCACGATCGAACAGCCTTGGAAGCCGTAGCTCGCAGACTCTTTTTGGCTGATCTGGATGTGCTTCCTGCAGCACAGGGAATCGCGATTATCCACGCGGGTGCGGTCGACGAAGCCGGTGGTAGCACTGTCGTGCCGCGGCTTGCAATTGCTGCCAAGCGGTTGGGTTTCCGGGTCGTGGCTGTTTTGGATTGGGACCGCGACCAGGGTCAGGCCCAGGTCGCGCTGAATGTGGCCCTGGCCGCCTCAGATGCCGTCGTCAGATTGCCAGAAGGCGCTGCCATCGAGGTTGCCCTCCTTGCAGGCCTTGCCGATGACACAATCCGCACCGCGATCCAGGAAGTGGCCGGCGCATTCGCGGTGCCGTTGCTAGGGAACTTTGGACAGCTCAGCGGAAATGCACTAAGAGCGACAGCAATCGGCTTCCTGAAGAGTTCGGCTGGCTTTCATGCGCAGTTTGTCGACGCTTTACCTGAAGGCGTTCTGCCGCCGCTCGCAACGGAGTTGCTGAGGGCGGCCGTTCTTGCCGCGCGAGGCGGCCACGATGGCCACGTTCAACTGTGATTCTCGATGACCTCACAGAGCTTCAGAGGCGAGTTGTCGAGGCAACCGAAAGACGCGTGCTGGTTCTTGGTGGTCCCGGGACCGGGAAGACTACAACGGCTCTCTGGACCGCACGGCAGTCGATCATTGGATCGAGCTTCGAACGGTGGCAAAACGTGCTCTTCCTCACGTTCAGCCGAACGGCTGTCAATCAGATCGTCCGAAAAGCACCGTCGGTTATGCGCGAGGTTGGCGGTCGAATCGAGGTAATGACTTTTCATGGCCTGGCCTACCGCTTACTAACAGCTTTTGGCAGATATGCCGGTGTCGGCCTCGTAGCGCCTCAGATTCAGACCAGAGCGCAGGCCAAACTGCTCGGAAGGCTCGAAGGCAGCTGGAGCTATGACGAACTTATCCCGATGGCCAACCGCATGCTTGACTCTCCCCGAGTCGCAGACCTCGTTCGCACCCGTTGGCCCGTAGTTATATGTGACGAGTTCCAGGACACCGGGAATGATCAGTGGGAACTCGTTCAGCGAGTTGCTACCGGCGCCCGGATGCTGTTGATGGCCGACCCCGATCAAATGATCTACACGTTCGTGCCCGGAGTTAGCGCCCAGCGCATTGAAGAGGCTCGCGCAGGTGCCGATTGGATCGTTGAACTAGAGCCACACTCCCACCGCGACCCTAGCGGGGCAATTCCTGCTCTCGCACGAGCGGTGTATCGCAGGCGATTTGACGACGAAGCAGTCGCCTCCGCGATCGCACAAGGCATTCTGCGAGTCAAGCACGAGGTGTCGGCCGCGGAGCGCCCGGCGGTAATTCGGGATGAGATTCGCCGAATGCGCCGCGAAGGCTGCCGAACGATCGCAATCTTTGGCATGACGAACGCCGGGGTGGCGGAACTTGGCAAAGAGCTTTCGGACCTCGGCGTCGGGCACGCGTTGATCGGCATCTCGGAGGCTCATGGCGAAGCCCTCGCCGCCATGGCTCTCCTTGGCGAATTCGCGGTCGGTGTGGTGGAATGGGGTGACGCAGTTGTTGGGCTCGCAACATTTCTTACTGCCTGCACCCGAGGAGAAGCCGCACCCCCACTAGCTCTGGCTATGGTCAGGGGTGATGGGGTGCCGGAGATCGTAGCCACTGCTTTGACTGAACTGCGGCAGGAACTACGAGATCTAGGGGACGGCACGGTCGGTCAATTGGCCGAGACCATTCGGTCGGCGTGGCACCGCCTAAGAGTGACCGTCGGCGCGCGCCCATGGCGACGTGCCGCAGTGGATTTCGTCTCGGTGGCAAGTGAGTTAGCGGGAATAGACACAACGCCTGACGTGATGAGGGGGATCGCGGATCGGCTCGGCAGGATTCGGACTCGCTCGGTAGTCGGTCATCAGGATGAGGGAAGTACCGTTTCGGTTCAGCTAATGAACTTTCACCAGGCGAAGGGGCGGGAAGTGGACGGCGTAATCCTCGTCTATGGAGAAGACGAGTTCTACGCTCGGCGGAATGAGATCGAGCCATATGTCCGGCAGGCGCGGGTCCAGTACGTTGCTATCAGTCGCGCGCGACGGCGAGTGAGCGTCCTGTTGCCGCCGCGACCGCATCCGGTAATTGCGCCATTTGCTCGAATTCCTCCGTTCTGAGGCCGCGACATTTGGCTGGACAACTTTAGACGAGGGTCGATCGCTTGTCTTTCGTCGCCACCATGGAACGGCTTACCTTCGAGGCTGGGACCCTGGGAACTCTCTAGCTTGTATCAGCCTTGGACTAACCGAAGTTGGCGTCCGGCTGGCCGGCGGCGCCGACTGGCGCGGAGCTGCAGCGCGGTGAGGACGATATCGTTCACTCTCTTCTCGTACTCCGCCACGCTGTTCGTTTCCGCTGCTTTGCAGATCTCTCGAGCTGCGGTCTCCAGCTGATACCAAACGTCTCCGCGGCGCTCGAGGAAGAGCGGGTACCGAGAGTTGATCACAACTGTTCGCACTCCATCCTCGACCACGGTCATGCTTCGTACCCTCGGGTCCAGTGGGCGCAGGGCGATGATCCCGAAGCCTCGCTTCCGGGCCTCCGGTGGCGTGTCGGGCGTCGAAGGCGATGGCACAGGTCCAAGCCGTTCCTGGTCAGCCGTCTCGGCGCGTGGAATTTCGAACGGTAGCTCGGCGACGTCGCGTGGCTTCGATGAAGGCCTTGCTAGAGCGAACCCTGCGAACAGGTCCTGCCTATCGCTCAGTCGTAGCGCCTGGCTGAGCAGCTTGCGCACCTGCTCCGCAACCTTGATCGCGCTGCTCGGCGGCGGAACCTCGACATCGCCCTTGAGCCGACGTATCCAGGTCGCGAGAAGCTTGTGCATCCGCGCTTCGACGGCGACCCAGACCTGACTGTCGCGGTCGAAGTCAGTCTTGTTCATCGTCAGCGCAACGTTCGGAACATCGACTTCGCCCATCAGCCGAACGGTGGCCGGCAACGTCGCCGGTCCCGGATGTCCAAAGAACTCGCCGTCGGCGATCAGTCGTCCGAGCCTGTAACACCGGATCCCAGGAACCCATCCGCCAGCTGGGTGCTCCGGATCGGAGAGACCCACCCAGCCACGGAGGCGAGCTCCACCCGTGTTGATCGCGAATGCGCGCCTCTCGGTGACGGAGAGGGGAGAGGGCTTGATCTCCAGGCGGTCCAATCCCAGCTCCAGCGCATGCCCTTCCAGCAGCGGGCGATACGTCTCGGCCAGACGCTGTGCGAGCCGACGCACGTCGATCCTCTTGTCGATCCCGTCGATGCGAATCCGGACGTAACCAACATCGGCCGGTGTTCGCTTTGGAGTCTCAACCAGCTCGTAGGTCTTTAGCCGCGAGCGATCTCGGTAGTCGTCGTCCGTGAACCGCCAGGCCACATCGTCACCCGGGCGGCTGGCCTCAAGCGAGAATCGCCTTCCGAGATGCCCGATCGCCGCCTTGCCGCCTTGGCCGTACTGACCCAGCAGCTGTCGGCCTCGTTTCGGCGAGCCACCCCAGCGGAGGTAGTTGCGTTCTATCTCGCGAATGCCCATACCCTCGCCACCGACTGCGGTCACGACCAAGGACTGCGGGTGGACGGTAATCTCGACGTTTAGCGGAGTCTTTGGAATGCGCGAGTCGACGGCGTTGTCGATCAGCTCCATCACCGCATCCGCCGAACTGCGGTAGTTGGCGAAGAGAGACGCCGTTATCTCGGGCGCGATCCGCTCTCGGACTGTGATCTTGGCCGAGCTCACGGCAAAAGAATGTAGCTGTCGCCAGCCAAAATCAATGTCTGGGCGCTAGGTGGCGCATCGCCTTCGTCGACCCAGGTCTCATTGGTCTCGGCCCGGTCGTATCGAGGCTCTACGGGCATCCTAGGGCCTCGCTTTCGAGGGTTCTAGCCCAACAGCGCCCGGTTTAAGGCTCAAGCGCCGCTGTGCAGGGATGTGGCGGTCTGATGCCACGCCACTAAGGGCTTCTCAGCGCGTTACGCACATCGCGCAACGCGAGTTGCGTACCGCATTTTGCGCGACGTACGACCGTAGCAGCACCGAACCTCTTAGACAACATTTGGATCGCCCTCTACCTGTCGGGTCGGGCCGATCTTTGGAGCGACTCCTGTCAACAGTTCGCTTGCCTCCTCGAGCACCGGATTGCGTTTCAACGCCTGAGCGAGCTTGAGCACGGTACTCGGGCGCACTCGCTTGCCTCGGAGCGCCGCCTGAAGTGTCGGACGCGACAGGCCTGCAGCCAGGCGCAGGTCCTCCAGACTCATGCCGCGAACGGCGCAGGCGGCCAGCACGTGGTCACGCTTGATGACGACGACAAGGCCTCCACGACCGATCATCGGACGGAGCGGGTCATCGTTCATGGGCAATCGGCTCTCCTCAATTCATCGATTCGTTTGTCCAATAGTTCGCGCAATCGAACCGGCCGATAGTCGGTTGCCTCCACTGAAACGTTGACCCAACGCAAGTCCGTCGATGCGACCTTGGAATGGGTATGTCCGTGAACGTTGAGTTGGTGCGGTCCAAGCTCTGCGGCTGGTAGCGGTCGATGCGTGAAACGAACCAGCCAGCTTCCGTAACTCAGTTCCGGTGGCTCGATGATCGTGAAGCCGGCAGCCCAAATCAGCCCAACACGGTGCGGCCGGTCATGGTTGCCCAGCACAAGCCATTTGGGATTCCCAGGCAGCGTGGAGACGAGTTCCCAGACATCTGGAGCGTTCCCACCAACAACGAGGTCGCCTAAGTGCAAGACGGCCTCGTCGGAAGGCACCGTCGTCCGCCACCGCCTCGCCATCGCAGCATCCTGCTGATCGGCTGAGAACGGTCGACTCGCATAGGCCACGATGTTCGCGTGGCCAAAGTGATGGTCCGCGGTGATCCACAGGCGTGGGAGGGCGGAGGTCAAATCTGCGGTTGTCGAAGGCGCCGAAGCGTGTCGCTCGTCAGTCGGGTCGGTCATGTAAGACCAAGAGTGCCACCGCTCCTTGATCACATGCACGACCGCGGATATCGGTTTGAAAACCGTTGCTCATTTTGATCTCGGGCAGTAATCGAGGGGTCTTGAGATGCTTCGGCCAGGCATAAGATTCGGTCATGCAGAAGCCTGGTTTGAGTCCGATTGGGACTACGCTTGCCGCTGCCCGACAGCGGGCGCTCGCCGACGAGGAGTACCACACGCTCCGGGCTCGACTATCAGTGGCCGAGGCGGTCGCCCGAGTGCTGATTCTGTTCCGCATGCAATTGAATCTGACGCCTGAGCAGCTCGCACAGCTGACGAATACATCGCCATCTACAATCTCACGGCTCGAAGGCGGAAGACATGTTCCCAGCCTCGCGACACTGGCTCGCGTGATAGAGGCCGGACGCATGCGCCTCGTGCTCGGATTCGAGCGCCCAGAGGCGACCGCTGAGAATGGCGAGAGGATTGTGGTCTCGGTTTAGGATTTGTCGGGGCTCTCTGCCAGGTTGTTCCACTCCATGAGTAGTTCGAAGTAGGCGACCAAGCGCTCAGTCATCTGACGAGCCTCCTCTCTAGATCGTGCGTTCGGATTCCCGACTGAACAACGCGACCGCCTCGTCGATCAACGCTTCGTGCTCCGAGGTGGAGCCGAACAGGGGTCGAGCGCTCGACCCCAAGCGTCAGGGGGCCGGACTCCGGCCCCTTGCGATTCCGAAGGCGGCTCAAGCGGCAACTCTATCTGCCGGCTGGAGAAGCCATCGCTGGCCACAACTACCGTCTAATTGCAGCCTAGGGGCACTAACGTGCGGTGACGACGGCGATCCGGGGCGGCGAAGGCGATCCCGCTGCGCTTGCTTCCAGACCCTCAGTGCCGGGAAGCCAGCGAGGTCTCCGAGGTGGATTGCCCACGGGCTCGTAAGAAAGGTGGCCGCCTCTGCTTGGAGCTCGGGGTTGATCCGCGTGTATTTGTCGTCATACGGCTCGTCGTGGCCGTACGCCTTACCCACGTAGTCGCAGAAGGCGAGTCTGAAGACTGCTTTCACGAGCTCGAGCGCGGATACGGCCAGGTCGTCGCTCACGCTCTACGCGGCTCCCAACAGCTGAGACAGTTGCGTCGAAGGCTTTTCCTCTAACGCGTGCGCGAGCTTCCACGCGGTCCGAGCCCGTACCGGTTGACCTCGTAAGGCGGCTGCCAATGTCGGGCGCGAAATTCGGGCCCGGCGAGCGAGCTCGGACAGGCTCCAACCTCTCTCCACGCAGGCGATACGAACTGCGCCAGGCGACAGAACCACAACCAAACCCGCGCTCCCATTTCTGATCGCGGCTGGACTACTACTCATGCTTCAACACTCCTTTGAAATTCGGGGGTCAAACGCTGACCCCTTTGCAAATTCACGCACCTGCACCTCCGCCTGGCCTTCGCAGCCACCATCCCGGCTTTCCGACACACGCTTCGGTTGCCCGTTCCGACCGAGGCAACCCCGCCATCTCCTTCAAGCCGACTCGGCGGGATCCGCTTGCAGCCCACACCGCGCCGAGCGCGCCGGAAGTGGCGATGAGGGCGGTTGTCGTTGTCCAGAAGCGGCACCGCTCCCGATCGCTGTCGAGGTAATCGGTGAGAAGGCCGAGGATCTGCCGCTCTCGTTCTTGGGTCGGCGCCACGAAGAGCACCTGGTTGGCGCCGGCGCCGGGCCGATCGTTGAAGTAGCCGGCGTAGGTGGCGAGCTTTGCTCGAAGGCGACGCGGCTGCTCCGTGCCGCGATCCCACTCGAGGTGGATCAGCACTTCGCAATCGGGCGTGAGGAGGCGACCCCATCCATCCGGGATCGGTGCTCGCTCATCGCCTTCGGCATAAGCGCCCTCTACGCCGTGCTCGCCGACCCAGTGGTAGAGGCCAATGTCCTCTAGGTCACGAGTTGCCGCTGCGAGGTCGATGAAGAACTTGTTCGCCTCGAGCTGGTGGACCAGATGGAAGCGCCGCTCTAGCGCGTGCTCTGCGCGGCGCACGAAAGGGGCCGGCTCCACATCGAGCCATTGCGCGAGGGCCGCCGCGCCCCGCCGCGAAAGAAGGAAGATCGAGGCGCGGCAGACACGTCCAGGTCGCATGACCACCCGCCACGTGCGGACGAGACCGTGATGGACGAGCCATCGAAGCCGGTACTGGCAACTTCGAGGGCCATTGAAGAACAGCGACTGGATCTGGCTCCGGTCTAGGTAGCGGTATGCATCGAGTGCCATAAGGGTGGCCACGTCTCGCGGAGTGGGAGAGTAGTCACCAGGCGAGGAGCGAGGCTCATCACCGAGTCGAAGTTCCAGAGTTCGGAAGATCCTCGCTGACGAAGCTGAGTGAGAAGACAGTCCCGGGGACAGAATCGGCGCTTTTGAATTGCGCGAGCCATTCGCGCCATGGCGCGAAGGCATTCGCGAAGCCCCTGTGAGCTGGAGGCGCGAAGGGTTGCGCGCAGCGTTCACGCGATCTCCTTGAAGGGCCCGCCGGCCCCAAACCGGTTGAGGCGGGCGACGATTTCGGCCTCAACCTCGGCAACCGGCCGGCCGTAGCGCTGCACGCTCTTGAACTTCAGTTCGGCGGCATGGCCTTCGCCCAGTCCGGATGGCTTCGGAAGGGTCGTGCCGGTGAAAGGAGGCAGGGTGTGGCCATCGACGTTCAGCCGAACCGCGATCTGGAAACGGGCCAGTGATTGCAGTTGATGGACCGTCATCGGCTCGAAGTCGCGCGCCACTACCCGTGCGTCATCAGGTCCTAATTGGAAAGCGATCCGCGTCCGGGCATTTGCCGTCAGCGCTTGTCGCGTCGACTCGTGCAGCTGCGCAAGATGCTGATTGGCAAGAGTCAGGTTGAGGCGGTAGGCACGCGCCTGCGCCAGTATCTCGTCGATCGACTGCGGCAGGTATAGGTAGTCGTGGAACTCATCGAGGTAGAGGTTGAAGTCCGGGCGCCACATTTCAGGGCGCCTTGAGCGGGCCGTCGCTGCCTGCCAGATCCGCGACATGACAAAGGCGCCCAGCAAGCGGCTCGTCTCTTCACCTAGCTCGCCCTTAGCGAGATTGACGAGCAGAATGCCTTGCCGGTCAATCACCTCATGCAGGTCAATGGTCGATCTGCTCTGGCCGAGGACGTTTCGCACAGTCGGCCGGAGGAGGAAGGTACGCAGCTTGTTGAGGACCGGGCCGACCATCTGCAGTCGCTGGCCGTCAGTTTGCGCGTCGTACTCCTGCCAGAAAGGCTTCAGGCCCACAGGGTCACCAAGGTTCTTGGTCAACCTCGAGCGCACACGTTTGTCGAGAAGCAGGAGCGGAACCTCGGTGATCGTGGTCTCGGGATGGCGGAGAAGCGTGAGCAGCGCGGCGCGGAGCACGTCATCGGTTCGCGGTCCCCAGAATCGCTCGAAGCTCTTGCGGAAGATCGCTACCACGCCGTCAGTGACGAGCTCGCGCTGGGCCGGGTCATCGCATTCGAGGATGTTCAGTCCGACCGGTCTCTCGCGAATCGACGGATCGATCAACACGATACGGTCCGCGTGGCGCGGGGGAATGCGCTCCAGCAACTCGCGGACGAGGTCACCTTTGGGGTCGATGACGCCGACGCCAATGCTTGCATCGTCGATGTCCTGCAGCGCCAGGTTCAGGAGGAGCGTGCTCTTGCCGACTCCGGTCGGGCCGAGAATGTGAACGTGCTCGCGCCGGTCTACCTGGCTGATGTTCACCCGCACTTTGGTGATGTCATCCAGGTGCGACAGTGAACTGCCAACGCCGGTGGCGGGTCGATGCCGTGGCATGACTCGGACGCGCGCCGACTCCATCGGGACCTGGGTGAGCGGGAGATGGAACAGCAGCGCCAATTCCTCCGGCGCCAACACCATCGACGACCGCCCCGGACCGAGGCGATTGTTGACCGCCTGGTCGAAGAGCGGTGACCACCACACCATTTCGGGACGAAGACGGTTTTCGCCTTCCGCGGCGTAGAAGGCCGCGACGATGGGCTTCAGTGCCGCGATGGCAGCTTTCGTAGTGGGCGCCCAACAGCAGAGACGAACCTCAACGCGCCAGCAGGCCTGGGCGGTCTTGTTTCCAGTCGGGAGGGGCTGATCATGGCGCCGTGCCGGCGGGGTGGGCGTGGGCAGCCGGATGAGCCTCGAGACGAGGCTTTCGTGCGCGTCGAAGCCGCTTAGCTGATCAAGCCGCCTCGAGGCGCGCTTCTCCCATCCCGTGTCCGGCGCCATGGCAATCTGGATCAGGCCATCGCCCGCCTCGGCAAGCGCCTGGGCGGCCGACGCAAGCGAGTCCGTCCTGGACGGGCTGAGCGCGTAGATGTCGTCGCGCCACATGCGGAGGCGGACTCGGGCGGCGCTTTTGCCCGCAACGCGAGATGTGACTTCCGTGGGCACGATGTCGGCGTCCGCTAGCGCGCTGCGGAGGGCGCTGATCACCAACGTCTGGAGGTCCTTTGGGAACGTACAGCGGGTCGTCAGCTGGCCCTCCACGGCTTCCAGCTCAAATGTGAGCCAGGGCTGGCCGACGAATGCCCTCCTCCACCAAGGCAGAGCGATCGCGAACAGCATCCTGTAGGCGCCCACCCATCGCGCGGGCTCGTAGACGCCTTCGTCGGGCGGGATGATCCGCACGGCGACGAGGCGGGTTTGCCGGAACGACTGATGTAGGCGCGGTCCACCGACCTTGACGAGCATCCACATGAGTGCTATCGCTGGGGCCGCGACCACCACGACATGGGCTGCCACTACGGCTGCGTGAGCCACTACAAACACCAGTCCGTCGAGAGCGCTGTTGATTGCGTCGACGAGTCGCTGAAGCTGCTCCGCTTGCTGCTCGCCAGGCTGCGGAGTGGGGCCTCCCACCTTGAGCCTAGGCACCGCGAGCAGCGCCAGGGTCGCCGAGAGGTCCCGAAGCATCCGATTGAAATTGATCACGCCATTACCCCCTCGATGAAATTGGCTCTACCGTCGCAGGCGGGCGCCTTCGCACCGCCTTCTGTACCAGCCGCCCACCTTCCAACCGTCGCCGGGACGCCTTCTGAGGTTGGTTTGAGGCGTTTGTCGCCCGGTCCTCTGAATTCACGATGTGGACTCGCCGGCGGCAAACACCTTCCGATCACCTTCCGTGCGTCGCCGACGCCTTCCGAACGCCTTCCGTCCGCCTTCCGTATTCGCGAAGACGCCTCCAGGCGGGGCCAGGAGAGCCCGCTTGAGCGCTCAAGGCGGGAAAGAAGGGCGAAAAACGGCATGCCTGGAAGGGCGCGGCCGCTGCGATCGTCGTCGTGAGCTGCAATGACCTGGCTGTTCAGGCGTGTCTGCGCGAAAGCCTTCATGCGAGCAGCCTAGAAACGAGGCGCACGCTGACCGCACGCTGAGTGCCCGCTAAGCGACCCTAAAAGGGCCAAACCTACGTTCTGTCTCGATCTCAGGGTGTCCGTTGACCGCACGCTGTGCGCACGCAGCGCGCACGCTGGGCGCCTTTTGACTGCCCGCCGGGTCGCGTTGTTGGCCGAGCGACCCCGAGGTGAGGGGTGCGAGGAGGTTCCGGCGTGTCTACGCGAAAGTCTTCATACCTAAATCAATCCCCTGCGGCGGAGGCAAAAGTGACGGTCGGGCGCACCCGCAGTGCACCCGCTGACAACACGCTGAAAACCCGCTGAGAACCCGCTGAGATCAGGCGGCAAGCATCGTGAGGTCTGCGCAACGGCGGGGCGCGTCAGAGTACCGGTCGTGACCGGCAAGGAAAGGATCCGGGTCAGTACGGGCTCGGCGGGCTACCCTACGCCAGAATGGGTGACCACAACCGCGGAGTCTCCGGTTCCCAGTACCACGGCCGGCTTGAGCTCACATGGACCAATAAGGACCAGGCGCTGCTTTGGTCTGAGGACGGCAAATACCGGTGGGTTCCGCCGGCCGACTACCGCGTCGCCGAAGTCCGGCTACTCCACGGCGCGGGCGAGGTCGGCCAGGTCGGACCACATTCACGTCGAGCGGCTGACAACCTGCTGATCCGCGGTGATGCCCTGAACGCGCTGACTAGCCTTGCCCGCATCCCCGAGTTCCAGCGCGAGTATCTCGGCAAGGTCAAGCTCGCATACCTCGACCCACCCTTCAACACTCAGCAGGCCTTCGAGCAATACGACGACGCCCTTGAGCACTCCGTCTGGCTGACGATGATTCGTGACCGCCTGGTACAGATCAAACGGCTTCTTGGCCCCGACGGCTCGGTGTGGGTGCATCTCGACGACTGGGAAGCCCCGTACGCGCGGGTCGTCATGGACGAGATTTTCGGCCGGGAGAACTTTGTGGGGACAGTTGTGTGGGAGAAGGCTGATTCCCCTCGGAACTCCGCACGCCAATTCAGCGCGGATCAGGACTACATCTTCGTGTACTCGAAGAACCCTGAGTGGGTGCCGTACCGTCTCCCGCGAACGGCGGCAGCCAATTCGATTTACTCAAACCCGGACTCCGATCCTCGCGGGCCGTGGCTGCCCGGCG
>WNFJ01540372.1_pt1 | contig 20079 bp, 16 predicted proteins | sample 5400461 | NCBI WGS metagenome assembly WNFJ01 (sample SAMN13153349, study PRJNA577476) | soil metagenome | isolation source: 115 cm saprolite on Douglas fir-dominated hillslope | place: USA:California | collected 2013-09-17
AGCGGTTGAGCTATTCGAAAACATGGAAGAGGTGAAGAGAGAAGCCGCGGAGTTCATGAGAGTTCGCGCGGTTTGGCAATTTTTCGAAGCCGAAGCGGAAGGCGAATTGGTGCACCTGTTCACGACTGGAGAGAAGGAACCGGTGCATACATTCCGGTTTGCGCGGCAACGACAAGGCGATTTTCTGTGCCTGAGCGATTACGTTCTGCCTGCCAAGAATGGGCAGCGGGATCATCTCGCTTTGTTCGTGGTGACCGCGGGAGAGGGAGTGCGCGAACGCGCCGAAAAAGCGAAGAACGAAGGGTACTACTTCAAATCACATGGCCTGCAGGCGCTGGCGATTGAGTCGGCTGAGGCTTGCGCGGAATGGCTGCACCGGCGCATTCGCGAAGATTGGGGCATTCCCGATCCACCAGAAATGACGATGGCGCAGCGATTCACTTCACGTTATCGAGGGAAGCGTTACAGCTTCGGCTACCCGGCCTGCTCGAATCTCGAAGATCAGGCGGGCATCTGGAAGCTGTTGAAACCGGAAGAAATCAGCGTTCAACTGACGGAAGGATTCATGATGGATCCGGAAGCGAGCGTCAGCGCCCTGGTATTTCATCATCCGGATTGCACCTACTTTTCCGTGGGGGATGCCGGCGAAAACTGAGCGTAGATACACACGTCAGTAGTGTGGGGGAGCAACTCGCGGCGCTCAGCAGGATTCGTGCGGGGCAAGTCGATGCCGGTCATTTGTTATCTGCCAGAGATTTCACCTAATCCCTCTGCCAGCAGCCACGACTAGATCGGGTAACCGCCTCGAAAGGCTAAACGGCAGTTACCCCGAAGGCACGCGCATTCTGGGATTGAACGGCGGGTAGATTGCCTACAAACCTTCGGCCGCCGTCGCGGGTCTTTCCGAGTATCGCTGGGAATTGGAGCAACCCGCGGACGCGGTGGCCGACGCGTATTTTGTCGCCGCGATCAACTGCCTCGGGACCGAGGCGCCCTGGAAAATCGGCGAGTTTTGTGGCAAGGGTTATTCTTGCGAACCCCGGGGGAAAGTCGTGGCGCAAGCGAGCTAAGACAAGGGTAAACTGCTCTTGAACCCCAGCCCCGTCTGACATTCACCTCTGGGAGCCAGACATGGGGCAGTCGATTTTCCTGCGCGGCACAGCGCAACCGCTTGCTGTTATCCTGAACGGTGCAGCAGTTTCCGGCGGATCGTTCAACATCCCCTTCCAGTGGATCATGAGGACCGGCCTATGATGAAGCGACTTCTCCTATCTGCGGCACTAGCGTTGCTCGCGGCAATGTTTCTCGCGGCAATTCCTTGCTGCGCACAGCTGCCGACCTACGCGGCGAACGGGCACAGTTGCGCGTTTGGTGGGCCTCACGCAGCGACGGGCCTCAAATGCCCGCTTCCTAATCCTAGTGGGGCCAACAATGCGATTGTCGTGGGTTTCGCTTATGACAGCAATCAGAATGGGACTGCAGGTACAACCGACGACAAATCTAACACCTATACGAAGGCGGGAACCTTCAACGATTCATCCAACACCAAGAACATAGATATTTGGGTAGCGTGTGGTGCGACGGCGGGTGCCACCCAAGTTGAGCCACTTCTCACCGGGAATGCGACGGCGACCGTCGTTACGGATGCTATTGTGGCGGAGTTCTACAACGTCGCCACTTCATCCTGCATTGACAATGGGACTTTTCAGGGTAACGCGGGGGCGGGGTCAAGCGTAACGACAGCGTCCACCACGCCCGGAGCATCCGGTGAATTGCTCGTGCTCTTTGCTTTCTCCGACAGTGGCAACGCAACTGGATGGACCATAGGTTCGCAATCAAACATTACCTGGATGCTGCTTGCGGCGCAGGCGGATACCGGGGCAAGGGTTCCTGGCTTGGCCTTCCAATATGGCGTCTATAGCTCCACTGCGGTAATCAGCCCGACAATGAGCACGACGGGCGGGGCGGGCTGGATTGCTGCATCTGTTTTTCTCAAAGCCGCGAATGCAGGCACGGCACCCCCAACAGGAAAAGTCCGCGTGCTTTTTGACCAGGGAGTAGATGGCAACTCGCTCGCAGCGGGAAGCAACGTGATACGTTGGCCGCACTACGGCAATACGCCAACTATCTTCAGCATCGATGGTGGAGGAACTTTCACGACCACGACGCCCACGGATTCATGCAGCGATTCATGGTCACAGGCGATAAATTCCCCGTTCGCTGGTGGCGGTGGAGCAACAGGCGACCAGGTTTTCTTCGCGAAGAACGCCAGTGCATGCGACGGCACGATAACGATGGTGTTCTCTGGTGCTAACCAAAGCATAGATATGCACTTCTACGACGTGGATGGAGCTGATCCTACGACTCCGGTTTGTGATAGTAATGGAACTGGTCGCGTCGAGACGGCATTCGGCTCTCAAAATGTGGGAGGGAACCTAGCCGATGCTCCAGACATCACTCCTTGCCGAGCGAATGGTGTCGTCATCGCGCAGATTGACATAGGAACAGGAGGGGCAACCGGCGTCACGAGCACCAACGGAGTTTTCGACTCGTGCGTGCCGAGGCCCTATGAACCGCTCACCGAATGCGACGAGAACAACGGATGGGCTGTGTTGAACAACACCAGCACGAGCGCCATTCCGTGGACGTGGACATTCGAGCAGGCAGGCACCGGGATTCAGGGATGGGGAGCGATGTCGCTGGCGATTCAGCCGCCAGCCGATGGAACAGCGACCAAGCTGGCGTTCACAATGCAACCGTCGAACGTGGCCGCAGGGGCGCCGATTACTCCGGCGGCTCAGGTGAGCGTTGAGGACACGCAGGGGAACGTGGTCACCACGGCAACGAATGCCGTGGCCATCGCCATCGGGACGAGTCCGCCGGGTGGGACGCTGGCGGGGACGACCACAGTGGACGCGGTGAACGGCGTGGCGACGTTCTCGAATCTGAGCATCAACAAGGCGGGGACGGGCTACATGCTGGCAGCGAGCGCCACCGGTCTGACAGGTGCGACGAGCAATGCTTTCAATGTGACCGCCGGAACGGCAGCGAACGTGGCGGCGACGGCAGGGACGACGCAGACCACGCCAATCAATACGGCGTTCGCGACCAATCTGCAGGTGACGGTGACCGACGCGAACGGGAACGGTGTGAGTGGAGTGTCGGTGGCGTTCACAGTGAACGCAGCGGCGAACGGCGCTGGCGGAGCCTTTACCGGAGGAAACACAGCGACGACGAATGCACAGGGAATCGCCTCGGCGAACACGTTCACCGCCAACGGGACGATTGGCACTTACACGGTCACTGCGAGCGCTTCGGGGATTTCCGGGACAGCTTTGTTCACGCTGACCAACCTGTCCGGGCTGGCTGCAAGCATAACGGCAGTCTCTGGCACGCCCCAAAGCGCGCAGAGTAACACCGCTTTTGCCGCGCTGAAGGCTCTGGTTAAAGATGGCGGAGGGAGCCCGCTCTCGAACGTGACGGTAACATTTACAGCGCCGACCACGGGTGCGAGCGGCACGTTCACAGGCGGATCCAACATCGCCACCGCGAACACGGACGCCTCCGGGACGGCCACGGCGCCCACGTTTACCGCCAACTTCACGAACGGAACTTACACCGTGAACGCTACCGTGTCCGGAGCGGCCACTCCCGCGGCGTTCGCGTTGACCGAGACCGCGGGCGTACCATCGGTCACTAACTTCTCGCCTTCCAGCGCAACCGTTGGAGGAGCGGCCTTCGCGCTAACCGTGAATGGCGGGAACTTCGTGACGACGTCCGTGGTGAATTTCAATGGTGTCGCAAAGACCACCACATTTGTCAGCGACAAACAACTGACGGCGGCTATCACGGCAGCGGATATCGCCATGGCTGGAACGGTCAACGTGTTTGTGACGACCCCAGCGCCTGGTGGTGGAACAACCACAGCGCAGACCTTCACGGTCAACATTCCAGTACCGACGCTGACTTCGATCACACCAACAAGCGGCGTGCTCGGACAGGCAATAAATCTGGCGTTGACGGGCAGTAACTTCATTGCTGGCTCGGTCGTCAACTTCGGCGTTAATGCGGACACTGGTGGCGCAGCGTCCAACGGCGGGAACACCCTGGTCATCCCCATTCCCGCGGCTCAACTAAATGCTGCGGGGCCAGTCAGCGTGAGCGTCAAGAACCTGACGCCCGGCGGGGGATCTTCCGCAGCTGTGCAATTCACCGTTCAAAACGTACAACCCGTTATCGGCTCACTCTCACCGTCAGCCGCAACCGCGGGTTCGGCTGCCTTCACGCTTACCATCACCGGCAATGGCTTTGTAAGTGGAGCGACGGTTGATTTCGGCGCTGACAAGGGGCTGAAGCCGGCATCGACGACCGCGACCCAGATCCAGGTAACCGTACCGGCCACAGACATCGCCACAGGCGGAACTGCCAATGTCATCGTGAACAATCCAGCGCCTGCCGTGGCGTCTTCGGTGGTAGCCACATTTAACATTAACAATCCGCTGCCGACACTTGCATCCCTAGGCCAGTTACATTCGGCTGGCGGGTTTGCCTTCACCTTGACCGTCAATGGAACGAATTTCGTCGCTACTTCGCAGATCAAGTTTAACGGCAAGGCTGAACTCACGACGTTCGTCAGTACCACGCAACTTAGCGCGGCGATCCCCGCTGCCGACGTTTCCACTGGTGGCGCGGTCCCCGTGACGGTAACGAACCCCAATCCAGGCGGCGGTACGACTGCTCCCTTCAATTTCATCGTGGATGACTTTGCAGTCAGCGGGCCCACCAACCCGGTTACGGTTATTGCGGGCCAAGCAGCACCGTTTACGATTACCGTCCAGCCCGGCGCGAATGGTTTTGCCGGTCAAATCTCGTTCAGCGCCGCAACGGCGCCTCCAGCGACCGCACTGCCTGGAGGCACTGCGGTTACTTTCGCTCCAGCAAATGTCACTCCAAACGGAAGTACGGTTACCACAACCATGACGATCACCACCACTGCGCGCGGCACGATGCCTCCGTTGTCGAGCGACCGGCGCCCGCCTGGAATGCCCCAGCCTTTTGCTCTGTTCAGGATGACGAGTGCAATTCTGGCTTTGGCCTGGCTATGGATGATGGGGTACGGCGCCCCCCCTCGGAGACCGAGAAAGGTAGTCCCGGCTCTCGTTCTGCTCCTTGGTGTCATCATTGCTGGGTGCGTCGCGATATCTCCTAACACACCGACTGGCACGCCGGCCGGCATGACGAACATCGTGGTGACATCGCGGGCTGGTACACTGTCACACGAAACAACCGTCACCTTGACGGTCAAGTGATCTTTCCTTGGGGCTAGTTGACCCGGGATTTTGTACCATAGGGAGTGAGAGACTGCCCTAGACGATCAGGGAATACCCTTCACGATCAAAGGGCCGAGGCGATTCGTCAGGGAGAGCGGGAGTTTTTTCCACACGCGCGTGGCCCAGAAATACTTCTTGCTCTGCGGACTGTGATCAGGCAGATCGCCCGCGTCCTTCCCCGGATAAACCCAAAATGTTTCATGCGGAACGGCGCCCCACTGCTCTTTGAAAACAAATGTGCCACTGTCTCGCGTGGAACGGCCAAAATCGAAGGTCTTGAACCCCATGATGATCGACTGTCTGAGCATGTGCCAGTAGAGCAGCATGTTCGGAGAGAGATGGTTGAAGCGGCGGAGAGAACTCGACCAAGGGACTTCCATTTTGTCGCGGTGAGAGAGAAGAAAGCTGGCGGCGATGCTCTCCTTCTCGCGCCGCACGACTACAACGTGGGCGTTCTGAGGAAACGTGTCCAAGATCGCGCGGAAGAATTTCTTGGCATAGACGGGCGTACCCAAGTCTCGCATATTTTCCGCGAACACCGTATAGTACTCGTCAAGCAATTCTTTCTTTCCCCAATGAACCGTGAATCCTTCCTTCTCCGCACGACGAACCTGCGTTCGCAGCTTCTTCTTGAAACTCGTCCAAAGCAAGTCAGGATCACCGGGGAGAGACAACAACATGATGACTTTGTGGGACCTGGCAGGCCAGCCGCCTGGGGCCGGGTTGGTCTGGCGCAATTCAATGTAGTCTGCACCAAGTTCATGCTCCAGGCGCAACGCGGCGGAAATCAATTGCTCGGCTGCTACGTCGTCGTCGGCCAACAAACCACCATAATTGAAATACGGCATGGAAACCAAGGCCTTCCCAAAAACACGGCTCTTCAGGTAGACGAGAGGGAGTATGCCGGTGAGGCCATTGGGACCTTCGGATGCTAGAAAGTAGGTCTTGTGATTGAAACAACCATGGATCAAACCGGCCCAGCCAGAGTCGTGATACAAGCTTGCATTCGGATGACGGGATACGTACTCATCCCACTTGCCAGGTGGATTCTCTTCGGAGCCTATTCGGTGATTCGAAGTTTTCGTTTCGATTCTCAAGGAGGGTTTGCGCCTTCTCCCACTGAAACAGGGATCGCCAAGAGGGTTCGGTTTGGAAGATTGAGACCCCTTGTAGTCTTTGAATTCTACATCAGAGGGAGAGATTGCGTAGCTTCAGGATTTGCAGGAGGCGATTAGGACGAGTGTTGACAATTTGATTTCGACAAATGGTTATCGAGGACAATGTAGGAAAGGTTTCTGGCGCGAAAGCCGGATGAGATGACTAGCTCGCATCAGTGTTACCGAGAGTTTCTTGAACAGCCGAGATGCCCATGATATCTATATCAGTCGTTATGAAAAGTTGTGTCCTGAAGGCGAGCGGAATCGGGAAACCATTCTTGGCTTGCCGGCTGTCGCGCTCGTAGGAGAACACGCAGATGGATTTGCTAATGACAGCACTTCTCGCAACCATTCAGTGGGGTGGTACATGGCAAGCTGTGAACTTCTTCGATTCTGCGATCATTTCCTTCCTCAACGGTTTCGCACATCGTTCCTACACCATCGATACATTTATGTACCTACTTGATTTCAATCCACTCATGAAAGCAATACCGATTCTGGCGGTGGTTTGGTGGGCTTGGTTTAAAGACGGAGAAAGCAGTACCAACAATCGCGAATTTCTTCTTTTTGGAATTATGGGTTCCGCTGTGGCCGTTGCTGTTGCGAGGACATTGTCTCTCATGGTTCCTTTCCGCGAGCGGCCAATGCGAAATTCTATGCTTCACTTTATACTCCCGTACAATGTGAAGGCCGAACACTTACTTGGTTGGAACTCATTCCCTAGTGACAATGCTGCGCTATTTTTTAGCGTAGCAACGAGCGTGATATTCATTTCCTGGCGCGCAGGCGTTTTTGCGGTTTTATACTCTTGCTTAACTGTGGTGTCGCTCGCATTTACTTGGGGATTCACTATCCGACTGATGTAGTAGCAGGCGCTCTGATTGGAATCGGTGTGGTCTCTCTTTCCAGAGTTACGACGGTGAGAGAAACGATAACGAGTCCAGCACTACGGTGGCTGAATAGGGCCCCAGGTCCGTTCTACGCGTGCTTCTTCATCATCACTTATGTAATCGCCGAAACCTTCAGTTCGTTGATCGAGGCTGGCGGCTACTTCTACGCCACGATGAGAGCCATAATCAGGTGGCTCTAGTAGTGCCGAGTCAGGTTAAATCTGAACAGCCTGTTCGGTTGGCAAAGAAATAGCGAAGGCCTTCGCTCGGAGCATGGGTATTCGGTAGAAAGCGTTGACAGCGGTTTGTGACGGAACCGGTGGTCTACGAGTCTGTGTGGGTACTTATTTTTTGCGAGTCGCGACCCCAACATGTTGTGAGGAGATGGTGGACCTCACACAATTCATAGCCATAATTTGTACTTGCCACGCAGACTCGTCTGCGCCCAGAGGCAGCGGTTCCCCTACTCCCCCACCACGAATACTGGCAACTACTTGGACTCGGAAGACCTAGTAGACGACCCCTCACTCGTAGACGTGGCCAAGAGAAGTTTGCGGAGAAGCAAAGCCCCAGCAATCAAGGTGAAGCCAATAAGGGTGAGCCGACTTGCTTCTGGAAGCGTTCCAAGGACAAGTAGAGCAATATGCATGTTGAGATCAGCAGCAAGCTGAAGTCCAAAAATGGCGATCACCTAAACCTTTGTTTTACAGTTTGTTACAAAAACGGAAAGGGTCCACGGGCAATGCGAGTGGAAAAAGCGTGGAGCAGTGATGCAGGTTTCTTCCTTAATTTGCCATTAAACTCGGGAGGCATGAAGAAGTGGAACGGGGATCGAAAAAGAGCTCCCGGGACCTGCAGCGACCAGGCATTTCACGAGCGGCGCAGACCCCTGAGAACAGACCGAAAAGGCGTTTGAGATCGGAGGCTGCAGCAGTTCATAGCCCTGTAACGCTTCGAAGCGCATGGCGTGCGGCTCGCCCCAATTCGCAGGTGAATTCGCGGCGGGCTGATATAGTCGAGCGCGCCAAGAGACTGTAGATTCGTAGTTTTTCCACGATGGGGATGGGCGCACGCGCCACAGAACGCAAGTGAGCCCCGAGATGAGTCCAGTTGCGCATGAAAAGCTTTTCGCGCTTCTTGGGATCATAATATGCCATGACGTCAGCCCCGTTCGTCATCGAGCTCGAGGCTTCTTCGTGCATACGCCGATAGAAGAACGCGTCCGGGATCTCATAGAAGTATCCGTAGAGCGACATCTCGGCAATGAGGGGGAAATCGCCGCCACTGTAGTTTCGGAGCAGGCCTGTCTTCCGGAGTGGATTGGCGCGGCTCAAACCATAGTGTAGATTACCGAGCCGCAGATTCTGCATCAATACAGTCCAACGCTGGCTTGGCCGGCCGTGCACTATATGGAGTTTTTCGTCGAAGTCGCCAATGATCCTTCCTTCCGCGTCAATAAGCCTCGTCCTGGGGTATGCGACGAATACAGAAGGGTTGTGGTCAAGAATATCCACGGCGCGCTCCAGAAGATTTAGACTCACCAGATCGTCTGAAGGAGTCCAGCGGAAATACTCCCCGTTGGAGAGCTCAAAACACCGGCGATAGTTCCCTGACGCACCGAGGTTATCGGGGTTGCGATAATACCTTACCCGCTTATCCTTTTCAGCGTAAGCCCGACATATTGCCTCGCTCTTGTCCGTAGAAGCGTTGTCAGTAATAACGAGTTCAAAATCCGAGTAGGTCTGGCCGAGGTGAGCCTCAATGGCAGCCCCAACGTACTTTTCCTGATTATAAACCGGCATGCCCACGCTGACTCGTGGGTTTCGCATAACATCCGTCATGGATTTCCTCGCGGACCGTCTCGCGACCACCCGTCAGCGACGCGGGGAGTTGATCTTCGGGACCGAGGCGTGCCCATTCATGCTTTCTTGAGTGAGTGGCAATGCGAACGCGAACAGAGTCCTACCGGCGATCACCACGATGTACTGGTGGCCTGCCAACACAAAGGTAATAGGTGGAGCATGAACGACGGCACCAAGAGGGGTGGTCCAAATCTTCTTGCCGGTGTCTGAGTCAAGAGCAAAAAGCTCAGCCCCATATCCTCCGAACACAAGATCCCCTTCAGTGGATAGCAAGCCTCCCATATCGCCAGCCCGCATCTCTGATCCACCGGTCGCAATAGGCGCATCCCAGCGCAGGTCGCCAGTTGTCACATCAACTGCCCGGATGGCGATGGAGATAGGCTGGTTGGGCGCGCGCTGATAGGTACTGCCGGCGAATGGGCTGCCTTGATGAAACTGGGGGAACTGATCGCGGAAATAAATCGATGCCGCGTCGACCGAGGGCACAAACAAAAGGCGCCGTTGCGGATCGAATGAAGGAGGCCACCAGTTTGTGGCACCCGCTGCCGAAGGCCATATAAGAGTGCCGTCGCGACTCGGACTCAACCCGGGACGGACAATTGGGTGGCCGTCGTCCGTAAAACCTGAAGCCCATGTCTGCTTGGCAAAGGGCTTCGCGAACAGGAACTTGCCTGCCTGCCTATCAAGCGCGTAGAAGAACCCGTTGCGGTTGGAAACCAAAAGGGCCGGACGTAGTTGCCCTAACCATTGGATATCCGCCAGGACGGGCTGCTGCGTTGCATCCCAGTCGTGAGCATCGGAGGGCGTAAACTGGAAATACCAACGTAACCGGCCGGACCGCGCATCAACCGCTACTACTGAATTCGCAAACAGATTGAGACCCGGGCGGGCTTCGGAGTTGTATACCGGAGCCGGGTTGCCGGTTCCCCAGTAGATCAGACCAAGTGTTGAATCGTAGGAGCCGGTAGTCCAAGTCGCTGTGCCACCATGTTCCCAGCTATTGCCAGGCCAGGTTTCATGGCCCGCCTGCCCGGGACCTGGGACCGTATCAAATTTCCATTGCAGAGTGCCATCCTTCGCGGAATATGCAGCAATAAAACCCCGGATACCGAAGTCGCCGCCAGCCACGCCGACCACGACGCGATCTTCGACCGCGAGAGGGGCTCCCGTCATTGAATAACCGTCGTGCCAGTCCGCGACCTTTGCGTCCCAATGTTTTGCGCCGGTGGTGGCGTCGAGGGCAACGAGATGCGCGTCAAGTGTGGCTACGAACAGCGTATTGCCGAGCACTGCGACCCCGCGGTTCTGCGCACCACAGCACAAAGGGATATCGGGGGGGACCGGACGGCGGAACTCCCAGAGGGTTGCCCCGGTCGAGGCATCGAGGGCAGTTACGCCTTCGGGTGATTGCGTGACGAATACCCTGCCTTGCGTAACGATAGGTGTGGCCTCGAGCGACGGGCTGTCAGCACGCAATTGCGCTGCCCAGGCCAAACGAAGTTGCTGAACGTTTTGACGCGAGATCTGATGCTGCAAACCGTGACGGTACCCCGCGTAGTTACCAGCATACATGAGCCAATCGCCCGACCGGTTTCCTTCGCCCAGCATTTCAACAGTGACCGCTGGAAACGGCCGGATTTCCTTGCTCGAGGATTTCCTTCCTATCGCCTCTTCCATTGACATTTGCCTAGCGTAGGCATAGACCTGCCAGATCTCCAAGTCCGAGAGCTTCTGCGCGATCATGACCGTTCCCCGGCGGCCCCACTTCACAGTGGAGAAGAACGACCAGTCGGTCAAGTTGCCGAGAGCTGCAAGAAGGTTGGGGCCGGTTCGACCGCGAAGATTCTCCCCATGGCATCCTCCACATTCCCTGCCATAGAAACGAGCCCCGGCTTCTGCCGAATGGCGGTCATTGAAAAGGGTACTAATGCTTGCGTTGACGTTGGGCATTTCGGAAAGCTCTCCCAGATAGACGGGGCTGCCCGGCCGCATCCATCGCAACAGCGTGAGAAAAGGAATCTCGGGAATCTCGCCCGTCAATTTCTCTTTCAAAACGATAAATCGCCAGGCCACGCCCTTGGATATGAGCGCTGCAGAGCCCAACGCTAGAACAGCAACGGTGGCCCCGATTGTGAGAATCAGCAGTAAGCGTTTGATGGATTTCATGATCAGGTCAGGAATATGCGACCAGCCTTTTGTCAACCTCTCCGCCCAACGTCGCCTCCGGCCAGGGGATTCGAATCCAAAGGCCCCGGAGCAACATACCAGAGCTGCGGGCACACCCGCCTTCCACTGGGCCTCCCTTGTGCTCTCAACGGCAACCATGTCGAAATCCGCGAAACATCATCAACTGGCCTGCAGCTTCTTGAAGCGCTTCTCAAGCGCAGCCTCCGTAGTTGCGGTCCTCGCGCTGAGGCTGGATGTTGCCCCATTGACAGGCTGCAGCCACGCGACTGTAGGAGCTTTGGACACTACGCATCGAGGATCAACTTCCTCGAATAGAAAGCCTCGGCAAATCTTCCGGGGGAATTTGCTTCAAGTCCTCGAATACGCATCAAACCCTGGAACACATCGGGAGTAAACCAGTGCTTGCCGCGCTGCGTCTTGAAGCAAGACATCAGGTACTGAATCTTGCGATCACAAATCTTCCTGTCAAAAGGCACAAAACAGTTGGGGGAGCCAAGATCGCCGTCATACTTGGGGATTTCGTATTCGAGAATCTGATGATTCCGGAAGCTATTCCAGGTCAATTCACAAAGGACGCGGTGGTCTTGGTGCAAGTCCTGGCGGAAGTGCGTGAAGATCAGGTCGGGGTCGATCAGCCGCTTGAGGCCCTCAAAGCATTCCTTGATTTCGCTCCACTGCGTGGGGAAAAAGCTGTCGCGAAAATCGTGGATGATGAATTCGCTGGCCGGCACGCCTTTCAAGAAGAGGCGCGCGCTGTTGCGGGCTTCGCACCTGCGGATTTCGTTTCCGCTGAAGACGACCCAGATCACGCGGAGTTGCTTGTGGCTGCGGAAAAGGCGAAGAAGAGTGCCGCCACAGCCAATCTCAATATCGTCGCAGTGGGCGCCGAGACACAAAACGTTGTAGCGTCCGCTGATTTTTTCTCCCAAAACGAGTGGAAGCAATCTACACCGTCCGGAGGGCCATCACCGCATGCTGAACCGCGTCATTGGGCCTAGGCCGTCTTCACCAGTGAAACTTTGCCGTTCCCTTGCGCCAGAGAGGTAGATTTCCACATCTCCCACGGGGCATTGCCGCGGGCATAGAGTTCGTCGAGGTGCTGCTTGTCCTTGAAGGTATCCATGCTGGCCCAGAAACCATCGTATTGGTAGCCGATGAGCTGGTTGATGCGAATGAGCCTCTGGAACGGCTCGCGCACCAATTCCTCGCCATCCTGGAGGTAATCGAAGATTTCCCTCCTGAAGATGAAATAGCCGCCATTCATCCGAATATCGCTCTGGCTCATCTCGCGGATGTTTGAGACGAGATTGTCTTCGCCGACGGAAACGAGGTGGTAGCTCAGTTTCGGCTTGACGCACACAAAGCTGGCGATCTTCCCCTGGGCGCGAAATTGTTCCAACTGGGACGGCAGAGGCAGGTCGGAAAGCCCGTCCGTATAGTTAGCCAGAAATTCGTCTTCGCCTTTCAGATATTTTCCCACGGCTTTGAGACGCTGTCCGATATTGGAGTTCGTGCCGGTATCGGCAAAGGTGATCCGCCAATCATTAGTGTCGCTATTGAGCAACTCGACCTTGGCTCCGCCTTTGGTGAGAACGAAGTCGTTGGAGGCGCACTCGTTGTAGTTCAAGAAGTAGTCCTTGATGACGTCAGCCCTGTAACCAAGGCACAGAATGAAATCCTTGTGGCCGAAGTGAGCATAATACTTCATCACGTGCCACAGCAGGGGGCGGTATCCGATGGGTACCATGGGCTTGGGGATATTCTCAGAGTACTCCCGCAGCCGCATTCCCAGTCCGCCACAGAACAGAACTACCTTCATAAAGCCTTCTCCTTAACGGCCGATAGATTGGACGCGCGCCGCAGGAGCAAAATAGTGGTTCTGCTCGGTGCGGAGCTTGTCCACCAGGCGTCCTTCGGGAAGAACAACATCCGCGTAACTAAGGATTTCATCTTTGGGGACATCGCGTTCCAAACGGCAGCCCTCAGCCAGACCCATGGGCAGCATGTCCATCTTCTGGCAGACTTCGGAATTCTCGATCAGGCCGTAGGTCGTAAAACCGCCGATTCCGTCGAGGACTTCGCCCGCCTTGAGATCGCGCTTGGCGGCCGTGATTACGTCGCAGACCGGCGCGCCGAGCGGCGTAACCGTGGCGTCGTGGAACAGAACGGCGCGCGCGACACTCGAGGGCAGTTGGAGCGGAGGTAGGTGGTAGGGCGTATAGAAACAATAAAACGGCCCGGCACCCATTTTGAACAGATCCAGATAGAACTTCTTGGTGGGATGCTCGGAATAGCCCAACACCCAAGCCCCGGTGCGCGGCTCTGCGCCCAGAACGTAGTCCACCAAGCCGCCGTTCAGGAGTTGGTCTACGGGGAAAAGCGTGGCGGCTTCACGGACATCCGCGCAACTTGGACCGTACATCCCGCGTTTTCCGACGTGGAAACCCGTGGCGTTGGCCAGAATGGCGCATTCCAGGGAAAGCTTGGTGCCGTCGGCGAAGGAAGTGACCATACGCGCCGACTGGTTGTACTTAGCGGCGAAGGCCTTTTGTGTTTCCGGAGTCCGATAGTGGTCAATTAGACCCTTGATGTTGCCAGCGGCGACTGGCTGATAGCCCATAGTCTTCACAAAGCGGTAGAGATTCATGGCCACGCCGGGTTCGTCACCGTCGGTATCGGTGAGAACGACGCCGGCGCGGTCCGCGTAGACTTTCAGAATTGGTCCGAGCGTGGCGTCGAGCTCCGCATTCATGAGGATGACATGCTTGCCGTGTTCGGTGGCCTTCAGCGTAACCTGAGCGCCGAACTCCACCTGACCCGTGACTTCGATGATGGCCTCAATGCCATCCGCTTCGCAGACCAGCATGGCGTCTTCGGTGACGGCATGCCGGCCACTGGCGACCGCTCGTTCCAGCTCCTCGCGGGTCTCTGCGGTCACGATGGAGTCGAACCCCGCCTCCCGATAAGCCCTGCGAGCGCCCTCCAGAGAACGATTGGCAATGGCCACCAAGTCCATGCCCGGGACTCCGGTGAGAATATTAAGAGCAATCGCGCGCCCCATGAAGCCGGCACCCACCATGGCCACGCGAACGGGGTTACCCGCCTTCTTACGCTTCTCTAGTGCTTGATCCACCATGATCATGCTGCATTCTCCTGTGAAGCTCTCGCTCGTTTCTGTGCGCCGGGCGATACATAAGCCCGGTTGGCAACGGCTCACTGCCGAAGCGGCTTATCCTTTGTGGTCTGGCCAGCCCTCGTCCACCGGTGAAATCACTGCGACAGGAAGCGCCCACTGGATTCCGAACGCCGGGTCATTGTGGCGGACACCTCGCGCCGACTCCGGAGCATAGAACTGCGAAACCTGATAGATGATCTCCGTAGTTTCGGTCAGTGTCTGATAGCCGTGGCCGAATCCTTCGGGAACATAGAGCATCTTGTGATTCTCTTCGGTCATCTCAACGCTCACCCATTGCTTGTAAGTTGGGGAGCCAGGCCGGAGGTCGAGAATGACGTCGTAGATTGCGCCCTTTGTGCACCGGACGAGCTTGGCCTCCTGATGCGGAGGATCCTGGAAGTGCATGCCGCGGAGCGTGCCCTTGCGCTTGTTGTAGGCGATGTTGCACTGAACGACGCGGGGATTGAGGCCGTGCGCTTCAAATTCATGCTTACAAAATGTGCGCGCAAAAAAACCGCGATGGTCCTCCCTGCGCTCTGGTTCCAGAACGAATGCACCCTTCAGCTTTGTCTCCGCAAAAATCAATCCATCCTCCTTGGTCCGCGGTGCCATTAAACCTTGGCCTCTGCGAGCGGCTGCGAGACCGCATCGTTCCACCGCAGCGTGGTATCGAGGCGGCCTGTGCCAAGCAGATGCTTGATATGGTCAATGCGCTTGTAACGGATGCCTTCGAAATCTTCGACGTGGAGACCAACCTTCTTATAGGCGTCGAAAAGCTGTCGCGCGCCGCGGCGGGCATCCCATTCAGGCTGAAATTCAGGCAACAAAGTTTGTATGCGACTGAAATCAACCTTGTAGCAGCGCTTGTCAGGGCCCGCGTCTCCAGCGAAATCGATCTTGCAGTCCGGCACGGTCCCTTCGACAATCCGCGCGATATCGCGAATCTGATAGTTTTCGTCGGTGCGACCGACATTGAACGCCTGGTTGTGAACGCGTTCGCGCGAGGCGTGAACAACGGCGATGAAGGCTCGCGAAATATCTTCAATGTGGACGAAAGGACGCCAGGGAGTGCCGTCGCTCTTCAGATAGACGCGCCCCGTGGTGATGGCCCAGGCCACGAGGTTGTTGATTACCAGGTCAAAGCGCAAACGGGGAGAGACGCCGTAGGCGGTGGCATTGCGCATGTATGTCGGGCTGAATGAGGAGTCTGCCAGCTCGGCCAATTCCTTTTCCACGAGAACCTTGGAATGCGCGTAAGGAGTGACGGGATTAAATTCCGCGCTTTCGTCTAGAATGGCATCCCCAGCGGCGCCGTACATGCTGCAGGAGGAAGAAAAGAGAAAGCGGGAGACGCCTGCTTGCTTGGCCAGGCGCGCCAGACGCACCGAGGCAAGATGGTTGATTTCGTAAGTTAATACGCGATTCAGATTGCCCAGCGGGTCGTTGGAAAGTCCTGCCAAGTGGATGACCGCGTCGAAACCGTCCAAGTCCGCGAGTTCGAGATCGCGAATGTCCTTCTGGATGCCAGGAAAGGATGCGGGCTCTTCACCAAAGGTGCAGTGACGAAAGAGATCGCTGTCGAGCCCCACGACAGTGTGTCCGACCGAGGAAAGCATCGGGGCCATGACCGCGCCGATATAACCCCTGTGTCCTGTGACAAGTATGCGCATCGTTGCTCCCGAACCCTACTTCACACCGATTAAGCCAAATACCGTGTCATACTGCTCCTGAAGAGCCTTGCGGAGGGGCGCCATGCGCTCCGACATTCCTCTTCGGATTGCAGGGGCATTGACTTCCATTGCGCGAAATCGCTCAATCAGGTCTTCAACGTTGAAGTCGTTGATGCTCAGGGCATAGTCGGCCAGCCCCACTTGTGCGAGTATGGCGCGGCTTTTTTCGTGATAGGCCACGCCGAGAACCGGCTTGTTCAGCATCAAAGAGATCAAAATGCCGTGATAACGGTTTGCGACTACCAAGTCCGCCCTCGAGATTTCAGAAACAAGGTCTTCCAAGTTCTGAATCGCGTGGCTGGGCAAGAGATGAGGCGAATCCGCAGCACCGTTCATGGCGCTGCGAATGTCTGTAATCGTCAGAACGTCGGACCGTATCTGCGTTGGAAAAAAGAGAACGGAGTGGCCGTTCTTGACCAACCACTCTGTGAACCGGGCGAACTTGTTCACGTAGTCTTGATAGCGCTCCGGATCCGATGTTGCCCAATAGCGGCCGTCGAAGAAGGGCACCGGATTCGTTCCAACAACGATACGCTTGGTGATCGTCGGGGCTGGCCTGGGAGCGGGAAGTTGCAGGCTATACACCAAATCTGGAAACACCGGATGATTCCCCTTAATGCCCATCCCCTTCATCAAACGACTCGATATGGCATCGCGATACGATCGATAGCTCACTCCGTTCAAGATGCGCTTAAAAAATAACTTACTGAGCGGCGACCTAATCGGACCTGCGCCGACACTCAGGATCGCCACTTTTGTGCCGGAAATCTTCGACAGGAGCGTCCACTTATAAAGTGTAAAAGGAAATCCCCATGCGCCGCCGTAACCATCACTGAGTTGCTGGGAGCCGGCGACAAGCAGGAGTTCTACGCCCCTCAGCCGGCGGTAGGAATCGAGCAGAAACTTCGGCTCGGCGAGGACGGCGACCACCGCCTGCGTGAAACGATATAGGGCATGCACTACGCTCCGAAGCCCGGGGATTGTTTTGATAAAAGCCTTAATTCTTCCAGTCGCGCCAGCGTTTGTTGACAACTTTGAGGGACGGCTGGTTGGGGATGGCGCCCCCGTAAGAATCTTTTCGCGACGGCGAATTGGGAAGCATCGGATTCCATGACGCTCGCGCGTATCATCGGGATTGATAGTGAAGCCGATGACCTCAGCATCAGACACTCGCAAGCGGACGTTTTGAATGACTGCAGAGAAAAGAGCCTCATCGCCAAGATTCTTTGTGCCACCGTGGCTGAAAACGCCAATCTTTCTGCTCGACTCAACGAATGCCATCAAGAAGTTTCTCCAAGAATCCTGAATCCGCTCAAGCGAGGCTCTCAGCCTATCTTTTGTGCCAGAAAAATCATCTGCCAGCCCAGTCCCGCCTTTTCCTTGAGCTCGTCGATCTTTTCTTGGGGGATGATCCACCGAGCGGCGGCATTGAGCTTATAAGAATTCACTAGGCGAAGGATTCCGCGCGTCCCATGAGGAATAATTGTGAGAGCCTTCAAAACCCTGAAGTGCGGAGCCAGCATTTTCTTTAGCTGCCCTCGGCTAAGCTCAAGCCTGATGTGCTGCGGTGGCTGCACGTTCCAGCCCACGTCGCCGAGTCGATCCATCACGAACTTGTTGCCAGTCGTTACGATGAAGTAGCCGCCCATCTTGAGGACTTCACTAGCGAGATCCACGTACTTAGTCTGATCTTCGACGTGGGCGATGACTTCTTGTGAGATCACGATGTCGAAGAAGTTCCTTTGCAGAGCTGCTTCGTAGAGATTTCCCGCGAAATAAGCGATGTCTGGGCAGCGAGCTTGTGCTGCGGCGATCCCTTCCTTCGATAGATCAATCCCGTGCGCCTCGCCGAAATCGGCCAAACGCTCTGTGAACCAGCCGAAGCCGCAACCCAAGTCGAGGATCCTAGGGTGCTTCAATGAAAGGCCCTGAACGAGTCCGAGGATTTCTTGCGCCCGCCTCTCGGTCCAGTCATTTTGAACCTTGCGTTCCTGCCTATGTTGCCAATGCCAATCCCAGAACCTTCGCTGGTCCTCAATTGACGGAAGCACTTGTTTGGGTGCCATCATGTCCTTTTTCTTTTGCTGATTCTTCACCCGTGTGTCTTCCTCGTTCCTGTGTCGCAACCGGGCGAGGCTATAGGCTTCCGAGCAATTTACACCAACACCCCAAGTCAAGGAGAGCACGGCAAGTGCCAAATAGGGTGCTCTAAATGCATGCTTATCTCATTGTGTTTACAGAGGTTAGCTCCATTTTGGCCCGTTTGCCGTGGGACAACTTCCAACTAGACGATTCAGCGATTTTCCCAATTGTGGCACTGCCTTACACCTGCCAAAGAAGACCAGATCCACCCGCCAGCCTAGGAAACTCATCGTGTCAAGCTTGCATTTAACTTCGGATGTAGTCATATAAAGAAAGAACGCGATCTTCGTCGGTAGACCTGGGATTCAGTCGAGGTAGATGCGACGAACGCGCGTTCCGATCGAACAGAGAACATCCTGGACTACAGTCCCTAAGGTGAAGCTGAGATCTGCGGCGGTTTGCGAAAGCTGCCCATCAGTGCCACAGATTGTCGCGATGTCCCCCACGGTGGCTCCGGCGACGTCGGTCACATCGATAGTAGCCGTGTCCATGGAGATACTCCCGATGATCGGGGTGAACTGGCCTCGTACGATGACGCCTCCCCGGCTACGGAGTTCGCGCCTCAGACCATCTGCATAGCCGGCAGCAATCACTGCGATGCGCGATGGCTTAGTGGCGACGAACTTCGCATTGTAACCTACACCCTCTCCCGGTTCGAGATTGCGAATTGCAACGAGGCGCGTCCGCAAGCTAAGTGCTGGTTCCAAGCATAAACTTAGCTCGAACTCTTTCTGGCGACTCGTTGGACAGTAGTTTGGCAAGTACCCGTAAATTGCTGCGCCAGGCCGCACCATGCCAGCCCACGAACTGGGACGTGAGGCAAGCGCGCCGCTATTTGCCATGTGTATCAAGCCGGGCGAGAGTCCCAGGGTGTTCATCCGAGATAATGCACGTGTGAAGCATTTCTCTTGCCTATCTGTTTCATCCGAATCAAGAACTTCTGAGGACGCGAAATGAGTGAATGTTCCTTTAAGTTTCAAGTGCGGGCAGTTGGCCATAGCATGAGCAAAGCAATCCACATCTTTCAACGCGATGCCAAGGCGATTCATACCAGTGTTGATCTTTAGATGAAAACCGAAACGGCGATGAGTACGGTGGCGAGCATTTGCAACGGCGTGTTCGAGTAAAGGAAGCTGATCGCAGTTCGTAACTGCCGGTGTGAGCCCAAGATCTACAAGGAGTTTTTCTTCGCCGGGCCAGTAACCACCCAAAACCAGGATCGGTCGCCGGATGCCGGCATCACGAAGCTCCGCGCCCTCGCTGACAGATGCAACTCCGAACCAATCTGCGCCTGCCCTCGCAAGAGCCTTGACAATGGGGACAGCGCCGTGCCCGTACGCGTTGGCCTTCACAACAGCCAACACCATGCGCGGCTGTTGGCCAGGAGTACAGTTGGAGTTAATTAGGCATCGGACGGCAGCAAAATTGCGCTGAACCGCCTTGAGGTCAATTTCGGCCCAAAGCGGTCTTCCAGAAAGGTTGATCGCCCTCTTCATTTGCAGTCTCAGTGATCTGCTCCCCGTTTTTGGTCCAGTCATAAGTTAGCACTCCGGGGTTCCTGCACATCCGAAGCTTCCCACGTCGGGGCGATAAAAGCGACCGGCGT
>WNFJ01050358.1_pt1 | contig 20077 bp, 21 predicted proteins | sample 5400461 | NCBI WGS metagenome assembly WNFJ01 (sample SAMN13153349, study PRJNA577476) | soil metagenome | isolation source: 115 cm saprolite on Douglas fir-dominated hillslope | place: USA:California | collected 2013-09-17
GAGATCCGAGCTGGCGCTCAGCGTACTCTGCTACAATCTCAAGAGACTGATCGCCATCAAGGGCACGCCCGCGCTGCTGAACGCGCTTCGGCCCTTGCCAGCATGAACCCGCTCGTTCCCCCGCCTTCAGGCCGCCCCCAAGGTTTTCACACGGCCTGGTTCGCAGGGACGACCATATGATCGTCGTGAAAACTACAGTATAAACCGGCTCAAATCCGCATTCTTGGCGAGATCGCCAACGTGCTTCTGCACGTAGGCAGCGTCGATCTGGATGGTCTCGCCATGGCGGTCGGGAGCTGCAAACGAAATCTCGTCGAGCACACGCTCCATCACGGTCTGCAATCGCCGGGCGCCGATATTTTCCACGCTGGAATTGACGGCAACCGCCACATCCGCAAGCGCGTCGATGGCGCCGTCGGTAATATCCAGCGTCACGCCTTCGGTCCGCATCAGCGCGACATATTGCTTGATCAGCGAGGCCTCAGGCTCGGTCAGGATCCGGCGCAGATCATCGCGGGTCAGCGCTTCCAGCTCGACCCGGATCGGCAGCCGGCCTTGCAACTCCGGCAGAAGATCCGAAGGTTTTGCGATATGGAATGCGCCCGAGGCGATGAACAGGATGTGGTCGGTTTTGACAGCGCCGTGCTTGGTTGACACCGTCGTGCCTTCGATCAACGGCAATAGATCGCGCTGCACGCCTTCGCGCGAGACGTCACCGCCGACGCGGCCGTCGCGCACGCAAATCTTGTCGATCTCGTCGAGGAAGACGATGCCGTTATTCTCGACCGCATTGATCGCTTCCTGCACCAGTTGATCGGTGTCCAGCAGCTTGTCGGATTCCTCGTTGACCAGAAGCTCGTGGGAATCCTCCACCGTGAGGCGGCGGTTTTTTGTGCGCCCGCCTAATTTGCCGAAGATATCGCCGATCGAGATCGCGCCCATCTGCGCCCCGGGCATGCCTGGAATTTCAAACAACGGCATTCCGCCGGAGGATTGGGTTTCGATCTCGATTTCCTTGTCGTTGAGTTCGCCGGCGCGCAATTTCTTGCGAAACGAATCGCGGGTGGTGGCGCTGGAATTGGCGCCGACCAGGGCATCGAGCACGCGGTCCTCGGCGGCGAGTTGGGCGCGGGCCTGCACGTCCTTGCGCTTGCGCTCGCGGGTTTGCGCGATCGCAACCTCGACCAGATCGCGGATGATCTGCTCGACATCGCGGCCGACATAACCGACCTCGGTGAATTTGGTGGCTTCGACCTTGATGAACGGCGCGCCGGCGAGCTTCGCCAGCCGCCGCGCGATTTCGGTCTTGCCGACGCCGGTCGGCCCGATCATCAGGATGTTTTTCGGCAGCACTTCCTCGCGCAACGAGCCGGTGAGCTGCAGCCTGCAGCCGCCGCCAACGGTTGCGCAGCGCGATGGAAACTGCCCGCTTGGCGTCGGTCTGGCCGACGATGAAGCGGTCGAGTTCGGAAACGATTTCACGGGGAGAGAAGTCGGTCATGGGCCCTAGGTAAGTTTAAAGTGCTGCTGGCACAAGCGGCATCAGATGATCGGCGGACCCGATTGCCAATGCCGGATCGCCTCAAAGGGGTGGATCAGCATAAGGATGTTCAGGGTCAGATTATCGCGAATATGAAGCCCGACCAAAATCTCGAACGAAAGCGCAAGCGCGACCGTCAACGCAACCGGAAGCTTTCTTGCCAGCAGAAACCCCACCACCATGGATAGCGTATCGGAGACCGAGTTGACGATGCTGTCGCCAAAATAGTCCAGCGACACTGTGCCGGCACGGTATCGCTCGATGATCCAGTTGGAATTTTCAACGAGCTCCCAGCTGCCTTCGACCAGCATTGCAACAATCAGGCGGCCGGGCCAGGACAGGCGCGGCAGCAATAGCCAGGTCGCGGCATAAAACAGGAAACCATGGATGATGTGGGAGAACGTGTACCAGTCAGTGATGTGCTGTGAATTCTCCGAGCTCTGCACAACGCCGTGCCAGAATTTCACGTAACCGCAGGCGCAGATCGGCAATCGCCCCATCGCAAACAGGATCGATGCTTGCAAGGCGATCAGGCCGGCCGCGATCAGCGCCCAATGCCACATCGAAAGACCGGGTGCGGCGCGGGCATGGCGCTCAAGCGTCATGGGTTGCGGACCATCAACAGAGCCGGGCCATCCGGCGTATCAACCAGGCGTTCGCTTTGAAAGCCGGCCTTGGCGTAGGCGCGGACCGCGCGGCCGTTGTCCGGGTCAGGATCGGTCACGATGCGCGGAATTCCTGAAGTCAGCAAGGTCTCGGTGAATTGCCGGATGAAGCTAGAGCCATGGCCACGTCCGATCATATCCGGCTCGCCGATGAATTGGTCGATGCCGCGCGTCTTGGGCGGATGCGAGCCGAAACCCTGGTTCCAGGAGCTGAGTGCATAGCACTGGATATAGCCGAACGGATGGCCGCCAAGGGCAACAATGAACTGATCGATATCCGGGTGATCGAGATCGCCGCTCACCAGCGCATATTGTTGGTCCGGTCGTCCCCACCAGCGCACCACTTCCGGCATTTCGAGCCATTGCCGGACCAAGGAAAGATCACGGACGGAGATCGGATGGAAGGCGTAATCCGGCGGCACCGATCAGCCGCCCTGCAACGTCTCGATGGTGACATTGCGATTGGTGAAAACGCAAATGTCGGCGGCGATATCGAGCGAGCGGCGCACGATGGCCTCGGCATCCTTGTCGGAATCGACCAGGGCACGAGCGGCCGCCAAAGCATAATTGCCGCCGGATCCGATCGCCATCACGCCGGCTTCCGGCTCGAGAACGTCACCGGTGCCGGTCAGGACCAGCGACACATCCTTGTCGGCGACGATCATCATCGCCTCCAGCCGCCGCAAATAGCGGTCGGTACGCCAGTCCTTGGCAAGCTCGACCGCCGCGCGGGTCAATTGTCCCGGATATTGCTCCAGTTTGCTTTCCAGCCGTTCAAACAGCGTGAAAGCGTCCGCCGTAGCACCGGCAAAACCGCCGATGACGTCGCCCTTGCCGAGTTTGCGGACCTTTTTGGCGTTGGATTTGATGACGGTCTGGCCGATCGAGACCTGTCCGTCGCCCCCGATCACCACCTTGCCGCCTTTGCGGACCGTCAAAATCGTCGTGCCGTGCCAGAGCGGCGACTGGGGCTGTGATGCTTGCATTGGAGTACCTCGTGTTCCGGCAAATCTAGGGGCTACCGTGAGGGGATACAATCGGCCCGGGGGTCTGGCGCGCAATCCAGTCACCATAGGCCGAAGTTCAGCCTTGAGCGGGCCATCCCGCAGTAGCGAAGGCAGGACGAGCCTGTTAAAAGGGCGCGTTTTCGGCCACGGGAAGCATGTTTCATGCGCACGGCGACCATCAAGCGCAAGACCAAAGAGACCGACATCGAGGTGACGGTGAACCTCGACGGGACAGGCGTATCCAACGTCGCGACCGGCATCGGTTTTTTCGACCATATGCTCGATCTGCTTGCCCGGCATTCGCGCATTGACGTCGCCGTGAAGGCGGTTGGCGACCTTCATATCGACCACCATCACACTACGGAAGATGTCGGCATCGCACTCGGCCAGGCAGTCAAGCAGGCGCTCGGCACCATGGCCGGCATCACCCGCTATGCCAGTATCCACATGCCGATGGACGAGACGCTTTCACGCGTCGTGATCGACATTTCCGGGCGGCCGGTGCTGGTGTTCAAGGTGGAATTTCCGCGCGACAAGGTAGGCGCCTTCGATACCGAACTGGTTCGCGAATGGTTCAACGCCTTTGCGATCAACGCCGGGGTGACTTTGCACGTCGAGACCCTATATGGCGAGAACAGCCATCACATCGCCGAATCCTGTTTCAAGGGTCTGGCGAGGGCGCTACGCGCGGCGGTTGCGATCGACCCGCGCGCCGCGGGTGAAGTGCCATCCACCAAGGGTCAGCTCGGCGGCTGATTCCTTAGTTCTCGGCGGAGAGTAACGATGCCGGCTTACACAGTTCATGCCCCGGTGACGAACGATGCGGCTGTTGCAGCGACCGAGCGGTTCGCATTCGTCCGCGACGGATTCCACTTCTGGGCCGCCGTATTCGGTCCGCTGTGGCTGGCCTGGCATCGCCTGTGGCTGGCACTGATCGGCTGGATCATCGTTGCGCTTGCAATCGACGTTGGAATGGCGAGGCTCGGCGCCAGCGCGACAGCGATCTTTATCGCGAATCTGTTGATCGCGCTGCTGATGGGGTTTGAAGCGTCGAGCATCCGGCGCTGGACCTTGTCGCGGCGTAACGGGCGCCAGCTCGACATCGTGGTGGCCCGCAACCAGGAGGCGGCCGAACGGCGCTTTTTCGATCGCTGGACAGCCAAACAGCGCGTTCTCAACGATCAAACCGCGGTCGATCGCGGCGCGCCGCCGCCGACGCGGGACATTCCGGGCCAGGCTTTCTCGCGGCCGCCGCCGTTGCCTCGAAACGAGATCATTGGATTGTTTCCGGAACCGGGAGCGTCGCGGTGAGCGTTGCCATCGTCGATTACGGCTCCGGCAATCTGCATTCCGCCGCCAAAGCCTTCGAGCGCGCGGCGCGGAGCATGGACGCTCCGGAAAGGATCGTGGTGACTCGCGATCCCGAATCGGTGTATCGCGCCGATCGCATCGTGCTGCCTGGAGTGGGCGCATTCGCCGATTGCCGCAGAGGCCTGGACGAGCTTGACGGCATGATCGAGGCGATGACGGAAGCGGTGCGCAACAAGGCGCGGCCGTTCTTTGGCATCTGCGTCGGCATGCAGTTGATGGCGACCCGTGGCAAGGAACACGTCACCACGGACGGATTCAACTGGATCGCCGGCGACGTCGAAAAAATTTCGCCGCGCGAGAAAAACTTGAAAATTCCGCATATGGGCTGGAATACGCTCGATATGATCCGCGAGCATCCGGTGCTCGAGCGTTTGCCGCTCGGCCCAAACGGCCGCCACGCTTATTTCGTGCACTCCTATCATCTCAACGCCGCCAACGAGGCGGACGTGCTGGCGCGCGCGGATTACGGCGGCCCGGTGACGGCGATCGTCGGCAAGGACACCGCTGTCGGCACCCAGTTTCACCCGGAGAAGAGTCAGCGTTTCGAACTTTTTGAAATGGAAGCCGTGATGAACGCCTTCGCACCTTCTCTTGTTACCTCTCCCCTTGAGGGGGAGCAAAAGGCGGCTTCCAGCCGCCGTCTTGAAGAACGCCAAGGCGAAGCCTCGGCTATGCGCGAAGCGTTCGGGAAGGGCGTAAACGACAAACATCGAACTCGCGGCTACCCCTCTCCCCAGCCCTCCCCCGCAAGGGGGAAGCGAGCAGGCGGTGGGCCGTGATCCTGTTTCCCGCCATCGACCTGAAGAACGGCCAGTGCGTGCGGCTTGAGCAGGGCGATATGGCGCGCGCGACGGTGTTCAACCTCGACCCCGTTGCGCAGGCGCGTAGCTTTGCCGCGCAGGGTTTTGAATATCTGCACGTGGTCGATCTCGACGGCGCCTTTGCCGGCAAGCCGATCAACGCGCATGCGGTCGAGGCGATGCTCGAAGCGGTTTCGATTCCGGTGCAGCTCGGCGGCGGCATCCGCGATCTGAAGACGGTTGAAGCCTGGCTGGCAAAAGGCATTGCGCGGGTGATCGTCGGCACCGCGGCGGTGCGCGATCCCGGGCTGGTCCAACGCGCCGCGAAAAAATTCCCCGGCCGTGTCGCGGTGGGTCTCGACGCGCGCGACGGCAAGGTCGCGGTCGAGGGCTGGGCGGAGACGTCGCAGGTCACCGCGCTCGAAATCGCACAGCGCTTCGAGGATGCCGGCGTCGCCGCGATCGTCTTCACCGACATTGCCCGCGACGGCCTCCTGAAAGGCCTCAATCTCGAGGCCACCATCGTGCTTGCCGACCGCATCTCAATTCCGGTCATCGCCTCCGGCGGCTTGGCCTCGATCGAGGATGTAAAAGCGCTGCTGGCGCCGCGCGCCAAGAGACTGGCCGGCGCGATCGCGGGCCGCGCGCTCTATGACGGCGGCCTCGATCCTGCCATGGCGTTGGCGCTGATCCGCAGCGCTCGCGCCGCGGCTTAGGAGTAATCCATGTTCAAGGTGCGCGTGATCCCCTGTCTCGACGTCAAGGACGGCCGGGTGGTCAAGGGCGTCAACTTTGTCGATTTGCGCGACGCCGGCGATCCCGTGGAAGCGGCCATTGCCTATGACGCCGCCGGCGCCGACGAGCTGTGCTTTCTCGACATTACGGCCACCCATGAAAATCGCGGCATCATGCTGGACGTGGTCCGGCGCACGGCGGAAGCCTGCTTCATGCCGCTGACCGTCGGCGGCGGTGTGCGCACCATCGAGGATATCAAGACGCTATTGCGGTCGGGCGCCGACAAGGTTTCGATCAACAGCGCCGCCGTCAGCCGGCGCGACTTCGTCAAGGAAGCGGCGGAAAAATTCGGCGATCAGTGCATCGTGGTCGCGATCGACGCCAAGCGAGTGGCGCGCGGCGGCGGCTCGGAACGGTGGGAAATCTTCACCCATGGCGGGCGCAATTCCACCGGGATCGATGCCATCGAATATGCCCAGGAGGTCGTCTCGCTTGGCGCCGGTGAGATCCTGCTGACATCGATGGACCGGGACGGCACAAGGCAGGGTTTTGACATCCCGCTCACCCGGGCGGTGGCGGACAGCGTCGCTGTCCCGGTAATCGCATCCGGTGGGGTCGGCAATCTCGATCACCTGGTCGAGGGCATCCGCCAAGGGCATGCGACCGCGGTGCTCGCGGCATCGATCTTCCACTTCGGCGAATTTACCATACGTGAAGCCAAGGACCACATGGTCCGCGCCGGGCTGCCGATGCGGCTCGATCCCTGACGACTCCCGGTGACAGAAGTGCTAAATCCCCGTGGGATGTATGCCGTATGCGAGTTTTGGTGATGTCGCGTTTTACGATTCACGATCTGGCCGCCACGATCGATGCCCGCGCGGCGTCGGGAGGAGAAGCGTCCTATACGCGCAAACTGCTGGATAAGGGTTCGGAGCATTGCGCCAAGAAATTTGGCGAGGAGGCGGTGGAGACCGTTATCGCCGCGATCGAGAACGATCGCGACCACCTCATCGCCGAAAGCGCGGACCTGTTGTTTCACCTGCTGGTGCTTTTGAAGTCCCGCGGGATAAAACTTGAGGACGTCGAGGCGGCGCTGGCGCAACGCACGACGATGTCGGGGCTGGAAGAGAAAGCCGCGCGCAAGCGCGATTAGGGCATTGGCCCAAGCTCTTGGATAAAGGTGGCGTCATGGATATTCGGGCACCGGAGCAAGTCTACAACCCCTACCGGATATTTTCACGGCAGCAATGGGCGCGGCTTCGTGACGATACGCCGATGACGCTGGAGCCGGGCGAGTTCTCGCGCCTGCGTTCGATGCATGATCGTCTCGACATGAAAGAGGTCGAGGACATTTACCTGCCGCTGTCGCGTCTATTGTCGATCTATGTCGATGCCACGCAGCGGCTGTTTTACGCGCAGCGTCAATTCCTCGGCATCCAGGACCGCAAGATGCCCTACATCATCGGCGTCGCCGGATCGGTTGCGGTCGGAAAATCCACCACCGCGCGCGTGCTGCAGGCGCTATTGGCGCGATGGTCGCCGCGGCCAAAGGTCGATCTGGTGACAACCGACGGCTTCCTGTTCCCCAATGCCGTGCTCGAGCGGCAAGGTCTGATGCAGAAAAAGGGTTTCCCAGAGAGCTACGATCTGCCGACGCTGCTGACGTTTTTGAGCGATATCAAGGCGGGCCGGCGGCCGGTGCGGGCGCCGGTCTATTCGCATTTGACCTATGACATCGTTCCGAACGGATGGACCGAGGTCGACCGGCCGGACATCCTGATCGTCGAAGGCGTCAATGTTCTGCAGACCGGACGGCTGCCAAGCGATGGCAAGGCCGTTCCTGTGGTTTCGGATTTCTTCGATTTCTCCGTTTATATCGATGCCGACGAATCGGTGCTGCGCGACTGGTACATCACGCGCTTCCTGACGCTGCGGGACACCGCGTTCCACGATCCGCGATCGTATTTTCATCGCTATGCTCCGCTCTCGGACGAAGAAGCGACCGCAACCGCGCTGGCGATCTGGGAGCGGACCAACCTCGCCAATCTCGAGGAGAATATTTTGCCGACCAGACCGCGGGCGACGCTGATCCTGAAGAAGGGCGCCGATCACGTGGTCGAAACCGTCGCGCTGCGGCGGCTGTAGCGCTCTCACGCCGCGAGATGCCGCGAGGCGGCCAGACCGGCGAGGGCGTCAGCGAGCTTTTCGCGATCCAGCGGCTTGATCAGAAAGCCGTCCATGCCAGCCTCGAAGCAGGCGTAGCGATCTTCCACCAGCGTGTTCGCCGTCAGCGCGAGGATCGGCGTCTGGCGACCCGGCTGGCCGGCCTCAAGGGTGCGGATACGCTTGGTTGTCTCGATGCCGTCGAGTTGCGGCATCTGGATGTCCATCAGAACCAGATCATAGGGCGCGCCGGCGGATTTGGCCGCCAGCCACGATTGCAGCGCGTCTTTGCCATTGGTGGCGATGACGGCATGGTGCCCTAACCGGGTCAAAAGCGAGCGCATCAATAGCGCATTGATCTCGTTGTCTTCCGCCACCAGGACTGAAAGGCCTTGCAACAGCGCGGCCGCCGGCGTCCCGACTTCGTCAAGCACCTCGATCGGGGGTTCGCCGGCAAGGGGTGGCGCCAGAACTTCCGGCACCATCGTCAGGCGGGCGGCGAGGGAGGCCGCGCGCAACGGCTTTATCAGATAGCCGGTGAAAGCAGAGGAGCTTGATGACTGTTGAAGTTCATGTCGCGCGGCCGGCGTGAACATCACGATCCGCTGTATCGCGTGAGGGCGCGCCGCTTCGGCCAGCAACTCGACGTCTTCAGCGCCGAATGCGTGATCAAGCAGCATGGCGCGCCATGATCGCTCGGGCAGCAAGGCCTGCGCCACCGCGATATCTGAGACCGTGCAGGTCTGTCCGCCCCAGCGTTGCAGCCGCCGGGCGACCAGCGATGCCTCAATGCTCTGGGGGGCGACCAGCATGATCGATTGGCCGCTCAGATCCGGCGCCGCAAATACCTTTTGCTCGCTGCCATTGCCATCGGAGGCCGGAAGCGGAACCGACACTTCGAATGTCGAGCCGACGCCCGGCTGGCTCTCCAGCGTGATGCGGCCGCCCATTCGCTTGACGATGCGCTCGGAGATGCTCAGTCCCAACCCAGTGCCGCCATAGCTCCGCGCGATGCGTTCGTCGGCTTGTTCGAACTCGCGGAAAATGCGCGCCTGGGCCTCGGGCGCGATGCCGATGCCGGTGTCGCGCACCAGGAAAGAGATTTCATGAGGCCCGATCCCCGGCTCGACGATCAGCGCCACGCCGCCGGTCGAGGTGAATTTTATCGCGTTTCCTGCGAGATTGAGCAGTACCTGCCGCAGCCGCGCCGCATCCCCGGCCACTTCCGCCGGCAGCCTTTCGTCGACATAGGCCGCGATTTCGAGCTTCCTTGCCTGCGCCCGCGGCGCCAACAGTTCGGCGATGTCCTCGATCAATGCGGCAAGCGCGAACGGGCGGTGCTCGAGGTCGATCTTGCCGGCCTCGATCTTGGAATAATCCAGCAGTTCCTCGATCAGTGAAAGCAGGGCGTCGCCCGAGGTTTTCACGGCCCTGGCATAGGTCATCTGCTCCGGCGTCAGCGGCGTATCCAGAAGCAACCCGCTCATGCCGATGATGCCGTTGAGCGGCGTGCGGATTTCATGAGAGGCCATCGCGAGGAACCGCGACTTGGCGCGGTTGGCCGCATCGGCCTGATCGCGCGCCTCGGCGAGCGCACGCTCGGTCTCGGTGCGGTCGGTGACGTCGCGGCCGACGCATTGCATCTCGGCTGGCTGGCCGGCGTCGCTACGGACCAGGCCTTCGCGCCATGCGATCCATCGCGGCTCCAACGGCCCGGCGATCTTCTGGTCATGAATCCGCGTGCCATCGGGCTCAAGCGCGGTCTTGCCTTGCTCGAGGACTGTGAATGTGAAGCGGCTGCCGATCAGCGCGCTGCGCGGTTGTCGCGCCAGTTCGCAATAGGCGTCGTTGACGAACGTGATAGCGCCTGCCGCATCGCGCAGCACGATCAGGTCGCCCTGGGATTCGAACAGGCTGCGGGCGCGTTGCTCGGCCTCCTGCAATTCCCAATTGCGATCGGCCAGCGCCTCGTTGTGAAGCGCAATCTTGCGAAGCTTCTTGCGCATCCAGCGCAAACGGATGCTCAAGGTGGCAAGCGCGACGCAGGCGATTGCGAACAGGAAGCTGGCGCCGATCGCAAAGGCGTGGGGCTCATAACCGGAACCTTCAGATCGGCTTCCAGCGATGAATCCATAGGCGCCGCCGAAGGCGGCGGAAAAAATCATGAACGAGCGCACCGCGATAATGAGCCACGGATAGCGTCGCGTGAAACGGCGTATGCGTAACTTGATCCGGAAAACCCGCCGCATTGCCAACCACCCTGAGATTGCCCTGGAATCGCGCTTGCTTCGCGCGGTCAGCATTTTGGGCCTGCCTTGACGCGCGTCGCGTGCTTTGCCGACGACGATGAGGCGGTGATCTTGCAAAGTGCTTGAGGCCGGACGGCGTCACGCGGCGCAATGAGAACAAGGTTAATGAGCTATTAAGAAGCAAACTCGGGCGAGGCGGCTTGCAGGCCCGTCGATAAATTCAGGCCGCGCGCCGGAGATCTTCGGCGAGTACGCGGTAAGACAGGGCTTCGGCCAGATGCAGCCGGCCGATCTTGTCGGCGCCATCGAGGTCGGCCAGCGTGCGGGCGACGCGCAGCACGCGATGATAGCCGCGCGCCGACAGTCGCATGGTCTCGGCGGCATCGCGCAGCAGTTTCAGGCCCTGCGCGTCCGGTTGCGCGATTTCTTCCAACACCGACGCCGGCGCCTCCGCATTGGTGCGGACATGCGGCAGTCCGGCCGCCGCGTAACGCGCCATCTGGACGTCGCGCGCGGCAGCGACACGTGACGCGACTTCCGCCGAGCCTTCGGCAGGCGGCGGCAGGATCAGGTCGGCTGCAGTCACCGCCGGCACCTCGATGCGCAGGTCGATGCGATCCATCAGCGGTCCCGAGATGCGCGCCTGATAGTCGAATGTGCAGCGATCGATCCGGCCGCGCTTGCAGGAATAGCCGGGCTCATAGGCGTGGCCGCAGCGGCAGGGGTTCATCGCGGCAACCAGCATGAAGCGCGCCGGATAGGTGACGCGATGATTGGCGCGCGACACTGCGACCTCGCCGTTCTCCAGCGGCTGGCGCAGCGAATCCAAGACCCGCGGATCGAACTCCGGCAATTCGTCGAGAAACAAGACGCCCTGATGCGCCAGCGAGATTTCGCCGGGTTTGGCGCGCATGCCACCACCGGTCAGCGCCGCCATGCTGGCGGAATGATGGGGGGCGCGGAACGGCCGCCGCGCGGTGAGCGCGCCGCCTTCGATTTCGCCGGCGACGGAGGCGATCATCGATACTTCGAGCAGTTCCGACGGCGACAGCGGTGGCAGGATCGAGGGCAGCCGCGCCGCGAGCATCGACTTGCCGGCGCCGGGAGAGCCGATCATCAGCAAATGGTGCCCGCCGGCCGCGGCAATCTCGAGCGCGCGTTTTGCACTCTCCTGGCCCTTGATGTCGCGCAAGTCCAGCAGCGCCGTCTGCTGCTCGTGCACCTTCGGCTGCGGCCGCGACAGCACCTGGGTGCCGCGGAAATGGTTGGCGATCTGGATCAGCGAGCTTGCCGCGACGATCTGGATATCCGGGCTCGCCCATGCCGCTTCCGCTCCGCAGGCTGCGGGGCAGATCAGGCCTTCGTCGCGCGAATTGGCCCCGATCGCCGCCGGTAATACGCCGGCCACCGGCGCGATCGATCCGTCGAGCCCGAGTTCGCCAAGCACGGTGTATCCAGCCAATGCATCCGGCGGAATGGCCCCGATCGCCGCCATCAACCCGAGCGCGATCGGCAGGTCGTAATGGCTGCCCTCCTTGGGCAGGTCGGCGGGCGCCAGGTTGACCGTGATCCGGCGTGCGGGGAGCGCCAGCCCGGAGGCGATCAGCGCCGAGCGGACCCGCTCGCGGGCCTCGGAGACCGCCTTGTCGGGGAGGCCTACGATGGCAAAGGCGGGCAGGCCGGGCGCGACCTGCACCTGCACGTCGACGGCGCGGGCTTCGATCCCCTCAAAAGCTACCGTGGAAACCCGTTGGACCATGCCCCCTCCTGGCGCAACGGAAGGTAGCGGAAAGAATAAGCGAGGGCAAGAACATTAAGGGAACAAGACCGGGCCCTACCCCCGCTTCTTCTCGATCACGTCCCAGATTTTCGCCGCGACGTCGGGCCCGCCGAGCCGGGCGATGGCGCGGATGCCGGTCGGCGAAGTCACGTTGATTTCGGTGAGATTGCCGTCGATGACGTCGATGCCGACGAACAACAGCCCGCGCTCGCGCAGCGCCGGGCCCAATGTGTCACAGATTTCGCGCTCGCGCGGCGTCAAGTCGGTGGCTTGCGCGACGCCGCCGCGGACCATGTTGGAGCGCAGGTCGTCCGGCGCGGGCACGCGGTTGACGGCCCCGGCGAACTCGCCATCGACCAGCAGGATGCGCTTGTCGCCGTGTTTGATCTCGGGAAGAAAGCGCTGGATCACCCACGGTTCGCGAAACGTCACGGAAAACATGTCGTAGAGCGAACCGAAATTCATGTCCTGCGGCATGATGCGAAACACCGCGGCGCCGCCATGGCCGTGCAGCGGTTTCATCACCACCGCGCCGTGCTCGTCGCGGAACGCGTTGATCTCGTCGAGGTCGCGCGAGATCAAGGTCGGCGGCATCAATTTCGGAAAATTCATCACGAACAGCTTTTCCGGCGCATTGCGCACGCCGACGGGATCGTTCACGACAAGCGTCTTGGGATGAAGCCGCTCGAGAAAATGCGTCGAGGTGATGTAGGCGAGATCGAACGGCGGGTCCTGGCGCAGCAGGATGACGTCGAATGCCGCAAGCGGTTCGCGCCGCGGCTCGCCCAGCGTGAAATAATCCCCGGGCTGGTCGCGCACGGTGAGCAATTGTATTGGCGCGACTAGCTCCTCGCCGTTCAGCGAGAGCTTGTCCGGCGTGTAATAGGAGAGCCCGTGGCCGCGCTTTTGTGCTTCCAGCAACAGCGCAAACGTTGAATCGCCGCCGATGTTGATACGCTCGATAGGATCCATCTGGACGGCGACATTCAATTTCATGGTGTTGATCCGGGGCCTGGGTTTAAAGCTTTCAGGTGCTGGCGTCGAACGCCGCTAACAGATGGCGCGGCAGCCGTCGCGGCGCAATCAGCATCGCGTCGAAACGCAGCTCGAAATCGGCATGCTCGGGGTGCGCCATCAGCCAGCCCTGCGCGGCATCGATGATGCGCTGCTGCTGGCGCGGTGTCACCGCATAGGCCGCATCGTCGAGACTGGCGCGGGCCTTGACCTCGATGAAGACAATCAGATTGCGCCGGCGCGCCACGATGTCGATCTCGCCATGGGGCGTGCGAAAGCGCTTTGCCAGAATGCGATAGCCCTTGGCCATCAGAAAAGCGGCGGCGCGGCTCTCGGCGGACAGGCCGGTTCGAAACGCCGCGACCCGCGCGGGAGACGCGAGTTTTGCAAGTTTGTCGGGCGGCAAGGCACCGTCAGTCTTCGCCATCGGCATCCTTGGTATCTTTGGCGAGTTCAAGCGCGCGGGCATAGATTTCGCGGCGCGGCCGGCCGGACAATTCGACCGCATGCGCCACCGCATCCTTGACACTCTCGCGTTTGAGCTGACTTCGCAACAAACCGTCCAGCTCATGCTCTGTCATGATCTGCGCGCGCGCCGCGGGGGGGCCGATCACCAGCACGAATTCGCCGCGGGTTTCCAGCGTGTCCGCAGAGTGCGCCAGCTCGGAGAGCGGCGCGCGCCTGATCTCTTCATGCATTTTCGTCATTTCGCGGCAGATCGCGGCATCGCGCGCGCCCATGATGTCAGCGAGATCGCGAAGCGTGTCCTGCACCCGGTTTCCGGATTCGAACAGCACCAGCGTCGCGTCGATCCGCTTAAGCTCCGCAAGCCTCGCGCGGCGCGCGGTCGCTTTGGCCGGCAGGAAGCCTTCGAAGAAAAACCGGTCGGTGGGCAGCGCCGCCACCGACAGCGCTGACAGCACCGAGGAGGGTCCCGGCAGCGCAATCACCTGGTGACCCGCCGCGCAGACCTCGCGCACCAATTTGAATCCGGGGTCGGAGATCAAGGGCGTGGGAGGCGCCCTGCGCCAGCCGTTCGAGGATTTTTGGGCGCGCCAGCGCGGCGTTGTGTTCGTGATAGGGTTTGAGCTGCACCGATATAGCATAGCGCTCGATCAGCCGGCGGGTGATGCGGGTATCTTCGCAGGCGATGATGTCGACGCCGGCGAGCGTTTCCAGCGCCCGCAAGGTGATGTCGCCGAGATTGCCAATTGGCGTGGCCACCAGATGCAGGCCCGGAACCGGCTTCGGCGCGGTCAGGGTATGGCCCGCCACGGTAAATGTACGGGTGGCGGGTGCCGTCAGGCCTTCAGGTGTATTTATCGAAGCAGCTTTTGCGCGCATAATGCCAATCTAGAGGGAACACAGCGCTTACGCCACGACCGTGCGCGATGCGGAATGCCGTGCCGCACAATGGCGAGAAAACAGGGTCCGGTGGCCCGCGCGCTGCACTATAATCCTTTTGTTTTGGTTAACTATTCGTCGACAATATGCCTGAATCCACCTGCTGATCACGGGAGGTTCAAGTCCCGGCCGGTCCCGGTCGGTCAAGAGAAGAGATGCGATGGTGGGCCCGCGAGATTCCAACAAGCTGCCCAACTCTCAGCCCAAGTCCCCGCCGTCGGGGGCAACCCGGCGGACGGCGATTGGCCTGGTTCTCGGCGCGCCCCTGCTTGGGGCATGCTCCGGCCTCAGCTCATTTTCCAATCCCTTCAGCTCCGGCTCCTCGGGACCGGCGCAGCAGCCGCTGGTGGCGGGCACCGGGCAAGTCAAGGTGGGATTGATCCTGCCGCTATCTGCCGCGGGCAATGCCGGCGTCGCGGCGCAATCGATGAAGAATGCCGCCGAGATGGCGCTGGCGGAATTCCAGAACCCCAATATCCAGCTTCTGATCAAGGATGACGGCGGCAATCCGCAAGGCGCACAGCAGGGAACCCAGCAGGCGCTCGACGAAGGCGCGGAAATCATTCTGGGTCCCTTGTTTGCAGCGTCGGTTCCGGCGACGGCGCAGCTGGCGCGCGGGCGCGGCGTATCGGTGATCGCATTCTCGACCGATTCGAGCGTGGCCGGCCGCGGCGTCTATCTCCTGAGCTTCCTCCCTGAGTCCGACGTCAACCGGATCGTCGAATACGCCGCCAGCACCGGAAAACGGTCTTTCGCCGCGCTATTACCCGAGAATGCTTACGGCAACGTGGTGGAGGCCGCGTTCAAGCAGGCGGTGGGCCGCCGGGGCGGACGCATCGTCGCGTTTGAAAAATACGGCGCCGACCGCGCGACCGCGGCACGGAATGTGGCGCAGGCGCTCGGCCAGGCCGATGCGCTCTTTATCGCGGACGACGGCGACTCGGTGGTGAGCATGGCCGACGCGCTGACTGCAGCCGGCGCCAATTTAAAAAACATTCAGCTGCTCGGCACCGGCCTGTGGGACAATCCGCGCGTCTACGCAAGCCCTGCCTTGCAGGGCGGCCTTTATGCCGCGCCGGATCCTTCCGGTTTTCGAAGCTTCTCCGCCCGCTACCGCGCCAAATTCGGCTCAGACCCGGTGCGCACCGCGACGCTCGACTATGACGCGGTCGCGCTCGTCGCGGCGCTGGCGAAAACCCAAGGGCCGCAGCGGTTCTCCTCGGAGGTGCTCACCAATCCGTCGGGCTTTGCCGGCATCGATGGGTTGTTTCGATTCCGCGCCGATGGCGCCAACGAGCGCGGCCTTGCAGTGATGCGCGTGGGGTCGGGCGGCGCCGTGCCGGTCGCCGGGTCGCCGAAGAGTTTTGGCGCTTAACTTCTACATCCGTCGCCCCTGCGAAAGCAGGGGCCCATAACCGCCGGCGGATTTGATAGTGGAAGCCCTCTCCCAATTTGCCCGAATGAGAGGCCGCGGCGTATGGATCCCGGATCGCGCTCGTTGCACTCGCTTGTCCGGGACGACTCGTTGGAAGCTTTACGCCGCCAGATCGGCGACCACTGCATCGAGCACCGGAAATCCGGCCTGGGTGACACGCAGCCGCCCGCCGGCGTCGACGGAAATGGCGCCCTCTTCACGCAGCAGCGCAATGCGGCGCGGATCGAGCGTGCGGCCGGATAGCGCCGCATAGCGTGCGGGATCGATGCCCTCGGTGAGCCGCAGGCCCATCAGCAGGAATTCATCGGCGCGCTCTTCGCTGTTGAGGAGATCGTCGGTAACGACGCCGTGGCCGCTCGCCTCGACGCGCATCAGCCACGCCTCAGGGCGCTTTTCGGTTGCGGTCGCATGCCTGACGCCATCGATATCGAGGCGGCCATGAGCGCCGGGACCGATGCCGGCATATTCCTCGCCGCGCCAATAAACCAGATTATGCCTGCACTCCGCGCCTGCGCGCGCGTGATTGGATATCTCGTAAGCCGGCAACCCGTGCCGGGCGCAGACATCTTGGGTGACATCATATAGCGCGCGCGCGGTCGCCTCGTCCGGCGTCTTCAGTTTGCCCGCGGCATGCAAGCCGAAGAACGGCGTCTCCGGTTCGATCGTCAGTTGATAGAGCGACAGATGCTCGGCCGCTTCCGCGATCGCGAGTTTTAGTTCATCCGCCCACATCTCGGGCGTCTGATGGGGGCGGGCGTAAATCAGATCGAACGAATAACGCTCGAACGCGGTGCGTGCGATTGCGACCGCATCCAGCGCTTCGCGCGCGGTATGCAGCCGTCCCAGCGCCTTCAGCGAGGCGTCGTCCAGCGCCTGCACGCCGAGCGATACCCGGTTGACGCCGGCCGCGCGGTAGCCGCCAAATCGCGTCGACTCGACGCTGGTAGGATTGGCTTCCAGCGTGACTTCCACGCTGGAAGCCACGCGCCAATTTTTGCCGATCGCGTCCAAAATCGCTCCGACGGTCTGCGGCCGCATCAATGACGGCGTGCCGCCGCCGAGAAAAATCGACGATACCTCGCGGCCCGGGATGCGCGCGGCGGTTGATTCGATCTCGCGCGCGAACGCACGCGAAAATCGTTCTTCGTCGATCGGGGCGTGGCGGACATGGCTATTGAAATCGCAATACGGACATTTCGACAGGCAAAACGGCCAGTGCACGTAAACGCCGAAGGCATCCTTTTTTCCCGCTCGCGCTCGCGCGGGTGCCGTGTCAGTGCTGGTCAAGGCAGATCTCCGCCAGCTTGACGAAGGCGCGGGCGCGATGCGACAGCCCGAGCCCAAGCGGCGGCAAGCCGTGCTTCTCGATGCTGGTCATTTCGCCGAAGGTGCGGGTGTATCCGTCGGGCATGAACATGGGATCGTAGCCAAAGCCGGACGTGCCGCGCGGCGGCCATACCAGCGTTCCGTCGGCGCGCGCCTCGACTTCTTCGAGATGACCGTCGGGCCAGGCGACGCACAGTGCGGAAACGAAATGCGCTTTTCGTTGCGAAGCTGTCGTCGCGCCACGCTCCCTGAGCAGACGTTCGATCCGCGTCATCGCGGCGGTAAAATCCTTATTCGGGCCGGCCCAGCGCGCGGAGAGAATTCCGGGAGCGCCATCGAGCGCGTCGACCACCAATCCGGAATCGTCGGCGAACGCCGGGAGCTGCGCTGATTTGGCCGCGGCGAGCGCCTTGACCTTCGCATTGGCGCGAAACGTTTCACCGCTCTCGTCCGGCTCGCCAAGTCCGAGCTCGCCCGACGAGACCGCCTCGACGCCATGCGGCGCCAGCAGTTCGCGCATCTCGGCGAGCTTGCCGGGGTTGTGGGTCGCGATCACGAGCTTCCCTGTGATTCGGCGGTGTTTAGTCATGGACATCTATAATTCGTCATGGCCGGGCAGAGTATTGCGCAGACGACGTAGACTTGTCTGCGCCCCCAGCCATCCACGTCTTTCTTCAGCAACTATCAAGGGAAGACGTGGATGCCCGGCACAAGCCCGGGCATGACGATCTTTTTCCCCAATCACGCCACAGCCATTTTCTGCAGATCCACCAGCCGCGCCACGCCTTTGCGCGCCAGCGCCATCAGCGTCAGGAATTCGTCCTGCGAGAACGGCGTCTTTTCGGCCGTGCCCTGCACCTCGATGATGCGGCCATCGCCGGTCATCACAAAATTGGCGTCGGTCTCGGCCTCGGAATCCTCGGCGTAATCGAGGTCGAGCACCGGCGTTCCGTTATAGATGCCGCATGAGATCGCGGCCACGTTGTCGCGCAGCACGTTGCTCTTGACCATGTTGCGGGTTTTCATCCACAAGATGCAGTCGGCCAACGCGACCCACGCGCCTGTTATCGCGGCCGTGCGGGTGCCGCCATCGGCCTGCAGCACATCGCAGTCCACGGTGATCTGGCGCTCACCAAGCGCTTCGAGGTCGAGCGTTGCGCGCAGGGAGCGGCCGATCAGGCGCTGGATTTCGATGGTGCGCCCATTCTGTTTGCCGGCGGACGCCTCGCGTCGGGTGCGCTCGAGCGTTGCCCGCGGCAGCATGCCATATTCGGCCGTGACCCAGCCCCGGCCCTGCCCCTTGAGCCATGGCGGCAGCCGCTCTTCCAAGGTTGCCGTGACCAGCACATGGGTGTCGCCGAATTTGACCATGCAGGAACCCTCGGCATATTTGACGACGCCGCGTTCCAGTGACACGGCACGCAGCTCATCCGGCGCACGGCGGCTTGGCCGCATGGGAATCCTCCGAAAAATTCGGCAAAAGATGGTGGCTCGCGGTGCTTGTAGGTGGGGGAGCGGGCAGCGGCAAGGGCTTTGGCCGCCCGAGGGCATCAATGCCGCTTGTAAGCGGGGCGCGAGATGGACAAATTAGGGTGTGTTGTTAAGGAGTAGCTTGTGGCCCACCACGAACCGATCGGCCTGATCGCGCCGAATGCCGGGCTCGCCCAGCTCAATGAGCGCTCGCGGGACATATTTCGTCAAATCGTAGAGAGTTATCTCGCGACCGGCGAACCCGTCGGTTCGCGCAACATTTCGCGCCTGATCGCGGTGCCGCTGTCGCCGGCGTCGGTGCGCAATGTGATGTCGGATCTCGAACAGCTCGGCCTGATCTACGCGCCACATACCTCGGCCGGCCGGCTGCCGACCGAACTTGGCTTGCGGTTTTTCGTCGATGCCCTGATGCAGGTTGGCGATCTCACCGAGCCGGAACGGGAGTCGATCCAGAGCCAGCTTGCGTCCGTCGGCAAGGCGCAATCGGTCGAAGCCGCGCTTGACGAGGCTTTGACGCGGCTGTCGGGCCTGACCCGGGCCGCGGCGGTGGTGCTGACGGCAAAATCCAATTCACGGCTGAAGCATATCGAATTCGTGCGGCTGGAGCCGGAGCGGGCGCTGGCGGTGCTGGTTGCTGAAGACGGCCAGGTCGAGAACCGCGTGCTGACCCTGCCGCCCGGGGTTCCCTCGTCGGCCCTCACGGAAGCCACCAATTTCCTCAATGCGCGGATCAGAGGGCGCACGCTGGCGGAAGCGCGCCTCGAACTTGAGACCGCACTGACGCAGGATCGCGCCGAACTCGATCAGCTGACGCAGAAGGTGATCGCCGCCGGGATAGCCAGCTGGTCCGGCGGTGAAAACGACGACCGGCAGTTGATCGTGCGCGGCCATGCCAATCTCCTGGAAGATTTGCATGCGCTCGAAGATCTGGAGCGCGTCAGACTATTGTTCGATGATCTCGAAACCAAGCGCGGCGTGATCGATTTGTTGGGCCGCGCGGAACGCGCCGAAGGCGTGCGGATTTTCATCGGATCGGAAAACAAGCTGTTTTCGCTGTCCGGCTCTTCCACGATCATCGCGCCCTACAGCGACGGCGC
>WNFJ01641055.1_pt1 | contig 20074 bp, 17 predicted proteins | sample 5400461 | NCBI WGS metagenome assembly WNFJ01 (sample SAMN13153349, study PRJNA577476) | soil metagenome | isolation source: 115 cm saprolite on Douglas fir-dominated hillslope | place: USA:California | collected 2013-09-17
GCGCCCTTTTGCATCGGCGGAAACTCGATCGCCGTCATCGCCAGCTTTTCCACCTGCTGCTGAACAAACACAAAGCGCCAGAATTCGTATTTAAACCAGTCGAAGTATTGTTGCGCGCCGTATTTAGTCCCGCTATCAGGCCAGCCTGTGCGCTCGAAAGGATCGAGGCGAAGGTTAATCAGGTAGGGCACGTCAGGTTTGGTTTTTTCACCCAGCCAGCCCCCGGGCTGGTCGATGAAACGATACTTGAAGTCGTCGATGCGCACCGCACCGAGTTCGCTTTCGCCGAAATACCAGATTTCGTGCCGGTTCGACGGTCCCTTGCCGGTAATCATGTCCATCTGGTTATAGCCGTCCAGATGACATTTGTAGGTCGTGTCACCGATCTGCTTGCCCTTCTTCAGCTCTTCGGCAATGTTCGGGTTACCGGCCGCCGCGAGAAAGGTCGGAAACCAGTCTAGCCCCGAGCTGATGCCGGTCTCCACCTTGCCCGGCCAGCGGATCATCGCCGGCACGCGGAAACCGCCTTCCAAGACTGTGCCCTTGCTCTGTGCGAATGGCGTCTGTCCGCCATCAGGCCAGGTGAAGACCTCGGTGCCATTGTCGGTGGTGAAGACGACGATGGTGTTGTCATCGACGCCCATATCCTTGAGTTTCTGCATCACGATGCCGACGTCGTCGTCAAGCTGCGCCATGCCGGCCTCATGGATGGTCCAGGCGTTCTTGGAGTTGCGCAGCGCCTCGTATTTCGGCGACAGATGCGTGACGATGTGCATGCGGGTCGGATTGAGCCACAAGAAGAACGGCTTGTTGTCGGCCTTGGCCTTGTCGATGAACTTCAAGGCTAAGTCGCGGATTTCGTCGTCCACGGTTTCCATGCGCTTGGGATAGAGCGTTCCAGCATCCTCGATCCTCTGTTTGCCGACCTTGCCCCAGCGTGGATCAACGGTGGCGTCGTCGACATTGGTCGCATAACAATGGACCATGTTGCGAGGACCGACGGTGTTCAACAACTCCTGCGGATAGCCGGGATGCGCTGGATCTTCCATCGCGTCGAGGTGATATAGGTAGCCGAAGAACTCGTCGAAGCCGTGCACCGTCGGCAGAAATTCGTTTTTGTCGCCAAGGTGGTTTTTGCCGAACTGGCCGGTCGCGTAGCCCATTCCCTTGAGCGCGGTGGCAATGGTTACGGCCTGGGCCGGTATGCCGGTGGGCGCGCCGGCCTGACCGACCGTGGTCATGCCGGTGCGTATTGGAAGCTCACCGGTGATGAAGTTGGCGCGGCCCGCCGTGCAACTCGCCTCGGCGTAATAGTCGGTGAACAGCATGCCTTCAGCGGCGAGCTTGTCGAGGTTCGGCGTCCGCCCGGCCATCATGCCGCGGTGGTAGGCCCCGATATTCCACATGCCGATGTCGTCACCCATGATGACAACGATGTTCAGCCGTTGCCCGGCCGCCGCCGGCGCCGTTGCTGGCTGTTGCGCTTGCGCAGAACTTGTCAGCCCGGCGGCCGAGAGCGCCGAAGCGGCGACGAGAGAACCACCACTTAACAGCAAATCGCGGCGTTTCAATCCCGCCCTGGCTGGCTCCGTGCCGGTCTCGGAATTCTCCGGAATCTTATCGTTGCTCATGACGTGTTCCTCTTCCTAGTGACGCACCTGAAGCCAACATGGCTTGCCGAAGTGTCGATCGGCTCGGCATGACGCGCGGCCGGACGATAGCGGCGGCAATAGTTGGGAGCGCAGAGATGCGAGCCGCCCTTAAGCACCTTGCGAGGAATCCTGATATTCGGCTGACACGAGTCGTAGCTCGCGGCTTCGGATCCACCACGAGGATTTTCCGGGATGCAGCAGGCCATCGGCGCATCGGCTTCATGCTTCTGCGAATACCAATCGGCCGTCCATTCCCAGACATTGCCGATCATGTCGTGCAGCCCGTAGCCGTTGGCCGGGAATGCGGTGACGGGCGACGTGCGCTCGAACCCGTCGGTCGCGAGGTTCTGGTGCGGGAAATTACCCTGCCAGGTGTTCGCCATATGCTTGCCACCAGGCATTTGCTGGTCGCCCCAGGCGAATTCTGCGCCGTCACGTCCGCCGCGTGCAGCGAATTCCCACTCAGCCTCGGTCGGCAATTCCTTCCCGGCCCATTTGGCATAGGCTTCGGCGTCCCGATAAGCGACGTGCACCACCGGATGGTCGTCGAGCCCGCTGATGTTGCTGCGCGGGCCGTATGGCCGGCGCCAGTTGGCGCCGAATTTGAACTTCCACCATTGTCCCCAGTTACGCAGGTCCACAGTTTGCTTGGGCGGTGTGAAGACAAGCGAGCCAGCCTTGAGCATGTGAGGCAGCGCACCCGGATAATCCTTCGCTTCGGGTGCAATTTCGGCAAAGGTGACGTAGCCGGTCGAATTGACGAACTCGCGGAATTGGCGATTGGTAACGGGTATGCGGTCCATCCAGAACCCGTCCACTGTAACGCGGTGGACCGGCGCTTCCTCTGGATAGTGCCGATCCGAACCCATGCGAAACGTGCCGCCTGGTACATAGAGCATTCCAACTTCCGTCGAATGCTCGAACGATTGTTCGCGGTAATACGATTTCGTAACGGCGAGATTCATCACGATCTCCGGGTCGCGCATCAAACGGCCTGCGTGGCTTCATTCGTCACACTGCAGTATAGCTGTTCCGCCCGCTATGCGGTTTCGGCAGAAATGCCATCACACCAGTCGTACTGCGTTGCACCGCAACGTCGACGATGGCATTTCCCCGAAGGCGGTGCGGTAGAATGGCCGCAGTCGCGCCTGTGATTGCAACTCCTTGGACGTCCTAATTTGCAGTGAAGGCTGATGCGGATTGAGGCGAACGCTTCGAACTGCCGGCTCCATTCCGCCGGAGCATCGCGAAGCCATTCGACGCTGATGCCGCACGGCAAACGACCTTCGACCGCTGCTCTGGTGAGATCTGGGGCCAACGAACGCGAGCGAGACCATTGTTTTGACCTGACGCGCACTACATTTGTGATGTGTTGCGATCTGCCTGATGTCAGCGACCGAGCCTGACGCGATTTCGCCTAGCCCAAATCCTTCAATCATGACTGCTAATCATGATTGAGAAACTTCGATCATCGTTGTACCAGAGCCATTCAAGTTCCGCTAACCAGAGCAATCCATCGGGGCGGCGTCCACCATCACGGAGTGGGCACGCAGCGGCCGCAGGGGCCATAGTAGTAGCACCCGTATGGGCACGTTATACGCGGCGCGACCACGACGGGTGCCGCATAGGGGGCTACGACCACAGGGGCTACATAACCATACGGCACGCCGTTGGGCACGCAGGCGCCGTAGGGGCCGCGGTGAAAGCCCAGTCCACAAAAGCCGCGCACTAATAATACGTCAGACCCCGCCAGTTACGGCGCGGACGCGCCCGGAAATGCTTGGGCATTGAACGAAAATATCGAGGCCACCAGGACGCCAAAATCGAGGCTATCTCTGACATTTTTATATTTCCTTTCACGACGCCCTGGATGATTCACGAACTGGCTGAGGGATCATCTATCGAACCAATTCTGGGTGTAGGCCTTTGATACGACCTAGCGGCAACCAGCGACTGGCGTCTATGCGAAAACGGCAGGTATCTTTGAACACCGTGCATCTCCGACGCCCGTTTTGCTGATTCAGGGAGATCGATGCCAAAGGTCCCATGCAGCGCTGAGCCGGCATTGCTCGCGCGGACTCGATGGCTGCGTCATTCAGATTCTGAAATGATAACCACCTTCTTAAGTTCGGCGAGAACACGAATCATGTGAGCCAACAAAAGGATGTTTTGTTTCTGCGGTCCCGGCGGAAGTGTCGCTGCCTCCTCAAAGCTCGCGTTCGCGCTCTGTTGCAATTCTTCGATGTTCATATCGGCAATTGTTTTGGACAAGGTCTTCATAGGACAGTCATCAGCGTCGATCGCCTCTTTCCCCGCCAATGCCGAAGCTGGCACGACCTGCACGATCGCGCAGCAGCCAGTCCGCCGCGACACTGCCCCGCCGTTCATTTCACAGGATGTACATTCGTTTAGCCGCGGAAAGAGCGCGGCTGCACCCTGCCCGATTGTTTTGTGCATCAAGCCGTTTGGCACGGGCCATAGTGGCCGCAAATTTTGCTTTCAGACGTTCTTCGGCTTCTTTCATGGAGGCGGCCGTTGGCTGTTGGCCAATTTGCGCACCAACAGACTGCGGTGCAGTCAATCCAGCAAATGGATTGTTTGCTGATTGACGCACGGCTGCTTCGAATTGCGCAATGTCTTCGCTGCACGGGCCAGCTTGAGCGAACGTTGAGCTCAGACTGAGCGCCGCGCCAATGATAAGACCCGCTGCCGTTCGGCGGTAAAAGATTGCGAAATGAAGTTTGTACATCCGACGCCCTCGCTATTCGTTTTCTATAACTTCAGCAACATAAGCGCGTTGATCTCTTTTGGGCAGAACGTGATCACGCTAATTGACGTTCCATGCGTCACGGTATGGTCGCAGTCTCAGCCTTACTTCTTTAGGCGACCCCGAAGATCTCCGACGAGCCTGTTCAACTCACGATCGTTTGGCGCAAGGCGAGTAAGTTGCTCAGCGTATTCGAGGGCTACACCGATATCGCCCGCGTCACGGTTGAACGTTACAAGGGCGAGCAAGGTGTCGCGATCATCCGGATGCCGGGCGAGACTCTCCTTTAGTACCTTTATGGAATCATCAACCTCGCCGGCTGAGTGCAATGCGACCGCATATACGTAGGCATACCTCAGACGATCAGGTTCAAGTTCGGTCGCAACTCGAAACTCAGCAAGTGCGTCATCGGGCCGCTTCTGCCTGGTCAGCGTCAGGCCGAGCGCGTGATGCAGTCCCGCGTCCTGAAGTGACGTCGCGATCGCGGTCCGCAGCACAGCCTCTGCTTCGCCATCTCGCCTAAGTTGCCTGTAAAGATCGGCAAGATTGATCGCCGCGGGCGCGTATTTCGGACTGAGCCGCAGGCCAGCTCTATATTCGGTCTCGGCATCGGGAAAAAGCCCGCGCCGAGTGAAAAAATTTCCCAGCGCCGAACGCGCCTCGGGTCGGTCGGCATTGTATCGCTGCGCGGCAACGAACTCCGCCGCTACGCGCTCGAAAGCTTCGCGGTCGGTCGCAGGTTGATTAGCGGTCGAAACATCCGCAAGCAGAGACACTGCCCTGATCCGAACACCGCGACTTGAGTCGGAGAGAAGTGGGGAGACGATTGGCCAGATCCGGTTACCTGCGATGCCGTCCAGCATGTCGAGAGCAGCGATCCGTACCTGGGGATCCGGATCAGTGACCCCCTTCCGCGCCAGTTCGATGTTAGCCGGCGACACCCGTGATTGAAGCTCGGTCAGAGCACTCGCCCGCGCAATCGCTGGAGTAGCCGAATTGGCAACGACCGTTGCAAGTAGCGCTGCTGCGTCGGCACTGCCGTTCCACGAGGCATGGAAGGCTTCGGCGTAATTCTGAAAGCCCTTTCGGTTCGGCCCATGCCATTGTTCGACCGTGGAAGCCGCCCATTCCGGGGATTTGTCGGCGTGGCAATCGTTACAGGCATTTGGCGTGCCCAACTTCACGGAGAGATCCGGCCGTGGAATTCGAAGGCTATGGTCGTGTCGTTTATCGATCTGCATATAGGTTCTGACGGGCATATGGCATGATGCGCAGGTAACCGCAGGCGCTATCCCCTCGTGATGATGGTGTGTGGCAACTTCGTATCTGTCGGTCGCATGACATTGCAGGCACACTCCGTCACCCGAAACACGAAGCTTCGCGGCATGTGGTTCGTGGCAATCGCTACAGGTGACGCCCGCCGCGAACATTTTGCTCTGCTTGAACGAGCCATAATTATAGACTTCGTCGAGCATCTGACCGTCCGCATGATATAGCCCGCGAGCAAGGGTGGAGACTACGTGCGTGTCGGACAGCGATTGACCCGGGAGCCAGTCCTCGGAAAACTTGCCGCGCCGCGCGTGGCACAGGCCGCAGGTCTCGACCTCCCTTCGCAACACCGCGGGCCCGATGCTGCGTTGTGGGTCTCCGGTCTTCGGATCGGGAAGCCAAGTGATGCCCCTACGCTCGTTTAAAAAAGCAGCAAGGCCTTTAGTTGGATCTTCGTTCCTTCCGAAAGACGACCACCTTTGCTGGTCGTGCGCCCAGCTAACGTGACGAGACCCTTTCCCGTGGCAGGCCTCACAACCGACGCTTAATTCCGCCCAGGTGGTCGCAAAGCGATCATTGGCCGCATCGTAGTTTTTTTGTACGCCGGTCGAATGGCACTCGGCACACATGAAATTCCAGTTTTGGTTCAACTTGGTCCAGTGCAGGATATCATCGTGCTTGATCTCCTCGTTGGGATAGAGATGAAACCAGCGCTGACCACCCTGTTCCTTTGGCCGGCTATCCCAGGCAATTGAAAGCGCCTGCAAGCGACCATCTGGAAATTCGATGAGATATTGCTGCAGGGGGGCGATGCCGAATGTGTATTTGACTTCAAAGACCGCGAGGTTGCCGTCGGGACCGTCAGTCTCAACCATGAACTTCCCATCTTCCTTGAAAAAGCGGGAATGCACAGCGTAATAATCGAAGCTCGCATCGCCAAAATTACCCAGGACGGAAGCAGCGGTTGCATGCTGCATCGCATGCTTGTGCTGCGAGGTGTTCCATAAATTTGCTTGAGCGTGATGGCAATCGGCACAGACTTCGCTACCGACAAACGTTGCCGGGACGACAACCTCCGAATGACGTTTCCCGAACGGAAGGTAATATTCGTCACTAAAAAACAGAAATGCCAAACTACTCATTCCGATGACCGCTATCGCGAGCAATGCTCCGAGCCGGCCCTTAGATTTCCACCAGCGGCTTGATGGCGATGCTGCCGGCGTTGTGTTGGGCGCATTTTTGGTTGGCGTTACGACAACCGAACGCTTCTTAAGCTGATCTTTCTTGCCAAATCTGCGTTTGTCGCGCGCCAACGTTGTCGTTTCCTAAGATAATGCTTTTAGCTTCTTACACCGACAAGCTCAATGGTCTGTAGTGCCGGCCTCTAGTTGCTGGAAGGCGGATTCCTGAGCTTCTCCATGGCTTGTTCAACCGAAAAAGAGCCGGGCCTTTGGCGTGGCGGAAACTCCTGAAAACTCGACAGATGCTGCCCCACAATCGCTTGCGCTGGTACGACCACGAAGGCATGCTCGATGAACCACCGAACGTAGTCGCCCGCCTCATGTTGCGCACGCTCGAACGGGTCTGAGCGCAGGTTAAATAACATCGGTAGGCGTAGCGGAACGAGCGGTTGCTGCCAGACATTGAAGCCCTCGGCCTTTTGCTCCAAGAACACCGCCTTCCACTGGTCGTAGCGAAGGCCAGCAAGATTGCCGTCATCGGTCCAGTAGAAGAACTCGCGGCGCTTGTCCGGGCCCTTCCGGGCAAGAAGATCACGCTGGTCATAGCCGTCCAAGTGAACCTTGAAGGTTTTGCCTGCCGCATCATAGCCCTGCAACAACTTATTCTTGATGTCGGGCTCACCTGCCGCAGCGACCAAAGTGGTCGCCCAATCCTCGGCAGAGAAGAGGTCATTGATCTCGGTGCGCGCAGGGACAAGTCCCGGCCAGCGCACCATTGCCGGAACGCGGTAGCCGCCCTCCCAGTTCGTGTTTTTCTCACCACGGAATGGCGTCGTGCCGCCGTCCGGCCAGGTGAATGTCTCGGCACCATTATCGGTCGTGTAGATCACGATTGTGTTGTTGGCGATCCCGAGGTCGTCTAGCTTTTTGAGCATCTGCCCGACTTGCTCGTCGTGTTCGACCATACCGTCCGGATAGATACCTAGCCCGGTCTTGCCCTGGGATTCGGGCTTCAGCCGCGTCCAGATGTGCATCCGGCTCGGATTGAACCAAACAAAAAATGGCTTCTTGTCGCGATTTGCACGGTCGATGAAGTCTGTGGAAGCGGCAAGGAATTCCTGGTCGATAGTTTCCATGCGCTTCTTGGTGAGCGGCCCGGTGTCCTCGCACTTCTGTTTGCCCCATGGACCGAAGCGTGGATCATCGCCAGGCGTATCGGTCGTAGTCGCGGCGCATTTCATGACCCCGCGCGGACCGAACTGCGCCCTGAACGCAGGGTTTTTCGGATAGTCAGGATGCTCCGGCTCATCCTCAGCATTCAAATGATAGAGGTTGCCGAAGAATTCGTCGAAACCATGCACAGTAGGCAGGAATTCGTTACGGTCGCCCAGATGGTTCTTGCCGAACTGACCGGTTACGTAGCCTTGCGGCTTGAGCAGTTCGGCAACGGTTGGATCTTTTCCAGATAATCCTTCTTTCGCTCCAGGCAGACCCACCTTCAGAAGTCCGGTCCGCAATGGACTCTGACCGGTAACAAAAGCGGCCCGACCTGCGGTACAGGATTGTTGCCCGTAATAGTCGGTGAATATGGCACCCTCGTTGGCGATGCGATCAATGTTTGGCGTGTGATAGCCCATCATGCCGCGGTTGTACGCGCTTATATTCCAATAGCCGATGTCATCGGCCATGATGACGAGAATGTTGGGCTTTTGCTGCTGTTGCGCTCGGGCTGGCATCGCGTATGTGGTCGCGGCTAAGACAAAACCGAGCAACCCTGGCCAGACGATCGTCTGAAAGCCCATCATGCACTTCTCCGATTGACTGCTGAACGCTCTGTATTGGCGCGCGGCGTGCGGTTTGTAATTCGAAGGCATCCATCCACCGCAGGACACGACACGCTGCGCGGAACGATAAATTGCTGATCGCGTCGGCTAAGATGCGGCCGCCCCTTTCGGGCCGGCCGCTTTCGTTACACAGTTAGGCTTTCCGGTCATTCGCTCTGGTGGCCGGCCTGCTGCAACGCCTTGAGGATGCCATCGAGGTTGTAGGTCTCCGGCGCCTGCATCGGCGGGAACTCCTTGTAGGACATAAGCTCCTTCTCCCACAGCAATTGGCCGAGCGGCAGGATATTCCAGTCGTAGAGATACGCAGTGCTTGGCGAGCCCAGCGAACCGGCATAGCCCAGCAGCGACTTGGCGTCGGAACCAACCGTCTGCTCGAAGGGATCACGTTTGATGTTCGCAATCTGGGTCCAGTGAAAGGATTGGGCCCCGAACAGTCCGCCGGTGCCAGTGTCGGGCACCATCGTGTAGTAGAACTTCCAGTTCTTGTAGCGTACCGCCGACGGTTGCGATCCCGTGTAATAGAAGAACACTTCGCGTGCCGATTTGTCCGACGTGCCCTCTAGATAGGCGCGCTGGTCAACGCCATCGAGCGTCGTTTTGACGATGCCGGGGTAGCTTCCGGCCTCGATCTGCTTCTTGAGAGCGTCACCTTTCGGACCGCCGGCGATGTCGACCAGCGTCGGCAACCAATCGAGGGCTGAGAACATCTGGTTCTTAATAGTACCGGGCTTGATGTGGCCGGGCCAGCGAACCACCAGCGGAGCGCGCATGCCGCCTTCCCACGTGGTCAGCTTGCCGCCTTTGAAGGGGGTGGTGCCGCCGTCCGGAAAGGTGATGTTCTCGGCGCCATTGTCAGTGGTGAAGACGATAATGGTATTGTCGAGCTGGCCGATGTCCTCGAGCTTCTTGAGAACGTAACCGATGTTGTCGTCCATCTGCTTCATGCCGGCCTCATTGAGGCCCCAGTCCTTGCCGCCGGGCTCGCCGATCATGGCTTCGTACTTCGGCGGCAGCATGGTCGTGATGTGCATGCGCGCCGGGTTGTACCAGACGAAGAACGGCTTGTTGGTCTTCTTCGGGTCGTTGCGATCGAGGAAATCGATGACTTTGCCCGAGATTTCCTCATCCACGGTTCTGGACCGATCCAGCGTCAGCGGGCCTTCGTCCTTGCACGTCTGGTTCTTCTGCGTGCCATCGGAAGACTTGCATGCGAGGACCGGTCGCGGCGGTGTCAGGCAGGTCGATGTTCTCGGATCCACCGCACCGGGAACCTCGGAGAGCCCCGGTATCGGTGTGTTCATGCACGGCGGCACAATGCCTTGCACGGTCGGACTCTTGTTGATGTCGGGGAAGCTTACCCCCTGCATCGCATCGAGATGGTACAGGTAACCCCAGAACTCCTGGAAGCCGTGCGCAGTCGGCAGCGCCTCGACATGATCGCCTAGGTGATTCTTGCCGAACTCACCAGTGTTGTAGCCCTGGTCGAGCAGAAACTTCGCTACTGCCGGGGTACCCGGCCGCAGCCAGGACGGGCTGCCGGGCAGTTGCGGAGGGATCATGCCTGTGCGCAGCGGATGCATGCCGGTGAAGAAGGCGTTGCGGCCGGCGGTGCAGCTCTGCTCGGCATAATAATCCATGAAGATCGCACCGTCGTTTCCGATGCGGTCTATGTTTGGCGTTTCTCCGACCATCAGGCCACGATGGTAGATGCTCGGCTGCATAATGCCGATGTCGTCGCCCATGATGAAGAGGATGTTGGGCTTACCGGCTGGTGCCTGAGCGATTGCCGGCAAGCTTAACGCCAACAGCGCGACAGCTGATGCCAATACGCTCCATATCCGTACACTATTCTTCATGATGCAGATCCTTACCGTTGCGAGTTTGATCGACCAGAGCGGTAGTCATTTAGATCGCCGGGGCCAGAGGCAGAAAACATGTCACGCTGCCAACAAGTCGGCCGTCGATCTTTTATCAATCGAGATGAATTATCGCGGATCGCAGTGCACGCGCTATGCAACTTCGGCAATTCACGTTGATTCTCCTATGACGCGCCGCAGGGTGGTCGAAGGCAATTCCCCGAAAACGGTATGGTAGGTCGCGGCGAAACGCCCAAGCTCCGAGAATTCGCATCTTCGTGCAATCTTTGCGACGCTTGCGGTTGCTGGATCGGCACGCTGTAACGCTGAGCGAACCGTGTTCAGCCGCCTTAATAGATGATATCTCGTCGGGCTCATGCCCAGGAATTCGTTGCAGCACACCCGCAACGTTCGCTCCGACACACCGAGGGCCGCGCAAAGTTCGGGCATGTTCAGCTGTGGGCCAACATGTGCGGTCAACGCATGTTCGAACCGGACCATAATATCGGCGTGGCGTCGCCTCGTTTCGATATCGCCGCTGGCACCGTCTGCCATCAAGCAATAGACAAGCGCGTAAAGCAATTCTTGCTCGATGGATCGCGCGACCTCTGGGTGGAAAATCAATTGTTTTCTCGTTTCAGCGAGACGACAGACTTTTGAATGAAGGCGCAACAAGCGAGCCGCAGCGCTCCGCGACGATCGCAGCACCCGGCCGACAGGCGGTCGACTTATCTCCAATCCGGCCAAGGCCTTACAGCAGGCGACAAGCTGCTCGAGCGGCAACGATAAAAGACCCCATTTGCTTTCGCCAATCGTCCAATGATGCGTTCGCTCGCCGCAGCCACGGAACAGGATGTCACCAAACTGCAGTTCGAGCCCGTTCCATATTGCGGGTGCCGCGCTCGTCGGAAACAAGAAAGCAACCCGTTCAGGTGGCAACGAGATATAGGCAATGCGCGGCAAATTTTCGCAGCCACGAACCGCACGAAGATAGCGCAAGCTAAGCCATGTCAGGCGTGCCTCAAAATCTCCGCCGCCGGTCAAAGTGAGATTGACACTCGCACCGTCAATAGCGGCCTGGTAATCGGCCGGATTGTTAAAGGTGGCTGTGCCGTTCGCCGCCATCCGCTGCGTCTGGGCACGCGAATCCATTTTGCGATCCCATTTCCGCCAGCAGACATTCTGGCCTCAATCGAACGAAGCCCATAGGATTGCAGCCCGTTTTCCGTCTTTGCTATGCGAATCCGGAAGGAGAAAAAATAAACCCTAGCCACCGCTCCAAAGTGGGGTACTGGCTGCTTCCGACAATCTGTCATTCATCGATCAGACTTCGAACAAAATGCAGGTTCTAATTTGTCCGGCTGCGCTCATCGTACAACGACCGCGATCCCTCAAATGCCCGACGCATCAATGCCCCTACGCTGCCCCCGGTGACCATACCGAGGATATAAATGACAACAATCAATATCGCGTGCGGTGCACTCATCTTGAACGTGAGGAAATAGACCGTAACGCTTTGAAAATTCTGAGCGGCAAAAATTAGTAGCGCAACGACGAAAATGATTATCACAGCCAAATTGACCCAACGCATATCCTGACCTCCTGAAGCTAATGGATCTTGCAATTTGCGCTACAACCCGAGGCGAGACCAACTTCGCTATCACTTTACCCGCGTGTGGAAATCCTCGGCTTCTGATTTTGTTTCTCGCTCCTTCGACGATGGCTCACTCTATGCGTGACCAGATTATGTCATCAGGGTAACGATCTTTGTAGCAGCACTGGCGATAGGCCATTAGACCGTCAGAATTCTTCTGGGCGGTATTGGCACTAAAACCCGCAGCAGCAACAGCTTCGTTGGCTTGCCTGAAACACTCCGCGCGCGCCGCAGTGGCATTCGTCTTCGCGGCCTCCGCTGGGACTGTCGCGCCTGGAATTGGAGCGAGAACAGTAAGAGCAAATAAAGATTTTGCATTGAACATGTTGGCCTCCTTGTTCAAGGGTCACGTGCCCGTTCGGTTGCGATAAATCAATGCGGTCCGACCGGGACGAAGTCGCGTGCAGTGCGGCGCGGCCGACTGAGCAGCCGAACGCGTGATCCGCAACGGCCGTTAGGCCTCACACGACTAGCTCACACTTATGATGGCCTGGATCACTCGTCTATGCGGAAACGGCAAGTCAATCGATTGCAGATCGAAATTTGGTTCTGTTAGCGATGACTAGCGATCCAGAAATCTCCGCAGTTCTAATTCGGGAGCATCGAGTTTTCACCATGGCGGGTGAACGCTTCTATCGACCCAATCTGTGGCACTGCGGTAGCCCTGAAGCACAGCAACGCTAACGTATCGATTACTAAATATACGCGTCTATAAGCGATAACGGTTGATTCTGAGATTCGGGCCGGCTGACTGAAGGTCGGTGCAACGATTCAGAAGGTGACTCCCCAAACAATGCTCGGTAAGCGACCGCGAAACGTCCTAACTCCCAAAAACCGTGATCGGTGGCAACTTGCGTGACTGTTGTTGAAGGGTTTGCTCGCAGCAGTGCACGGCGTGCGAGGTGCATTCTCCGCAGGGCGAGATAGCGGATTGGGCCCATTCCGAGATGCTCCTCGCAGGCAACGCGAAGTGTTCGCTCCGCTACGTCGATAGCCGCGCAGATTTCTGGCAAATACAAAGGCTTGTTGGGGTTGGCTTCCAGGAATTCTTCAAACCGCGCGACGATGGTATCATGGCGGCGACCTCCGGCGGTCATCTCTGAGAATTGCCCCTCAGTCAGGCACCTGATCATCACATGGATAAGTTCCTGTTCTAGTGCCCGAACAACTTCCGGAAGCATGAACAAGTTAGGAGTCGTTTTGGCGATTTGGCCAACCATCCCATGAAGCTTCAGCAGCCGCGACATCAGGGACGGACTTGGCCGAACGAGATGCTTAAGCATTGCTTTCGAAAAATTTCGGCCGGTTATTGCTCTACACGCGGCATCAAGATCATCGGGCGTGAGAGACATCGATCCCCAATTGCAGTTCGCCGCGGTTCGTCGATGCATCATGTCAGCGTTGTTGATGATGATATCGCCAGGCAAAACCTCCATGCCACAGTGTTGCATTGCCGGTTGATTTGCGTCGCTAAGGAAGCCAATCGCTGCCCGATCGGGCTTTATCGCCCCAACATAGACTCGCGGCAGATTTTCGTGAGCGCCGTGTATCCAAAGCTTGGTCAGGTTGATTTGCACCAGCTCGGCGCGGAATTCTCCCTTCACAATGGGGAAAAGCTCCACATCTGCCGAGCGAAAGGTCGACTGATAAGGAAATGGGTCTGTGAAGGCGAGAACCTTGCTCCACGGCACTTTAGCTCTCCTGGGATCGCAAAAGGCTTAAAGTCACTCGCCTCGCAAGCGAGCCTTGAACTAAGCAGCGATGATTGTCAGGATCTTTTCGTAGAGCGGGTTTGTGACGGCAATGGCCCGAGTGGCGCAACTCCACCGTTGCGATCAGTAAAGACGATGTGCTTCATCATCGTGAACACTCGTCTTTTATGTCGGCAACCTGACATAGAAGGGCAACATTTGCAAACTAAATTTGCGCGATAGCTAGGTACACTTCACGTGTACCTAGACGCGCCCCAACCTACCGAGTAACCGCATTGCTGACTCCGTGCCAGATTTGATCTTTTAGGACAATCAGCGGCGGCGCCGGCAGAATCTCGGGCGGCTTCGTTCGCTTGACGCCATCAACGACAAGACTAGCGACGTCGATTTCTCCGTCCGGGTAGTAAGGATCGCCTTCCCCATTTCGGCCGAATAACGTCGGGCCAGTTCCGGAGATTTGGAATAGAATTTGAACCATTCCCGCCTCTCGCAGATCGCGCATCAGCAGATCGCGCTCGGCGTCAATGTCGGGCGCGATATGATGGGTGACCTGACCGGTATCATGGCTCAAGCCCACCCCGCGATCGAACGTTATCGAGCCGAGCCAAACCGGGCGACCATCGGTTCCTTTTTCAAGGACCAGCCATAGGCGGACGTGATGCCGCTTGTCGGCGCTTCTACCATCCGGTTTTTCGAAAGCGAGCTGCTCCTTTTTCCCCTCAAAAAAGAGAGGGCTGACAGGCGCATCGTGATATGGCCGGTCAAGTACCACGCTACCGACGATCTCGACGCTCGTGCGCAGCGTGATTGGGTCGGCCGGAAACCAGCCGGCCGCGTGCATGGCGCGAAGCACATCTTCCTTGCTGCCAACAAGCCCGACGTTCAGCGCATCTCCTGGAATGCCAGTGCTGGTGCGTGTAACCATGGGCAGGGACGCCAGGCCGGGTTCATGCTCGTGATGGGTCCATAAGGCGGGGAGCACCGCATAGGCCAGCGTCAGATACACGATTGCCGCCGCTGCGAAAATGACTGACCATCGTCGTTTGCTTGCGAACGGCTTCATCATATTTCAATAGTCCAGATTAATGAGAACATAGGTAATTGCGATGCGTCATCGTTACTTACCAAGTGCGGTTGCCTGCTCTAGTTTATCGCTCAATGTCGATCCGCTGTCGGTCATCGCCTGACCCTCACTCAACCGTTGCTTGATCATCCCGACCACGGAAGTGACATCGGAAAAAGCTCGGTCATGAGCATTGTCACCCTGTACCCCGAGCTTTGTCAGGTCGAATACCAAAATCCGATCGCGCTCGAGCTCGGTTCGATATGGTTCCAGATTTGGATCAATATCGCCCAACCGTGGAACGCCTCCCCAGATCACCTTTGACAAGCTGAGCGCTGGATCGTCCTGAGATACAAACAGGGCAAATCGTGGTCGTATGGCTCCCGCGGCCATGCAAACCATCTTGTACATTTTGCACATTGATCTTTTCCTTTTTCGGGACGAGCAACGTCAACTGATAGCTCCAGGGCAAGATTCTATAGGTAACCATCTCCGCGACTATGCAGTTTCGGCCGACTTCGCAGCCGATGCCAATCTTGAATGACGCGATCTGGATGTCGACGGGCCCGCTATCTTTTTTCACAGGCAGCTTCGGGCGAGATCGTCTGGAGTGTCGGATCTCGAACTGGGGTTATCTCTCGCCATCGATTTCAATGTCGCATGGCAACGATTAAATCCAGCCCGACGCACCAACGAATTCCTGATCGGTCATGCTCGTTTCCGAGTACGTGCCGGTGGGGGCCTGCAATAACGGCAGGCCCGAACTACCCAAACTGAGGTTCTGTAAGCGACGACGGGCGATCCAAGATTATGAACCGGTCATCCGGTGGTTGCTGCAATGTCGCCGAAGGCGTTTCCCCAAACAATGCTCGGTAATTAACTGCGAAACGACCTAACTCCCAAAAGCCGTGATCGGTGGCAATTCTCGTTACCGTTGTCGTCGATGAAACCGCTCGCAAAAACGCACGGCGGACAAGGTGCATTCTCCGCAAGGCGAGATAGCGGATGGGCCCCATGCCAAGAAGTTCTTCGCAGGCGATACGGAGGGTTCGCTCCGCCGCGCCGACAGCCGCGCAAATCTCTGGCAAGTACAGCGGCGTGTTTGGGTTCGCTTCCAAAAATTCTTCGAACTTCGCGACAATCATATCATGGCGATGATTGCCGGGAGTCATTTTCGAAGGCAGCCCCTCAGTCAGGCACCTGACCATTATGTGAATTAACTGTTGGTCCAGTGCTTGAACCACCTCGGGTAGTTCAAAAATATCGGGGGTCGTTTCGGCGATTTGTCCGACCATCTTGTGCAGCTCCAGCAACCGCGACATGAGTGCTGGACTTGGCCGAACCACATGCTTGAGTGGTGTGCCCGGAAATTCGTGTCCCGATATGGCGTTTGCCGCGGCGTCGAAATCAGCGAGCGTCAAAGACATTGATCCATAGTGGAAGTCAGCCCCGGATCGTTGATGCACCATGTCGAAGTCGTGACGATAATGTCACCAGCCGAAACATCCATGCCGCAGTGTTGCAGCGCTGGCTGGTGCGCTTTGGTGAGGAAGCCGATAACTCTGCGACCGGGCTTAATGGCCGACGCGTTAATCTGCGGCAGTTGTTGGTGGAAACGCTGCATCCAGAGTCGGTTCAAACCGATTTGCGTTAGATCAGCGTGAAACGTCCCTCTCGTGGTCGGATAAAGCTCTACATCGGCGGCCTGAATAGCCACCTGACAACAAAATGGGTCGGTAAAACTGAGAACTCTGCTCCAAGGCATTGGTGTTCTCCACACGTAGTCTAGCGTTTTTGAGATCACGCTCATCGAGCGCAAAAAAAAGAGTTTCTATTCTAGGTGCATAACCTAGGGGAACTATGCAAACTCGGCATAAACGGACGAAATATTGTTTAACGCCTTCCTCGGGAGAGGTCGCATTGTGTAAGCGACAAGCGTATGACGGTCGCGCCCAGCCGAAAAATGGTGCAGGTGCACTCGACTTCCGTCAGCCACCGAACAGAAGATCACGAAGACATCGAGTAGATTTTCCTTTTGTCGCCGACAGGACTCGCAATAGAAAAACATTGCAATTACCCGAGCGCGGTTCATGAACATCGAACAAGAGCCATCGAGGAATTTGACGACCGAAGAGTGCGAAGAACTCGCTGCTGGGCTGGTCGAAGACACTGCCGCTCTGCCGCCCGGACCAAAAAAGGAAGAAATGTTAAAGTTGGCACAGGACTATCGCAATCTCGCGGAGATGAAGAGATTGGTAGCGCGCGAAGTGAATTGACTAAGCTCCACCCGATTCGTTCATCAAATGAGCTTAGTCGGCAAGCGCATGTCAGATGACGACGGATCTTGCCATATCGACCCTCGTCTCTTGCGCACTCCGATCGTGCTTAGTCCGCGACGTATCATTGATTTTTTTCGGGAAGCGATCAAAAATTACGCTGAGCGCGAAGCTGGAGCGATACCGTATCCTGATCCTTGAATTCGTACCTAACCTCCGGTTTGGGATCCGAGGGCTTCAACACAGCGGTGCCGGCGAATTTCTGATCGAGGTGGAACCACATCACTTCGGCCGAGAATGTCAGGTCCTTCACGGGAGTCCAGCGCGTGACTACACCGAGCTGCGAGACGTTGTAATCCGGGTTGCAGCTATAGTCTGCGCTCACAGCCTTGGAAGCAGTTGTGTAATTCGTGCATAAGGCAGCGTTGGCCGTGCCGTCATAGCGAACCGCTGAGTAACTGCCGAACAGGCTCGATGACCAATAAGCATCCCAATTGTGGTTGAGCGGAGCACGCATGCCGTAGGCGGTCGTCAGGTGTATCCTGCCGTCGCCGCCGGCAAACGCGGGAAGCCAGACACAGTCCGTCGTCGGGCCGAAGCCGATGCTCTGATAGGCCGCTGGATTGCCGCTACCGCTGAACATCGCAAAGTTCGGCGAGGTTGAGCTGGTGGCGATCACGTTTCTGGTGTCCCCCCTCGGGTATCGTCCAGCGGCGCTTGCCAGCTCCGTTCTTCTTCAGTTTCAGCGCGGTATGGTCGCCGCCCTGCCAATGCAGAGGGTAACATTTGCGGGATGAATACCGACCGCCCCAACCGACTTCCGATACTCCTCGCCGTGATGACCATCCAAGATGCCGGTCTGTCGCTTATGCCTTAGAACGTTACATTAAGCCTGACTTGCGTTTTAATATTATATACCGGGTAGTCCTTGATAATAGGCACTCCGAGCTCGAATGAGAGTGCGGCATTGTCCGCCAATTTGCGTCCGATTCTGGCGTCGAACGGAAGGAACAGCCGCCCGGTCTGTCCGGTGATCGGATCGCCCAAATTTATCCGGATGTCGGCGCTCGGATAGAAGGTAATGAACCATTGGTCCGGGAGGCCCAGGTTGAAGGTCGGCGCAAATTGCAGGTTGCTGATATTTTTCTTTGTCGGATCGCCGGCGAAACTGGCGTCGTACCGAACGACCGGCTCGATATAGCTGGATGAATTGATCTCCCACAACGCGTAACGCGCACCGACAATCGGCATAATCTGCCATTTTCCCGAGCCGAAAGTGTCTCCGCCGGTGGGGGCGATAAGGCGCGCGCCAAAGCCGACCGCCCAACGTTGGCTCAGGTTGCGGATGACGGTGGCCTGGACATCGGCATCGCCCACGCCATACAGGTAATCGCCATCGGGATTGCTGGACGAGATGGGGTTCTTGGCAAGCAGGGGTAGATCGGAGCGTAGCGCCAGGATCCACATAGGCGCCAGATCCAGCGCGTGGTCATAACGGAGATTGAGCGTCTCGGTCGTGACGTTGGCAATAGATCCGTTCGTGCTGCCGCTTCCTGGAGCCGTCTTATAATAGGTCATCATCTGAAACAGATTCGACGGAGGCCTAAAGAAGTCTTCGCCCACATTTGCGCTTTGATCGCGGGAGGGTGCTTCTTGTGAGGCTGCAATGGTCGGCCGCAGGATCATAACAACGAGGAGACAAGCGCCGAAAAGTGCGCGGCCAACCATGACGGCGGCATGGCGTCGTTCCCATCCAGCGGAAATCCTCGCCTTCATGAGCACACCCAGGTTGAAACACGGTCAGATATCTCGGCATCGAAGTAGACGACGCCTTGGCAATAGCGGAACAAGTCGGTCCGAAATACCCAGGCCGAGCGGACAGGCTCTGCCCGACCTCAAACGACCAGTTACCGGACTCATGCACCGCAGTAAATCTCTAGTGCAGACGAAACCTGTCCGGCAAAGTAGCCTTCCGCTCCCTTGGCTCCCTGAGCGATCCTAACAGGGGCTCGACTCTGAATGCGTCATCTGACTGCTACTTGGGCCCTAACCTTCATAGGGGCGGGTGCAATGCACCACAGCTCGCGAAAGTTGTCCGTGAAGTATTGGGAAGTGTTGATCAATCGCTGTGATTTGATCTGCACAAGTGTTCGATTTTGCAAGAAGCTCTATGTTCATTGCGGTTTTTTGCGTTTTTGGATTCCCGATTTGGGCGGTTCGTGATTCCATATGATGGCCAATGGCGTCCCTCGAATGTTAGCAAAATGATGTTTGGACATTCGAAGCCCTCGCCGCTACCTAACAAAATTCCATTCCAGGATAGCAGCGCGGCAATATAACACGACAACGCTGTTCTCGAACAGCTCCCACCAAATCCTCGCAAACAATCGCAGATCAGCGCTGACCCCGGTTCAGCCACGCTAATCCCATCTCCCCGATTGTTTGAATTGATCGTGCAGCAAACCGGCCATCAAGCTGGAATACGTGGTTGACGTTTTGCGATTTCAACAGCACCGCCCGAAAGCACCGTGACGCCAACCCGGCACATGGCAACGAAGTAGAAGCAAACAAGTCCGAATAGGTTGCGCGTTCGCCTTACCGGGAAGTTCGGTGTGTCTGATACAACGCGCAGCCGATCAGAAATTACGCTGGGCACCAATCTGGAGCGATACCGAAGCGAGGATTCGGCCCGGCTGCGAGCAAGACAAAGAAAAATCCCCGGCAGTTCCTGCCGGGGATTCCTTGAGACACGTTCTCAGACGATCGGAATCAGAAGTTGCGCTGAACGCGAACGTTGATG
>WNFJ01016918.1_pt1 | contig 20072 bp, 17 predicted proteins | sample 5400461 | NCBI WGS metagenome assembly WNFJ01 (sample SAMN13153349, study PRJNA577476) | soil metagenome | isolation source: 115 cm saprolite on Douglas fir-dominated hillslope | place: USA:California | collected 2013-09-17
GTTCTTCATCGGCACCACCGTAGTATTGGGTCGTCGCCCGAGCGGTAGCTAGGGAATAACAATCGCGCTGGCGGTCGCTGGACCAGATAGGCGCCTAGAACGACCGATGCACGACCACTTGTCCCCTAGGTGGTAGGCTGCCAGAGCGGGGACAGTCTGAGCCCCAGCGCCGCGAGCCACAAGAGTCACGACGGCGAAGGCGCACATGGGTAGCGTTGGCTTTGAACGGCGGTGGTCAAGGAGCATACCTAGCCTTCGATTCCGTTCATGTGCACTCCACGACACCCCACAGGTCCTCGGGTACAAGTTGCTCGCACCGCAGTGTCGTCGCCAGATCAGCACGCCCCACGAGTGTTGGTCTCGCCCGTCGATCGTCGCCCGCTGGGGCGATGCTGCGAGGCACCGGTCGCTCAGATCCCGCGCGGCGCGTCAGGAGCGAGTCGGTCGGCAGCCGCCACATAGAGGACGCCACCGAACGCCGAGGGTCGGGTGGCGGTGATGGCCGGCGCCGCCAGACCCGCGGACGTGGCCAGGGCCGCCAACCGCGCAGGTGGGATCGGATAGGGGACCCATCGGCTGGCAGCGCGGCGGTCGTACTCGACGACGACGACTCGTCCGCCAGGGCGCACCCATGCCGCGAGCCGCCCCAGCACGACGGCGGCATCCGGCACAAAGTGAAGTGAGTTGGCAAGCAGGATCCCGTCGAGCCTCGGCGCTTCGAGGCCGGGCAGAGCAAACGGGCGCGCGAAGTCGGCGGCGACCGGGATGACGTTAGGGCCCTCCTTCGCGGTCCGGCGCTCAAGCGCCGCGACCGCGCGCGCATCGCGATCGATGGCGTAGATCCGGCTCTCCGGGCCGAGCAACTGCGCCAACGCCCGCGTAAACGTGCCGTCGCCAGCCCCCACATCGGCCCACGTCCCCGGGCCTCTCGGGACAGCCCCAACGATGAGCGCGACGGCCTGATCGGTGTCCACCGCGCGCCCGGAAGCCTACCAGGAGATATCGCAGCGAATCGGGGCCGCCGGCGCGGAGTGCGTGAGCGCGCCGATCGAGATAAGCCTGGCGCCCGCCTCCGCGTACGCCCGGGCCGTGTCGGCTGTGATGCCGCCTGAGGCCTGGACGGTCACGGCAGGTCCCGCCCGTCGGACCCAGGCGGCGACGCGATCCGGGGGCTGGTTGTCAACAAGGAGACGCGTGGCGCCCGCCTTGAGCGACTCCTCCAACTGCCGGTCGGTCTCGATCTCCACCACCACGGGCCGACCGGGCGGGACGGCCCGCAAGACGTCGGCGAGGCTCGCTCCCCGGGCGTCGAGCAACGCCCAATGATTGTCCTTCCACATCACGGCCTCAGCAAGCGAGGCCCGGTTGGTCACGCCGCCGCCCGCGCGCACCGCGTAGCACTCGAGGGCGCGGAGGCCGGGCGTCGTCTTGCGGGTGTGGGTGATGCGGCAGTCGGTACCAGCGACCGCATCCACCGCTCGACGCGTCTGGGTGGCCACCCCGGAGAGCCGCTGCAGAAAATTCAAGGCAACCCGTTCGCCGCCGAGCAGGGCGCGTGCGGGCGCCGCCACGGTAGCGACGGCAGCCCCGGCGTCCACCCAGGCGCCGTCGCCGATCAGCGGAGTGAGCTCAGCCCGCGCGGCGAGTTCGCGGAACACGAGTGCGGCGATGGGCAAGCCCGCCACGACGAAGCGCCCCTCGGCCACGAAACGGGCGGTCGCGGGCCGCTCGGCGGCGGGTCCCAACAGGCACGTGGTGACGTCAGCGTCGACGCGGTCTTCGGCGAGCGCCCGTCGCACTTCCTCGAGGCCGAGCGGATCAGCCAATCGCCAGCATCCGGTCGATGGCGCGTCGCGCCCGCTCGGCCGTCTGGGGCGCGACCGTGACCTGGTATTTCAGATCTCGCAGCGAATCGCGCAGGTTCTCGAGCGTGATCATCTTCATGTAGCGGCACTCCGCCGACTCGGCCGCCGCGTGGAACTGTTTGGTGGGGTTTTCCCGCCGCAGACGATGCAGCACGCCAGTCTCGGTAGCGACCACGAACCGTCGAGCGCTGGAGACCCGCGCCCGTTCCATCATCTGCTCCGTCGAGACGATGCGCATCCGACCCGCCGCCACGTCGCCTTCCTCCTCGGCGTAGTACATCGCGCTCGTGACGCAGCCGCACTCCGGATGCACGAGGAACTCGGCGTCCGGGTACTCGGCCCGCCGCCGCTCCAGCGTGTCCCGGGTGAGCGCGGCGTGCACGTGACACTCACCCAGCCAGACGTCGAGCTCGCGCCCGGTGACCCGCTTCAGGTATTGACCGAGGAAGAAGTCCGGAAGGAACAGCACCGGCACCGCAGGCGGCAGGGCGTTGATGACCGCGACCGCGTTGCCCGAGGTGCAGCAGTAGTCGGCCTCGGCCTTCACCGCGGCGGAGGTGTTCACGTAGGCGACCACGACGCCGTCGGGGTGTTGTGCCCGCCAGGCCCGCACGTCGGCCGCCTGAATGGTCGCGGCGAGCGAGCACCCAGCGCCGGGATCCGGGATGAGCACGCGCTTCTCGGGATTCGCGATCGCCGCGGTCTCCGCCATGAAGTGCACGCCGCAGATCACCAACACCGAAGTAGTGAGCTCGGTGGCGCGCCGCGCCATCCTGAGCGAATCGGCAACGACGTCCGCGAGGTCCTGGATCTCGGGCCGCTGGTAGTTGTGGGCGAGAATCGCGGCGCCGCGCTCACGCTTGAGGGCGTGGATCTCCGAGATCAAGTCGCGGGTGGTCGTGGTGGGCACGGCGCCAGTCGCGTTCACCGGGCGACCGCCACCCGCCGCGGGAAGTCCAGCCGGGCGTGGCCCCCGCGGCTCTCACGCCGGCGCCGCGCCGCGACGGTAATGAGTTGGGCGACGAGGAGCTGATGCCGTGTGCGCCACGCCGGGCGGGGCGTCGCCGCCACGAGCTCGGCCAGGCTCCGCTCGGCCCGCCGCAGCGAGGCCTCGCTACGCTGCACTCCCACGTCGGCGCTCATGACCTGTCGCATGGCGTCGCGGATCTCCGCCTCCCGGGCCTCGGGGACCGCAGCAAGGAGCTCAAGGGCCGCCGGGGGCACCGGTGCGTTCGCGTCGGGGGGCTGCTCGGTCGCCAGGGCGCGGGCCACTCGATCGGCGAACACCAGCGCCTCGAGCAAGGAGTTTGACGCGAGCCGGTTCGCTCCATGGACGCCGGTCGAGGCCGCCTCGCCCACGGCCCAGAGTCCCGGCCGGCTGGTGCGTCCCTCCAAGTCCGTCTTGATGCCGCCCATGGCGTAGTGCAGGGCGGGCGCGACCGGGATGCGGTCCCGCGAGGGATCGAGTCCCTGGCGCGCCAGCATCGCCGCGATGCCGGGGAATCGCTCGGCGAAAGCGAAGACGTGACGCGCGTCGAGCCATGCACCACCCGTCGCGTCTGCATCCGCCACCGCTCGCGCGACGACGTCGCGGGGCGCGAGCTCGGCCCGTGTATCAACGGCGAGGAGGAATCGTCTACCGTTGCGATCCACCAAGGTGGCGCCGGCGCCGCGCACGGCCTCAGAGACCAGTGGCGCGGGGTTCAGGCCCGCCAGCTTGAGGGCCGTGGGGTGGAACTGGAGGAACTCGAGGTCCCGGAGTTCGGCGCCCACGTGGTGCGCCAGGGCCCAGCCGTCGCCCGTGGCGGTAGTGGGATTCGTCGTGATGGCATAGAGCTGCCCGACCCCACCCGTCGCCAGCACGACCGCCGGAGCCGCGAGGATGTCCAGGCGCCCACTGGGGCCGACCGTGGCTACCCCGACCACTCGCTCCTCGCGCTCAGTCTCGAGCAGGCGCGCGACCTCAGTGTGCTCCCGGAGTTCGACGAGCGGGTGATCCGAGACGAGAGACGCGAGGCAGCTCACGAGCACCGCGCCGGTGCGGTCACCACCGGCGTGGAGGACGCGCGGGCGGCTGTGGGCGCCTTCGAGCGCGAGCCGTAGCGAGCCGTCCGGTCCTCGGTCGAACGTCGCGCCGAGGGCGAGCAGCTCGCGGACGCGTTCAGGGCCCTCGGTCGTGAGGACGCGGACCGCGTCGGGGTCGGTGAGGCCGTCCGCGGCTGCCACGGTATCGGCGGCGTGCAGGGTCGGACTGTCGCCAGGACCGAGCGCGGCCGCGATGCCACCCTGGGCCCACGCGCTGGCGCTGTCGAGCAGGGTGCGTTTGGTGAGGACGATCGACGGTCGTCCCTCGCGCGCCAAGCGCCACGCCGCCCACAGGCCGGCGAGGCCCGTGCCGACAATGATGGGGCGAGGACGCGCGCCGTCCGGTACGCTCAGGACATGGCGACGAGGGTCACGGTGCCGCACAGCGGATGAAACGCTCCCATTGGTCGCAGTGCCGCCGCTGGGGGGCCGATTGGGCAACGCCTCGATCCGTCGCAGGTGACGGACCGCTCCCAGCGCGGGGTGCGCCCTTCGGCGCACGCCTATAAGATACTCAGCAAACCCCCGCCTGCGAGATGGGGTTCCCGACGCTCGCCCTAGGAGGGCCGCAGCGCCGCGAAGATACCGACCACAGCGAGCACAATGCCTAAGGCCATCTTCGCGGCCGCGGCGGCGGCGCGGCCCAGCACGGCGCCCCAGCCGGCCCGGACCGCCACACGGGGCCGCCACGCCCCCCAAAACTCGAGCAGCGTGGCGCCCGCAAAGGATCCAAGCAACGCGCCGATCACGCTACCGACGATGGGGACGGGCACGCCCATCGCTGCGCCGAGGACCCCGCCGATCAAGGCGCCCCAGCCCGCTCGGCGCGACCCACCGTAGCGCGCGGTGTAGCGAAACCCGATCCAGTACTCGCTCACCTCGCCGAGCAGCGCCACCGCGAGCGCCGCGGCGATCGTCGTGGCGCCGACCGTCTGAAAGCCGGTGATCCAGCCGTAACCGACGATGCCGAGCACCATTACCCAGAGGCCAGGCAGGCCGAGCGGGATGAGGAGGAGCCCGACGGCGCAGCTGCCGCCGAGGAGCAGGGCGGGAACGAGGTGAGTCACGGACAGACGGTGGACACCCTCACGAGGCGTACCGGCCCCTGGTGCGGTCGGATGCGACCGGGCCGGAGTGAAGTGGCGGGATCGCCGGCAGGCTCAGGAGCGCGCCGCCGCGACACCGCGAAGGGCTGGCGCGATACGCGAGGGTCTGCCGGCGGGCGAACACCGCCGGACTACGCTGCCGGACCCTGTACGACGATTCGCCCACCGGCCGTGAGGCAGGTGAGCAGCAGGCCGCTGTGCGCCCGCAGCCGCTGCGCTACCCCTTGCCCGCTCAAGGCGGTGATGATCTCGCCCGACGTGTGGTGGTCGAGTACGTCCTGGGTGACCAACAGGACCGCCGGCGGCTCGCCACCAACTCGGAAGGTGTAGATCGGCGTCGTGCCCGCAGGGCGCACGTCGATCGCGGCGACCTGCGCCTGCTCCCGGATCCACGCGGCAAGCCCGCGCACGGTCTCCTCCACGCCCCCGCCCCGTTTGGCCCGTCGCCGCCGCTCGCGCGCCTCCTCGAGCGATGCCCAGCGGCCCGCGAACCGCCCCATCGTGTACTCGATCGTGGCTTCCAAGGAGAGTCCGAACGGCATGGGGTCATATGGCTCGAAGAACTCGTTCACCACGCCCAGCGTGTCCGGCAGCAATGCCTCCATGCGCCGGCTGATCACGTCCCAGACCGCGGGGCTCTCGCCCACGAGGCGTGATAGGACGAACAGCCCGTAGGTCATGTGCCGCTCCTCATCGGCCTTCGCCCTCGCGAGGCCGGCTCGGAAGCCCGGCATGCGCGCCGCGCCCTCGAGCGCGGTCGTGAACACATGGTAGCCGGCCTCTCCGAGTACCCCTTCGCCGACCAGCGTGTAGGTCACTAAGGCCTCGGCCTGAGCCGCCGCCGACGGGTCCGCGAGCAGCGCCCGCATCGCGGTCGGCAGCTTCTCCGAAAACACCTTGTGGAAGCTCGGCGTCTGGTACCGCAACAGGTCGCCGGAGTGGCGGCAGACTTCGTGGAGAATGCGTCGGAAGAACTCGGTGTGCTCGGCCTCGTCGGAGAGGAACGTCGTGAGGAACAACTCCTCCTCGGGCCGATCCTCGCGCACGACGGTCATGAGCAACGGCAAGAGATCGCGGGTCATACTCTCCTCCGCCACATGAAACAGCGCTGTGAGGCGGAGCAGCATGTCGCGCTCAGCCACCGTGAGGCGTGCCCAGTCGCGGGCGTCCTCAGCGAGATCGAGCCCGCGAGGATCCCACGCGCCCCGCTGCTTGGCCTCCCGGTAGAGGCGCATGGGCACGCTCTGTTGCCGCAGCCGGTCCGAGCGCGCCCCGGAGCGCGCCCGCTCGGGGCGCGTCATCGGCCCAACGAGGCCGCGCGATCTCGATCGATCACGGAAGCTCCTTCCCCCACTGTGCTATTCTGCACTATCGGGGAGTACAACACGAGACCGGTGACGTGGCGCGAAGGCGATCGCGCGGAGCAGGCCGGTGATGCGGCGAAGGCCGCGGAGGCCTGGCGGGACCACCTAGGACGGAGCAGCGGCGCGCCACGGCTTGGGGGCGGGACGGAGCGCCCAGGCGCTCCTCGCCCCCGCGGCGTTTAGTGCGTCGGGGGCAGATCGATTCTCCCCAGGCGCTGAGTACCGCTGAGCGCGAGCCACAAGCGCGCCCGGCTCGAATCGATCGCCATGTTCCGCACCACGGCGCCGCGCGTTGGGATCGCGACCGTCTCCGTCTGCTCGCTCGCCGGGTCGAACGCCACGATCTCATTGCTGCCCGACTCGTCATACCAGATCCGACCGTCCGGAGCAATGGCGATGGCATAGGGCGCGCTGCCCTTGCCACGGGGAGTGGGAAACTCGCGCACCTGTCCCGTCGCGGGGTCGAGCCGACCGAGCCGGTCGCGGGCATAGTCGGTGTACCAGACGAGGCCCTTCTCGTCCGCTACGAGGCGCCGCGGGCGGGCGCCCGCATCGGGAAGGGTGAAGTCGTGGCGCGATCCGTCCGCGGGATTGATGCGGCCGATCTTGTTGGTGCCGAATAGGGCCATCCAGAGCGCGCCGTCGGGTCCCGCCACCAGGCCATAGGGGCGCGCATTGGGCGTCGCGATCGGAAAGAGCTTCACCTGACCGCTCGCCGGCTCGAGATAACCATAGAGGTTCGATCCCTGGGCCGTGAACCAGATCCTGCCGCCGTGGTACAGCGGGGTGTGCGGATCCCGCGCCTCGGCGGGCAGCGGATACTCGGCGATCGTCCCGGTGGCGGGGTCAAGGCGGCCGAGCCGTCCCTTGAAGTTCGCCGTATACCAGACGGCGCCGTCGGGCGCAACGATGATCCCGTGCGGCCCCGACACCGCGGTGGGCGTGGCATAGTCCGTGACGTGCCCGGTGGTCGGGTCGAGTCGTCCGATGTAGCTGTTCGCTTGGTCGGTGTACCAGACGACGCCGTCGCGGCCAACGGCCGGGTCATGGGGGAAGGCACCGGCTCGCGGCAGCGGGTACTCAACGATGGCGAGCGCCGCCGACCCCGCCGCTTGCGCGCCCCGAGCCGCGTGTGGCGGCCGCGCTGTGAACTCGCGGCTCCCGGGTAGCCCGACGGGGCCCCCACGGAACACCGTGAGACCGACGGTGAGACCGACGGTGAGCCCGACGGCAGGCCAGTGCCGCGGGCGCCCCCCTCTCGTCGCGTAGGTCATGTTCGACTCCTCCTTCACAGCGATCGCAAGAATTCGATAATGGCTTCCTGATCGCGGCGGCCCAGGCGCCGAAAGCGGTCGGTCACGCTACTCGCTTCTCCGCGATGCCGCAGAATGGCGTCGCGAAACGTGAGCGACGCGCCATCGTGCATGAGCCGGGGGCGCAGCCGCACGCCCCATAGCGGGGCAGTGCGGATCTTGTTCTGCGTGCGCGCGAGACTGTCGTAGGAGAACGCCCGCCACGGCACCAGGGCCGCCTTGCGACCATAGTGCTCCGGCATCGCCATAACGATGCCGTCGCCTGTGCCCACGTTATGCAGCAGGAAATCGCTGAAGGGGTGGAACGTCTTGTCGCCCAAGGCGGGCGGAATGGTGAAGGTCCCCCCGTTGATTGCCGTCCCGGTGGCGGCCGTCGTCAGGGTGCGAACGTGGCAGATGGCGCAGCCGGTCCTCTCAAACAGCGCCGACCCGCGCTGTGCCTTCGCCGTCGCCGCGAGCTCGGAGTCGCGGGGGGGCGCTTTGGCGGCCCTGAGAAAGCGGGCGAAACGATCGACGTCCGCCAGCCCGTCCGGCCCGGGCTGATCGTTCGGTTCGGCCACCGTATTGCAGAGCGTAGTCACTTCGTCGGGGAAGAGGCGGTTCGTGATGCCCATCTCGTTGAGGTAGGCATCACCGGCAAACGACAGCAAGCTGGCGTGCTGATCCTTCCAGCCGAACCGCCCGACGCGGGTCTCACCGGGCGCTTCGACGATGGGCACGCGGAGCGCCTGCCCACAAATCCGGCCATGAGCGGCCCGGCACTGCGTGCGAGCGAGGCCCAGCAGGGTCTCGTCCGCGACGGCCTCCACGAATCCGTCGCCCAGTAGATTCAGCGACAGGCGGGTGGTGCGGATCGTCTCCGTCGCCGGCACGCGCTCCTGGATCTCGGTGTCCGGGAAAGCGGCGTTGGGGCAGATGGCGCGATCGTTGACCAGCGTGCGGCCCGAGATGATCGCCGTGCCGCGGGCGATGGGGATGTCCGGGCCGCGGAATTGTTCCTGGGGCCCGCGGTGGCCGACGCGCAATTCCGTGATTTGGCTGGGCCCACCGGAGGTCGGGTTCTGATGACACTCGCGGCAGGACTGCGCGTTGTAGAGCGGTCCCAGCCCGTCTGCCAGGCCCTCGACCTCATCGAATTTCGCTTGATCGGCTTGGTGGGTCGAGTCGCTCACCATGCCGTTGCTCTTGTTGTCGAACCCGGTGGGCGCGTCCAGGACCTGGGATCCGGCGACGAGGGCGAGACACACGCCCGCGGCCGCGACGAAGGCTTTCATGGGTGTCCTCCACACCTGGGGCCGCGCGGCGAGCGGGGCGCAACGCCCGGCGTGCGTACCTGCCGGGCAATCAAGTCAGCCCGCGATGAGTTGTGAAGGTGGTGTCGCGTCGCTGGCTGGAACGTCGGGCTCCGGGGAGGCGCTCGGCCGTGGTTGTCTCCGCCAGCGCAGCCGGGGCTAGGCAGCCTCGGCGCTCCGCTCGACCGCGGCCGCATTCGTAGGGTACTCTCCCTCCCACCGCGCCATCACGACGGCGGCGAGGCAATTACCCACCAAGTTCACGGTGGTACGGGCGGCGTCCATGACCACGTCCACGCCCAGGAGCACGGCGATGGCCTCGAGCGGGAGGTGAAACGTGGCGAGCGTACCCGAGAGAATCACGAGCGAGGCGCGGGGCACCCCCGCGACGCCTTTGCTCGTGACCATCAGCGTGAACATCATGAGCAGTTGCTGGCCCAGGCTGAGCGCCACCCCGGCGGCCTGTGCCACGAAGATCGAAGCAACGGCGAGGTACAGGGTGCTGCCGTCCAGATTGAACGAGTAGCCCGTCGGCATCACGAACGCGACGATGCGCCTCGGCACGCCGATCGCCTCCATGTGCTCCATGGCCGTGGGGAGCGCCGCTTCGGACGAGGTCGTCGTGAACGCGATGAGCGCGGGCTCCTTGACCGCGCGCAGGAAGCGCCGCAGCGGGACGCGGGCGAGCCACGCCACCGGCAGCAGCACCGCCACGCCGAAGAGGGCGAGCGCGCCGTACAGGGTGAGCACCACCTTCCCGAGGTTCGCGAGCACCCCGAGCCCGCCCTGGCCTACCGTGACGGCCACCGCCGCGCCGATCCCGATCGGCGCGTAGCGCATCACGATCGCCGTGACCTTGAACATCACCTCGGCCAAGGCCTCGCAGAAGCCGACCATCACTTCCCTGGGACGGCCCCGGACCTGTGACAGAGCCAGCCCAAACAGCACGGCCCAAAAAACAATCTGGAGCACCTCGTTCTCCGCAGCCGCCGCAACGACGCTCTGCGGGACGATGTGCTCCAGCACGCCCGCGAACGTCGGCTGCCCATCGGCGACGACAGGCGTGGCCGCGGCCGGCAGGCGTATGCCCTCCCCCGGGCGCACCAGGTTGACGCTAAGCAGACCGACCGCGAGGGCCGCGGTGGTCACGACCTCGAAGTAGAGGAGCGCCTTGATGGCCAGCCGGCCGACCCGCTTGAGGTCGTCGCCGTGGCCAGCAATCCCGACGACGAGCGACCCGAAGACGAGCGGCACGATGATCGATTTGATCATCCGCAAAAACACGGTGGAGAGCGGCCGCAGGGTCGTGGCGAGCGCAGGCGCGGCCCAGCCCACGAGGGTACCGACGACCAAGGCGACGAGGATCCATTGGGTCAGCGTGGTGCGACGGAGCAGGCTCCACATCGGCGTGTACTATACCGAACCCCGGCGGGCTCGGACAGAGCGAGCGGCGCACCGGCGACCGCGCTCGTTTCCGGCGGCGCCAGCGGGACCTGTCCAGTGTGCTGCGCCCTGCGGCCGCTCCCAGCCTGGCCAGCGCGGTGCCGCGGCGCACGTTGACAGCCCGGCAGTCACACTGTAGGACATACCTACCCCTGATTCCGTCGGAGCGACGTCGTGCCCGAGATCCTGTCCCGTCGCGAGTTCCTCGCCACCACCGCCAGCGGGGCGGCGGTCGCCTCGCTCGGCATCCCCCACCCGATGCGCCCGCCCGTGCCGCTGCCTGCCTCCACTCGCTGGGCGGCCAGACCGCTCGCGATCTCGAGCGCGAACGGACTCCGCGCCGTGCAAAAGGCCTACGACCTGATCCTGCGAGGGGCCGACACCCTCGACGCGGCGATCGAGGGCGTGAAGATCCAGGAGCTCGACCCCAATGATCACACAGTCGGCTATGGCGGGCTTCCCAACGCCGAGGGTGTGGTGCAGCTCGACGCGTCCTGCATGCACGGACCGACGCGGCGCGCCGGCGCCGTGGGGGCGCTGGAAGGGATCAAAACGCCCTCCGAAGTCGCCAAGCTGGTGATGAAGTACACCAATCACGTTCTGCTCGTGGGCGAGGGGGCGAAGCGGTTTGCCTTGCAGTACGGGTTCAAGGAGGAGAATCTGCTCACCGACGAAGCCCGCGAGATCTGGCTCCACTGGCGGGCGAATCTCAACCCCGACGACGACTACCTCGACATCCCCGAAACCGAGCACATGGTCGCGCGGCCGACCGGGACGATCAACTGCAACGCGCTCGCACCCAATGGGGACATCTCCTCGGTCACGAGCACGAGCGGCCTCGCCTTCAAGATCCCCGGGCGTGTCGGGGACAGCCCGATCGTCGGGGCCGGCGAGTATACGGACAACGATGTCGGGGCTGCGGGATCCACGGGGCGCGGCGAATCCAACATGCTGGTGTGCGGAGGCTTTCTCACGGTCGAGCACATGCGCCGTGGGCTGAAGCCGACCGATGCCTGTCTGGAAACGCTGAAGCGGGTCGTGAAGATGAGCGAGGCCCGTCTCCTCGCGCCCGACGGCCGACCGAAGTTCGAGCTGAACTACTACGCGATCAACAAGCGCGGCGAGTTCGGCGCCGCGTCACTCTACCCGAGCCGCTTCGCCGTGCACGATGGGACCGAGGCCAAGCTGCTCGACACGGCCCATCTGTACGAGCACGAGCCGGCCGGGGTGCACTGACGAGTACGGCGCTGCGGTCCCCGCGGTGGCCGCACCGGGGCGCCGCGCTTCAGAAGCCTACTCCCAGGCCGACCCGGGCCAGACTTTGCTGAATCTGCGCCGGGGTGTCGGGGGCCGTCCCTCCGGGATTCGTCTTCCGGTTGTAGTGCTGGAACGCATAGGCCGCGGTGGCGTGGATGCGACCGACGAGGCGCACGTCAAGTCCCAGTCCCAAGTCGAGGGAGAGCGACGCGTGGCCGCCGCCCGAAAACTGGGGGGCGGCGAGGTAATCGGCGCGGAACGACACCGTCGCTCCGGGACCGATCTCGCTCGCGGCGCGGGCCCCAACGCGCACCGCCCCGACGCGTTGGGCGCCGAAGTCCGGGCTCGGGTCGCGATACGTGAGTCCCGCCTCCACGCTCGCGTACGACGCGACGTCGTAGGCCAGCCAGCCGTCGAGCTGGATAGCGTCGAAGCTCTGCAGCGTGGTGGCGCCTCCGGAGGGCTTGAACGTCACTCGCGTCACGACCGCTTCCGCGCTGAAGCGTCGCCAGCGGGCCACGGCGGCGCCGCCGAACCCCGTCCCCGAGAACTGCAGCCCGGAACTCACCTCGCGGTAATTCGCGAGCACGAATTGGGGCCCGACCGTCACGCGTTGGGCCGGCGCGGCCCGGACGGCGAGCGCGCAGGCCGCGCCGATCACGAGTCCGACGGCGGGGCGGCTCACCGGCCCGCCGAGGGCTTGGGCAGCGGCACGACGCTCAGCTCGACCTGCTTGCGTCGGGCGACGTTCTGTTGCGCCAGCTCTTGATTCCGACGCGCCAACTGCTCGCGCAGTAAGCGGTTGTAGAGGATGTTCCCTTCGGCGGGACGCGGGGCCGGCTTGCGGAGCGTCATCACCACTCCCGCCACCAGCGCGGCCGCCCCCACGATGCTCAATTCGCGCTTGGAGCCCGAGCCGAGCGTGGTGCTCTCGAGGCCGAGCGTACCGATCAGCGCGCCGCCTGTATAAAGGAAAGCCAGGCCCACGGGACGCCAGGTCTGGGGCGCGACTTCCGTCTCGGGAAGCTCCTGGTAACCGGGCAGGCTGGTCAGGCGCGGCAGCGTGTCGACGCTGCCGTAGGTGACGCGCACCACCTGCGACGCGGAGAAGCTGTTCTGCGCCGCCCCGGCCTCGACCACGATTAGCCAGGTGCCCGCCGGCACGAGGTTGCCGTTCGGGAGCTGCGCCGGCCAGCGCAGGTTCACGGTGCCCGTCGCGACCGAGGAGTCGATGAGCACCGTCGTCGCGCCGCTCACGGCCCGGGTACGGACCCGGCTGGGGCTCGTCACAGTGAACCGGATCGGCACCGCGCCTTGGCCGCCCACGAAGCGCGCGCTGTCCACCCGCAGCTGCCGTACCACGAGCACCTGCCCCAGCGCCGAGTAGAAGAGGCTCGTGATCTTGGGGGAGATCTTGCCGGGATCGAGCTCGCGATCGGGGTCAAGGAGGATCGTCTGCTTGAAGGCGTCTACCGCCTTCACCTGGGAATCGGTCGCGCTATAGGCGAAGCCCAGCAACTCGTACGCGCGCGCTTGGTCGGAGCCGGACATGCGCATGCGGAGGGCGCGGTGCGCGAGGGCGATGGCGCGGGTGAAGTCGAGGTTATCGTAGGCCTGGAGCGCCTCCCGCAGGTCGGGATTCTGCGGCGTTTGCGCCGCAGCGGCGGGCGCGAGGCAGACGACGAGCACGAGCAGCCAGCCGCAGTGCCGCATGTCTCACCCCTCCGGGATCAGCGTGTAGACCTTCGGGACGGTATTCCCCGCGTCGACTTGGACGTCCTCGGATCTCGTCTTATAGCCCTCGCGTTGCACTCGGATGGTGTGGCGCCCCGGCTTGGCGGGCCAGTGCACGACCGGCGTGGGGCCGGCGTCGACGCCGTCGATGTACACCTCGCCGTACGGGTTGGCGTTCACCGTAATGAAGCCCTGGGCCTCCGGCGTGGCGGCGGGCGGCGGCGCCGCGCCGCGCGGCCGCCCCCGCTCGGGCCGGCGCGCGGGCGGCGTCTTGGCGGGCGTGGGGATGCGAACGGTGTCGGCGATGCGCACAGTGTCGACGACCGGTGCCGCAGCCCGCTGAGGGGGGCCCCCGACGGGCTCGGGCTGGCCGGCGCTGCCTCGCCCGAGCGCGACATACCCACCCACCGCCACCACTACTAGACCGAGGCCGATTACGAAGCCGCGGCGCGATTTCCGCTGGGGCGGCGGAGCCGGGGCGACCGGACGCCGTGGCTTCGTGGCGGGCAGCGGCGTGGTGGGCGCGCCGGTGATCTCCGTGGGGACGTCGACCACGGCGCGGGGACGGGGTCGGGGGGCGCCGCGACCCTTGGTGGGGGCGGGGACCGGCTGTTCAGGCCACACCGCGGTGGCGAAGTCCTCCATGGTGGGGAAGCGGAGGTCTGGTTCCTTCGACATGGCGCGGGCGAGGGCAGCGGACAGCGAGGCCGGCACCTCGGGGCGCTTCGAGCTCGCGGGCGGTGCCTCTTCGAAGATGTGCTTGTACAGGATCGTGTGCACCGAGTCGCCGCTGAACGGCAGCTCGGCGGTGCTCATGCGGAAGCCCACGACGCCGAGCGAGTATTGGTCGGCTCGGCCGTCCACCGCCTGTCCCTTCGCCTGCTCCGGTGCCATGTAGTGGGGCGTCCCGATGATCATCCCAGTCGCCGTGAAACCGGTGGCCGCCTGCAGGGCCTTGGAGATCCCGAAGTCGGTGAGCATCACGCGCCCGTCGTGGTCGAACATGATGTTCGCGGGCTTCACGTCGCGGTGCACGACCCCGCGCTGGTGCGCGTGGCCCAAGGCGCACGCCGCCTCCCAGAGGATCCGTTGGATGTCAGGGACCGGGAGCGGTGCCTTGCGCTCCAGCAGGTCTTCGAGCGACGTGCCGGCGATGTACTTCATCACGAAGTAGTTGAGGCCGCCGTCGCTCTCGACCCGATAGATGGGGATGATGTTCGGGTGGTCGAGTTTCGCCGCGGTCTTCGCTTCCTGCTGGAAGCGTCGCACCACCTGGTCGTCCTGGGCCACGTCGGGCGGCAGCACCTTGATCGCGACCTCGCGCTCGAGGGTCAGGTCGTGCGCGAGGAACACCGCGCCCATCCCGCCCTTGCCGAGCAGACGCTCGATGCGGTACTTGCCCTCGATCAGCCGCTGCAGGCGCTCCCGCAAGAGATCGACGTTGCTCGTGCTCGGCGGCCCGCCCGCGCCCGACACATCCGCGCCACAGGCGGAGCAATAGCGGCTGTTCTCGGGTACCGGGGTGTGGCAGCGGTAGCACTCGAGCGCGCCGTTGGTCATCACGGGCGGCCGGCGTTCAGGCTGGGCGTGCGGGCGGGCAGGCGTCCGCGCCGTGGCTGCTGTCTGATCCGCAGGGGCGGCGCAGCCTGGTAGCTCGTGGCGCCCGCGACAGGAGCCGCGGCGCGCGGCGTGGGGAAGGGGGCGCCTGCGGGGCACGTCGTGCCCCCGGGCAGAGCGCTGGGCGCCGTCTGCACGCAGGTCTCGTAGTAGGTGGTCACGCCCGAGAAGTCGAGGACCACGGCGTAGTAATCGGCACCCGGGGTAAGCGTCGTAAGGATGAAGTCGTGGTCCTTGAGCGGCGCCAGCGCCGTATCGGCGCGCACGATGGTCAACGCGCCGTCACCCGGGGCCGGCACCTTGATCACGAACAGGTCGAGCGCCTTGAGGGAGTCGCGCGCGAGGCTCGCGCCCGCGATGGCGTGCAGCCGGAACTCGACGCCGAACAGCGGCGCGGGATTCGGCGCCGTGAACCGCAGCCAGTCGATGTCGTGCGGGTTCTCGATCGCCAGCGTATCGCGGAACGGAAACGGGCGGTTGCCGCGCAGGTCCGCCGCGTTGCACGAGTTGTCGTCCTCGTGCTTGTCCGCCGGCAGCTCACTCACGTAGCCGGTATCCACCACGAGACCGTAGCGGCCCGGTTGGGTGTAGACCGCGATCGCGTCTAGACTGGTGAGCGGGAGGCCCTTGAAGGCCACGATCGTCGACTCCGCCCTCGCCTCGGACGGGCTGAACCCCAAACCGTGGCAGGCGTGGGACCTGGGGCCGAAGGTCCACGAGTTTTGCCCGATGAAATAGCCCTTGGTGCTGTTCCAGCCCAGCGAGTCCGAGAAGAACGTCGAGAAGGTCCCAGCGAGCAATGGCGACTCGATGATGAAGGTGAGGTTGCGCCCCGCGTTCGCCGCGCTTTGACCGAAGCGAAACCAGTCCGCCGACTGGAGCACGCCGCGGGGCAACGCCTCGAAGGCGAGCGCCGGGTTCCAGAACAGCAGCGTCGGGAGCTGCGTAGGGAATGGCCCGGGTCCGTCGATGTTGAGCGCCGCCGGAGTGACAGTGTTGGGGTCGTACAGGTCGTGCTCGACCACCTTCGTGGTGTCGTGCACGAAGCCGAACACCCCGCTGCCGTTGAAGATGCCCAGGAAGAAAACCGAGTCGGTCAGCGCCGGCGGCGGCACCCAGTACTGGGTGTTCGAAGTACCGTTCGGGTAGTCGACATCGAGAAACGGTACCCGGATGAGGTTCGTGCCGGCAGGCGGCGCTCCGAGCGCTGCCTCCAAGATCGAGTCGACCCCGACGCCGTAGATCCTCAGTCGCTCGCCGTACCTCACGATTTTGGGGCGCACACTGTCAATTTCGAGGGCCGCCGATACTCGCAGGGTATCGCGGCCCGCCTTGGCCTGCAGGTCGAAGTTGGTGGCGGCGGCGGTGATGGTCACGGTCCCCGACCTTACCCCGACGATGCGCCCTTCGTTGTTCACCGACGCCACGAGCGGGTTGCTGCTGACCCAGACGAACTTCACGTTGGGAATCGGGTGCGAGTCGGTCGCGCTGAGTAGCTGCCAGGCGGTCGCGCTGGCGACGGCCTCGCCGCCGCGGAGCAGGATGTGGATCGGAGTAATGCTCACGTGCACCGACGCGTCCCGCTCGGTGGGGTAGACGCACGTGGCGAACGCGACAGCACCAAACAGCAGCGCCAGGGCGGCGAAGCCGCGACCAGGTCGCATACGATCGAGTCCCGCGGGGTTGCGGCTCAATCTATAACGACCCGTATCCTGCTGCTATGACCGAACTCACTAGAGACGCCCTCGGCGCTTCAAATCGGCGTATTTAGCAACGACGGCTTGCGCCGCTCGCTGGGGCGGGACGTCCAAGACGAGCACGCCGGCACGCCGCATGTGCCCCAGCGCCTCATCCCGCGCCCGCAGCAGCTCCTCCGCCGCCGCTTTGCGGAAGGCGTCGTGCGCCGCCGCAGGCCGCAGTGCGGCGACGGCATCGAGCTCGGGATTCCGCAGCGTCACGGCGAGCGGCAGGTGGCGCGGATGCAGCGACGCCACGTTCGCGACGAGCGCATCGGACGCGAACCGGTCGATGACGTCGGTGAAGAGCACGGTCAACGCGCGCTTGCGGTTGCGCGCCGCCAGGTAGCGGAAGGCGCCCGGGTAGTCGGGCTCGACGAGCGTCGGCTCGACGACCGCGAGCACGTCCAGGACACGCTTGAGCCCTCGGCCGCCGCGCTGCGGCGCGACGAAGTGTTGCACGCCGTCGGCGAACGCCATCACCCCGACGTCGTCGTCATGCTGCGCCGCCGCGTAGGCGAGCTCGAGCGCCGCCTGCACCACGTAATCGAGCCGCGGCACGCCGGCGACCTCGGCGGTGAGCAATCGCCCGGTGTCGAGCACCATCAGGACGTGCTGGCGCCGCTCGGCTTCGTATTGGCGGGCGATCACCTTGCCGCGCTTTGCCGTCGCCTTCCAATCGATATGCCGGAGATCGTCGCCGGGCACCCACTCACGCAGCGACTCGAACAGCCGGCCCTCGCCGAGCTGGCGAAGCGGCGTGACCCCCTGCTCGCGGCGGCGCTGCGCCTGCGCGACCGATCGGCGGAACCGCACCGAGACGAGCGGCGGGTACACGGCCGCGTCCCAGGGCAGCTCGATCCGGTCGCGCCGGACGGCGACACCCAAGGGACCCCCTGCGTCCACCACGAACCCACCACCGCGCTCCCGCCCGCGTCGCACCGGCCGTACGGGAACGGTGTCGCGCGCCTCTCCCGACGGCGGCACCCTGACCTCCCGGGGCGGCTGGGTGCCACCCAGCACGTCGGGGCGGACCTCGCGCACGCGGAGCCGCGCGGTCCGACGCGTGGTATTGACCCAGCGGTAGGCCACTTCGCCGTCGCGGCCCAGGGAGAAGGCGGGAGGAGCGTCGCGCGCGACGCTGAGGTGCGGCCCCGGGCGCGTCGCGAGCAAGGCGTCGACCCAGACGGCCGCCACGAGCGCTACGTCGGCGACGAGCATGGCGTCGAGTGCCCCGGGAAGCCACAGACCGGCCAAGCCGAGCAAGGCGAGTCCCGCGCCGAGCCAGAGCGCCCGCGGGGTCCAGAGGATCACGCGGTGGGCACGTCCGTCTTGTCGAGGATCGCCTTGAGCGCCGCGTCCGCCGTCACGCCCTCCAGCTCGAGCTCCGGGGCCACGCTCACCCGGTGGCGCAGGACCGCCGGAGCGAGCTCCTTCACGTCGTCGGGGATCACGTAGTCGCGCCCATCGAGCAACGCGGCCGCGCGTGCCGCCTTAAGCAGCGCGACGCCCGCGCGGGGACTGGCGCCGAGCGTGAGCGAGGCGGCCGCGCGGGTCGCGCGGACGATAGCCGTGATGTAGGTGGTGATCTGGGACTCGACCCGCTCGGCCTCGGCGGCCGCGCGCAACCGCTCGAGACCGGCCGCGTCGGCCACGCGACTGACGCCGTAGGTCGCGGGCCGATCCGCTTCGAAGCCCGCCACCGTCTTCGCCAGGATCCCCTGTTCGTGCGCGGCGTCCGGATAGCCGATCAGGACCTTGGCCATGAAGCGATCGAGCTCGGCTTCGGGCAGGGGGTACGTACCCTCGAACTCCACGGGGTTCTGGGTGGCGAACACCGTGAAGGTCGTAGACAGCGGGTGCCCCACGCCGTCCACCGTGACGGTGCGTTCTTGCATCGCCTCGAGCAGGGCCGCCTGCGTCTTCGCCGGTGCGCGATTGATCTCGTCGGCGAGGACGAGATCCGCGAAGATCGGACCTGGCCGGAAGGTGAACTCCCGGGCGCCCGTGAGCAGCGTGACTCCCGTGATGTCGGCGGGCATCAGATCGGGGGTGAACTGGATGCGTTGGAACTTGACATCGAGCGCCAGGGCGAGCGTGCGCACCAAGAGCGTCTTCGCCGTGCCGGGCACCCCCTCGAGCAGCACATGCCCTCGGGCCAATAGGCACACGAGCGCCTGTCGTGTCGCGGCCTGTTGGCCCAGGATCACGTGGTCGAGCGTCTCTAGGATGCGATGCGCGTCGTCTGCGGGCGAAGCTCCTCCCACACGTCCTCCACTGCTCGGGCGGCCGCGAGCGCGCGCTCCGGACCGCCGGGTTGATTGATGATCTGCTGCAACCGCCGCGCGGCGTCCCGACCCGCCGCCGTCGGCAGCGCGAGCTCGAGCGCGGCAAGCCACTCGCGCTGCTCGTCGGGGTGCAGCACGCCGGTACGGCCCAGTCGCCGGCGCAGGCCTCCCACCGTGAGCGCGACGGCGGTGTCCGCGCCGGCGGCGCCTTCGAGCCCCGCCGCGAGCGCCTCCAGATGCTCCAGGGGAGAGCGGCGGCGCCGCTCGACGACCGAGCGCGCCGGACCGAACCGGACAGCGGCCACGGCGAGGCCCACGAGCCCCACCGCCAGGAGCTGCAGGATCGCCCAGCCCGCGGGCGTTTCCACGAGCCACCCGGCGAGCACGCCCGTCAGGGACCGCCCCTTCCCGAACCCCTGATGGAACTCGTCCCACACGAGACGACCACGCCCGGGCGGAACGAGTAGCGGCACGACGAACTCCGGCGCGCGGCTGTCGCGCCACGTCACGTTGCGGAAGTAGCCGATGTCGGCCGCGACGGTCACGCTGCCGCCGTCGCGGTAGCGCAACCGCACCGCGACCGGGTCTCCCCGCGCCAGGCGCAGCAACGTGTCTTGCGCCACCGGCGCGAGCGCGTCGCACGCGTCCGCTCGGGCGTCGCCCCGCTGCAGCCTGCGCCGCGTGTCGCGTTCCTCGGGCGTCGGCAGCTGGAGATAATTGGTGACCGCCGGAAGGGCGAGGCCCGGGCGGGGCGCGGCGACCGGGAGGCTGTCGCTCCGCAGGAACGCGTAGCGATACCGCAGCCGCCACCCGACGCACGGCGTGATGCCACCGCCCCATCCGGCGGCGACGACGCTGCCGCCACGGAGCACGAAGTCCCTGACCTGCGCCAGCTCGGCCCCCTCGAGGTCGAGGGGCGGGTCGAGCACGGCCAGAACCGCCGGCCGTCGCCCGCTGTCGGCGAGAAAGTCG
>WNFJ01600539.1_pt1 | contig 20053 bp, 26 predicted proteins | sample 5400461 | NCBI WGS metagenome assembly WNFJ01 (sample SAMN13153349, study PRJNA577476) | soil metagenome | isolation source: 115 cm saprolite on Douglas fir-dominated hillslope | place: USA:California | collected 2013-09-17
GATCACGTTTTCGCCAACTCTGTTGAGCTGTTGGAGAGCAGTGGGCCCGTGACAAGGCCACGCGACTAAAACACGCAGCCCGAAGTTTCCTTAAGCGGCCGCGCGGGCGCCGATCGGGGGCTGGATTTGCAGGATGCTACACGTCCCTTGACTACTTACGGGGGATCGTCGTGATGGCGCGAGCGACCTAAGGCCCGGACGGCGCCGGCAAGGCTCAGAACGTCACGAAGACCCTCCTCCCGGACCATCCGTGGGCCTGCAGTCACCAACATCAATTCCACCCAGCCGGCGCGCTACCCGCCGGCCCGTGTCCGTGCAGCCTCGGCGCGAAGGAAGAAGCTCCCCTCGGTCACCACCTTCTCGCCTGGCTTTAGGCCTTCAAGGACCTGGACGGAGTCGCCCACGGCCTGAGCGACCTTGACCGCGCGTTCGGTGAACCGACCTTCACCATCTTCGACCGGCACATACACGACGGCACGGTCGCCGATGAACTGCACCGCGCTGCGGGGGACGAGCGTCACGTGGGGGCCTGCAACCGTCTCGAAGCTCACCGTGACAAACATGCCGAGTCGAAGCACGCCACTGCGGTTGGGCACCTCCACGCGCACCTTGGCGGTCCGGGCGGCCGGATCGACCCGGGGGTCGATGTAGGCCACGCGCCCGCGGAGCACGTTCTGGGGCGCCGAAGGAATCGTGACGGTGGCGGGCGACCCCACGGCCACCCGCGCGAAGTCCTTTTCATAGAGGTCGCCGATGACCCACACGCTGTTGAGATCGGTGACCACGAAGAGATCCTGCCCGGCCATGACGACCTGACCCGGGTTCACGCTCCGCGCGATCACTACGCCAGCCGCCGGCGCTGGGACCGTGACTTCCGAGACGACGTGCGAGGCCTCGGTGAGCTCGGCCACCTGCTGCGGCGCGAGGCCCAGCAGGAGCAGCCGTTGGCGGGCGGCGGCCACCTCGGTCTCGCGGGAGGCGTGCACCGCCGTGATCTCTTCCAGCTCCTGACGGCTCGCCGCGCCGAGCGCGACGAGCCTGTCGGTGCGCTGGCGTTTGAGACGGTCCGCCTCGACCATCGCCCGCATGGAGAGATACTTCATCTGGGCTTCGGCCAACTCGGAGCTGAAGATCACCGCGAGCGGCTGGCCGCGTTGAACCGCCGAGCCCAGCTCGGCCGAAACTTGGCGCACCACGCCACCCACGAGCGCGTTGACTTTCGTATCGCGGTAGGCGTTGGACATGACCGTACCGGGGACCGTCGTCGCCGAGTCGGCCACCCCGCTGCGAACCACCGCGGTCTTGATACCGGCGCGCTGCAACGCCTCCGGCGTCAACGACACCTCGGCCGCCTCCTCGCCCTGGGCGGCGGGCTGGTCGGGCCTGCCCGCCGGCATTCCGGGCATCGAGGCTACCCCGGTGCGCGCGATGGCGCCGTCCGACTCCGTCGTGCGGTGAGCCGGAGCGCTCGGCCCGCGAGTGCCGTCCTTGGCAGCGCGCCGCTCGCTCCAGACGACCCCGCTCGCGAGCCCGACGGCGATCAGCGCGGTCGCCAGCACCCCCTGCGCAAGACGCCGCCTCAACAGCCCGCGGCGTGGTCGTTCGTGGATCAGCTCTTCCTCGTGTCGATCCATGGCCCTCTCACCTCAGCGGCCGGCGGTTCCCACCGCCAGCTCGATCCCGACGACCGTGTCATAGACTTGCTTCAGCGCCTCGGTATACCCGTTCTCGATGTCGATGTAGCGCCGTTGCTCAGCGATGACGTCCAGCAGCGCTACGCGTCCGAGCTCGTACGTCTGCCGCACGACGTCGAGGTTCCGCCGGGCCACGTCCCGCACGCCGCGCTCGTAGATGTCGAGCGAGCGCCGGGCGGCCTCGTACTGCGCGAGCGCCGCGTCGACCTCTTGGCGGATGGTCAGCTCGACGAATTGCACCCGGCGGTCGGCTCCTTCCGCCTCGGCCCGGGCCGCGGCGATGTTTCCCTGGTTGCGGTTGCGCACCGGTAACATGATCGACACCCCGGCGCCGAAGTAATGGAACACGTCCTGGATCGGGCGCGTCTGACCATTCGCCGCGATCCCCTGCAGATCGAATCCGAAGTCCTGGCGCATGTAGCCGACGCTAACGCTCGCGTCCCAGCGCCCCTCCGCCTCTTCTTTGCGAATCTTGGCTCGCGCCATCGCAGTGTCGGCGCGGGCGGCTTCGAGATCTGGTCGGGCCGTCAGGGCTTGTCGCACCGCCTCGTCCCGCTGGTAGGCGGGAAACCCAGGAGCCAGCTCGCCCCGGACCGACAGCGGCGCGTCCGGGGGCATGCCGGCCAGCGCCTGGAGCTGGAGGGTCGCGACTTCGACGCGGCTCACCTGCAGTTGGCGGCTCGCGTCGAGGCGGTTCACCTCGACGAGCATCAGGGTCTCCTCGAGCGGCGGCGTCGCGCCCTGCCGTACGCGTTCCTGCACGAGCCCGAGCGCCCGACGGTTCACCTGCAACAACTCTTCGGTGACGCCCAGGTTGCGGCGGGCCGCCAGCAACTCGCCGGCCTTCATGCGCACGTCCGCCCGCAGGCGTCGTTCGCGATCGGCGACCAGGGCGCGCTTCATCTCCAGCTCGCGTTCGGCGACGCCTACACGCCCCTCTCTTCGTCCGTTCAAGTCGAGCGGCAGCGTCACCGCCGCCGTGAGGTTGTTGTCGGGGCTCAACGCTTTCTGCCCGCCGAGCTCGAGCATCGGATTGGGACGGAGGCCGGCCTGACGGAGCCGGCCGAGCGCGCCATTGATCTCCGTCCGCACCGCGCGAAGGTCAGGGTTGTCGGCGAGCGCGCGAGCCACCAACTCGTCGACGGTCATCTCGACGGGGCTCAGCGGCTGAGCGGTGATGCTGGCGGCATCGAGGAGTACTGCGGTAAGAAGCGCGAGACCGCCCACTATTCGGTGTGGTCGCATGACGGCTAACGTACGGGCACGGAAAACTTCGCCGAGCCGCGCCCGGTCGGCCCGTCCCACGTGACCGTGACCTGGCGCGTGCCCGTGTCCTGAAACTCGATCGTCCCGAGATACCGGCCGGGGGCCTTGTCGGGCGAGAGCGTGGCGCCGGCGATCATCGGCGTCATCCCTGACATCGTCATGGCTGTGTTCAGCGCGACCTTCCCGGCGTCCACCGGCTGCTTGTCCTTGGCAAAGGTGATCTCCAGAACGAACGAGTTCTTGCCTTTGGTCCACTGCCCGGACTCGTTGAGCAGCGTGATCACGACGTCCTTCGTCTTCTGCGTGTGAATGGGCTTGAGGTCTGCCGCCCACGCAGTGACGCCGCCCAATACGAACGCCGCGAGTACGAGCATCACGATCCACCGAGTCATACGCTTGATCCTCCTTGTTCGCCTAGTCGGCCGGCCCGACCGCCGGCCGGGTTGCCATTGAACGCTCCGCGCTGCGCGCCTGCGCCTCCTCCCGCCGCAGCTCGCGCTCCCTCAACCAGGAGAAAATCACCGGCGTCACGATGAGCACGAGGCCCAGCGAGCTCACCATTCCGCCGAGCACCGGCGTGGCCAGCGGCTTCATCACCTCGGCACCCGTGGAGTGGCTCCACATGATGGGCAGCAGGCTCGCCACGACCGTGGACGCCGTCATCACCAACGGCCGGAGCCGCAGGAGCGCGCCCTCTTTCACCGCCTCCAGCAGCGCCACCGAGGTCAGGCGCCCCGCCAACTCCTCGCGCTTCCTGGTCACCGCCTCGCCGAGGTAGATCAGCATGACCACGGCAGTCTGCACGGCCGTGCCGAAGAGGGCAATGAAGCCGACCCAGACCGCGACCGAGAAGTTATAGCCGAGCGCATAGAGGAGGTAGATGCCACCGGCCAGAGCAAAGGGCACCGCCAGCAGCACCTGCGCGGCCTCGAGAAACGATCGGTAGATCAGGTAGAGCAGCGTGTAGATGACGAGGATGACCACGGGCATGACGATCTGAAGCCGGCGCTTGGCCCGGACCTCGTTCTCGTACTGGCCGCTCCACTGAATGTACGAGCCCTGGGGCAGCTGCACGGTCTGGGCGATGATCTGCCGGGCCTCGTCCACGAAGCTCCCGACGTCCCGCCCACGGACGTTGAGCAGCACGGTCACGACGAGCAAGCCATTCTCGCTCGAGACCATCGCCGGCCCGGAGACCTGGCGGATCTCCGCGAGCTGCGCCAGCGGCACCTGGATCCCGTTGGGCGCCGTGACGAGCACGCTGCCGAGCGTCTGCGCGTCGGCCCGGTACTGCGGCGCGTAGCGCACGCGCACCGGGAAGCGCTGGCGGCCTTCGATCGTGAGCGTGAGATTCGTCTCACCCACCGCCGTCTCGATCACGTCTTGCACGGCCCCGACCGTGATGCCGTAGCGGGCGGCCGCTTCGCGGTTGACCCGGATGTCGAGATAGGGCGCGCCCGTCACCTGCTCCGGATAGACGTCCACGGCGCCCGGGATCTTTCGCAGCTGGTCGGCGACCGCTCGGGCCCGCTCCTGGAGCACGTTGAGATCATTCCCAAAGATCTTCACGCCGACCTCGGAGCGGATACCGGTCGTCAGCATGTTGATCCGGTTGATGATTGGCTGGGTCCAGATGTTCGAAACGCCCGGCAGCGTCGTCGCCGCATCCAGCTCGGTCACCAGCTTCTCCCGCGTCATCCCGGGCCGCCACTCGGATTCAGGTTTGAGGTTGACGATCGTCTCCGTCATGTTCACCGGTGCCGGGTCGGTCGAGGTGTCCGCCCGCGAGATCTTGGCCACCACCGACGCTACCTCAGGGAATTGTTGAATGGCCTCGTTCTGTTTCTTGGTGATCGCGATCGCCTGGGGCAGCGAGATCGCCGGATCGGCGACCGGCATGAACATCAGGTCCCCCTCGTTCAGCGGCGGCATGAACTCCTTGCCGATCCGCGGCACCAACGCCACGGCGCCGACCACTACCAGCGCCGCCACGCCGAGCGTGAGCAGGCGGTGGCGGAGCGCCCAAACGAGCATCGGGCGATAAAGCCACACCAGCGCCCGCATGACGGGGTTCTTTTCCTCGCCCCGGATCTTGCCGCCGATGAGCACGCTGCACAGCACCGGGACCAGCGTGACGGACAGAATCGTCGCCCCCGCCATCGCGAACGTCTTGGTGTACGCGAGCGGGTGGAACAGCTTGCCCTCCTGGCCGGTGAGCGCGAAGACCGGGATGAACGCCAGGATGATGATGGCCATGGCGAAGAAGATGGGCCGGCCGACGAGCCGCGTGGCGTCGAGCACGGTCTCGGCGACCCGGCCACGATTGCGCAGGTTCACGCCCCGCTTTTCCATGAAGCGATAGGCGTTCTCGGTCACGACGATCGCCGCGTCCACGAGCACGCCGATGGCGATCGCGATGCCGGCCAGCGACATGATGTTGGAGCTGATCCCGAGATAGCGCATGAAGAGAAAGGCGACGAGCACCGCGAGGGGCAGCGGGATGGTGACGATGAGGATCGAGCGGAGGTTGAACAGGAAAATGATGTTGACCAGGGTGACGACCACCGCCTCCTCGATCAGGGCCCGCTTGAGCGTGTGCACCGCGCGCTCGATGAGCGCCGAACGGTCGTAGAAGGGAACGATCTTCACTCCGGGCGGCAGCCCCGCCTGCAGCTCCGTGATCCGCTCCTTGACCCGCTCGATGACATCCACCGTGCTCACCCCGTAGCGGGCGACGATGACGCCGCCGACGGCTTCTGCCCCACCCTTGAGCAGGGCGCTCACGCGGAAGGCGTCGCCCACCTTCACGTCGGCCACCTGGCGGATGAAGATCGGGATCCCGTTCTCGGCGCTGACCACGATCTGCTCGATGTCGCGGACGTTCTCGATCAGGCCGAGCCCACGGATCACCGACCACGCGCCGCTCGCCTCGACCACATTGCCGCCGACGTTGCGGTTGCTACGCATCACCGCGTCCACGACGACTGACAGCGGGATCTTGTAGGCGCGGAGCCGGTTCGGGTCGACGTCGATTTGGTACTGCTTCACCTCCCCACCGACGCTTGCGACCTCGGCGACGCCGGGCACGGCGTTAAGCTGGTAGCGGACGAACCAGTCCTGGATCGAGCGGAGGTCACGCAGCGAGGAGCCTTTACCCTCGACCGTGTACCAGAAGACGTGCCCCACGCCCGTCGCGTCAGGGCCGAGCGTCGGCACGGTGCCTGGCGGGAGCGATTTGCTGAGCAACTGAAGACGCTCCAGGACCCGCGACCGGGCGAAGTAGAGGTCGACAGAATCCTCGAAGATCACGTTGATCATCGAGAAGCCGAAGGCTGACGAGGACCGGACGACGCGCACGCCCGGCAGGCCCTGAAGGCTCACGGTGAGCGGGTAGGTGATCTGGTCCTCGACCTCCTGGGGCGAGCGCCCGGTCCAGTCGGTGAAGACGATGACCTGGTTGTCGGAGAGGTCTGGGATCGCGTCGATCGGAGTCGTCAGGAGCGCCCAGTAACCCCACGCACCGATGAGCGCGAAGAATGCGACCACCAGGAAGCGATTTCTCAACGCGAGGCCGATGAGCCAGTTGATCATGGGTCGACTTTCATCATGGCTCGATGCAGAGCCGATCGATGCCGGGCGAGCACACCCGCTCGCCCGGCGTCCACTCGAGCCAGCGGCTCGATACGCTCGAGGATCGGCTCGACGCGTCCCGCCCGGATCACCTCGGGCTCAAACTCGAACACGAATTCGGTGCAGCTGTACACGGACTCGCCGCCGCCGGCACCCCGTATCGGATCAGCGGTATGCGTCAGCAGATGGACCTGAGCGGGGCCGACCTTCACGTCGAGGACGACCAAGCTCCGCTTCTCGATGAAGCGGCACGCGTTCTCGATGAACATTCACGTCCTCCCGTGACGGTGCTTCGCACTCACCCGGACAGAATCCGGCGTCGTGCGCAGAAGTTCTTGCCGAGCGACTCTTCGTGGAGTCGCTCGGCGGAGGCCGCCGTCGCATAGGGCATGAATGCCCTAGAGCGGCGAGGGCTGATCCAGGGAAACTAGATGGAGAGCTGCGGTCTGGGGGGTGGGTCGGGTGTTCCGAACGGCGCGATGGGCTGCGAAAGGAGGAAGGCCAGCACAATGTTTCCCACGCCTGGCGGTGCCATGATCTGCGGTGGCGTGGTCGCCACGCTCATGTAGGTGGAGCACGGTCCGTAGCAGTCGCTCGTCATCGTGGGGCAGTGCCCCATTGCCAGCGCGCCGACAGGCGCGAAGATAGCGAGCAGCGCGATGGTGAAGACGAGAGCGTCGCGTGCGGTCAGGCTCTTTTTCCGAGAAATCAAGCTACCAGTGCCCATTGGGGATATGATCCTATCACAGATTGTGCGTGTGACTGCGGTGAGGGCATAAAATCACTATTTTGTCCTCTGTCCCGCCTCGGTAACCCGGGAGACGGCGAGTTTGTTCCCTGAGCTACACCGCGCCCGGCCGCGAAGCGGTGCCTCCTGGACGGAGGAGGCACCCGTTTACGTCCGCACCATAGCCACCGAACGGGCCAATCGGACGAACGGCGAGCGGAGTCCGTGTGAGTAGGAAGCCGTCACGATCTGGCCGCAGCAAGGCTCGTCCGGCATGGCAGTGGTGGACGCTCGTGCTCGTCGCCGCGACGCTTAACGCCGCCATCGTGGCTGTCATTCTCGACTACGGTCCACGGCTCTTCCGCGGGAGCCCAATCGAGCCGGGGCAGATGGCGCCAGCGTTCGCCCTCGACAGCACTACTGGCGAACGCGTTGATCTCGCCGATTATCCCGGGCGCCAAGTGGTACTGCTCATCTTCTTCCCCGGCTACCGGTGAACCAGTTGCCGGATTCAGCTCGGGAAGCTGAGACACGATGTCGAACGACTCAGGGCCGCCGGCGCGATGATCCTCGTGATCGGCGATGACGCGATCCTGGACGCAAAGCGGATCGCGACCGAGGTCGGCCCGGACATACGCCTGCTCATAGACCGAACCGTGTCGGTGGCACACCGGTACGGCATGAAGGACGCCGACCGAGCAATGGCGGTGGCGGGGTATGTCGTTATCGACCGAGCGGGAAAGATCGTGGTGCGCCGGGTTGACCCGCTTTTCGGCGAGCATGCCGACGAGATCGTCAAACTCGTCGAGGCGGCGGGGCGGGCCGGCAACTGAGGCGAGCCTCAGAGCCGACCAAGTACACGGTCAGCGCCGCGACGATCGGGTTACCGCCGCAACAGCCGCGACGAATTCACCATCACCGCCACGTCCGGCAGCGACTGTGCCGCAGCACTACGATAGGAGGCAGCCAGCCGGTTGCGGCCAGGAGCATGCCGACGATGTTGTAGGCGGCCGTGAACCAGAGGTTCTGCTTGATCGTCCGGAACGCCCGGCGCCCGACGCGAACGGCCTCCGGCATGCCCGCCAGTCGTCCTGCATCAGCGCCACGTGTGCCGCTTCGACTGGGGCCTTGCGCCTCCGGCGTCCTGACGCGCGGCCCTTGCTTGTGGCTGAGGCCGGGTGTAGCCTCTGCGTTGAATGACTTTCCCGCCGGCGCGATATGTGCGAACGACGAGGGCGATTGCCGCGATGCTTATCGCTGTCGTCGCGGCTGCCTGCTTGGCGGCCGCCGCCGAAGCGGCGGTTACAGGCGCGGAGATGTCCGATTGCTCCGGTCGCGTCTGCGACGAGCAGCTCGCGTGCGGGGCCTCGACTCAGGCAAGCACTCTCCCCGCCTCCCAGACGCTGCTCGCTGCTGTCCTTCCTGCGGTAGAGGTCCCGGCGACGCCGGCACCACGCACGGATGTCGTCGCGGTTGGGCTCGTCGACGTCACGTTACACCGCCCGGTTGCTCCGCTCGCTCCTCGTTCGCCTCCGCTCGCCTAAGCCCCTCGACCCACTTCGATCACAGTCCGCTGAACGCTGAACCCGGGGACGTCCGTCCGGGACAGCAAACCTTTGGAGGAGGGGAATGCGGTGAAGCGCACGATCGGCCTCATTAAGCTGGCCCTGCCGCTCGCACTTGGTGCTGTGGCCTGGGCCGCCGCCGATAAGACCACGCCGCCGAGGAGCGGCGACCGGAAAGATTCCGTCCCGGCTTGCCCGGACATGATGCAGGACCCGGGCGTGACCGGACGGGACGAGAAGGCGATGCGGGACTTCAAGCAGTCCAACCGCGCGCCGCAGACGATAGCCAAGATGATGGAAATGGTGCGCCTCATGGGTAATGGTGACGTCATGGTCGGCATGACGCGGATGATGGAGGAGATGATAAGCCGCCATCGCGGGATGATGGATGGCCGCGGCGGCATGATGTTGCTGCCCAATGCCCAGCGGGCACGTAAGGGGGCGCGATGAAAACGAACTCCCAGGACACTACGAGGCACTGCGCGTACTGCGGCCACACGATCACCGGCGCGGCTAACGCACCCGAGCGCTTCGGCGAGCGGTTCTGCTCGGAAGCCCACGCAGAGGAGTTCGTCACCGGCGTGCGCGCCGCGCGGATGCAGGCGGCGGCGCGCCCCGAGAAAACGGAGGTCCGTGGCGAGACGAAGGGGGGCGACGCCTGTGCCCTCGCATCGCCCGCCGAACGCGGCTGGAGCGCCTACCTGAAGCGTGCGGCATGCTGGGGCGCGCCGGTGCTGCTGCTGGTCGCACTACCGCTCATCTGGAGCGGAGGGTGGGCGGCGGCGGGAGGCTCACTCCTCAGCGTGCTCGCCGTCCTCGCCTGCCCCGTCGGTATGTACTTCATGATGCGCGGCATGATGCGCATGCAGCATCAGGACGGTAAGCCGGAAACGACCAGTGCCAAGGAGAAGGATCGTGCGTAGGACGGCCGCCTTCCTCGCGCTCGCATTCCTCGGTGTGGCTCCCGCCGTGGCCCTGTCCGGAGAGTCCGGTACTCCTCCCGGGCGTTTTGAGCACGTCCACGCCCTCGTATTCGATGCCGCCGGCCGCGCGCTCTGGCTCGGCGCTCATACCGGTCTCTATCGAAGTGAGGACAGCGGGCGGACGTGGGGGAAGGTCGAGATTCCCGTTCAGGGTCACGGCCCGGACGTCATGACCATTGCCGCGCATCCTACGGAAGCCAACGTACTTTACGTCGGCACGCACGAAGCCGGTGCGATGAAGACCTCCGACGGTGGGAAGACATGGGTCGCCGTGGACACGGGTCTCCGCGGCCTCGATGTCCACGGGCTGGCGATCGATCCCAACGTCCCGGCGAAGCTCCACGCCCTCGTGCGGGAAACAGGTGCGGGCGTTTATCGGACGACCGATGGCGGCCACAAGTGGGTGCGCGTGGACGACGGCCCGGCCGGGGAGACGAAGATCCTTGTCTCGGTGAACATCCCGACAGGCATGGGTGGGATCTTCCTCTATGCCGGGACGGGCGACGGGCTCCAGCGCAACCCCGACTGCTTCTGAGGGTGGCGCGCGGTGGGCGGTCTGCCCACCGGGACGATCAACGGGTTCGCGGTTCATCCGGCAAACCCGAAAATCATGTACGTGGCGATGCGCGACGGCGTGTACCGCTCCGAGGATGCGGGCGCGCGGTGGACGCCGGCGTCCGGAAGCCCGAAGAACGCCGTGGCGGTAGCGGTTCATCCCAGGCGGCCGACGGAGGTCTACGCCGCGACGGCGGAGGGCGGGATGTTCGTGAGTCGCGACGGAGGGCAAACGTGGGAACCGGTGCGCTGAGAACCATCGTCGCGATTCTCTTCGTGGGGCTCGGCGCGTGGAGCCCAAGTCCGGGCATCGCTCAGCCGGACCTGTTCGTAGCGATGAACGCGTTGCGAGTCACGCCGCCCGTCGCCACGCCGGACGTCCGCTTCGACGAGCTGGACGGGCGGCCGGCGAGCCTGAAGACCTTCCGCGGTCGGCCGGTCCTGCTGACGTTCTTCACAACGTGGTGACCGCAGTGCCGGCGGGAGGCTCCCGCCAAGGCGTCGCTCCACGAGAAATTCAAGGGCCGCGGCCTCGCCATGGTCAGCGTGAGCCTTCGCGAGCCGGCCGATACGGTTCGGGAGTGGGGCGAAGACTTCGGGATCCGCTTCCCGTTGTGGCTCGATCCGACGGGAGAGACGCCGACGGCGTTCGGTGTACGCGGCCACCCCAGCACGGTGCTCATCGATCGCGACGGGCGAATCGTCGGCCGGGTCCCGGGCGAGCGCGACTGGAGCTCGCCGGAGGCACAGCGGCTGGTCGAGTGGCTCCTCGAGCAGGGAGATCGGTGACCGAGCGATGACGCGCCGACGCCTCTTCGTGGCCGCCGGGGTACTGCTGCCTGCGGTCGCTGTGCTCGCGCTGCTCGCCTACGGCTTCACTCGCGAGCCTCGCTACATCGAGAGCCCGGTGCTGGGACGGCCGGCGCCGGGGTTCGCCCTGACTCTCTTCGACGGCGGCGCCGCCAGGCTCGAGGACTTCAGGGGCAAGGTGGTCTTCGTCAACTTCTGGGCCTCCTGGTGCCCGCCGTGCCGCGCCGAGGCGCCGATGCTGGAGACGATGTGGCGACAGCTCAAGGACCAGGACGTCGTCTTCCTCGGCGTCAACACCCAGGACGAGGAGCCGAGAGCACGTGACTTCCTGGACGACTTCGGCATCACGTATCCGAATGGGCCCGACCCCGGTGGCCGCATCACCATCGACTACGGGGTGTGGGGCCTGCCGGAGGCCTTCATCATCGACCCCGCGGGCCGCATCACCTACAAGCAGATCGGAACAATCGGGCCCACCCTTCTGGCCGCAAAGATCGACGAGGCGCGCCGAGGTGTCGTGACCGTCAGTCAGGGGCGAGGCGACTATCAGTCCACCCGATGAGCTGAGGATCTAGGATGAACCGTAAGGACTCCGGGAGACGAGGACCAGTGATGAAGCGCAGGGCATTCTTGTACGGGGCCGGTGCAACCGCGGTCGCCGCGGTTGCCGCGTGGCAGACCTGGCCGACACGAAGCGGAACAGCCGCGCCGGTGACCACCGACGCGATCGGCGACCAGGTCCAGACGCTGCCGAGGGGGCAGTGGCCCGAGTTCGCAGGGACCGGTGAGATCCAGCGGCTGTACCGGTACGCGGTCGAGCACGGCGACGAGCTGCAGTACATCCCGTGCTTCTGCGGCTGTTACCGCTTCGGCCACAAGAGCAACCGCGACTGCTACGTTAAGGCGTTCAACAGGGACGGCACGCTGACCTTCACGAGCCATGCCGCGACGTGAACGGTCTGTCTCGACGTCACGCGTGACGTGACACGCATGCGGCGCGAGGGGAAGTCGCTGGTCGAGGTGCGGCGAAAGGCTTGATGTGGAGCGCGCCGTCCTTGCCTGGTACGCGTGGCTCAGCGGCCTCACCCAGGGCAGCGCGCTCGCGCTCGGGGGCTGGGCCGACCGGGTCGAGCTGCCGCTCATGAGCGCGGTCGTCTTCGGGCTCATCGGCGCGACGTCCCCATGCCAGCTCACGACGAGCCTCAGCGCCCTCGCATACGCCGTGGCCCACCCCGGCGGGACGCGACCGCTCGGCCTCGCGCTCGCCTATATCGGCGGGAAGGTGACGGTCTACTCGATCGCCGGGCTCGCCGTGGTCCTGGCAGGCCAAGGGCTCCAGGCCGCGTCGATCCCGATCGTCGTCGCCGCCCGGCGCGCGCTCGGCCCGCTCATGCTCGTCGTGGGACTCGGGCTGCTCGGCGTCTGGCGACCGCGGCTCGGCGCCGGCCAGCGTCTCGCGCTGCGCCTCCGCGCGCGCCTGCAGGGCACCGGCCTGCGGGGCGCCTACCTACTCGGCATCGCCTTCTCCTTCGCCGTCTGCCCCACGCTCTTCTGGCTCTTCTTCGGCCTCACGGTCCCGCTCGCGCTCCGGAGCCCGGGCGGCTGGTCGTTCCCCGGCCTGTTCGCCGTCGGCGCGTCCCTGCCGTTGCTCGCGCTCGTCGTCCTCGCAACCGTCGGGACCGGCGCCGCCGACGCGCTGGCAGGTGGCGTCCGGAGGCTCGAGCGTCCGCTCCGCGTCGGCGCTGCCGTCGTGCTCCTGCTGGCCGGCCTCCACGACACGCTCGTCTACTGGGCGCTTTGAGATGACCGGCCGCCGACGGGCCGCGTTGCTGCTCGCCGGCGTGATCGCCGGCAGCGCGCTGATGGTCGGTGCGGCGGCGACCTGGTGGGCGCACCGAGCCGCTCCGGCCGCGTCCGAAGCGACGCTGGAGATCCTGGGGACGTACGGTGTCGTCCCGCCGTTCACGCTGACGGAGCGCTCCGGCAGGCGCGTGAGCCGCGACGACTTGCGCGGCCTCGTCTGGGTCGTCGACTTCATCTACACCGAGTGCACGGAGACCTGCCCCACACAGAGCCTCCAGCTCGCGCGGCTCCAGCGGGAGTTCCACGACGCCACCGACCTGAGGCTCGTCTCGATCACGGTCGATCCCGCGCACGACACGCCGGAGGTCCTCACCCGATACGCGGCCCGCTACGGGGCGGGCGCTCGGTGGTGGTTCCTCACCGGCGACAAGCGCGACATCTACTGCCTGGCCCAGCAGGGGTTCCACCTCGGCGTCGTCGATCCCGCCTCGCCCGCCGAGCCGTCGTGTGGCCAGGCGCTCAGCTTCGGCCCTTCACGCGCGTGGGCGAGCCACGGCTCCAAGGGTCTCGTGATGCACAGCGCCCGGGTGGTGCTCGTCGACGGGGCGGCTGGGATCCGTGCCTACCACCTCGCCACCGACGAGGCGTCCATGGCGCATCTTCGAGCCAACCTCCGCCGGCTCCTGGCCGCGCCGTCGCGCCGAGAGGGGAGAACGCGATGAGGATTGCCCGCGCGGTCCTTCCCGTCTTTCTGGCGACCTCATCGCTCGGCCCGGTTCCGCACGTCGCGGGACAACCGCTGGAGGGCAACCCGAGCCGCGGGGCCGCAGTGTTCGAGCAGTGCGTCGCGTGTCACTCGGTCGAGCCAGGCGTCCACCTCACGGGCCCGAGCCTCGCGCGCGTGTCGGGACGGCGCGCCGGGACCGCCGAGGGGTTCACGCGCTACTCGGATCCGCTCAAGCACGCCGCCGTCGTCTGGGACGCGGCGACGCTCGACCGCTGGCTCGAGGATCCGCAGACCGTCGTCCCGCAGAACCTCATGACGTTCCCCGGACTGAAGGACGCGCGGCAGCGGGCCGACCTCATCGCGTACCTCAAGGCGGTCGCCGCCGGCCAGGCTCGACCGACGGCGCCGGGCGGCGGGATGATGGCGAGCGCCCGTTCCGACCTCAAGATGCTGGGCCCGGCGCGTCGGGTGAGGGCGATCCGACACTGCGGCGACGGCTACCACGTGACCACGGAGGACGGCCGGACCGTCCCCTTCTGGGAGTTCAACCTGCGCTTCAAGACAGACTCGAGCCCGCTGGGGCCATCCAGAGGCAAGCCGGTGCTGTTGCCGGCGGGCATGCAGGGCGATCGGGCGTCCATCGTGTTTGCATCGCCGGAGGAGATCAGTCGCACAATCGAGGCGAAGTGCCCATGATCCACTCGCGTCGTGACTTCCTCCTCGCGCTCGCCGGCCTGGGGGCCGGCGCTGCCGCCGCCGGCGTTGGGACGCACCTGGGCCGTCGCGACACTGCCGCGGCCGGCACCGACGCGGTCCGCACCATCCGTCTCGAGACGCGCGAGGTGACGTGGGAGCTGGCGCCGGGCAAGACTATCCGCGCGATGGCGTACAACGGTCAGATCCCCGGCCCACCGATCCGCGCACGCGAGGGCGAGCGTCTCCGGGTCGTCCTGAAGAACTCTCTCGGGGAGCCGACGACCATTCACTGGCACGGCGTCGATGTGCCGAACCCGATGGACGGCGTTCCCGGCGTCACGCAAAAGGCGGTACAGCCGGGCGAGACGTTCGTCTACGAGTTCGAAGCGCGACCGGCCGGCACGCGCTGGTATCACACGCACTTCGAGGAGCATCGCCAGATGGATCTGGGGCTCGCGGCCCCACTGATCATCGAACCGGCCGGCGAGGAGCCGATGGCCTACGACCACGACGTCACGCTCGTGCTCGACGACTGGGCGACCGGCACGGGAACGCCGGTGCCCGACACCGACGCGGGGATTGCGGGCGGGCGCGGGAGGGTGGGCGGGATGATGGACGGCGGCGGGATGGGCGGGATGATGCGCGGGATGATGGGTGGCCGGGGAATGGGCGGCATGATGCGTGGGGCCGACGAGCCAGCGTACGACCTCATGACGATCAACGGTAAAGCGTACCCGGCGACCGAGCCCCTGCGCGTGAAGCGGGGCGAGCGCATACGCCTGCGGATCCTCAACGCGAGCTCTGAGCATACGCATGTCGTTCGCCTGGCGGGTCATCGATGGCATCTCACCCACACCGACGGCAATCCGCTGCGAGCGCCCGTCGAAGTGGACGCCCTCCCCATCGCGCCCGCCGAGCGCTACGACGTCCTGCTCGTCGCCGATCGACCTGGCGCCTGGTGGCTTCAGTGCACCCAGCCGGGCCACGCCGCGGCCGGTGAGCGCATGATCGTCGTGTACGACGGCCATCGCGGCAAGACGCCCATCGAGCCCGAGCTCGGCACCGCCGGGTTGCTATGGCAATACGGGCTCGGCAGGGGCCGGCCGGTGCTGGCCCCGCCGACCGGAGGGACGCGCACGTTCGAGCTGACGCTGAGCGGCGGCATGATGGGGAGCGACGTCTGGACGATCAACCGCAAGGTCTACCCGAACACCGATCCCCTGCGCTTCAAGAAGGGCGATCGGGCACGCATCGTCCTCCGCAACATGAGCATGGAAGCGCACCCGATGCACCTGCACGGGCAGTCGTTCGCGCTGCTCGCCGCCAACGGGACCCGCTACGCCGAGCCGATCGTCAAGGACGTCGTCGACGTCGAGCCGCACATGGGCTCAGCCGTGATCGAGTTCACCGCGCACAACCCCGGCGACTGGTTCTTCCACTGCCACAAGCCCATGCACATGAAGGGCGGCATGATCGCCCTGGTGAAGATCGCGTAACCGATCGTGCGCGCACGCGCTCGAGGAGTCGCCGCCTCCGCCGTGATCTTCCTCGCCCTTGGAGTGGTCGCCCCGACGTCGGTCTCGGCGGCTGATCCCTTCGCCGAGCTCGACCTGATCCGGCCGAGCCGGCCGACGGCCGCGCCCGAGTTCACCGTGCCCGGCCTGACTGGGGGCCGCATCGCGCTGCGGGACCTGCGAGGCAAGGCCGTGTTTTTGAACTTCTGGGCGACCTGGTGCCCGCCGTGCAAGCAAGAGATGCCCTCGATGGAGCGGCTGTATCGGCGTTACAAGGACCGTGGATTCACCGTCCTCGCCGTGTCGATCGATACGGCCGACGCCGCGACGGTGGCGCGCTTCGCGAAGAAGCTCTCGCTCACGTTTCCGATCGGTCTCGATCCGAAGATGGAGGTCGCGAACCGCTATACGGTACGCGCCCTCCCCTCCAGCTTCCTTCTCGACCCGCACGGTATTATGGTCGCCGTGGCGATGGGTCCGCGCGAGTGGGACGGGCCCGCCGCGCGCGCAGTGATCGAGAGCCTCCTGAAGTGAGCGCGATCCGGCGAGCTCGGTTCATCACGGCGGCGGTCGGGCTGCTGCTGTTCCTCGTCGGCTGCGTCCGGTCGTCAGCGCCGGAGGACGTCGCAGCCGAGTACGGTCGGGCGATCTACCGTTACGACGCTGCGACGATCTATCGTCTCGCCTCCGTCGCCGATCGGCGCGCGAAGAACGAAGAGAGCGTTCGGGCCCAGGTCGGTGCACCCACTGGCTTCGCGCTGGACATCATCCGACACCTGGCGTTGTTCATCGAGGCGACGCCCGGCGCGACACGCCTGTCGGGGAGCCGCGCGACCGTCAGCCTCAAGCTCAGGCTGCCCGACGCCAACGCACCGGAGATCCGGGCCCTGGCGCGTGACTGGGACGAGCCGGCGCTCGACGCGTTGTCGGCCAGCGAGCGCGCCGACGTCCGCCGCAGGCTCGACGAGTTGCACCAACGCCGAAAGCTGCCGGTGGTCGAGGGAAAAGAGACCTTCGAGCTGGTGAAGGAAGACGGAGGCTGGCGACTCGTCCTCGACTGGAGCGGAGCCCTCCCCATACGGTTCCGCGCCGCCGTGGCGGACACGATTCCGCTCCAGGTGACCCTGGTCCCGATCGAGGTCCGGGCAAAACCGGGTGAGTCGTTCCGCGTCACCGTGCGCGCTAAGAATCTATCGGGGCACGCAATCACGAGCCGCGTCGGCCATCGCATCGAACCGCTCGCTGACGCGCGCTCCCTCGCGCTGCTGCAGTGTCCACTGTTCCTGCCGGCGAGGTGGCAACCGGGTGAGACCAAGGAGTTCGTCTCCGAGTATCTGCTCCTGAAGGATGTATCGGACCGAGTGAAGAGCTTCAGCGTTCGGTACCAGTTCGCAAACGATCGTGGCTGACCCGGCATGGGCCAGATGGAGTGGTGTGGAAGGATCGCCGGAATGATGGGCCTCATGATGCTGTTCGGCCTGCTCGTGTTCGTCGGCGTCGTGGTGCTGATTGCGCTGGCGGTGTCGTTTCTCATTCAGCGCGGGCGCCTCGCCGTCGTCAAGGACCCGGCGGTCGAGATTCTGCGTGAGCGCTACGCGCGGGGTGGCTCTCGCGCGAGGAGTTCGAGGCGCGGCGTCGCGACCTGAGAGCCTAACGATGGACGAGATTCTCCGTGCGCTCGACTTCCAAAGAGCGAGCTGACGGAGCGATGGAGCTACCGATGGGCAAATCCACGGTACCGCCCTCTGACGAGCGGACCGTTCATCAAGCAGCGACCTACACCTGCCCGATGCACCCTGAGGTGACTCAACCGGGACCAGGCTCGTGTCCGAGGTGCGGCATGGCACTGGAGCCGTTATCCGCGACAGCGCCAGCAACACGCACCGAGTATGTCTGCCCCATGCATCCGGAGGTCGTCCGACCCGAAGCCGGCGCCTGTCCCATTTGCGGCATGGCGCTGGAACCCCGAACGATCACGGCGGACGAAGAGGCAAATCCGGAGCTCGCGGACATGTCGCGCCGATTCTGGATCAGTGTGATCCTCACGGCCCCGGTGCTCGTCTTGGCGATGGCGAACATGATTCCCGGAGAGCTGCTCAGGCATGTCCTGTCCCCACGCCCTGTCACGTGGATGCAATTCGTCCTTGCGACCCCGGTGGTCCTCTGGGCCGGATGGCCGTTCTTCGAACGGGGCTGGATCTCCATCCTCAGACGCAGCCCCAACATGTTCACGCTGATCGCCATCGGCACGGGGACGGCGTATGTCTACAGCGCCATCGCCACGGTGTTTCCCTCCATCTTCCCCGAATCGTTTCGCACTGACAGGGGCCAGGTCGGCGTGTACTTCGAGGCCGCCGCGGCGATCACGGCGTTGGTGCTTCTTGGACAGGTACTGGAGCTGCGTGCTCGCAGCCAGACCAGCAGCGCGATCAAGGCGCTGCTCGGCCTCGCACCGAAGACAGCCCGCTTCGTCGGGGACGATGGTACTGAGACGGATCTGCCGTTGGATCAGGTTCGCCTCGGAAACAGGCTCCGGGTCCGCCCAGGCGAGAAGATTCCGGTCGACGGCGTCGTGCTCGAGGGGGCGAGCGCGGTGGACGAGTCCATGATCACGGGTGAACCCATTCCCGTTGAGAAGACCCCCGGCAGTCGAGTCACCGGTGGCACAGTGAACGGCACGCGCAGCTTTCTCATGCGCGCCGAACGTGTGGGTAACGAGACGTTGCTCGCGCAAATTGTCGGCATGGTGAGCGAGGCGCAGCGGACCCGCGCCCCGATTCAGCGGTTGGCCGATATGGTCTCGTCGTACTTCGTCCCCGCGGTCGTGCTCAGCGCGATGGTCACCTTCGTCGTGTGGGGACTCTATGGTCCTCGTCCGCGGATGGCGTATGCCCTGGTCAATGCCGTCGCGGTGCTCATCATCGCTTGCCCGTGCGCGCTCGGCCTCGCCACCCCGATGTCGATTATGATCGGCACGGGCCGCGGCGCAACCGGCGGGGTACTGATCAAGAATGCCGAGGCTCTCGAAGTGCTGGAGAAGGTCGACACCCTGGTGGTCGACAAGACCGGCACACTGACCGAGGGGAAACCCCGCCTCGCGTCGGTGCTCGTGCTGTCCCGGCATGACGAGGCGAAGGTCTTGCGCCTCGCGGCGAGCCTGGAGCGGGGCAGCGAGCATCCGCTGGCTGCCGCCATTCTCGCTGGCGCGCGCGAACGCGGGCTGCCCCTGTCCGACGTCACGGATTTCCGGTCGGTGACTGGCAAGGGCGTGATGGGGACGGTGGAGGGTCGCTCGATTGCGCTGGGGACCCGCGCACTCCTGGAGGATCTGGCGATCGATCCTGAGGGGCTTGTAGAGCGAACCGAGGAACTGCGGCGCGGCGGTCAGACGGTCATGCTCGTGGCCATCGACGGCCAAGCCGCCGGCCTACTCGGCGTGGTGGATCCCATTAAGGAGTCCACGGCCGAGGCGATCCGCATGCTGCGTGAAGACGGCGTGCGAATCGTGATGCTCACGGGTGACAGTCGGACAACCGCTGAGGCCGTCGCCCGCCGACTCGGCATCGACCAGGTCGAGGCCGACGTGCTCCCCGCTCAGAAGAGCGAGACCGTGAAGCGGCTCCAGGCCCAGGGCAGGATCGTCGCGATGGCGGGCGATGGCATCAACGACGCCCCCGCCCTCGCCCAGGCCCACGTCGGCATCGCGATGGGTTCGGGGACCGACGTGGCGATCGCGAGCGCCGGCGTGACGTTAGTGAAAGGCGACCTCCGCGGGGTTGCGCGAGCGCGTCGCCTGAGCCGAGGCACGATGCGGAACATCCGACAGAACCTCTTCTTCGCGTTCATATACAACGCGCTGGGGGTTCCGATGGCAGCGGGGGTGCTGTACCCGGTATTCGGACTCCTGCTGAGTCCGATCGTCGCGAGCGCCGCGATGACGTTCAGCTCCGTGTCGGTCATCACCAACGCATTGCGGTTACGGCGGCTGGCTCTGTAGTAGTCGTCGGCTCACGACGCCGAGCCGTACGACGCAATCTAAGCAAACGGACCCGCTCTCGAGGCGGTCAGAAACGAAGTGGTTTC
>WNFJ01565663.1_pt2 | contig 20044 bp, 39 predicted proteins | sample 5400461 | NCBI WGS metagenome assembly WNFJ01 (sample SAMN13153349, study PRJNA577476) | soil metagenome | isolation source: 115 cm saprolite on Douglas fir-dominated hillslope | place: USA:California | collected 2013-09-17
TGCGTCCTCCCGCCACAATGGCGGGAGCGGGGCCAGGGCGATGCCGTGACCGCTCACGTTGGCTTGCCGAGGTCGGGCGGGTCGCCCGGGAGGCTGCCCGGCGCGCCTGACGGATCCGTTCCGTCAGGGTCGGCCAGCCCGGGCAGCAGGCCGGCAGTGACAAGGGGGTGAGGATGGTCGCCGAGGGGGCCGAGGTGGGCCAGGAGCCAGTCCTCGGCGAGGTCGAGGTCCACGACGCCGCCGGCCATCTGGACGTCGAACTGGTACTGGGTGAGGATGACGCCGGGGTGCGGGTACATGTGGGGGTGGCCGGTGGGGTCCGCGACGGCGTACCCGGTGCGCCGCGGGTTGAGGAAGATGTCGCCGCTGCTGCCGTAGGGGATCGTGTCAAAGCCGAGGCTGGCGAGCCGGCCTGCGAACGCGTTGACCCAGGCCGGGTTGGTGATGGTCTCCAGGTCCAGCATCATGGCCCGGAATGGCCTGGCATGGTGTGGCACGCCGACCTGTGCCAGGCGGTGCGCGGCCTGTATCGCGGTCTGCCGCGGGTTGTCGAGGAACGGTGTCGGCACCCAGATGGGCAGCACGAGCATGTGCGCGACCCGGGCCAGCTCGTCATCGGGCCAGACGCGGAACGCTGAGCTGCCGCCGATGTAGGCCCCGGCGAACTGGAAGCCGGCGCCGGGCAGCGGGTCGGGGCAGAACGCCGCGTCCCACCCTGTGGCAAGTCCCATGATCATCCCTCTCTTTCTCGGCTGTTAACCAGGATTCTACTACCTATGGGGGCATGAACGGCGGCCCTTATTGCGCGTAGTCTGCGCGTATTTTCTTCCGCCCGCACCAGGCGCAGCGGAAGATCATGACCCGGCCGGCCTGCCGTACCCTGATCCACCGCGGCCGGTGCCACTGTGGCGGGCCCCGGTGCATCAGGCGGCCACGACGGGCTGGAGCTTGAGCCGGCCGCCCGCGGAGACGGTGACGTTATTGCCGCCGACGAGCTGCTTGCCGGTGAGCGCGAGCGTCCCGGCGGCGGTGAACTTCACGGTCGCGCGGATGTAGATGCCCTGGTTGCCGGCGACGCCCTGCCCGTTGAACTGGGTTGTGTAGGCGGCTGACGCCCCGTAGCCGACGACGGCGGTGCCGGTGGTCTTCGACTCGAACTCGAGGAGCTGCGGCGCGGCGGCGGCGGCGGGGCCGGTGAACGCGAACCCGGCCGCGTCGGCCGCGGTGACGTTCTGGGTGACCAGCCAGGCCTCGATGACGTAGGTGGCCTGGCCCACCGCATGAGACAGGATCGTCTGCGGGACGGTGTTGTTGATGGTGAAGCTGGCGCCCAGTACGACCTCTAGCGGACCCGCGTTGTACTGGTTGCCGTCCCCGGGGCCGGGCAGGATCGTGCCCGCCTGGTAGGCGGTGCCGAACTGGTCGGTCCCGGCGGCGAGGGCGATGCTGGCAAGGATGGCGGGGGCGCCGGTGATGTAGGTGAGGCGGGCCTGCCCGACCGCGCCCGCGCCGGCTTCGGCGAGGTTCTTGCCGGCGCCGCCCTGGCCGCCGCCGGGCGCGGAGCCGCCGAGGCCGGCGAGGCCGGGGTTGCCGCCGGCGCCGCCGGTCCCGGGAACGCCGCCGCTCGCCGTGGTGCCGTCCCCGCCGGGGTTGGCGGTGATCGTGGCCGCGCTGCCGATCATCGTGGTCGTGGCGCCGTGGCCGCCTACGGTGCCGGTGACGTTGCCGCCGGCGGGCAGGAGCAGGGCGCCCTCGGAGGCGTACTCGCCGCCGCCGCCGCCGCCGCCGCCGCCGGCCAGGCGGGAGGGGCCGGTGTCGCCGCTGCCGCCGTTGCCGCCGTGCGCCCAGCACTCGCCCTTGCCCGTGGTCGCCGTTGGGGGGATGGGGATCATGTAGGCGCCGGGGGCGGTCTTGGTCACGGTGGTGATGCCGGAGCTGCCCGAGTACATGAGCAGCGCGAACGGGGTGAGAGTCAGCAGCGGCGAGAACGTGAGCGTGGACCCGTCCGGCTCGGTGACGGTCCCGAAGGTGATGACGGGCTGGTCGGTGGCGCCGTCGTTCTGGGTTTCGAGGATCATCCCGGCCGCCGCGCTGGCGGTGCCCACGGGGGAGGACAGCCAGGTCGCCATCTTCGCCGTGGCCCCGGTGCCGAGGACCATGGCGCCGAGGAGGCCGCCCTCGGCCTCGCTGGTGTCGGCGGTGAGGAGCTGCATGGCGGCCTGGAAGATGCCGGAGATGACCGGGCCGACCTGGACGGCCTGGTTGGCGAACGGGTTGATCGTGATCGAGGAGCTGCCGGATCCGGGGGTGCCGGCGGTGATGTTGCCGGACTGGTCGATCTGGACGCCGGGCCCGCCGGGCGTGCCGATGCCGAACACGGCCTGCACCGCGTTGCCGGACGGGTCGGCGGTGACGCCGGGGGCGACGGCCCACAGGACCGGGGGGTTGCCGAGCGAGGGCTGCCCGGCGTAGATGAACAGGCCGAAGTTGGGGCCGGTGCCGAAGATGATGACGAGCCGGCCCTTGAACACGTTCCGTGACCCGGGGACGACCGCGGCCGGGAGCGGGGTGAAGCCCTGGCCGAGCGCGGGCGGCTGCGGGCTGTTCTGCCGGAACCCGGGCGGCACCTGGCCCCGGCCGCCGCCCGGCTCGAACCGGGACGTCATGCGAGGAATTCCTCGGTGCCGGACAGGCGCAGCGTGGCCGCGTCGCCGCTGACGGCGCCGGTCCAGACGGCGATGAGGAACTCGCCGGTCTGCAGCTCGAGGCCGGTGAGGCCGACGTTGTCACCGCCGCCGGCGTAGGACTGGCCGCCGATCATGTTCGCGATCGACACCGCCCCCGCGTACAGGGTGCAGGTCGACGCGTCGGCCGCCCCGGAGGTGGTGGAGATGGCGGCCTGCTGCAGCGACCAGCGGGTGCCGAGGCCCTGCGGGCCGACCCGCACCACGGCGGCACCGCCGGCTACCAGTGACTGGCCGGTGCCGTCGGAGCGGATCGGGCCCTGGTGGCGGGTGCGGAAATGCTCGACCGGGGTCGGGGCCGGCCGCACCGCGATCGTGGTCCGCGGCGCCGCGTGCCAGCCGCCGGCGCGCCGGTGGTACCCGGCGGGCAGCCGCACCGCGGGCGGCCTGTTCTGCACCGGGTACCGGCCGGGCGGGGCACCAGGGGGCGGCAGGGGCGGCAGGCCGTGCAGCCTGCGGTTGAGGGCCATGAGCTGGTAGCGGATGCTGGTCACTGGTCGCTCCCCGGTGATGAGGCCAGGCGCGTGGCGCCCAGGGTGAACACGACGGCGGCGCCTGTGCCGACGGCTGCGGCGATGGCGACGATGACGGCGGCGGCGATGGCGGGCACGGCCAGGCCGACGAGCACGGCCAGGCCGGTGCGCGCGGCGGTGCCTGCCCCGCCCCCGGCGGCGGCGGCCGGGAGGGTGCCGGCGACGCCGGTCAGCCGGCGGAATGTCAGCGGCGCCCCGGCGGGCCCGTTGCCCTCGATCCCGGTTTCCTGCACGCCGAGCTCGGGGTTGAGGTTGCTGACCATCTGGGCGGGGCCGGTGGCGATGCCGATGTGGGCAGAGTTGCCGATGCCGTTGAACACGCACAGGTCCCCGGCTGCGGGGCGCTGCCCGGCGGGCAGGGTGACCGCCCCGCCCCAGGTGGCGTACTCGAACACCACGGGCCCGTGGTCCTGCCCGTGCCAGGTGCCCGCCGGGTGCCCGGGTATGGCCATGCCGAAGTCGACGGCGAGGAGCTTGTTCAGCCAGCTTGAGCAGTCGCAGGGGCTGGCGGTGCCGGGGGGGCCGGCGCCGGGCGCGCCGCCCGAGACGTACCGGACGTGCCCGATGTAGCGCTTGCCGTCCGCGGCGAGCTGGGGGCCCGGGACTGCCACCGCTGGCTACATGAGGTATTCGGCGATCCAGGGCGTGGCGATCTCGACGCCCTCGCCGCTGACGGTGTACCCGCCGCCGATGCTGTTGAACACGAGCTTGCGGTTGGGCATGAGCAGCAGCAGCCGCGGTTCCCACACGAACTGCGCCGGCGCGGCGCCTGTGAACGCGTTGGCCAGCATCGACGGGTCCGCGACGGAGTCCTTGTAAACCTGCAGCGTGGTCGCTCCGGCCAGGCCCGTGATGGTCAGGCGGGTGATGTGCCAGATCCATCCCGTCTTGGGCCCGAACTTGTCCTGCTTGTCGAGGGTGCCCGCCGCCGGGAGCTGGTCGGGGGGCAGGTCGAGGGGGTGGCAGTACTCCATCGGGATGGTGGGCCGCCGCCGCCGCCCGCCGTTCATGGTGCCGAGCTGCTGGTTGAGCGTGCCGAGCTGGACGGCCAGGGCCGCCATCACATCGAAACCGTCGTCACCGGCCGCGGCAGGCGCCGGCGACACGCCGGGCACCGGCTCCGCCACAGCGGGGGGGCGGCCGTAGCCGGCCATGATCGCCGCCATGCCGTCGGTTGCCGTGCCCGCGCCCATGTCGCGGGTCTCGCCTCTACGTCCCGCCATCCTGCCTGCTCTCCTCCTGCCCGCCGTCGAGGCGGCCGGCGGTGGTGTGCCCGCCCGATACCGCCCGGGTGAGCGCGCCGCCGGTCAGCAGGTCCAGGCCCATCCACGCGAGCGCGGCGCCGGCGAGCAGCAGCAGCAGGCCGGGCCCTGCTGCCCGGCCGCCCTCCTGCTGCTCGCTGTCCACGAACCTAACTGTAGGGGCAGGTCAGGCTATCCGGTAGGTAAGCCCCTGTGGCAGTATTCCCAGGGTGGCCGTCAATTCCGCGGAATTTCCCGCCGAAACTCACCTGATAACCGAGCGTGACCGGGAAACTATGCGGAAAGTGGCCGGGCAGCTCGATGACCTGCACGCCATCCTGCACGAGTTTCTCCCGCTTATACGCAGGGTAGCGGCCATGATCCCGGCGGACAGCCCGCCCGACATGCTCACCGCGGCCACTTTGCGCCGCCGGCTGCGGAAGGGGAAATAGATGACGGACACAGGCCAGGGCCAGCCGCCCCAGGGCCAGGGCCAGCAGCCGCCGCAGGGCGGCGCGGCGCCGACGACCGCGGAGCTGGCCGCCCGGGTCGATGGCATCGACCAGAAGGTCGGGGGGATCGACACGAAGCTGGACGCGATCCTGCGGGTGCTGCCGGGCAGCAAGCCCGCCGGCGGCGGCGGCGGCGAGGGGGCGCCGCCGGCTCCAGGAGCCGGGCCGGCTGACGTGCAGTCACAGGTGCAGGCCGAGATTAAGAAGATCAAGGATCAGGAGGCCGCCGACGCGAGGGCCCGCGGTGACAAGGACTGGCGGGACAGGATGGAGGCCGCGGTCGGGCGGATACCGGAGATGCGGCCGGCCGAGCCCCAGACCGGGCTGCGCGGCGTGATCCAGCGGGCCCTGATCGGCACCCCCCGGGAGCAGCGCGACCGCCGCCAGGCCCCCGCACAGCCCCAGCAGGGACAGGGGCAGGGGCAGCAGCGGTGAGCCTCGCCAGCGAGCTGTTCGCCCACATTGACCGGTCCTGGTCGCAGGACACCGGGTCGGGGCTGGTGACGGGGCGGTGCGAGATCTTCGGCCCGCACGACTCGGGGCCGCGGCACCTGCAGGGCGGCCGGTTCGGCCCCGAGTACAACGGCCGGATCCACTGGTACTGCCGCAACAGCCAGGACGTCCGGGTACGCATCCACTGCCGCTACGCCCACGCGCGCAGCGAGTGCGCCGGGCACTGCGGGGGGATCACGGTGGGGATCTGCCGCCCCCACTGGGCGATGTTCCACCAGCGGATGAACAAGGCGTGCACGGCGTGCTCGCAGCCGCCGCAGCAGATCAGCCTCGAAGAGGCTTACTACGACGCCGGGTACCAGTACCAGCAGGCCCGCCAGGCCGGCGACTACGCCGCGGTCGACCAGCTGGCGTCACGGCTGACCGACCTGCAGCAGGAGATGGCCGAGCTGATCACCCGCGGCGTGGTGCGCCGCGCCGAGCTGTTCATGCAGGAGGTGAGCTGAGGTGTCCCGGATCATGCTGACCGGCCTGCCCGAGCCCCCGGATGGCGGGCGGTGGTGCGCGGTCTGCGTCGGCGCCTACAAAGACGGCCTGACCCATGACAAGCGGGTCCTGCCGAAGATCACCGAGGCGCTCGGAGACAGCAAGACGGATGAGACCGCGCGGATCGAGAAGCCGCTCAACGCGAAGTACGGGCCGCTGCAGGTGGCCATCACGCAGGCGCCGGCGGTGCAGATCCCCGGCGGGCCCGTGGTGGACCTGTGCTGGACGCACGCGCCCTCGATCCCCGCGGGCCCGGCCGGCAACGGCCGGCAGCATGTCGTGCCCTCCGGGGCGATCGAGGGCCTGACGAGAGGAAAGGGATAACCATGGCCGATGAGGAGACAACCGAGGCGCCGCGCTCCGCCGACACCGACCGCCGCCGCGCCGCGGGCGCGGGCCTGGTCATCCAGCTCATCGGCACGGCGGCGGTGGTCGGCCTGGCCTGGGTGATGACCCGGCATTATGTCCGGTACCTGCAGCAGCAGGCCGCCGCCGCCGCCGGGGCGCCCGCCCCGTGCGCCGGCTGCGCCGAGAAGGCCGCCGCCGCACACGACCCGGTCGCGGATGCGGTTACCAGCGTGACCGTATTTGAATCCAATGGTGACGGCAGCGTGACCGCGACCGCCGACCCGCGGCTAGTGGTACCGGACGCTGAGACGTGACCGCGACGGCGGAGGAGATCCGCGCGTGGGCGCGCGCTGAGCAGCTCCCGAACGTGCCGGCGCGCGGGCAGGTGCCCCAGTGGCTGCACGACGCCTATGAGGAGCGCCACGCCCATCCTGGCGCCGGGGATGACGGCCTGGACGGCGACGTGGCGCAGGCCGCGCCGCCGCCGCCCGGCGCCGAGAACGGGCAGGCCGCGGCGCCGCCCGGCCGCGAGAGCGAGACGGCGCCGCGGGAGGTGAAGGCGCCGAGCTCGGGCCGGCGCGCGGCGGGGCGGCTGCGTGCCCGGCTCGGCGGCGGCAAGCCGGCCGCGGGCAAGCGGAAGCGGGCCCGGCCGAAGCATCCGCGGATACCGGTCACGAGCATGATCGAGGGCGTGTGGGGGCAGCTCGCGTGGTCGGCGAGGCCGGTGCCGCCGCTGTCGCGGGTGCTGTCGGCGCAGGCCCCGTTCGCCGGCGTCGTGCTTGAGGACGCGGTGCGGAACACGGTTGTCGACAATGCGCTGCAGCCCATCGCCCGCACGGAGGAGCTGAGCAAGGCCGTGATGGGCATGATCGGGCCGCCGGCGTTCGTCATGGCGATGCTGGCGGTCGGCCGCGAGCACCCGTCGTTCGGGTACCTGCACGGCGGGCTGCGGTTCTCGCTCATGTCCGGGGCCAAGGCGTCCAGCATGAAGCTGGAGGAGGTCATGGCCAGGATCGAGGAGGACGAGCAGCTCGGCAAGGAGATCGACAAGCTGATCGAGTGGATTTTCTCGATGCCGGGGCAGGCGCCGCCGGGCCAGACGGTAGAAGGCGAGGTCATCACCCCGGCCGGGGAGGCGCCCCCGACCGCCGAGGATGAGGCGCGGCTGCGCATGCAGCAGGTGTTCGGCCCGGCCGCAGGCGCACCGCCGGGCTGAGCTGTGCAGGTGCCGGCGTCGTGCCCGTGGTGCGCCCTGTGGTTCACTCCCGAACGCGCCGTTCAGGACTGCCCGGGATGCGGCGGGCCGGTGATCATCCGCAATTTTATTGCCGTGCCAGACTTGGCCCATGGCCATGGTGATCCGCGCCGCCCCCCCGCCGAGGGCTGAGCGGGTCGTCGCCCTCACCCCGCAGCAGTTCCTCGACTGGCTCAACGGGAAGCTGCACCAGGCCCGCACCGCGTTCGGCGAGCTGGTCGACCTGCCGCCGCCGTGGCAGCCCGGCCAGCATTTCGCCCTGCTCGCCAAGACCCGTGAGGGCAAGAGCAACTTCGCGATCTGGATACTGGGCAACTGCCGCACCTCCGTCCTCGCCCTCGACCCGAAGGGCGGCGACGAGACCCTCGCCAGGTCGGGCTGGCCGCGGCTGACCGGGGTGCCGCCCAGGGTGCGGCTGCCCCGCGAGCTGGACGAGGCACGGCAGGACGGCCGGCCAGTGCGCGTGATCGTCGGCCTGGCCGACACGCGCACCGCGAAAGCGGACGCCGCCAACCGGCTGCTCATGGGAGAGGCGATCGAGTACGCCCGCCAGGCCGGCGGTTACGCCGTATACGTGGACGAGCACCAGATAATGTCCGACCCGCGTATTTACCGGCTCGGCCCCGATATCGCCCGCCTCGCTATTTCCGCGGCCCGTGACGGCATCTCCCTGGTGACCGCAATCCAGTACCTCGCGTGGGTGGAAAAGGCCGCGACCCGGCAGGCCGCGCTAATCGCGATCTGGAAAACGAAAGACCGGGACATGATAAAGCTCGCCGCGAGCGTCGCCGGCCGGGCCTGGCAGGACGTCGCCGCCGCCGTGGACGAGCTCCCCAAGTACCACCTGCTGGTCATACCGGACGAGCTGCGGGCCCCGTTCATCATCGTCAAGCCCCCCAAAATGTGACCATACCGGACATGGCCCTGTGCGGCCCTGAGAGCCACGCTGACGGCCTGACCCCCCGGACCCTGGTCATCACCCACAGACCATGATCGAAAGAGTTTCGCCTGGTCAGGGCACGGTTTTCAGGGGCCCTTGCGGCCGGCCTGCTGCCGGGCCTGGGTGCCGGTGCGGGTGGTCCGGGTCTGGGCGGCGGACAGGCCCGCGGCGACCTTCCCGGCGCCGGGCACGACGGCGGCGGCGTCGGCTGCCTTGCCGAGCGCGCCGGTCTTCCCGAGCCCCCACGCGGCCATGATAATGGCGCCGACCAGTAGCAATCCGGCCCCGGCAACATAGATAAGCGTGCCCATTATGGCGCGCGCTTCTGTCTTTGACATAAGGCACATTGACGTATTAGGAAATAGCCCGCCGATTAGCGGGATATTCGATGCCGGGTCAACATTGCCGAACTGGATAAGGCAGTTGGCGGGGTTTCCCTGCTGCGCCGCGGTGGTCGCGGCGGTCGCGGGGGGCAGGATGGGTGACCCGCCGGGTACCGGGTCGTTGGGCCACTGCGCGCCCATGCCGTAGTGGGAGCTCGCCCAGGGCGAGGCCCACAGGGCGGCGCGGGCGGCGGTGGGCTTGTTGGCGATGAGGCTGTCCCGCACGGCGGTGTAGTTGGACATGTTCATGAACGCCTGGAAGCCGAGGAGCCCGGCCTGCCATGAGGCGTAGTCGGCGGCGCCGCCGCCGAACTGCTGCCCGGTGGTGGTGAGGGTGGGCTGGCCGGGTACGGGGCCCATGTTGAGGGGGTTGAACTTGCCGCCGCCGCCCTCGGCTTTCTGCCAGTCGTACATGAACTGGACGTTGCCGGGGGTGACGGGGGCGCCGATCTGCCGGAGGGCCTGCTGCGCCCACCCGACGGCGACCTCGGGGCCGCCGCCGTCGGTGAAGATCGACCAGGCCATCAGGCCGCCGCCGGCGCTGCGTTCCTCGACGTCGGCGCGGCCTTGCCCTTGCGGGCGGCCGGCTTGCGGGCCCCGGACGGGAACACCTGCGACGGCGGCGCGGCCGGCCACTGGGAGAACGGGTTGTCGAGCGCCGGGTAGTGGCCGGCCGGGTTGAAGATCTGCACGATGCTGACGTCCTTGCCCTTGACCAGGCACAGGCCGTAGTAGGCCAGGCCGTACCCGCCGACCGTGATCAGCATTGCGATCATCGCCATGGCCCTATGCCTGCCCGGTTGAGCCGGTGATGTTCGGCGCCGGCCTGCCCGTGGGGGTGGGGAAGATCCCGCCGAGCGGCACCTGCGGCTCGGTGCCGGTCTTCTTGGGCACGCCGCCCAGCCCGGAGGGCAGCACGTTGAGCAGGGCCGCGAGGTCGAACCCCCACGCGAGGGTGGCGGCCAGCCCGGCCGCGGCCTGGTATTCCGATAGCAGGGCGAGCAGGCCGAACAGCCCGGACGCGCCGATGAGCCGGCCGGGCAGCGGCGCGTGATGCTCGCGGACTACCGACTGGTAGCCGATGATGCCCATGCCTGTCAGCCACGCCAGCATGACCCCGGTCCGCATCGCAGATCCCTCCTTCCCTGGCGGATTACCTGAACAGTTTCTTGAGGCCGGTGTCCTGCCCGGTGCCCCAGCCTTCGGACCCGGTGTGCTGGGCGCGCTGCCCGGCCCGCCGGTACAGCCAGAAGATGTACCCGGATGCGGTGAGGGAGCCGACGAGTATCCAGGGCTGCCGCTGCAGCCAGGAGGCCAGGCCGAACGCGCCGTTGCCGACGATGATGGCGTGCCAGGTGTACTCGTGGTCGGAGTTGCGCTTGCCCGCGTCGGCGCCCATGTTCTCGATCGTCCACGGGCTGCTTTTCAGCGCGGAGACGACGTTGAAGAACTCGCCGAACCCGACCGCGAAGGACAGGCCGGCGAGTCCCGCCGTGGCCGCGTCAAGCACCTGCCCCGCCTAGGCCGCGGGGGCGAGCTTGAGCGCTTCCTCGACGGCCGCGTCGAGGTCGTCGAGGGCCGCGGAGTAGTCCACGTACTTCGGGGTGAGCCGGCGGTGCGTGCGCTCGATGAACCGGGTCACCCGCGCGGCGGCGTCGACGACGGCCTGCGCCGGCGCGTCGCCCTTGGCCGCGGCGACCGCGGCGGCGGCCAGCTGGTCGGCGTCGTGCAGCACCGTCTCGAAGTGCCCGGCGGCCTGGTGGCGCAGCACGGTCTCCCCCGTGGCCTGGTCCAGTGACGGCACCAGCCGCACCCCGCCGAGGTCGGCGTTCGCGATGGCGTGGGCGAGGAGCTTGTCGCGGGCACCCTGGGCGTAGCGGACCACGTACGGCAGGCCCTGCGCCGCCGACGCCTGCGCGGTGACGGCCTGGACGTGCCGCTCCAGGTCGCCGACCCGGCCGAGCGCCGCGGCGAGCTGCTCGGACTGGGCCTTGAGCTGATCCATCAGGGCGTTCATCTGCGCCTCGTAGGGCAGCGGCTGCCCGGCCGCGGGCGCGGCCTGCTGCGCGGCCTGGATCTGGTTCACGCCCACGCCGAGGCCCGGGTCGGCCGCCGCCGGTGCCGTGGCAGCGGCAGCCTGCTCGGGGGTGAGCATCTGCCCGCCGGCGGCGAGGGCGCGCTGCCGCGCGTCCTCGATCGCCTGCTGCCGCTCCGCCTCAGTGAATGGCTGCTCGCTCATCAGATGCTCCCTGTATAGAAATACAACTCACCGGCCGGTCATGATTCCGGCCGCGTGCACCTGGGCCCACCTGCGCGGCGCGCTGGCGGGTATCGGCTCGCCCTTCGGCCCCACCAGGGGCGTCATCTCGCTGACCCGGGCGTAGTTCCACGGCGGCTGCCCGGAGGACCGGCCGCTCTCGGTCTGCGGGCCGACCTGCACCAGCACCATGGGCATGACCATGGGCGTGTCGGCGGTGCCGTGCGGGTGGTAGGTGCCCATGCGGGCGTCCTGGTTGCCGCCCACCGACAGGATGCGCCTACGGAGCTTGCTCATACAGCCCCCTCGGTCCCGGGGGCGGCGTGTCGCCGTGCTCGATGCGGGTCAGGTCGCGGCGCAGCTCGGCGAGCAGCCGCCGCTCCCGGGCCTGCGCCGCGCTGACCGGGCGGTGCCGCAGCCGCCGGTAAAGGCGGGTCACCGCGTCCCGCTTGAGGATGGCCGCGGACACGGCCAGGGACACGCCGATGTAGACCAGCGTCGTTATCGCCTCGTGCATGGCGACCTCGGCCGCGGACGGCTGCTTAGGCTGCTGGTCGCTCACCGGGCCTGGTTCCCGTCCCCGCCCGGGTACAGCGGGCGGCCGATCATCCCCGGGGCCACGTTGAGCGGCCTGATCCACGAGTCCGGGTCGTAGGGGTCCATGCCCAGGTACCCGGCGTCGTACGGGCTGGTGATGCCCCGCCGTATCCCGACCCACCCCGTGGTCACCAGGGGCGTGAACGCGGGCATGCGGGAGAACTGCCGCTCGCCCCGGTCCTCCGCATAGGGGTACTGGGCCGGGTGCATGATCACGTGGAACGGGGGCGGCGAGTGGTCGCGGGGATGGCATCCGTACTGGTGGCGGACACCGAGCCGGGTCAGCACCTAGGCCACCGCCCGGTGCGCGTGGGCGCGCTTCATGGGCGCGGTGTGGACGCCGCGGGGGCGCGGCGGCGGCGGGCGCCGCGGCTTCGGCTTCGGCCTGGGCTTCGGCTTCGGCTTCGGTCCTGGCTTCTTGCCCGCCTGGTCCTGCTCGAGCTCGAGCAGCTGCTGCTGCAGCCGCGCCTCGTCCGCGGCCATGCCGGACAGGTCGGTTTCCTGCTCGCCCATGGTGGCCTGCTGCCCGGCCGCGCCGGCGGAGGCGGCCTGCTGCGCGGCGGCGAGCTGGCCCTGCAGGTCCTGGATCTCGGTCTGGAATGTCGAGGCGTTCGGCCCGGTCACCGCGGTCGGGTCGGAGCAGTCGACCACGTTCCCGGCCGCGTCGTAGCACGGGCCCGGCGCCTGCGCCGTGCCCGCCGTGCCCGCCGTCGAGGCGGCGGCGGCGGACTTGCGGGAGCGCCACCACATGAAGCCCACGCCGAGCAGCAGCGCGGCCCCGGCGGCGATGACGACGCCGCGGGGCATGCCGAGCACCTGCTTGCCGCCCTTGCGCGGCGGCGCAGCAGCCTGCCCCTGTCCCTGTCCCTGGTCAGCCACTGGCCCACCACGGGGTGACCGGGGTGGCGAGGATGGGGTTCTGGCCGAGGACGACGCCGCCCCTGCCCTTGACCCGCCGCTCGGAGCCCTGCAGCATCGCGACGTGCGAGCCCATGCCCGGGGCGGCGAACGACGTGCCGCCCCACCCGCGCGCCGGGATCGGCATCTGGTTGTCGGAGTAGACCGAGGGCCCGCCGTAGTTCGCGCCGGCGGGGAACAGTGACGGGGCGGGGAGCTGCCGCTGGTAGTACAGGGTCGGGTACCAGTGGGGGGGCATGTTCTTGCTGCCCGAGGGGCCGCCGCCGAGGAACACGCCGCCGTCGGCGCCGGGGCCGCACAGGTCGCGGGGCGCGGGGACGCCCTGGGTGCCGGGCTGGCCCTCCGTGTCCTGCTTGTACTGCATCCAGGTGCCCGCGTACTTGGCGGGCATCGGCAGGAACGCCGTAGACGTGGCCCCGGGCTGCTCGTACGCGATGCCGGTCATGGCGCGCCTACAGGAGCCGGGACAGGATGCCGAGCGCGACGCCGGCGACGATCACGCCGGCCGCCACGGAGAACGCCGTGCCCCACGAGAACCGGCTTTCCATGATCCACGCTCCCTATGCGGTCTTGCCGAGTAGCTGGTTGCCCGTGTTCTTCTCCAGGCTGACGATCTGCGCGCCCGCGGCCTTGGTCCCGGCCGGGTGGGTGAGCACGTCGGCGAGCATCAGGCCGCCGACCACGGCGGTGGCCAGGGCAAACAGCTTGATCATCATGGTGTCAGGCCGCCCCGCCGCCGACCTTCGGCACCCGCATCATGTGGGTCAGCACGTAGAACGCTCCCGCGCCGACCACGACACCCCACCAGAAACCGCGCATCTCATGATCCTTTCTAGGCGGGCAGGCCCCACCAGATGAACGCGAGCAGGACGAACGCGCCCACGGAAACCCACGAGGCCTTGTGCCCGGCGGAGAAACGGCCGCCGCCGGTCCCGGCGGCCTGCGGGCCGAACGCCGCCTCGGTCACGGTCTGCGCGTTCTCCGGGTAGGTCGCCGGCGGCGGCGTGAACGCGCTGGACTGCCCGCCGTACAGCTGCCCTACCACTGAGCTGCCCAGGAACATCGCGCCTCTCTCCGTCGATCTGGGGGCCGTCTAGGGGGTCAGACTTCCGGCAGGCCCTGCACCAGGGGCCCGGACGGCACGATCTGCCCGATGACCGCGTTGAGGGTGGCCGGGGTGTTCGCGATCGTGCCCCAGGGCACGCCGTTGACCTCGATCTGCGTCCCCGGGTTGGTGGACAGGAACTTCTCCCCGGTGTCCAGCAGCCCGAAGTCCCGCTGGGCGAGCGAGGTCTTGCGGGAGAACGCGATGATCCCGGTCGGCCGCGCGACCCCGACCGTGCCCGGCGCCGTCTGCGAGCCGTTGTTCGCGAAGGACCCGATGCCGGCCATGATCCCCATGTCGTCGGTGATCGTGTCCAGCCGCGAGTTGACCAGCTCCACCGAGTCGACGAACAGGCCCGGCCGCGCCGGGTAGGAGTCGATCCGCAGCCCGGTCGAGTCCCGCAGGTCCAGGGTGAGCATCGTCAGGTAGCCGCCGAGGCGGGGGAGCTGCACCCGCAGCGACCCGGCGGTCGGGATCGTCGGGTTGCAGGGCTGGTACACATACTGGCAGGTGGTGCCCAGGCCGGGGGGGTCGGTCGGCGCGTTGGGCAGCCAGTAGAAGTCCGCGTCGTTGGTGATCGTCAGCGTGGGCGAGACGGTCGGCGGCGTCGAGAACAGTGTTGCCACGGTCGCTATCGGCATCTGCAGCACCGGCAGCAGCGCGGCGTTGGCCCCGGCGATCACGCCGTAGCCGGTTGTGAACTCAAACGGGAAGTACGTCGAGAACGCGAACGCCCCGGAGGCGGCGGTGATGCCGGTCCAGGACGGCAGGCCGCGGATCGACCGGGTTTCCTCCAGGCCGAACTGGCCCGAGATGAGCTGGACGAGCTCGAGCATCTCGTAGCCGGGGCCGGTGAACAGGTTGGTGCCCCATGCGTCCTTGAGCTGCATCAGCGTGACGATGCTCGCGGGGGCGTCGACGCCGCCGGCGGTCGCGGCGATCACGCCGCCCGTGCCGCCGGCCGTCGTCGACGTGACGTTGATCCGGTACCCCCGGTACCATCCCGGCGCGGCGACGATCTGCGGGCCGAAGAACAGGCCGAACGTGGCCGCCGACTGGTAGACCGGCCTGCGGCCGGGGGGGGCGTGGCGGATGAACGGGCCGCCGCCGGTCTCCCCGGTGGTCTGCGGCTGCGGCCGCCCGCCCGCCGTGCCCTGCACCGCGGTGGCCGTCCGGTACCGCACCTGCTCGGCGGCCAGGGCGTGACCGTGCCGGAAACCATGCCTCATGCAGCGCTCCTAGGTGAGCAGGATGACCGCGACCTCGGCCACGCTGTGCGTGATCGAGCCCGGCTCGGTCGCGTTGAAGGTCTTGTGCGCCCACAGGCGCGAGGCACCGATAACCGGCTTGAGCAGAACCGAGACGAGAACGATCGACTCGAAAATGCGGCGGTTCACCGTGAGCCCTCCTCCTGAGCTGGAGGTGCCCGAGCCCGCCGCGCACGTCAGAGGACCCGCCGCGCGCAGCAGGTTCGGGTCCTCTGCCTGGCATCATATGACCATGCCGGCATCGGAAACCAGCTACCGCCGTGACCCCGTGTCGGAGCTGTTCGACGGCCCTGCCGCCACTCACCTGGCCGCCGCCTACGCCCGCCCCGGCACCTGGGTCAGCCGCCCGCTGATCCCCCCGACCATGGAGCACCGGGTGTGGGCGCTGGGCATGGGCATCAACCTCGACGGCGAGGATCCGGCCAAGGCCGCGGTCGGCACGGCGATGAACCGGTGGGATGCCGGGCTGTGCCGGGCCCTGTACTGGCGGCACCGGTGGTTCTGGGACAGCGCCGGCGGGCTGCGCGCCGAGCGGCGCCTCGTCCCGGCCTCCAGCCGGTCGCTGCGGACCGAGTTCTCCCAGCGGGCCCGCCGGTTCACCGTCGGCCCCCGGTCGTTCTACGCCCGCACCGTGCGCCTGCAGGTGCTGCCCGGCGGTGACCGGGCCCTGCGCGTGGTCCTGGCCCTGCCCGCCAGCCGGCGCATCTACGACAACGCCGGGAACCCCGCGGGCAAGTGGGGCGACCCTGATGACCGGGACTGGCAGTGACCGACCGCACCGCGGGCGAGCGGCGGATGACCGCGCTCGAGACCCGCGTCGAGTCGATCGACCAGCACGGCACCCGCGGCATGGAGTCGATCCGCACCCAGCTCGGCGGCCTGCAGCGCGACCTCGGCAAGGTCGAGTCAGCCACCGACCGGATCGAGACGCTGGCCGGGGCGATGCAGCTCCAGGTGGCCGGCCTGCGCCCGGCCCGGCCCTGGCCGGCGATCCTCGCCTACCTCGGCGCCCTGATCCCCATGTACGTCCTCGTCATCGATCTTGTCGTCACCCGCCGCTAGGGTTGAGCGGTGCCCGGGGAAGGGCGCGGGGCTGCCCGCCGGTACGGAGACTGAGGTGCGCCGAGAGTCGGAGGCTGGCGGGCAGCTCTCCGGTACTCCGGGTCCGGGGCATGGTGCGCGGGGAGATCCCGCGACAGGGTTCCTGATCATCCCGCATGAAACACTCCGGGCCCGGGACTCATCCGCCCTGGCGCTACCACCTGCGCCACCCCGCGCCGCCCAGATTAGCGATACGCCGGCGTGTCGCGCGACACGCCGGCGGAAAGTAGCCGCCGGCACTACTGTGCGCCGGCATTGCCGGCATTCCGCCGGCCGCATGGCTACGCTGCGCCGGCCAGAACGGGGCGCGTGTGACTGTCGGGACAGAAAGATTGAGACCGGCTTAGTGCGGTGCTTGCGCACCGGGAGGACGGCCGGCAAGAGTCACCTCCAACCCATCACCCGATCGGGACTATATCGCGAACGACCGACAATTCTAAGGAATTACGCCGGTCGCAGAGAAAGTCGTGCCCGAATTTCTGCAGGCGCCGGGATGGCGGTGCTTGTGGAGGGGGGTCTACCCCCCTCCAACCCCCCGGCCCAACCGCTCCAAGCCGCCTCCGGCGGCGTCGCGGTTGGATCGCAAGACCTTGACTTCTCGAGCTCAACAGCTCCGTGGCACCTACAGGTATCAGCCACAGCACAGGTAGTACGCGGGCGGGCGCGCGAGGGCTGAGCCCCGGCGCCGTCAGGTTGAGTTTTCGCTGGTCAGGTCAGGCGGGGCGAGCTTGTCGACCAGGGCGAGCAGGGCACGCACCCGGTGGGCGAGTATGTTCTCGAAGCCGGGCGGGTCAGGGTCGGGCTCCCAGCGGCCCATCAGGTCGCGCGTCTCCTCCACCAGCCACCGGTCCGGCTCGCCGAGCACATCCAAGTCTAATTCTCCGTAACTGCGTCGTGATTTTCCGTAATTGCCGGGAGGAACGTGAAACTCCCGGGGGCGCTAGGATCGGCGGCAGGGCCCGGCGGCACGGGGGCCGGTTCTGGCTCGGACTTTTCTCCCCCGCCGGGCCCCGCGAGCAGCGCGCGCACCTCATGCTCGTAGTAACGGCGGTGCGTCCCGGCCTTGCCGACCATGACGACGCTGAGTTTCCCCTCGTTCGCCATGGTGCGCAGCGTCCGCGGGTCAATTCGCAGCAGCGTCCAGACTTCTTTGGGCTTCATCAGCCTCGGCATGTTGCTCATGCCCGTTTATGTTACCCGTTGCATGCACAACCTGCAACGGCTAGGGTAGGTGGTGAGCCAGGACAACCCCGCCCCGAGGAGGAGAAAGTGCCAGCAACCCCCATGACCGCCGAGCAGGCCCGCGAGTACCGCGCCGCCCACGACCAGGCTGCCCGCGAGCTCACCCGCATGAGCGCCCGCGCGCTGCTCGGCCTGCAGGCCGTCCGCGACCGCGCCGCCGGCTTCACCCGCCGCGGCGGCCCCAAAATGACCAAGCACGAGCTCGTGTGCGAGCTGCTGGAGCGTGACTTCCCGGTCGCGCGGATCAATGAGGCCGGGCACGTCCTGTTCCACAAGGCCGGCATCGGCGGCAGCAGCGCGTGCGAGTGGTGCCACCCCCACGGCGGCGGCCGGTGCGACTGCACCGAGGCCGAGCGCGAGCGGGCAGCCGGGCGCGGCCAGTCATGAGGCTGTTCGCCGACGTGCCCGCCCGCGCGCTGATCGAGCTGGCCGGCCGGATCCGCCGGGCCCGCGACCGGGCCTTAACGGCCGCCCGCACATCCGAGCGGACCGGCCCCGCCGACCCGCAGCTCGCCGCCCTGCACAAAGACCTGTCCGAGACCACCCGCGACATCGCGGGCGAGCTGTTCCTGAGAGGGATGCTATGACCGGCCGGCACGAGCTCACCTGCTCCGGCGCGTGGGATGCCTACAAGGCCGCCGCCGCCGTCGAGACGATCGCGTGGGGCCTGCCCGCAACCGTCGAGGCCCTGGAGCGGGGCGCCCCCATGCCCCGCATCTGGCAGGCCGCCGCCGCCGGGACCGAGCAGGCATGGGACCGGTACCTGACCCTGATCCGCGACGACCAGGCGCGGCAGCTCCTGCGCCGGGAGGAGGCCAGCCGTGGGCGGTAGCCAGTACCGGCAGAAACAGCGGGCCCGCGAGACCGAGCAGGCCGTAGCCGAGTGGTTCGCCATCACCGGCTGGCCCGATGCGGTGCGCGTCCCGCCCGGCCGCCGGGGCACCGACGTCCTCAACATGCCCGGCCTGCACGTCGAGGTCAAGGCCCGCCGCGACCTGCGCCTCACCGACTGGCTGGAGCAGGCCGGGCCCCGTCTCGGCCAGGGCGCCGTCTACCTGGGCGCCGTGCCCGCCGTGCTGCCCATGGTCGTCCACCGCCCCGACGGATGGGGCCCCGTCGTGCCCGGCACCGGGCTGTGGCCCTGCACGCTGCGCCTGGAGCACCTGACAGCGCTGCTCCGCACCGCCGGCTATACCCCGTACCAGACCCCCCAGGAATGAGAGAAATGATCAACAGCATGCCCGTCTGGCTGTACGCCGGGCTGATCGCCCTCGCCCTCGCCGCCGGCGGCCTGGCCGCGGCCACCGTGGCCGCCTGCATCCACGAGCGCCTCGCGGACGAGTTCTGGAAGCAGGCCATAGCCGACGAGGAGCGTGCCTTCATCGACGGCACCCGCGAGGGCCTGCGCCGCGCCTCGGCCCACGTCCTCGCCGCCGAGCACTACATCGACGCGCTCGAGCGCCTGGAGCCGGTGCCCGACCCGGCGCCCACCCTCATGCAGCTCCCCGCCCCCCGCGCCGGGCTGGCCGCCGCCGACGGCGAGACCACGTTCGTGCAGGCCCTGCGCACCGCCCCCATCGATCACGTCGCCGACGTATTCGGCGGCTGGCGTCCCACCGAAAAGGAGACAATCTCATGACCGCCGCACCCGACCTCGACACCCTGTACCTCGACAAAGGCTCCCACTCCCGCAGGGAGAAGGGTGTCTGCCTGCTGGAGGCCGTCGCGTGGCTCGCCGGCCGCGAGCACACCGACCACCCGCCGTGCGTCTCGCCGGTCCTGGGCGCCTTCGGCCGCTCATTCAACGACTACCTCCCCGACGACCAGCGGCAGCTCCTGCGGCCCTACATCCCCCGCCTGATCGGCACCGCGGGAGACGGCAAAGACGCCGCGCGGCTCGACATCATCACCACCTGCATGGTGCATGAGTATGCGCCGCGATGGCTGGATCTAGCCGGGCTGCCCGAGCCGGCTGCTAAACTAAGAGCGCTGGTCGTGCCCCCGTGGCCCGCCGCCGCCGCCGCCGCCGCCGCCGCCGCCGCCGCCGACGCCGCCGACGCCGCCGACGCCGTCGCCGCCGCCGCCGCCGCCGCCGACGCCGCCGCCGCCGCCGCCGCCGTCGCCGACGCCGCCGACGCCGTCGCCGCCGACGCCGTCGCCTGGCGCCTTCGGAGCCTGGTCTATTCATGCCGGTCAGCTGGTTACAACGCTGCACGGCTCATCGCCTACCGGGCAGTTGAGGGCATGACCAGGCGGGACGAGGCCCGGGAGGCAGCGCGCGAAGCGCTGATGCCGGCCGTGGCACAGCTCCAGGAAGCCGGCCTGCACCTGTTCGACGGGCTGATCGCGGCCGACAGCGCGGCAATGGGGCCCGCACTGCTGGACGGGTCATGATCAACAGGCTGCGCCGCTGGCTGGGCTACCGGGTCACGCTATGGGCCACGCGCGACCAGGAGCGCTCCTGGCGGTCGGTGTACGGCGATGAACTGAAACGGCAGCCGGCCATGAAGCGGGCCGAGCTGGTCGCGGTCGCCCTCGCGGTCGCGGTGCTCGTGGCCCTGGCGGTCGCGGCGGTCCACCTGGTGCCATCATGACCGGGCC